>Ga0179593_1287560_pt1 | contig 16678 bp, 30 predicted proteins | sample CZODoug2_1_08_16_FD_185931 | JGI IMG/M metagenome (GOLD analysis project Ga0179593, IMG submission 185931) | Vadose zone soil fungal communities from Angelo Coast Range Reserve, California, USA - CZODoug2_1_08_16fungal (PacBio error correction) | ecosystem: Environmental > Terrestrial > Soil >...
AGAAGTATGTCCAGGGGGATCAAGTCTCCGGGATGAAACTGAAAAGAGAAGGAAAGAAAAATTGGGAACAAAAAGCCCTTTATGACCTGAGAAGAAAGTTCTTGGTGTGGGAAGCAGCCTAAAAAAGGGGTCCCAGGGAAACACCGGAAAAAAAAAAGAAGGTGTGGACAAATCACAAGGACGACGAATGGTTTGAAACAAGGGAAGGGAAAAACAAGGAACCTATTCTCTGCCAAACTAATACTGTATTGATGCAAAAGGAAGCAAGCTATTGAAGACAAGGAGAAACGGGGAGATCATGAAACTGGACACGAAGGTAGACGTCAACTCACGAAATGGGAGCTAGGGGAGCCATACAGAAAAAAGGTTTGATAAAAGGAAAACGAAAAAAAAGGCGACATAGGAAGAGGAAATATTCGAACTGGACGGGAGAAGTCGGGAAGGAAAAAAAACTTTTCGCCTTCGGAGAGGGAGGAACAAAAACAAAAGGTCAGATGGCGCTCCATTCAGTCAAAGGGGGGGGGTGGGGGTTGCAGGGGGGACGGATTTGTGCGCGAACGAGACCAATTAGGGTGAAGGGGGCTAAAATGGTATAGGGGGAAAATTTGGTACGCCTAACGGGCAAAGCGAACTGAAGGGAGTCATCGCTATACAATGAAATGATCTAAAAAAGCAAAAAGAAGACGGGAGATGGTGCCTAGAAGAAAGAACGACCCGGAATTGAATGGGGAGGAACAGAGGAGGGACTCAGTTCGGGGAAAAAATTTAGGAAACCGTTCGGAAGGCAAAACGAAAACTCACAGGCGCCAGTGCACTGGGATAAATCGCCGACTCCAAAAGAAGGGCCACGTGGGACTCAGAACGTTGCTGAGCTCCAAAAGGACGCCGTACAGAGTATGGGGAGGGGCCCATAAAAGCAATATGGGGAGGTCTGAGAAACCTGGGACGGAGGGGGTTCAGGCCTCGAATGAGAACTCTTACTTTGGTTGGTTCTCAAGGGGCGGGGGGAGCCGAGAAGGAAAATCGCCATCAAAACAAGGGCAGCCAGAAAAAAAAGGAGGGCGAAGCGTGGAGGGGATGACGAGGGTTTTTAAGGGAGACTGCGGAGATTGCGGTGGAACGAAGCACCAGGATGGCTTGGGGGCAGGTGGAAAAACTATCGGCTGCCGAAAGGCAATGATTGAGCAGTCATTGTTTGACGGCCGAAGACGCTACAAGGCAGGGAAAAAGGTCATAGGAAAAAACACGCATAGACCGAGGGGAAGAGGGAAAGGGCTGCGAAAAGCAGTCTGGAGAGGAAGAGACTAAGACAGGGAAGGTTCTGGTTGGAGAAGAAAGGGAGTCCAAGCCGGGGTGCCAGGCACAGGGGTGTCCCCATATCGTACGATTTAAGGGAAAAAGGGGCTGAAGACATAGGAAGAAGAGCGCTGACGAAACACACGGAAAGAAAGTCATGAAAAGGAGACTGGATTGGGGGGTTAAAAGGGAACGGGGAACCTAGGGCGTAAGTATGTTTGAAGATAGACCATCGGCCGGTGCCGGACCTGACTGGAGAGGAAGTACTCTGCGCTGTCTTCAGGTCGGAGGGGTATGTGTAAAAAAGAAAAAAACCCGCAGTGAGGGGGGGAAGAGAAGTTCAGCTGGGGCCGAAAAAAAAGCAGCGCAGGCGCGGGGAGGCAAATTATTGAAACAAAATTGGGGAAAGAGGGAATCTGTCGAAGCCGTCCCCCGGGGGTTCTAGAGATCGCACAATTCCCGTTTGTGCACACTGCGCAGAAGCTTCAAGGTAAACCAATGTCTACACTACGAAGAGGGAAAGGTGCAAACGAGGCAGGGTTTCAAAAGAAACCTAGGATAACAAAAAAGGACAAGCAGGAAGATTCTGGTGATCAGGTGGTAAAATTCGAATTTGTGGGCGTGGTGAACAGTACTGACCGGAATATTGCGAAGGGAGGATTGGGACCGAAGGGTTTTCGGGCAAGCTCTCCTAGTGCACTCAAGGCTGACAGACTGAAGACGGGGACACACGATGGTATAACTGGCCTAGAAACAAACAACAGATAGGCACAGTGAAGAAAAAGCGTAAATAAGAATAGACGACTGAACCGAGCTTTCAATTCGGTAATTTGAAAAAAAATAAAAGGAAGGCAGAGAAGACCGAATGAAAAAGAACAAGTCCCAGGGTGTGATCCGACTTTCAAACTCATAAACAAATTTCGGGAATATAAATACCTTGGTCCCACCGTCACCAAGGGGTTTAAAGTTCAAAGGGAAATCTAAAAGGAAGAGGGAACAGGTGAAAAGGAAAGAAACATCATTCGGGTCGAAGAAAAAAAGACAGATGATTTTTTACTGTTGGTCGATCTGACGAAACCTAAAAGGGTTATACAAAAGAAATCAAGGTCAATAGTTTTCAGGGGGGCTAAGGCGGTTTCTCCGGAAGACCTTGTGGAGGAAAAAAAAAAGAACAAGGTCGAAGTAAAACAGAAACAATCAACTGAGTTGCCCGACAAGGGGAGGACCAAAAAGAAAATGACAAGACGAAAAAGGAGTTCGGACATGTGCAGACAAGAGTAGGAGAAAATAAAAAGCGGCTCCCAGATCGTGAAGTTAGTCCCGAGACTCGGGAGAAGGACACCAAGGGCCCATTGAAAGTATCGAAGGATTGCAGCTGGGTGGGTTCTCGAACCTCAGTCGGAGCCAAAAAAGAAAAACAAACTGCACTACCCTCGGGCGATGCACTTGAAGAGGACCTAGCAAAAACCTGTGCAAAAGAGCTTGATCACCAAAAAAACAAAAAAAAACAAAAAAAAAAGATACGCATTCCAGTCAGGGGTGGGAGAGACGGGGTATGGGTGCTGACTGAAAAAAGAGGAGAACCATCTCCCCCCTGGGAAGGAAGTAGAGTCAGTGAAGGAACTGAATCCGGAAAAGGGGGGAAAGACTCCACTGTCACTGTCAAGAAGGAGAGCAGCAGGGGCGGAAGTACATGACAAATGCGTCCATGCATGGCCTTCAAAAAGTGCCAGACAGAAGTTCAACCAGACTTCTGAAGAAGTACATCGCCTCGTCATGCGTACCTGTAAGTGGGTTTTGGGTGTAATTTGAGGGGGTGGGTAAGACGAGGGAGAGTAGTGGGGTGAAGTGAAAGGGGGCGGGGTGGGGAGGGAGAAGGGGATTTGGGGGAAATGGTGGGGGGGGGGGATTTGGGGGGAGGGGGGCGTGAGAAGGTGGCCTTACAGTAGCATCATGCAGGGAGTGAGGGGAGAAGGGGAAGGAGGCGGAAGAGAGCGAGGACGTGAGGAGGAAGAAGGGGGTCTATAAGAAGGAAATGAGGAGGGGAGGAGCGAGGAGAGGGGGGGGGGGGGGGCCAGGGAGGGGCTGGGGGGAGGACACGTAGAAAGAGGGGCAGCGAGAGGAAGAAGGGAGGAGGCAGCGGGAAAGGGGGAAAAGGGGATGGGGAGGGAGGAGCGAGTAGGGGGGGCAGAGGCGGGGGGGGGGGGGGGGGTTGAGCGGGAAGGGAAAGGGAGGGGGAAAAAGGGGGGGAGGAAGGAAGGGAAGAGGAAGAAGGAGGGGAAAGATAGAGAAGAGGAGAGGAGGTGGGGGGGAGGGAATGGGAGAGGAAGGGGGGGGAAAAAAGGTGGGGGAGAGGAGGAAAGGGGAGAAAACTGGGGAGCAGGGAGAGAGCAATGGAGGTGGGGAGTGGGATGGGAAAGGAGGGGGGAGAGGACGCGAAAGGGAGGAGGCGGAGGGGAGGGGGGGGGGGGGGGGGAGGGGGGGGTAGGGCTAGGAGGGGGGGAGAGGGCGTAGGGGGGGGAGGGGGGGGGGGGGCAATGGAGAGGTAGGAGAGGGGCGATAGGGGGGAGGGGGAAAACGAACCAGAGCCGGAAGAGGAGTGGGGAATAAATGGGGGGGGGGGGGGGTAGGAGGGCGGGGGGGAAAAAGAAGAAGGGAGGAGGAAGAAAGGGGAGGGATGGAGGAGGGGGGAGGGCGGCTGGGCAAGGATGAAGATAGAGGGGGAAGACCGGAAGAAGAGAGGAGAAGGGAGGGAGGTGGGGCGAGAGGCAGGGGTGGGGGAGAAAAGGGGGGGGAAGAGAAGGGAAAATGAAAAGAAAAGAGGACATGAAGTGGAGAAGGGGAGGGGGGGAGGGGGGGGAGGAGGGGCGGAATGGAGGGGGGAGAGGGAGGTAGAGGGGGGGGGGGAAGGGAAACGGAGGAGATAAAGGGGGGCAAGGGGGAAAAGGCGAGGGGGGTGAGAGGAGTGGGGGTGAGAGGGGAGGAGGTGAAGGTGGGGAGGGGAGGAACAAGACGTAGAGAGGGGAAAAAAGAGGGGAGAAGGGTGGAGGGGTGAACGGGACGTAGAAAGGTGGGAGGGGTGAGGAGAGGGAGCGGGAGGAAGGGGGAGGAGTAGAGAAAGGGGGAGCAAGACGAAGGGAGGGAAGGGGAGAAATCGAAAAATGGGGGGAAGGCGAAAAGGAGGTAGAGGGGGAGGGGGGGGGGTGGAGGGGAGCAAAAAAAAAGTGAGGGAGTGAAGTATCAGAACCCTTCCCGGAGGCGAGAGAAGGGGCGGGGCAGAAGGAGGGGCAGGGAGAGAGGGGGGGGATGGGTAGAATGGGAGCAAGGGAGGTGGGTAAGGGGGGGAGGAGGGGGGGAGGAGGGGAGTGAATCGAGAAAAGGGGGGGGGGATAGGAGTCTAAAGGAAGGCCGCTGAGGGGAAGGCAATAAGGGGGGAAGGGGGGCAGAAGGGAGTTAGAGGGGAAAAGAGAGGGGAATAGGGGGGGGGGAAGGGGGGAAAGAGGGGAGAAAATAAGCTGGGGGGGGGGGAGGACGGGAGGGTGAGGGGGGAAGGGAGGAGGGGAGGGGGGGAGTGCGAGCAAGTTGAGGGAGGAGGAGAGGAGTGGGTAAGGGGAAAAAGGAAAAGAGGAGGGGCAGGGAGGCGCGTAGCGCCGGTACGAGGGTCGAAGGGGAGAGAAGGAAAAGAAAAAGGGGGGGGAGGGGGTGAGGACGGAGGGGGGAGAAGAGAATGAAGGGGGGGGCGGGGGGAGAGCGAAAGAAGGGAGGGGAGCAGGGAGGGGGGGGGGAAAGGGCAGGAAGAGGGCTAGGAGGGGATAGAGGGCGCTCACCCCGAAGGTCTAGGGAAAAAGGAAGGGGAGGGGGAGCCAGATCCATAGTTAAGGGGAAAAGGCGGCGGGGAGGGGTATGAAGAAGCTTATTGGGAGAGGACACGGGCGGATACTACTTCTGAAGACAGGAAAACAACTGATATGAAGAGAGAAAATAGGAAAGGGTGGGGCCGGGTTCTGGAAGAAAAAAGATACAATATAAGGCGCTTCAAAACGCGGGAGCGGTATTGAAACCAACAGAAGGCAGAATTTGAGATGGGGTAAGAGTGGGAGAACAGTCGGGAAGCGGAGGGTCGTGTGTAGTCGCTGCGTCCGGACCACCAAAAGAGCGAGGGAACAGGCCTAAGTGGAGGTAGAGGGTGGATGGGAGAAATGGGATAGGTTCATCTCTGTCAACTGGGTATTTAGCACAACGTTGTGGGGCGGAAACGATGTCACGCGAAGACGGCCACCAAATCCTGTGGGGCTCCACAGGCTCATTGCAAAGAAAAAAAAGAACGGAGGGGAAGAGGAAGAACTCTCTAAAAGCTCAGGCGCTGCTGTTTTTTTGAAATCAGGGAATCGTACACACCATGGGGGGGATAACTAAAATGCTACTAGAGGAAAGTGGGGGGGGGAGCTCTGTAAAAACGGCTAACCTAACCCGGGACTGAAGGAAAAACACACAAGGGACCAGGGAAAAAAAAACAAAGAAAAGGGGGGGGACAAAAAAGAAGACAAAAGAGTGGTGAGTAGCCAGACAGACGCGTTGAGCGTATAGGAGGCTTGAAAAATAAACAGAAAAGCAGAAGGGGACAAGTTGGAGGCTTAGAAGTAGAAACCAGTGCTGGGGGCAGGAGTCGCGCAAAGGGGGGCCAAAGGGTCACTCGGGAATGGGAGGGGGACGGGGCTTGGTTGTGGACGGGGTGATGTGAGAATGAAGGAAAGGATGGGGGAAGGGCGGGAACCGGGAAAAAATGGGAGAAACAGGGGTTAGTTGACAGTCAGTGTTTCTGGGACGCCGGCAGGAGAAAGACACGGACCAGGGAAAGATGGGGGGGGGGGGAAAGGTTTGTGCCGACGCACCAGAGGATGCTCACAGAACCGGATTGAAAATGACCGCGAGCAAAGGAAGGGGGGTGAGGGGTGGGGAACAAGAACCCGTTCGAGATGGCCGGAGGAGGACAGTCGAGGTGGAAAGATGCGGGAAAAGGGGGCACCAAGACAGGTGAATGGGGGCAGGGGGGGCCTTTCGGCCGAGTGTGCACGTGGGAGGGCACTGGGACCCAGCGCATCGGAGAAGTACTTTCCATTTAGGGAGCAAGGAAGCGCAGTGCAGGGTCCATCGGGATAACGAAGATAAGGGGGGGCGGATTTGGGGGTAATTAGCTCGTCGTGTGGGCACAGCATACGAACGTGGGAGCGGGGGTCGGTGGGTCATAGTAAGCACCACGTGCAGGGGGGGAAAAGACGGAGAAAAGTTGAGGGAGAGCGCGGGGCCGGAGAGGAGTGGGTGCCTCGGGGTACACATGGGCTTTCAGGGTCCTGCAGGGCCATAAAATAATGGTCGGCAGGGGGAGTAAAATGGGGGTGTTCATAATCTCAGACAGGAAAAAAATCAATCTGCTGGTTTTCGGGTGTTTGTGGGGGGGAAGGAGAGACGCGGGGGGTGATGTAAGGGGTTTCAAATTCAAGGAAACCGCTTGGGGGGTTACCAAAGCGAAAAAAGAACATGGGTGGGGGTCCACCAGGGCTCAGGTTTTTTCAGTAGGAAGCAGAGCAAATGTTGGGTTCCGAGGGAAAAAGGGGGCAATGAAAAAAGAAAGACCGGGAGGCGCGAGCCGGTGGGGGGCACACGCGTTGGGTCTTGTTTGGGGGGGAGATGGGGAAGACAACCAACCACGCACGGAGGGAGGACGGGCGGCCGGGGCAGGGTTAGGGGGGAAATCAAGCTGGGAGAGCAAGGTGTCCAGAAGGAGTAAGGAAAATAGGGGTTGTCAAAAAAAAGAGAGGAGGTCCGGTCCGCTCGTTTCGGCCTAGGAAAAAAAGGGGACGGAAAAGGAAGAGCGTCTAGCAGGGAGGTGGGGTTTTTTTAAGGCCATGCAAACTAGGGAGGGGGAAGGGGGGAGGGAAAGGGATGTTATTTGGAACCACGGTTTGGGCAGGAAATGGAGGGGACGGATGCCTGGAACATTGCGAAGACGGGACCCCAAGTTAGCAGTCCAGGAATGAGAAAAGGGGAAAAACTGGGGAGTTTGTGAAGAAGTAGGGAGAGAAAAGGTCAGAACTGACAAGGAGCACAGGGTCCTGGTGATGGGTATTCACTGGGAGGAAAAAAATGTCGCAAGCGAGCACAAAGAGGAGAGGCTCATAACCGAGGGCAAAGAAGCTAGGATAGGGTCCTCAAAGGATCTAAAGAGGAGGTAACTGGGCCAAGGGGGGGGGCGGGGGGGGGGGAAAGGGATGGAGAGGGAAGGGGGGGGAGAGAGAGAAGAAAGGGTGGGGGGGGAGGAAGAGAAGAGGAGGGGAGTTTGAAAAAAGAATGGGGGGGGTGGAGAAAGGGGGGGGAGAGAGAAAGGGGGAAGAGAAGAGGGAGGGGAAGAGAGGGGGAAAGGGGGGGGGAGAGTGGGGATGCCTCAACCGATCAAACGGAATTCCTGAGCAGATGCAAAGCAGCGGGTTGGTTGTAGCGACAAGTTATCGGACAACATCCCGAGCAAGGAAATGACCGCTCCAACTGGGGGGGGAAACGCCACGAGGGATCTGAGCAGCGCGCCATGGGAGGGCCAACAAGGGAGAACCGGAAGGGGGTGCTCCGTAGATTGGTTTAATGTGAATAACCTCGCTTAATCCGGACGAGGGGGAACAAGAGAAACCTGGGCTTTCTTAGGAGGGGCGAAGCCCTCTCCTTAACAGAAAAGGGTAGGCGGAGAGCCCTTAGAGGAAAAGGGGGAGAAAGGCACTGCTATGAAGGGGCTGGAAGCGATCACGCGGGCGGCGTGGTTAAGGAAAAGTCACGAACGCGGCCACGGCAAAGTGAAGTTCAGACGGAAAAAGAAGAAAATTTGTTCGAAAAATAAAGGCCCAAGAAGCAAAGAAATGCTACGGCACCCGGAATGAGAGGTCGACGGGTCAAGAAGGCAAAAAAAAAAGCAGGGGAGGGGAGAGATGGGGTCCAGGAAATTAAACCCATTGAATTATGACTTGGGAGAGAAGGGAATCGGCCTAACAACCTTGATAAAAAAAATGGTCGAGGGGAAAAGGAGAATCTATGCCAGTAGAAACTGGACGCGCCCTGTCTCAGAAAGAAAAAAGGACCATCGGCCGGAAGATGGGGGCACGCACTAATACTCGGGGAAAAAGAGGCCGAGGAAAGGGAAAGGGGACGGGTACAAAGGGAGACGGCTTAACCGAGTAGGGGCCAAGAAGGGTGGGGGGGTTATCTTCAGAAAGGAGGGAAACAGGAACTTAAGGACGTTGAGAAAAGGCAGGGGTATCCACAAGGCTCAATCAAACGAAGGGTCCCGTCAGAGGGGAAGTTTGTCGACTAATAAAAGGGAGGAGTACAGGGGCGACGTAGGGGAGAAATCATCGTGGAGAAAAAGGATTCCAGGGGAAAGTTGGAAGGAAAGGCAGGTGGTTAAGTTCAAAGGGGCGGGGGTCACACTAGGAAAAGAATCTAGAACCATGGGGAGGGTAAAAAGGTAGGGTGTCACGGAATTGGACAGTTTTTCGCTCTAAATCTGCAAAAGGAGAAGGACAAAAAGTGAATGGAAGAGGGAAAGCAGCACACTCCTAGGAAAAGGTTAAAACAGCTGCTGAAGAGACAACGCCTGCAAAGAGTCGAAAGGAAGGGCAGTAGGTCGTCTCGGAAAAAAAGTACGATAATCAAAGAGATGAAGGTTTAAATGGAAGAAAGGGAGGAAATGGGGCTGAGTGGGGTGGGGCCTGGAGTCGTCAGGGGTCGGAACCCCAACGCGGTATCAAAAAAAAATGAATCTGGGAAAGTCTGACGTCATGTAGGAGTTCGATGGGGGAACGGTCGGCGAGATCAGGCCTTGTAAAGGGACACAGAGCTGAGGGGGGGGGCAAAAATAAAGAAAGCTGGGGGTGGAGCGATCGGATGCTTCCTGGGAAATAACAAAAACTGACAACAGCAGCGTTCGGAGTGGGAGGGAAGAAATGAGGTCGACGTTGTCTGGGAAACTGGGATAGAGATCACCAGAAGAGATTAACGGTATGAACAGGTAGGAGTTGGAGGAGTTCGGGCGTGCAGGACTTCTATTCGCGAAGGGAAAAAGGGGACCGACCCAAAGCATCTATAAAAAAGTAGAAGCACTGAGGGAGTAAGAAAAGATAAGTATATCAAAACTCTGGGTTAAAGGTAAACGTCGTCCAGGAGGAGAAGCAAAAAAAAAAGGGGGGAACTAATGTGGGGGAACCAAACTTGGGGATGAAGAAGCAAAAGGGCGGGTTTGGGCTGTGTGAAAGGAAAGAAGAAACATGTCCGTCCACTAGCCACATGGGAAGGAGAGAGGCTGGTTGAATAAGAGGGAGGAGGGAAGAAAGAAGAGCGCCCACCCAAACTGAGTCTTAAAGGCAAAGCATAGCGGAGGTAAGAAAGAAGTGAAGTCGAGCAGAATGACGTGCAGATAAATAGAGAGGCACAGGAGAATCTAATGGAAACTATGGAGTCCAGACCAAAAAAAATGGGTTGGGATCTGGGACTGAACTCAGAAAAAGGGAATCGAAAAGTTAAAACAGAGGGAACAGTACTGGAACATGAGAAACGGTACTGGCTGGAGGTCCTTCTAGTCTTGAGAAGGGAAGCAAAGGTGAAGGAGGCGGATGTACCCTTCAAAGAGAAAAAACAATGGTTGTTTCCTTTTGAAGGGGGAGATTGACAAACTAAAACAGAGGCAAGGGAGTTGAAAAAGAAAATGGTAGATCTGGAAACGGACTGAAACCCGAAAAAAAAAAAAAAAAACTTTAAGAGGGAAAAAGAAAAAAAAGAGCGCAAGACCTGGTCGCCAGATGGAGGGGGAACGAGGTAACCGAAAGAACAAAACTTGAGGTTTGCGAAATTCAGACCTCATGCTGAAGAGTGGAGCCGGGAACGATGAAAAGGAGTCACAAAGAGAACGTGCACAACGTTGATAAAAAAACTAGACAAAGAATCAACGTGGAACAGGAGGCAGAAGCAAGCGAACGTTTCCAAAACTAACGAAGGGGACCGCCGCGTTCAGAGGAAAAAAAGAGAAGTGCAACTGCACAGGTCAATGGCGTTGTCGGTAATAGAGAAATAAGACGCTGTCCAGGGAGGTCGGTGGGAAGACGAAAAAGGTTTGTGTTGAGAAAAAAGGGGTCTAAACGGTCTGCCAACGGGATTGGGGGTGGAAAAGCGCCGGCGAGCAACCCGGGGGGGAAGCCTTCATGAAGGTGAGAACAGTGGAAACGGGGAAGAATCAAAATGAAGTGGGGGGCCGGTCAATAAAAAAAGAGGTTGCAGAAGGGGCCGGAGGAGGATGGGGGTTGTTGGAAGGAAAATTCGGGAGGAATAACGAACAAATTGCCGGGGGAGCGACGAGGGGGGGGACTGGGAAATCTAGACGGTAGGATATACACGCCCAAGGAAAACCGCAGGTAGAGCTGCGCGTTGGTGAGGAATTCAGGGGGGCCGCAAAAGTAGGAAAAAAAAAAGAGGGATACGGAATCTAAGCATGTTTCGGTGGGGGGTCATGGTTTGAACAAGAATGGGACCAGGAAGAAAAAAAGTCTCCATTCCCCAGATCAAGAAAAAAGGGAGAATCAGCGGGCAAACGTGGCGGGGAGATCAGATGAGGAGAAGATCGGGAGGCGAACATACTCAACGTGGGAGAGGGATTTAGCGAAGAAAAAAAAAAGGAGGAAAATGAGGGGGGTGAGGGAATCCACTTCTTGTCACAGGAGAGGGAAGGGAGATCGGCGAGAGGAAAGAAGAGTTGTCAGACTGGGGGAGGACTTGTCGGGCGGGGGCAAGAGTGGGTATCTCCTTTCACCCTATTGGGACGAAAAGGGAAGAAGCCCGGCCAAGGCGCTGTTACTACAGTTCCCTGGGCAAAGAAATCCTCTAAAAAAAAATCCCGGGTGACCAGTGAAAAATAGCATCTAACAAAAAAGACCCGTTGAAAAAGAAAAGTGACTCGTTCATCGGCAAAGGGGAAAAAGGGAAGACAGAGAAAAGAGCTGTCATCGGGAGAGTATCCGGGGGATGGTTAAAAAAAAACTCGGAGCCGGAAAGAATTATCTGGGAGAAAAAGTGGGTGATAACGTGTCCGGCAAGTTTTGAAGGATCAACGGGGAAAACGGGAGGGGGGGGTGAGAAGAGGGGAAGCGGAGGGACGGGGTAACGCCGAAAACGTTTTCCTCGGAGGGCAATAGGAATTGGGCAAAGGAAGGGGGGGGACCTAATGAGGTCTAAAGATAAAGAAGGACAAAACTGAGGAAAAAACTTCAAAAGACCAGCGGAATTGATCCCATAACAAGAACCGTGACCTGTCCAGCTTAATCCAGAGGGAAACGTCACTTATTGGTGGGGAATAAGGTGAAAGAAAATAACTAGGCGGAGGGCAAAAAACGGGGATCAATAAATGAGAAGCAAAGAGCCCAGGTGGGTGCCATAGGAACGGGTTGCCAGTCTGGAAAAAGAAAAGGGTGTAAAGAAAGAAACGGTGCCCACGAACAAGTTGGTCTCAGGGTTCAACAAGGAAAACCAAAAAAGATGGGAAAGAGTTAAAAGGGGGAAGGGGGAAAGGTCGGGTGCGAAGAAAACCATCATATTTTGTTTGTAAGAGGGGAATCTTTTCAAAAGGGGAGGCCGACTAAGGCAGGAAAAAGGGGGGTGAAGAGAAAACGGGAACCTCGGGCAAAGTAGTGGAATTAAGGCTTCAGAGCTATTGTGAAGACCGGTGAGGCCAAACGAAAAAACTGCCGAAATATGACAGAAAAAAAAATCGAAGGTAAGTGGCCCAAGAAAACAGTGGGGCGAACACAAGCCGTGCCAAAGACCAAGGCAGGTTCGTCATTTGAAGGGAACAGGTAGGTCAGGGAGGAAATGATAAACCGAGTCCACCCGTCAGTGGAAAGACGGAGTCAAAAGAAGCGGAGCTAAAGGAGACGGCAAGGGGGAGAATTCTGACAGGAATGAACTGTCTTGCAAGGGAAATTCAGATTGGTACTCAGAAGATTACAAAGACAGAGACTTATTGGGGCCCTGCGAAAGTCAGAGCGAGGAAGGATCACCGAGTCAAACCCGCATAGCGCCGTCTAACGGGCAAGAAACCGTGGTAAGGGTGGGGAGCACTACCCGACAACCTACGGGACTGCTGAAGACCTATGTCAAGACGGAAAGAATTAATAGGGGGGGGCGGTCGTGCAGGAAGGAACAAAGGGAGTCAAGCTGAGAGGAGGTGTGGGGGGCCCCGGCGTACAAATTAAGAAAGGAAAAGCCGCAAGGACGAGGAAGTCACAAACAGCTATCTCGAACTGGGCATCGCCCGGGTCAAAAACCGCAGGGACCGAGGAAATAGGCAGGCAATTCTGGAACACCCGTCCTTCACAAATAAAAAACGAGAAATCTAAGAACGGCAACAACTGTTTCTGGGCAAATCGATAAGAACCGCCGTGCAAAACGCGAACAGGCTGGAGAAAACGATGGGGAGAAGGGAGTCGATGTTTGGGACGTTGGAGGGGGAGAGAAAGCGTAGCCCACCAGGTTGGCAGGCGTCAGGAAGGGGTGATTGGAGGACCGTGGGTGTTACCGGAGAGCGCTAGAACCCAACAAGGCGTTGGAAATCTGCAAAAAACAACAAGAGAGAGGGATTATTGAGGAAAAGATAGTGAGTTAAAGGGACGGGACAATTTGGTGGGGGGGTTCGAAAGCGTAGCAGCACCATGGTGCATAAGAAAAAAAGGAGAAAATATGGAAGTGGGTTTTACAGGGAAAGGACGGAACATAACAGAAAAAGACCTACGAACCCTCGCGAAACAAGTGGCCGCCAAATAGGTGGTATGCATCAGGAAAGGAAGGGGGGGGGGAGGAACGGGATAATGTCGCGGAGGAATGCCAGAACAGGGCAGATGGCAGGGGGACGGGTGAGGAGGAAATACGATTCGGTGCAAAGACTGGGGGGGTGGGGTTCAGAAAAAGTGTCAGGAAGGAGCGGGGGGGAAGAGGGGGAGGAGGGGGGGGGAAGGCCTGGGCAGATTGGAAACCATATTTCTGAGGGGGGGGGGGGGGGGGGGGTTCCAGGTTTGAGGGGGGGAAAGAGAAGATTAGGCTTGACCTGACGAGGACTGCTTGGGGATGGGTTCCTTCCAGGGGGACTAGACTGCATCTCTACTAACGTAACCTGGATTCGAAGCCATTGAGTTTGTGGTGTGCGAGAACTCCCCATATTAGGGGTCGACGGACATAGGGGGTCAGCAGAGAAAGAACCTGGCGAAGAGAATGGGGTTTAGAAGGGCTGAACAACAAAGAAAAGGATCTAGATTGGACCTATCAGGGGGGAGATACGCCAGAGTGATACCCTAGTGTTGGGAAAAAAGAACGAACTGGCAGCAGAGTCTGGTTATGGGGGGAGGTCCGGAGAGGTATTGGAGGGTCGATCGCTCAGCTTGGAATACTCACGGTTGCCCCCCACAAAAAAAGGGAAAATCCAAGTTTATCCAAGAAAGTACGGGATAAGTAGAAGTAAGAATGGGGTAAAAATTAAGCTCTAACGCTTTGTGGCCTTAAAAAGGAGAAAGCCTGGACGTTTTGTTTGAGAGGAGGAGGAGGGGGGTGCGAAATATGGGGGGGACTTGCACACATTTAAGGGGGAGTCTGGGGGCATAATCCATGAGGGTAAGTGGGAGAAAAGTTCTGGGTAAATCTCAAGGGGGGCCAACGAAAACGTTTGATGGGGAGAGCTCAATGAGAGGTGTCGGGGTAAAAGCCGTAATAAAAAAGAGAAGAGAGGAGGGGTTTCTTTCAGTGGGGGGGGGGACCAAGGAACACAGAAAAGAGTCAGCCTGGGACACAGCAAGAGGGGGGGGTTTTTGGTGTTTGGGATTGTGGGGGGTTGGGGAAGCAAAACGCAAGGACACATGGGGGGCGGTGGGGCAAACCAGGTTAGTTGAGAGGATACCACTGGTTTCAAGGAAGGGGACAAGTTCACTAGCAAAAACCCAACAAAAGGGTGACGGTACTGCGTGTGGCCAGGAGTTTATGTTTTGGGGTTTGGGTGGTTGGACCTTAGAAAAGAAACCAGTCAAAACAAAGCAAAAAGAAGGCCAGGAGGTTTGGGGAAACTTGGAGAAAAAGGGGGACGTTTGTGAAGGATCAAGGGAGGGGCAAAAGGGGCAGTGGCCTTGTCCGGTACAGGCTGATATAATTTGCAAAACAAAACTTAAGAAGAAACCGGAAGAGGGCGAAGAGTCTTCTGTCGGGGAGAAACGACGAAGGAAGAACTCATGATCAAAATAAAAGGCGTCGTTTTTGGGGTTTGGTGACAGCAAATGGGGATCAGGAAAGGAAAAAAAAAAAAAGAAGTGTGATGAAAGGTGGGGGGCCACATGAAGGGAGTACCGATTCCGTAGAGTGAGGCAACTTTCCAATGGGGGGGGGGGTCCTGGTCGAGACATGAACGAAAATTTGAAAGGAGGAAAGAGCGGTGAGGGGGTCCAAGGGGAAAGATGGGCAGACAAGCCTAGTTGTGGGTCCCAGGGGGCGGGAGAGAAGTGGCCTATTCAAACAATCAGGAAAGAACATACATAAGGTCGAAGGGAAAAGCAAGAGGCATCTGACCCCCTCAAATCGCTATATAGTTCCCATGGAGGAAAGCTTGGGACATAGATCATAGAGCGGAAAGGGAAAAAAGAAGGAGGGAAGAAATCACCCAGCTTAAGAATGGGTCGCAGCCTGAGATCAAGACAGAAGCTATGGTTGGGAGATAGTGGAGGCGGGGGCTCAAAGCGGTGAGGATGATAAGGTCGTCCGGACGGTGGTCCTTGATAAAGGACTTCCTTAACAGGGTAAGGGGAAAAAATCGCTTAGGGCCCATGAACCCAAAAAAGATTCTGTTCAGGTGAAGAGGGAGGTAGAGAAGCACTCCTCGGGACGGATTTGTCCCGCAACTTGATCCTTGGGTTCTTCAAAAAAGAGAAGATCGACCAGGGAAATAGAAAAACTGGGAGATGATAGAAACCAAATAGGGAAAGGGGCAGTCAAGACGCGGGAGAGGGGGCCTTAAGCAGAGAAGTTACCATCTGGCGGGTAGGTGCAAAAGACTCAAGTGAAGAACCAGAACACAAGAAACGAATCCTGGGGTCTGGCAACGCAATCTCGAAAAAGGGGGGTATGACTCCAGGTGAGAAGAACCACAAGGAAAGCAGATGGGATTGTTTTCCGTTAGAAGGGCGAACGTGGGAGAGACTTGCCCCGCGGAAAGGGCTACCAGGGAGGGAGAACCAAAATCGTCGTAACTGTGAAAGGGAGGACATGGAGTACAAGGAGCGAACTCAACTCATTTGAGGCGGTCATAAAGACCATCAAATCCAGAAGTGAGAAGGGGCCAGGTAACGGCATTCGCATGGAGTAGGGGGGGAAATCTTGGTCCCAAAAAAAGGAGTGAGCGTTCTATAAAAAGGGTCAACGGGGGACTACAAGTGGGGGGTCTGTCTGGGAAATCGCAGAATCGAAAAAAGAAACGGGTGAAACGTAAACTTGGTGGGCGGGAAATCCCTGAGGCGAGGGGTCTTTAAACGCGGCAAACTCAGCGACACTAAGCCTGTAGAGAAGCTGGAGAAATCAAAGGAGAACAGTCAATCGGGCCGATCAAGATACCATTTTTCTGGGTCAAAGAGAATAAGGCAGAAGAAGACGCCTTGGTCGGGGTGGGATTGGGGTCAACAAATCGCGGGTCACAACCGTCAGAGGGACAATTGGGGAGGAAGAGAAAGGGGTGGTGGGACTGGGGATGCACAGCCTGACTTCATTTTCTGGAAAAAAAGAAGAAAAAAAACGGGGAAGCGCACGGGGGTCTTCAAAAGGGTCGGGAGGCTTCGAAGGGGGAAACAGGGTAAGAAAAAAATATCAGGACGGGAAAGAGGAAGGGCATCGGAGTGTAACACTTATAAGACGTTCAAATGAAAGATGGCAAAAGAAAAGAGGCTCAAGAAGGTTCAGAAGGTGTTTTCGGGGGAGAATTTGGGGAAGAGCGGGAACTGAGAGGGGTGGGAAAACAGATAGAGAGGGGGACGACGCTTGCAAAGGGGAAACTCGATCTGGGAGGGGGGTGGGGTCAGAAAAACTAATAGCTGTTGGGGGAGGAAGAAAGGGGGTGGATTGAAAAAGTCCCTCAAAAAAAGACTGAACAACAGGGGCTGTTAAGAGAGCATCGGGGCGCGTTTTTGTTTTGGGGCAAGGGGGGGGCAAATGAAAGTATGTCCAAGAATAAAACCGGATTCCCAAGGAAATCTGGTGAAAAGTTTTGACGGAATGGTGCAAAGTGGGAAGGAGGAGGGGGAACGAAAAAACTTGGGAAGGGCCATCAGTC
>Ga0179593_1471944_pt1 | contig 16677 bp, 20 predicted proteins | sample CZODoug2_1_08_16_FD_185931 | JGI IMG/M metagenome (GOLD analysis project Ga0179593, IMG submission 185931) | Vadose zone soil fungal communities from Angelo Coast Range Reserve, California, USA - CZODoug2_1_08_16fungal (PacBio error correction) | ecosystem: Environmental > Terrestrial > Soil >...
AAAAAATGAGAGGTTCGGGCCAAATGCAAGTCAGGGGGTGCGCGTCTCTTTGGATCCCTCAAGTATCCTTCAGTGCTGGTCAGAACCTACGGAGAAAAACTCCTCTTTATAGTCTCGGGCTTGCGATGGCCGGGGGGGAAAAATCCTAGATGGAACAGTGGCCGGTTGCGCGAGACAAAGAACGTTCAAACTCTACCAAAAAGAAAGGGAGAAAGATTCTTACTTTGGGTCTTACTGGATCGAGGGGCAAGAAGGGAGTCGCGCGGAGGCCGACTGGGGGAATGGGCTTAAAAAAAATATCTGAATGCGGTGGGCATGTGGGGGCGAGCCGGGAGCATGGGGTCGAACTCCCCGTGCGGGAAGACAAGAGGGAAAGATGACCGCCAGAAGTCCAGCCTCGCTGTGAAGGGCAGTAGGGGGGGGGGAAAATCATAAGAAAAAAAGAGTGGCTCCTGAAGGAGGGGTTCTGCGCTGAAAAGCAGTAGTGCTCGTCATGTTCGAAACGAACTCGGGTCAGTCGGACCCCCGACGGACGAGGCTCGAGCGTGGACCAGCCATCGACGGGCAAAGCAGAACCGAGACCACGGATCCCCAACCGAAAAAAAAAGCTCCTTCAACCCGCGCGGAGGGGGGAGCGCGCATCTCTGGAAGGGATAACTCCACGCCTTCCTAGACGCGAGAGAACTCGAACCAGCGAAGAAAGAAGGAAGTCAGGAGTCCCTCTCCGAGGCAACGTGACCTCCGCCAGCGGTGTCGCCGACGATCTATTACGCGGGGAGCTTCGACCAGGCTCGTATAAAATCAACAAAAGAGGAAGGGACAAAGACCAAAATGGCGTATGGAATGAAAAGCACAAAGAAGGTCGGGCGGAATCCTAAAGAAGACCGGGTTTAAAGGTAGGGGCGCTTCGGTATCGTGAGAAAAGGAGCCCAAAGACACTGAAAAACGATCCGTTCCTGAAAATAGGAGGAGTCTATGATCGCGAGAATCGAAAGTCCGGATCCAGGCCGAGCAGAGGGACGAGAGGGACCAGGAAAACGGGCGATGTCGTCCAGTTCTTAAAGTAAAGGTGACGCGATGACACAATGATAGAGCCAGCCGAAAAGAGTCGCGCCGAGCGTAGAATTTGCCACGGCCGTAAACAGCGTAAATCGACCTCAACGGTTCATATTTCGAAAAACGGGGGAGGCAGAGGGGACCTTTGGAATATGGACCTAGCCAGACGACCGAGTGAACCGATTGGGAAGGCGGAAAGGTGTTCCAGACGGGCACGAGAGGAAACAGTCAAATTTGAACTGATACTAGCTCGGGCGGAACCCCAACAGGAAATATTGAGGCCGTCTCTAGAAAAGCCGATACGAAAGAAGTCCGACGGGACAAGAAGCTTCGCGCAATCGGGAGGGGCGAACGGGATCTACGGGAGTAAAAAACGCACGCCAAAAAGCGAGGACACGAAACAACGGAATCCGATCCGAATCGAACGGGAGAAGGAGGCGCGACATAGGCCAGTAGACAAGGTGTCTGGGGGCTGCAAACTAAACATCGACTACAATCGGCTGCAAAAAAGAAGCCCAGAGTTTGCCCTACAGCCAATCGAGTGGCTGCAGGCACGTGGCAGAGAGTCTTCTTAAAAGAGGTCGACTGCCCAAACGACCCAAAGAGGAAGGGAAACGGAATGATCTAGAAGCGAAGGGTGTAGAGGGGACGGAGAAAGAGGGCAGCGTAGCAAGGGTCGGTTGCGCCTAAAGGGGGCCGGGGTCCTCCGTACTAAAGGAAGCAAAGCGAAGAACAAGGAGACCCGGGCTAAGTCAAATCGGGGAAGTTAGAATTTGCCCAGCTGCGGGGTCCCCCGGTCCACCGTCATCGGAGGAGGGGGCGAATCCCTTGGGGCGGAAGCTCTTGGTCTCAGAGCGAAAAAGCTACGCCTGCAGGAAAATATTGGGAAGCGCGAAACAAGAAGAGGTGAAGTGAAGGAGAATGGTCTTTGCCGAATTTAAAACTTGCGACCACGACTAGAATTAGCAAACAACGGAGAGGGAAAAGAGAGGTGAGCGAAGAAAAAAAGCTCATGAGCGCGTCCAAAAGAGCTTCCGGGCGCTCCCTAATTCCTGCTCGAGGGATGGGCGTGAGAAACGATCGGGACCCAGACGAAGCCGGGGGACGAAGGTCCCTCAAAAAAAAGCGGGGGGCGCCCAATGACGGAACAAGCCTGGGGCCATCGGCCATGAAAAAAAGACCATGTGATGCACAGCCAGGGGAAGCGGAGTGCGACGAAGACAGGTTGAAAGGGAGGAGAAGGCACCAACCCCCACAAAAAAATGTGCCCTTGTATACGCAAACCGAGAAAGGAGCGGGACATATCCAGAAAGAGAACACGATCGTGGAACCAGTCCAGATGTGGGACGGGGGGCGAACTCGCAGAATAACTTTAGTGGAAAAAAACGTCCCAATCCGGGAGCCGCCAAAAAATCGAGGTGGAGCGTCTAACGGCCACCAAAGCGCCAGGATGTTAGCATCCCTGTCGTCGGAAGATCAGTGAAGAATCCATCGGGAAAAGGACACGATGGGAAGAACTCATCGCGAATAGAGTCGCGGGGGGGAAGAAAGAAGGAGCGAAGAAGCGGGGGGGGAGAGGGCGTCCGTGGGGGCGTGCGCGGTGAACAGTACAAATCAACCGTCGCAAGGCGCAATTGCGACGACAAAGCCTCGGGACCCTGCGGAAAGGAAAAATGGCGAGACTCTGCGGGCTCAGCAGAGAAAAGGTCAGAAGAACGGGCAAATGGGGGATCAAGGAAGAGAAAGGGTTGATCAACGTTTGCCTGCGACGGGGGAGGAAACGGGAAAACCACAAAAATGAGCCGGGGGAGAGGAGGCGTCTGTCTCCATGCTACGCCCCGTCGGATAATGCCAAAGGAAATGAACGCCACGGTAACGTCACGGAAATAACATAGGGAAATCGGTCAAACGCGAAAAAAAGCATTGGAAGAAGGGAGTCGATCTCAGGAAAGGCTTAAATAAGAGGTCTTCGGCCGCGGCGCGTAACCATTGTGCATAGGAACCGCTTGAAAATCACAACGTAAAGGGCACGGGGAAAGCAGGAAAGTCGGGGGGCTGGTCCCTCACGTCGAGCCAGGGAGAGGACGTACCGGGGGGATCATAACGGAAATTTTAAAAAACTCTAGAGGTAATGAAAAGACCGTAAACGCACAACGCGTGCTTTGGCCGTCGGACGCAAGACAAATCGGGCACGAACCAGGCGGGACCTAGACCTGTCCCTTTTGGAAAAGGGTCACGGGTCGGGGGTCTCGCAACGCCAACGTAACCGAGGGCTCCTTACCTCCGAAAAGGGAGAGGGGGGGGCACGCTCTGTGGGGATCAGCATCTCTCGAGAAAAGTCTGGAAGAAATAAAAAAAAGCATGGAAGCGGAAAGAGGGCACGCGACCCAGGGGCAAAGGGGACCGAATCCGACGCCGACCGGGCGACGGGGGGAAAAGAGATCGGCTTCGAGGGATCTACGGGGGGGAGTCTTATACCGCAGATCAGAGGCGCAGTCGTGACCGCACGGGGGAAGAGGACGTCGCGGCGCGGGGAGGATCGCTGTCGGCGGTTGCGGGGGACTGCTTCACTGGAAGAGTGGTCATGCGGGACTCTAAAGGGCATAGCGGCGGGGCAGTAAGAAAAAAGGTCCAGCGCATCGAAAGACAGAACAAGCTCAGGGGGAGGAGCGTAGGAGGGGAAGGGAAAAAGATGGGACGGGAGGGTGGTGAAGGAAGGGGTCAGGGGAGGAGGGGTGGGGAGGAAAGGGGAAGCGTGTGGGAACGCGCGACCGCGCATTTACCAAGAAAGGGACGCTGCAAAGAAACAAGATCGCTCGATTCCATCGGCAGAAACGGGAGCGGCTGCGTGCGAAGGGGAGGGACCATTGAATCCTTGTCGGGGGGCATAACTGGAAGAACGGAACACAAATTTTTTTGACGCAAAACCACCTGAGGCCTCGCCTATAAAAAAAAAGGGGGATCAGACCGTCCCCAAGTGAAGGGCAGCATTCTGCGAAGAAAAGTAGGGCCGCGACTCAAAAGAATAAAACCCACGTAGAGAAGGAAGAAGTTTAGAGGGGACGCTCCTCGTCCGCAAAAGAGTGCGAACGAAGGAAGATGATCCTATTCGGAATCATCCTCACGAGAAGAAAAAAAACCCAAACAAATACTATAAGAGAGGGGACGGAAGCTCGGAAAAAAACAAAAGACACGAAGCTGGAATTGCTAGGAAAGGGGAGGTCCCGCTAGACACGAACTATGGCAGGGGGGGAGTTTTGGAAGAAAAGAGGCTCGAGGAATCAGAGAATAAGATCGAAGGTTAGTAAAGAGAGAAATTCACCGAGAAGGGGCGGGCAAAAAGACCCATAGGTGAGCGTCGTGGGTCGAAAAACCGAAAAAGGGCCAATAAACTTGGGAGTGTGACGAGCCAAAAAAAAAGAAAGAACGGGACGTCTCGGGGCGTCGAACGATGGCAAGAAAAAAAAGCGAGATGGAAACAGAGAATAGGGGCGCAGCGATAAGCGCGGAAAACTAAAAGAGGACATCAAAGATGCTATCAGTTCAAAAAGTGGTGGAAAAAAAAGGAGCGCGGAAAAAATCCTGAGGCGAAGAAGATGACGGCAGAAAGGGGGGACGTGTGCTTCGTGACCCGTAGGAAAAAGGGAGTAGCATTATGGTGGGCTCCTGGAGGGCAACACCTTGGTTTGCGAGCTCAAAAGGGTGGCGAAGAGTACAGGGGAAAGCCATCGCAGCCCTCCGGGACTGAGCGATGCCCGGCAAACTCAGGAGGAGGGAGGGGTCACGTCCCGGGTTGAACCTTCTCTGGCGGAAACGTTGTCCGTAAGAAAAGGGAAGGTGCAGATGGACCCTGTGGCCCCGACGCAGAGGATCTCTGAGAGAAAGGATAACCTATCCATAGACAAAAACAACTGGGAAAGAGATAAAACCGAGGAAGATAGGCGCCTTCGAACTGAGGGCAGAAAGTTAGGCCGCGATTTAGGAAGGCCGTACTAATCCCAACGAGGCCCTAATAAGCGCGATGAGAAGGCAAAAAGGTCTCCGTAGGCGTAAGGAGTCTGTAAAGATAAATGGTCTCTGAGGGCCAAGAAACCGAAGCGTTGAGAAGGGACTATCTCTTCCTATGATCCGGGGAAGGATTCAAAAAAAAAGGCCTCGAGAAGGAGTTGAGAAAAACGGAATCTTCGGAACCGACGCCGTGTTCTATAAAGCAGAGAGAACTCTTTGGCGCAGGCAACCAACAGAACGGCAAAGGGTGGCATGGGCGGGGAGCGAGGAGGGCCATATTTCCTTCAGGGCCGACGGGCTTACTCACGCGATCCGGGATCACTAGTCGGAGAGATCGACTCTCTGGGGAAAAGAAGAACACGGGATGATCGCGGAGAAGGAAAGAATGAAGGGACCAAGATCAGGGACCTCGGGAGGGCAAGGTAAATTAAGGGGGGGGGGAATTTCTCCCTGGAAATAGAGATCTCGCCCTACTGAAAAAAAAGAGGGATGTGGAGCACGCCTATCTACGAAGAGGAATTGCAAAACTATCAGAGGTGGCAGAGATCCAGAGGGGAAGGGAGACGAAAATGTGATTTCAAAGGGGAACAGGTGGGCAGGAAGTAACTACGGTGCGCGAATGGGGAGCACCAAGACCGACGACTGAGGCGCCGGAAGTTTTCTCTTGGTGTCCCTGGGGGGGAGAAGAGGAAGAAGTAATCACAGGGGGGAACTGAAATCAGAAAGCAGGAGCCCCCACCCCTGCGAAGTCTTCTGCCGTCGCATTCGTGCTGACCGCGATCAAAAGGAAAATGGAAGGGGGGCAGGGAGAATGACCGTAAGGTCACAAAGAAATGGGGTCGAGAGAGTCGGGGAGACGACGGGGAGCTAGGGATTCCCCTATCACACGATCTATAAAGATAAACGAGCAACGCCGGACTAAAATATCTGAAGAAAGCTCGGAGCGCGGGGAAAAGGAAAATCGGAGGGATCCCATGATGTGCTTCACGATTCCTCTACTAAAAATGCGCCTCACCTAAGACGAAAGGGGGGAAAGTCAGAAATCCCCAGCGGGATGAGGAGGGAGAGCCTTGGGAAGGGGTACGTGTCGTCAGGTTAAGAAACTCCAAGAGGGCAGTGGTGGTCAAGGGAGCTTTGCTAGATCCTGGGAGAGGTGAAGAGAGCGAGGGAGCATTCATGAAATGGAAGAGGCCGGGAAAGGGTCCTCCGGTAAAGGGGGAAAAAAACTGTTCGAAAATCCCGCATCGCCGGGCATGTCAGGGGATCATCAATGTATGGAAATTTCCGATGGAAAGCTCGGGGGTCTTTCCACCGTCAGAGGGGGGGGAGGAACCGCGGGGAGGGAAGACCGTGGATGGGAGCAGAAAGGGATTGGGCAGAAAAGAGGACGTAAAAGATCTCCAGGAACGAGAAAAGAAAATGGGAGTAAAGGAAGAGGTTGGGAACGAGCCTCTCTGTCTGACTACTTTCGAGTGAAGCAGAAAAACGATAATCTCTCTCAAAGAACACGGAGGGGGGGGGGGGAAGAGGGGGGGAAGGACGTGCTGAGGGACAAGAGGGATGCAAAAAGGAGAGAGAAGAACCAGAGGAGGAAGGGGACTGACAAATTCTGCTGGTCTTAAGCGGAGAGCGTGAAGCGATTAACTCCAAGAAAACGGGGGCACGACAAACTGAGCAACATCTGAGAGCGAGAAAACCAGTGGGGGACATGACCCCCGCAGAGCTTCAGTCCCAATGTGGGAGTTGCCCACCATATTTGCCTACGACGTAGAGGGGGGGGAGGAGGGGCTAATTCCAATTTTAGTCCGAGGTAAAAGGCCCCACAGAAATGGGACACATTACGAGTAACCCGGGACTCTAGAACCTGAGTCCAGGGCGACAATCAATTTGACCACCAAGACTCTTGTAGGGAAGGAGAAATCCGTACTACTTTTTCCACGACCCCTTCTAAAGAAAAAGAAAGAGGTTTTGTCTTCTCGAGTGCACCCGAGTGCTCTCTTGAGGTGAAGCCAAGCACTTTTCCTTACAGAGTTTTTCACTCCGCAAAGGGAGCAAAAGGTCCCTCAAGCGGAAGAATCCGAGGGAAGGGGAAGAAAGAAAGGAGAAAGAGAGTGTCCGTTGAATTTGAATACGCGGCAGTCTCGGGGAAGACCGGGAAGTCCCTGAGGGAGAATCCATAGGAAGGACCATCCTAGTGAACTACGTCACTGAGAACTGACGTCTGTGATGCGCGTGCGCAGCTCTAATCGAGAGAAAGACAGTTTTTTGTCTCGAAAGCTCATCTTCTCATAGGGAGGGGGGAAAGCGCCGAGATCAGAAACAAAACAAAAAATCGGGAGGGCCGGTTCTAAATCAGGATTGGATCAACAATGCGCGACCACGTGGACTGAAATGGGGAAAAAGGGGGGAAGGACACTTGGGCGTACCTGGCAGGGAAAGAGGAAGAAGGGTCAACAAAGGGTAAGGAAGGGGTCAAGGAGCCGATCTCCTGCAGTAATCCATCGGGTGGTCGCGGCAGGCTCCTATAATAAGGGTGACATGGAAAAACTCAAAAGGACGAAAATAGGGGGAGAAATACATAAGGCCGTACCGAAGCACTGGTCACGCTCGACTGACGTCGTCTTTCTCAGGATCCTCAGGAGGAGGGGTGAAAAAAGGTCGAGATGGGGAGAGAAAAGAGCCGAACGTCAGGGTGTCCTTACGCAGCAAACTCACTATACGGTACGCAGAACAGGGAGAAACCAAGGGTGACGAAAGTACGGGAGTGGTTTCAGAGGATGGCGCGTCCACAGGGGGCGTCTGCTCCGGAAAAATTCCGGAATTGCTGTGGCGATCCGCTCTTGTGTTGCAGAACCTCTAAAGCAGTTGAAAGAGAGTTAAAGCGACAGCGGGATCTATCGTGTCCGAACGCTGCGAGGCTATTCGCGGCGCCCCTTCGGCTCTTGAACAAATCAACGGGAGGGCGAAGGGGGGTATCAGTCGAGCTGCAGGTAAAGAAGGAATGTCGTCGGGGGAGGAGACCGCAGCACCATCTGAGAAAGAGGCCGAAGGTCAGGAGGCCGGTAGAGGTGCGGATTGGAATCGAGGGAAGGGAGGGGGTGCACGGGAGAGTCCTTCGAGGGGTCTGGCTTCTCACGAGAAGCAATATTCGGGCGAAGAAAAATTTTCCAAGCATAAAAAGGGAACACAAAGAGAAAACGCATGGAAAGAACATGAAGAGAAGAAAAGAAGGCGGACGCAACGATCTGGAGAGAGGGCCTAGTCAGGCACCTGAGCGTAGGGGGATTTCTACAGAGTAAGAGAAGGGGGAGACTCTGGGAGAGAGCAAAAATCATTGTCGAACACGAGGAGACCAACATGAACCTCATTAAGAAAAAAAGGTCTAATCCCCCCAAAAGAAGGGGGGAGGGGGGAATCAAGAAAATCTGAGGAAGCCAAACGGACGGAAAAAAAAGACGAAGAAAGGAGCACGATTTATAAGCTGGAACGCGCTCCTTACCGCGAAAACGAGAAAGGAAGCTAAGGCGCAGAGGGGATGGGGGGGAAGAGGGGATGCAAGGCTAAAGGAGGAAAAGGGAAAAGTGGGAATAGAGGAAGGGAGGGTGGAAAGATGGGGTTGAAGGGGGGAAGGGTATGGGATAGAGGGGGAACTCGGAGGGGGGGGGTTGTGAGAAGAACCAGGACAATGACGGAAGGGGGGGGGAGGGGGGGAGGGGGGAGAGGGAGGGGTGAGGGATGGTTGGGGAAGAGGTTGGGGAAGCGAGGGGAAGGGATGAGGTGAATAGTGGAAGTGAGCGGAAGGAGGGTAGGAAGGGGGGGGCGAGGGGGGAGGGAAAGGGGGGAGGGAGGGGGGGGGATAATGCATAGAGGGGGGATTCTGCTGCGGTCGCACTCTCTCTGTCGGTGATGAGGGAACCTCTTCGAAGAAGGCTACTTCAGCGGGAAAAGACTTTACTTCTCGGGAGGAGATAAAGCACACGAAAAGGGAGGCACTCAAGACGGGGAGGGGAACCCAGAAAAAAGCTGGGGCTTGGCCCGCAAAGATCAGGGAAACTCCTCTCCACAACAAGGGGGGGTGGGAGGGAAGTGGAGGAAAAAGATAAAAGGAGAAGGTTGGCGTCAAAAAACCCAGCTCGTTGAGGCCGTCATACTTTGAGAACATTCAAAAAGTGCACGGAGGGGGGGAGAAAAAGCGCGCCGACTCAGCGAGAAAGACCGAGGCGGGGAAAGAGATTTCTTCCACGATGGACGAAATCATGGGAGGAGAGTCCCGAAGAGATACTAAAACGAGAAGCTTCCATCTTCTCCAAAGGGACGAGCTAGAAGGAGAGAGGGAGCATCTTCTTTAGCACGTTCGAATGAGGAGACGCGGTGGACAGAAATTCACTTGGGAACTGGGCTTTCTCTAAGCGGGAATAGTCTTAAAGGAAAAGGAGGCCTGAGGGTGAGAAAAAAAAATTGGGGAAGCTCCCAAACGGCTTTAGAAAGGGGTAGGGGACGATTTGTAACAATCGGAAAGAACCTCTCTGAATGAAGAGAGCTATAAAGAATCAGGGCGGCGGTCTATCTCTTCCGGGGGAGTTAAAACGATGGAGGAAAAGCGTAGGTTTAGTTCAGCGGGGGGAGAATGACGACCGGAAACTTTTCTTCCAAAGAGATAGAATTCTAGAGGGCGAAAGACCAGCTCAGAGCCCCAACCTCGACAGAGTCAAAAAAAAGAGCGCAGAAAGGTGACCCTTCGAAAAGAGGAGCAAAAGACCTTGCGTCCGAGAGGATGAATGGAGAAAGACCCCAGGATAAAGACTCTCTATACGGGCGACCCGAGGATCTTCGAGAGGGGGAAAGCGCAGCGGGTCCAGAACGCGGAAAGGCCAGAGACCGGAAATGAACCGCGGTGCCGATCATAAGAGAAGAGAGGAATAACGAAGACCAGAAGGCTTTGGGAGGGGTAGGGGGAGCAAGAAGAAAAAGGGGGCTAGAAAGAAAAAAAACCAGAACAACTCGTCAAAAGGGGGAAAGGGGAAGGGAGCCGGGTGTCTTCCAAAAAATGGGGATGGCAGGGGGAGGTGCAAGACGGAAGAGGGATAAGTGACTGGGGCACGGCGGAGGAATTAAAATGATCTCAAAAGAACATCGCACTCTTATACGGAAGACCGAGAGAAAAATCGGAAAGGAGGGAAACATCTGAGGGGAAAGGAGGAAAGAAGGTTCGGGGATTTTCAAAGAGGAAACACAATTCTGCCAACGAGCTGGAAGGAACCTCCTTATCTCCGAGTATTGAAACGGCCGGTGAGAAGTTGACCTCGTCTCCCAGAGTCGAAAATGGACGACAAGGGGGGGGAGTCATTTCCCTCTTATTAAAGACGGGGGGGAGCCCGCAAATTAGCCAAGAACAGACGCTCTTCGAACAGGCTACCGATTTCTGAGAGGGAAAGGAGACCGGCCAGGGGGAAGGGAGAGAAAAAAGCAGGAGGGGAGCCTCAAAATCAGGAGGTCTCCGGAGAGGAGGCTAGAACCGAGAGAAAAAGAAAAAAGAAAGCGGAATTACCTCAGGCACGCGGATGAGAAAAAGGAGGCGTGGCGCTAAGTTCTCTTACGTGACTTGCAAAAGGGAGAAAGAAAAACCGTGAGCAACGAAAAAAAGCTAACGCCATCCTCAATCGCAGAGAAAGTCTCTGAGGAGGAAAAAAAAAAAAAAAACCAAAAACAAAAGGCACAGAAGTGAGAGAGAGCAAAGGAGCCGGAGAGGAGGAGGGAAAAGTGAGGAAGTGGGCGGATGAAAAGAACAGGGGGGCGAGGAGGAAGGCTGAAGGACGGAGGGAGACTGGAGACACTCGGAGGGTAACCAGTTTAAGAGGTCGGAACGTACGGTAGGCGGAACGATGGAAGGCAGGGGAGCGGAGTACCGTTACCAGATATGTGAGGAAAAATGCGCAGGGAACTCTGATAGACACATGATAGGGGAGCCTAACAGGCGCGAGCACATGCTCAGAGACCATCAGAAGACCCTCTGGGGGCCCGGACGAGACGATCCCATCGCGGCGGAATCACTTAACTGGGAAGAACCGTATCTTCTTGATTGTAGAAGGAAAAACCAAGAAGGGTGGTCACAAATTGAAAAAGAAAGAGGCGGGGAGAGGTCTCGGAGAGGAGGGGGCATATGAAAATTGCATGCGCGTAACCGGGCCGTTTTACCTAAGACGAAATCTTCGCTGCAAAAGCCAGAAATCGAAAACAAAACAAAACAAAAAACAAAAACCAAAAAAAAAAAAAAAAAACCCCACCACAAAAAAACACGGAGGGGGGGAGGGGGAGGAGGGGTAGGGAGGAGATAAGATCATGGATGGGAAATGGGTCAATTAACACTGCTTTTGTACACCGCAAACAGTCCTCTAGAGGGGGGAGGCAGCAGAGGGCGAATGGACCTTTAGGGGGAGAGGAGAAGGAAGGAACTGAACCCTCTCTACGCTTAGAGTATCAAAATGGTGACTAAAGGAATAAATGTACTCAGCATGCAGCTTTTGCGCGAAATCGATTGACGAGCAACGAAGCAGTGGACTCGACTAAAAAAAAAAACGGAGTCTATACATGATATTCGCGTAGTGCTCGCTAACAAAGAGAAATCGCGAACATCTTGATGAAAGACACTCGGATAGCTAAAAGGACTGCCTCTTGAAGGGCGTAGAGAGGGAGAGAGCGGAGACCCATAAGAGAGCACAAAGGAAATTCCTTCTCACCTCTTAGAGAACCATCGATGAGGGTGGACCCCGACTGGAAAGAGAATCAAGAGGATAGATAAGTACATGAAGGGTAGGGGGACGACTTTGAAAGAAGTCCATTTTCGAGATAACCACGGCCACCCGTGTTACTAAGCAATGTGACATGGATACATGAACCCTCCGACCTACCGAGCAACCGCCGGAGAAGCATATAGTAAAAAAAAAAAGGCCCTCTTTTGGTGCAAGCAACTTCTAACCTCATGAGAAGACGTGGCGACCACGTGAACAATTCATCAAGAAAGAGATGGAATAGGGACGGGAACGGAGGGAGCCATTGAGGGGGGAGACATCCGATGGAGAGAAAAATCTAACCAAAACAGAAGGACTAGACGAAATTTAACTACATGCGCGAAAAGAGGAAAAAGCGCGCCGAATTCGGATTCTTTCTCGGTATAGGGGATCAGGCCGGGGAGGTGAGAGGTTAGACCGTAGAAAATACAAGTAGAAACTCAAAGATTGCAGCTGAATCCGAGGGGGAAAATCTTCAAAAGTCGACGAATTAGGTAGGGATCTCACCCGAATAGAAATGGGAAGAAAAGAGGTCAAAGTGTTGGGGAGACAGAGATTATAAGGTCGGGGACGGTTGCCTCCTAGAGCCTCTCCGGAAAAAACGAAGCACGAAAGACCTCTTTTCTAAAGGAGAGGTCGTGGGACTTCTCTCCCGAGAAATAGAGGGGCCACCAGGGACAAAGCAACGGGGCGGCAGATAAGAGGGGGGACGGAGGGTCAAAAGCTACTAAACTCCTGCAATAAAGGAGAAGCTACGAGAGGAGAGACACGATCGCTTTTTAGAGGAGGGGAGGGCGGAGTCATTTTTCAGGCGGCCTGAAAATAGGGGATGAAGGAAAGAAAGGGAAAATAGAGTCAACCTCAACGAGAAGACTTAATGAATAAGAAATCCGTGAGATGGAACTATTCAAGTCAGGGATCGCCGCGGGGAACGGTCGCTGGAAGGGTCCGGGCATCTTCAGCAGCCCATCGCACGAATACTCGAGAAGAGCGAAATTTTTACTTATTGGAGGTCTGGGGAAGATGGAGAGGAAGTCACGGGTTGAGAGGAGGGTCCGAACATTAAAAAGACGGAGTAGGTGAAGACTCTCTTGGGAAAAAGAATAATATACGGAGAGATCTCTTTCCACAGAGCAGGGAGATGCGAGAGGGTCGGGGCTTCTTATCACCGTAGAACTTCTGTTTAACTCGACGCCGAAAGGAAATTTGAGAAAGGAGGGGGGGACTGAGGAGGACTTACTCCGTTTGGGGGGACGGGGAAACGAATTCATCATAAGGGATCCGAAGGAGTGAGAGAGGGTTCAATTGAGAAAGTAGAGGACTTTCTCTATCGAGGTAGAGGGGAGGGCTAGGAGATCGAGGTCTGGAGGTCCAATAATGCAGATCTAGTGCAAAGGGTGGGCCATCTCAGATGAACAAACGACACTACTGAGATCTCTTCCGGGGGATCATGTAACTAAGCGTAACTCTCCGACGAGAGAAATATTATGGGAATAGATGATCCACGAGAGGATGGGATTGAAAGGGGGGGAGGGTAAATAGGGGAAAAGAAGTGTAGAAGCAAGGGAGAGCACACTCGGAGAACAGAAAGTATTCCCATGACTGTCAATCCTGATATTATAGAGAGGGAGAATCCCAAACTTCCCCAATTGGAAGTGACCTTCGTCTAGAAAAGGAGGAAGGAGACAAGAAGCGCACCAGGAAAGAACTGGCAGATGGGGAGCTTTAAAGAGGGAATTCGGAGAAGGGGGCGACAACGAGGAGAGACCGCTCGGTCCCGCGATTCACGAAAGGAGAATAAGAAAGAGAGCCTCTTATCGATTATCAGATGAACGAGAGACAAAAAAAAACACACGAATGCAGGCATGGAGAGACTGGGGGAGGGGGGGAAACGATTACCTCTCACTATCTTTGTACTTTGCCAGCCACCTGGGAATCAGCACCTCAAAACACCAAAGGGTATTAGGGAAAAAAGGGGATTCAAAGAAAAAGTGGAGGGGCAAAAGACCCAAGTTATCCTCGGGATCACCTTCCGCAAGTGCAGAGCTGTGCTTTAGAGACGGCCGAGCGGAAAAAGAAAACACGAAGGGAGGGAAAATAGGAAATCAATAAAAAGAACCGAGACGATCAATCTGTGAAGACTAGAGAGCGTCCAGCGTCACCCTAGGAGATAAGGCCGTATTTGCAGATCTTCGGGGCTGAAGAGAGAAAAAGGATGGACTCAAATTGACGGGAGGCTGGGCGAAAAGCTCTTATATGAGGAGGGCAGTAAGGGGGGGGGTCAATGTCGGGGAGAAAAAGGAGTGGGCTATCTAACCTTTCGGGGAGACGTATCGGACCGGCTTGGAAAGCAGAACCATCCCAGGGTCGTGAGATCGGATAGGGGAGACAAAAAGACTCTTAAGAGGCGATCAGGGAGAAGGTTTGAAAAAATCTAGGCTCGCTAGTGGAGGACGGCTAGATGGGACCTGAGGAGCCCAGAGATAGGGGAAGTCAGGGGGATGCGACCGCGGAAAGAACATCGCCGAAAAACTAAAAAGAGGGGTGCTATCTCTACCCAAGGGGACGAAGTCAGGAGCGGCAAGAAAATTGGAGGGCGGACTTACTGCGACTACTACCAAGATACAGACGGAGACTCGGAGATCAGGCCCCCGAGGAGGAGTCAGAAGTTTCACTAGAAGAGGGAGACATCGGAAAGAAAAGCTAAGCGGTGAGACACGAGAAATTGAGTTCCGCTTCGAAGGAGGGCCGAGCCTAGACCTGAGAGATATAGGATGATCAAAAAAGAGAGATGACGGAAATTGGAGAAAAGAAAAGGGGGAAACTAGTCGAGCGGAAAAAAAAGAGGGGAACGAGAAAGGGGACAGGACTCGTGGACTCAGGGTATCGGGCCAAATGGATGAGGCCGACTTGGCACGAAAAACACTAGCTGTGATGCAGAGGATGACTCGATCGAGCCAAGAAAGGAGGATATTACCAGAGAACGCTGTCTAGAGGGACCAGCGAGGATGGAAGGAGGGAAAGGTCTTTTGCATCTTAATAAAAAAAAAAAAAAAAAAAAAAAAAAAAAAAAAAAAAAAAAAAAAAAAGAGGAGAAAAAAAAAAAAAAAAAAGAAAAAAAGAAGAGAAAAAAAAAAAAAAAAAAAAAAGAAAAAAAAAAGAGGAAAAAAAAAAAAAAAAAAAAAAAAAAAAAAAAAAAAAAAAAAAAAAGAAAAAAAAAAAAAAAAAAAAAAAACCACCAAACAAACACCACAAAACCAAAAGCAAAAAAAACAAAAGAAAAAAAACAACCAACAACACAAAAACACAAAAAAAACACAACCACCAAAAAACGACAAAAAAAAAAAAAAAAAAAAAACAAAACAGCCAAAAAGAAAAAAGAGAAAAAAAAAAAAAAAGAAATAAAAGAAAGGAAAAAAAAAAAAAACACACAATACAAACCCAAAAAAAAACAGGGGAAAAATTCACACTGACGCAAAAAAAAAGAACGCGAGAGGGGACAGACGCTCCGTCTCGAGCGTTATTGCAACGCCGTTCGGGCGCCGGTGAAAGATTCACCTATTCATAAGGGGAAATGAAACAACTGGGCCATTGATGAATTAGACAGGGGCCGAGCATTGAAAAGAAAGACGAGAGGGACACCACGATGTCGTGCTGATGGGGTCCCTGACGGGAAAGAGGGGGACCGGGTCCATTGAAGGAAAGAAGAAAGGGATGGGAGGGGACCCAAAAGGCCAGGAGGTTCTTTAGGGAATGAGAAAAGGAGAAGAGAAAAAACGGAGAAAACGAGGTACGGACGGAGGGGGAGGGTCTGGGAGGCAGAACGGGAAATCACTTCTAAAGAGAAAGAATCCTCCTATAAAGATAAAAACTCCTAGAAAAGGAAAGAGAACTTTGAGGAGCGGAGAAAAGGTAACGTCGAAGGCGGAAGGTAGGTGGGGGGGGGTGGGCTGGGGGTTGCGAAGAGTAGGGGGGTTGGGGGGGGGGGTGGGGGGTAGCATAGAGAATAGGAGGACTGAACACATCAAGATCAACCCTAGGGGCCAATTACGATACGCGAAAAAGACTGGTCGGGGATAGATGGAAAGGTTTCATTAACTTCGTATGCGAGTTCTTATAAAGACGAACAAGAGGAAGTGGGGGAACTAGGGAGAGAGAGCAGGCGTCAGGTGGAAAATCAGGGCAAGTAGCAAATGGCACTGGGATCGTAACACCGGGGGCCGGTCCGTACGAAAAGGCCTTCGAAAGAAAGAAGATAAAGGAATGTCTTTAAAAAATGGGAAAATGGAAGAGGGCCTGAGGGTCCCCGCGGAAACCGGGACATGGTTTCGAAAAGTCTGCAGTGAACCAGTTGAGGGGGGGAGGGAACTGTTTGGTTTGCTCAAGGAGGACACCTCTGAAAAAGCCTTCAAGCCATCTTGGTGCTAGAAAGGAAAAGAGAGTGACGAGTGTCACTGGTGAGAGAAGGTGAGAGGGGAGAGTAATAAGAGATCCCAACAAACAACGGCTTGGGAAAATGGGTCTCGGTCGTGCAAGAGGCTACAAAGATAAAGTCTCGCACAGCTTCAATGACGCGGCACCAGAGCGAGTAAGAGATCCATTTCTCTCCCATTCTTATGAGAGTGAGAGAAGAAGGAAGAAGCCAAGAATTAGCAAACGCGAGGCTCCGGCGAAAACGTTGGAACCGCAAAAGAAATGGCCCAAAGGCCAACATCCATGATAAGGAAGGGATGCCGGGGGAAATGGAGGGGGGGATGAGAGAACCAGGTTCGTAGTTAACAAACAAGCCAAATACAAGAAAGGGGAAAGGGAGGAAAGCTGCCCC
>Ga0179593_1545320_pt1 | contig 16677 bp, 30 predicted proteins | sample CZODoug2_1_08_16_FD_185931 | JGI IMG/M metagenome (GOLD analysis project Ga0179593, IMG submission 185931) | Vadose zone soil fungal communities from Angelo Coast Range Reserve, California, USA - CZODoug2_1_08_16fungal (PacBio error correction) | ecosystem: Environmental > Terrestrial > Soil >...
AACGAAGGGTTGTACTAAACGGGAGGGGAGCTGCTGGGGGAGGGGGGGCAAGGGACGTATAAAAGGAGGGACGGGCGCGTGGCTGGAGGGGAAGGGCAGAGCCCAAAAAAAAAAGAAAAGGGGGAAAGTGGAAGAAAAAAGAGAAGGAGAAGAAGACGCCTCCGTAATCGTGGGGGGAAAGGGGGGAAGAGAAAAGGACGGCAAAAAGGGCTTCAGGTGGGGGAAAAAGGTTGACGGAAAAAAGAGAGAAAGAGGGGGAAGGTAAGAAGGAGGGAGACCAGTTTCCTGTCTCAGCATTTCTGTAGAAAGGGGCAACTGCAAAGTTGGCGGTGGACTTTTAGAAGGGAGAGATAGGGCTGAAAGGCAAAGTTCTTGGGAGAAAAAAGAAGAGAAGTGGCTGGATATGGGGAGAAGAAAAGAGGCGGATGGCGGAAAAGGCGCGCGACCTTCCTTGGAAAGGGCTGTTCGGAAAGGGATGGAAAAAGGGGGAGGGCTTGAAGGAAGAAGGCCAACGTCTTTGAGCTGGGGGGAAGATTCGAAAAGAGGGGGGTCCGCAGAAAAAACTATAGTGAATATTGAGGAAAAAGGGGTCTTCTTTTTGAGGAGGTTACATCCTTAAATTCGCGGACTAAAGGAAAAAGGAAACTGCTGCGTTCGAAAGGAGGAGGGAGGGGTCAAATGGCGGAAAGAACGATAAGAGGAGTTCAAGAGGGGGGAAGAGGTCATTTACTTGCTGCTGTGTGGAAGGGGAAAAATTACGCAACGGAGAGAAGGGTTTTCGTACGGAAGGGGAGTGGGCAAGGGAATGGAACAACAAAAGGGGGGAAAAGAAACCTTGCCAAGAAAATTCTTACGAAAGGACATTGCGTCGTCCGAACATTCGAAATCAAAAAAAAAAAGAAAGACAACCAGAGAACATGAATCGAGGGGGAAAAGGGACCCCCAGTTTACTCCACGCAGCTGCCAAGGAAAGTATGTCGCGCATCGTGGGAAGAAAAACAAGGGAAAAATCCCTCCAGCGAATAGGGACGGCCTCTTCACCGCGAGTGACGAAAAAAAGGGTTTATAAGGGAAAAAAACTCCGTTTTGTCCGTCTGCCGTGGGAGAGGGCGGAGTTGGGGAAAAAAGGAAAATCCTTTTTCAGAGGGGAGGCGCGAAAAATTCACTTGAAAAAAGCCTCATTCTCTCAGAGGAAAAGGAACCACTGGGGAAAAAAAGATTTGCGGGAAAAAAATCCTCCCCGAAAGGCAAATCCTCTACACGTCACAAAAAAGGTTTCGTCCAAGAAAAAGTGGTAAGGACAGAAAAAGGAAGAAAAAGGAGGAAAGCGAAGTGGGATGGAGGGGAAGGGAAGAAGGACCACCTTTTATCTTGCTTACGGAGTGCCACTGAATCGGGACCACAAACAAGCAGCTCGTCGGAAAGTAAAAGGCTCTGGCTTACGAAGAAAAAGGGGGGGGATCCCCTTGTTCTTCCACGTATCCAAAAGTTATCGCTGGGGAAAAAAGAGGGGCAATTAGAGAAAAAGAGCCCCGACCTCAGGGAGGAAAGAAAGGGGGGGTAAAAATTTTGGGAAAAAACACTCCACGAAGGTAAATGCCCCAATCCGCTTAAGCAGGGGGGAGATGGACAGATCGACGCAGGGAAGACTCAAGGGCAAAGGAGGCATTCCTTTTAAGGGAAAGAGGCCGCTCTGGCTTCCGCTAAAAGGGTGTTTGTATTAGAAGGAAAGGGAAAGGACTTCCTCGATTCGGCTGGGACACAAGAAAAAGGAAGCAAAGTTTAAAAAAAAACCGAAGGGGAAAAAAGGAACAAGGCGGGAGAGAAAGAAAGGGAAGACCAAAGTACTACATTTATAAGAGGGTCACTGGCCGGAGGGGGAGAAAATGTGATAGTGGGGGGGAGGGCAGCAAGGAGAAAAGAGACAGAGGGGGATCGCGTTCCGTGGAAGAGGGGGAGGAGATGTGCTTTTTGTGACGCCCCAGAACAGAGAGGAAAAAAGCAAACCCGTACATCGTAGAAGAGAAAGGAGAGGGACCGCAAAGTAGGATCGCCCTGATGTGGAAACAAAACAACAGAGGATAACAGCAAAAAAGGAAAAGAAAACAGTCTTTTAAAAAGAGATAGGGAAGGACGGGTTTGGCCCATTTTTGCCGTTACCAGAAAACGTCCAACCAAAAAAAAAAGGAAAGCGATCAAATCAAAAAAAAAACAAACGACACAAAAAAAAAAAATTCACCGCCAAAAAGGCAGGAGGGGGAAGGTGCCGGGATTCCTTGTTGCTTGGGAAGGGGAGGAAAACTGACGCAGAGGCAAAGTGCGTCACGCCTCCAAGGGATTGTGTTCCTGGGAGGAGGGAACCAGGAGGGAGAGGGGGGGGGGGGGGGAACCGCTCTCTGTCGGCAAGGGGAAAAAAGAGATCGAGGTAAGGGAAAAGGAAGGAGAAGAACACATCCCTTCAGGCTAGGGGAAGAGGAGGAAAAAAAGACCGTAAGAAGGGAAAATTCCACAGGGGGTTGAGATTTGCGGCGTGAGAGAGGAAAAAAAGCTTAAGCGGAGGGGGTTTTTTGTACTAGGCAACAGCTGGGGGGAAAGGGGGGGGGTAAAAAAAGAAGAAAGTGACGGGCGAGGGGGAAAAGGAAGGAACGCCGTCAATTCATGCGCCCAAAAAGAGTAGGAAAAAGAATAGATGGGGGAATAAACCACGCGCACGGAGAAAGAGGGTGGAAGAGGAACAAGGTTAAGAAAAGGCAGCACATCGATTACCGAGAAGGGGGTTAAAGGAGGCTTCGAACTGGGGGGAAAGGGGGACAAGCCCTCGTTCAAAGGAAGGGCCTGGCGAAAAGGAGAAAAACGTGCAACTTGCTCTTAGGACGTTTAGAGGGAGGCCGCTGACCTCGGCTGGATGCTGAAAATGCGGGAAGCAAGGAGGAAGGATCTTTGGGAAGCAAAAAAGAGAACGCGAGCAATTCTGAATGGCGCGGGGAAGAGAGAGGACTGCCAGGGGGAACGATTTTTTTCCGCTTTCGATGGGAAATAAAACCGAAGAGGGGGGGGCGTTGGAATGGGGGGAAACAGGATGTCGACATCGGGGGAGGGGCAGAGCTGGCAAAAGAAACTGGCGGGACAATCAGCTTGAAAAGGGGTGGGAACTCTGAGTGGGGAAGGCGAATGAGGGAGGAAGACCTTCACCCCAAGAACTATTTCTTCCTTGGAAGAAGGGGGGGGTTTTTTTCAAAAAAAATGCTGCTGGCGAAGAATGATGGAGGTTCGGGAAGAGGGTACGGGGGAAGTGAAGGGGGGGGAGGAGGGGAACTGCGATCGTCAAGGGGAAAAAGGGAAGAAACCTGATCTAAAGGAGGAAAGCATTTGGAGAAGAGAGATCAACAGAAAAAAAGGGAAGGATTACAAAGATATAATCCAGAGGAAATTCGTACGAAAGCACCAGTTATCTCATTGTAGGAGGAAGACAGGGCGGAAAGGCAAAAGGACTATGGAACGGGGGGGGAAGGGGAAACGCCGCATGAATCGAAATATGATAAAAAAAGAAGGAAAAAAAGAACGCCTCGGACAAGGAAAGGGGGGGGTGCATGTTATGCCGCGGCAGCAAAAAAAAAAAGAGAAAAAATAGTCCCCAGAAAGGAAAAAAAAAAACGCAGCTGACCTTGTGGGGATCTTGCAAAGAGGAAAGGGAGGAAGGACACCATATTTTTGGGAAAAAAGCCCAGCTGGGAAGTCGGGTGAGCTAAAGCGGGGGGGGAAGAAAGGGGAGAATCTTAAAATCCGTTTTGAAAAGGGGGGGGAGCGCCTGACGAAGGGACAATCCGCATTCTCGCGTGCGAAAAAGGATAGGCGAGAAGTGGGGAAAAAAGGCCACCAAGGGAGGAAGAAGCATGCGATCCCGCTAACCGTAAGAACTTGTCGGAAAGGTGGCGTATACCGCCTGCTGCGCCGGAAAAAAGAGTAAAGTGTTGAGAGGGGGACCCGAAGGGGAGGCTTCACCAACAAGAAAACACACCCCCCCCTTTTGGAGGCATAGTAAGAGGAACGGCTCGCGTCAGATCTAGCATAGGCGTAAAAAGGAAAGTCAAGGGGGGGATTCCCCTTTGGAGGAAGAAAAAAGGGCTTTATCCTCCTGCCATTAAAGGTCGCAAGGAAATTCGGCGCTCCCAAACACCAGCCCCGATAGAGTGGACCCAGAATGGGCAAAAAGAAAAAGGCAGTACAAACAACCATCTCAATTATAGCAAAAAAAGTTTTGTCTCGAGAAGAGAGGGGAAATCAAATCTTAAGGAAAGGGGGGTGTAATTACGGAGTAAAAAAAAGGAGCTCCGCGAGGCCCGCGAGAGAAAAGGGTTGTGTCGTGCAAGAAAAGAAATCGATCGGCTGGGACAACCAAGAAAAAGGGAGCACCCGACAGAAAACCGAAGAAAAGTCACGACAAGGGGGGAAGAAAGAGAAGGCGTGCGCACTTTGTCGCTGGAGGGTTTGGGAAGAAGGGGGGAAGGACATGGAGACTATATTCAAGTAGGAAAACGGTGTCGTGAAGGGGGTTGGGAAAAACCAATCATCGGAGGGGAAGGAAAAAAAAAAAAAAAACCGTACTCTGACTCCTCTAAACGGGCTCTTGGGAACAGAGGAAAGGTTTTGAATAAAGCAGGGAGGAAGAGAAAAAACGGGGAGGCTGAAAGAGAGAGAGCAAAGGGGAGAAGAGGCGGGTTACCAGGTAAGGGAAAAAAAACTTTTGCAGGAAACGCCGCTGCACGTTCTGGGGGGGAAAGACGCGAAAGAAAGGAAGGGAAAGGGAAGTTGCTATAGTCTCCATGTCAGGGGTCAAAATCCCGGAGGAAAATGGAAAAGACTCCAGGGGGAGAAAAGTTGTCCTTCCTTTCGTGGTTGAGGAAACTCGAGGCTCACAAGGGAGGGGGATAAACAGCGGCCTCTGCGGCAAAGCCCTAGAAAAAAGAAGCCGGGAAAAAAAGAAAGAAAAGCCTCTCGAAAAGGAAAACACAGGTCCGTGTAAAGGAGGACGGAACAATCCTGGAACGGTAGATGAAAGGGAGGCAAACCAAGGAGGGGGGGCTATCATTTGGCGGGGGAAGAGTTTTCGTTTGCCATTCAGGAACGAGGGATTAAGAAAGGGTCTGCGGGCGGTTGGGAAGGGGGGACTCCAAATACAAAAAAGAGGAGGAACATACCATCGATGGAAAAAAACTCGCACTTATAATTCATAAGGGGAAAAGCCGAGTTGTGAAAGAAATCTATACCGTAAAAAGGGAGAAAAGTGTGAAGAGACTAGAGGGGGGGGGGAAGAAAAAGCTTGAAGAAAAAGGGAAGGGGAAGGGGAAGGAGGCGAAATCATGCTTTATATAAATAAAAAAATCCGTTTGCGGGATATGCGTATCTCAGTCCTTTTCGGGAAGAATTTGGAAGGGGCTTCAAAGAGAAACTTCTCACGCGAAAGGGGGGAGGAGAAAGTAATTTCGTCGTCTGAAATCCATTTTTGCTCGGGGGGAAGATACCAACTCAGGGGAAAAAAAGCAGACGGCCCACGGAAGGGGGGGGAGAGGGAAAGTAATCAAAATCTTTGTCCTGATTCGAAAAGAAAATCAGAAAAGAGAGGTCCGCTGGTCGGGACGAATAAGAGACGAGGGGTAAGGTAAAGGTTGGAAAGAAATAACACGAGAAAGAAGAAAACCATGACTATTTCTTCCTGGGAGGGGGGGGGGAGAAGACTGATGATAGAAATATTTCGATCATCGGGGCAGGGGGGAGCTTGAAAAAGGAAGGGTTTCTGCTGGGGGAACAGCAATGTTTATGAAGGAAGGAAGAACCTTGGGGGAGGTTTTCTGAATGGTTCCAAAAGAAGCAAAAAAAAAAAAGATTAGCGGGGAAAGAGAAAAAAAGCTTCCCTGGAAGAAAAAACATCACCAGGGAAGTGGGAGTCACTCCAACATTGCGAGATAAAAGAAAAAATGAAACTGTAACCCCAGGAAAAGGGGGAAAAATGAATCTAAAATAGAAAAGGAAAAGAAAACGCAAATAAGTTTCATGGGTGCAAGGAGAGGAAAACACCATAAAGAAAAAGAAGAACATCGACAAGAAAAAAGACGAACAGTTCTTCCAACGAAGAAATTTTGATAAAGGAAAAGAAACGCCCATCCGTTTGGCCATTAACTGAAGGAAAAGAAGCGGTGGTGGAGGGGAAAAAATCGAAGCGGAAAAATCCGGGGGAAAAAAAAGGCGACACCTGAAGGGCAGGGAAGGGGGAGCGTGGAAGGGGAGCAAAAAGACTGCGATCGATAGGCCCATTAGGAAATCCTCGCCAAGGGAAGGGAACGAACGCCACGGCTTGTCTTCAGGGGGAAGGTGTGATTACACGGAAAAAACGGAAAGGGAAAGGACAATGGGATTCTAGAGGGGGATGGGAGGGGGAAAAGAACGTTTACTTGCTTTAACCACTGAAGGGGGGGAGGGGAAAACCGATTGACGAGGCAACTCGGCTCTCTTTCAAGATGGGGGAGGATTATGAGGGGAACATGGAGGCCCCTTGAAAAGGAAAACATATCGAATTGTAGAAAGAAGGCGGTAAATGGGGAAGGGGGAATTCTAATCAAGAAAAAAGAAAGGAAAAGAGTAGACTTTCTGTACAATTGAACACGCAACAGGGCAATGATAGCCTAAAAACAAAAAAAAAAAAAAAAAAAGAAAAAAAAAAAAAAAAAAAAAAAAAAACAAAAAAAAAAAAAAAAAAAAAAAAAAAAAAAGAAAAAAAAAAAAAAGAAAAACTGAAAAGAAAAAAAAAAAAAAAAAAAAAAAAGAAAAAAAAAAAAAAAAAAAAAAAAGAAAGAAAAAGCGAACACACAATTATAACTACCAAAAACACAAAAAAAACACACAAATAGTCCAACACCCCCAAAAAAACCAAAAAAACCAAAAAAAACAGACCACCGGACGTAATCAAAACAAGCAAATGAAAACAAATAAGACATAAAAGAGATCCACATCACTCAATATATTTACTCCGCTGGAGGGAAAAACAAACAAAAGAAGAAAAACAGCCAGACAGGAAACTAAGAAAAAACAAAAGGAAAAAAAAAAAACAAAAAGAAAGCAGAGCAACCAAAACAAGGAGAGAGACCAAAAAGAAGGAAAACAAAAAAAGTAAAAAGATAGAAGAAAAAGAAAGAAAAAACCCACCCACAAAAAACGAGGAAAAAAAAAAAAAAAAAGCAGAATAGGAGAAAAGATAAAAAAGAAACCAAGTGAGGGAAAAAGAAAAGCAAAGAGAATAAAAAAGAGAAGAAAACAAGGAAAAAAAAGAGAAGAAAAAAAGAACCAACAGAAAAGAAAAAGAGAAGAGAAGCTGAAAAAAAAGAGAAAAAAGGGAAAGAAAAACCCAACAAAAAAAAGAAAAAAAAAGAGGAGGAGAGAGAGAAAAAGAGAAACAAAAAGGAAAAAAAGAAAAGGAGAAAAGAACAGAAAAAGAAAAAAAAGAAAAAAAACAAGACAAACAAGAACAAACAATTCACTTTTCTCAACAACAAAAAATGGCGTTTAAAACAAAAAACAACAAAAAAACACACAAACACCCCTCTCCGTTACCAAACACCTAACCCACCAAAATCCCACCTACAAAATTTCCCAATAACCCAAAAACCGACAGTCTGCCAACTTACCAATAAAAACAACCACACAAAACCACCCCCAGAAGTCCCACCACAAACCCCCTCCTTGCTAAAACACAAAAGAAAACAAAAGAAGAAAAAAATAAATACAACAAACGACAATCCAACAAAAAAACTAAAAAACTACACCACCACAAATCCCTTAAACAAAAGAAAAAAAGAAAAAAACAACTACAGTAACCCAAAATAATATAAATATCAAACCACTCCTCACCAAAAAACACAAAACAAAACGGCTAGGGAGCTTACAGGGGATACTCTACTAGAAGTACAAAAAACTACATGTTTTCCTTTTCCCCTTAGAGTTCCCTATCATGTATATCTATCTCTCTTAATTATGGTGGGAGATGTGCCCAAAAAAAACCGATCAATCGATATGCTTGGGGAATAAACCTCTTTTACTACCACCAGGAGTAACATGGAGAAAAGGGGGAAGACCTAAGTCACTACAATGACGACAATGATCCCTTCCGCAAAGGTAAGTCAGTTTGAGGATTCCAGGAGGAAAGCACCAATAATTCCCCGGAGAGAAGAGATGTGCGTGAATTTGATCTCTGTTCACCGGGGAGGGTTTGGTGAGTACCAAAGAAGAGGGAGGCAATGGTCTCAAACACTACTCGAAACCAAAGATATGGGGGGGGGTGGAGAACGTCTATGAAAAGAGGAAGAGAAAAGAGGGGAGGCCAGGGCGCTCCTCCTTTGCTGCTTTACCAAAAAGAAAGAAAAGAGGCGGGTGGCCCATTTGGGTAACCAACCCGCCGATGCAGGGACGCAAGAAAAACGAAAAAAAAAGAAAAATGAAAGGGGAAAAGAACAGTGGGAATTCAAGGGGGGAGAAAACGATTCCAGTTCCTCCCACTGTAGCAAGGTGCTAAAATGTCGGCCAGGGAGGGGGGGGGGGAAAGGGTTTATTGGAGACGGGAAAAGAAAAAGAAGAGTTTGGAAGTAAACAAAAAGAGCAAAAAGGGGAATCACGGGGGAAAGAAAAAAACCTCCTTCACTCGTCTAAGGAACGCAGTCCGTGAGGGGGCTTGAACAATGCCAACTGGGTAGAAGGGGGAGATACAAAAGGGGGTGGAAGGAGGGGGTGGGTGTACTGGTAGGGGAGGGGGTCCACCATTGTGGAAGAAAGAGAGAATGGGCTTACGTGCGCTGTGAAGGGTAAGGAAGTCAAGGAGAAACAAGTATTGAAAGAATAGGGGGGGGTATAAGAAAACTCACGCTCACTTATAATAGGGTTACTCTATCGGGGAGTTGAAAAGAAAGAAGGGAATGGAAGGGGAAAAGGAAAAAAAAAAGGTCCACTTTTCAGAAAGAGAAAGAGGGTCGTTTTCACCTGCCGTGGAAAAGCCACTTTCAAAGGAAACAGCCGTTGGCGGGGAGGGAAGAACTCGAGAGGGTGAAAGGAAAGGAAGCCTATATGATCAGGGGGAGGGGGGGAGATACACTTCGACGCGAGAAAAAAAAAATTTCTCAAGGCAGAGAAGACATTTGCTCGTGAAAAAAGTTCTGGGGCTTCGGAGGGGGACAAACAAAAATCTACGAGGGGAAGAGGCAGACATGCCAACGTCTGGGAAAAAGGATGGTGTCAGAGGAGAAGCATTTGAATATGTCCAAAAAAGGGAAAATGGACGGGGACTAAGAGAACAACGAAAGGGAAAACTTTCTTGTGTGAAAAGGGAAAAACGACATACCTGTCAACCCATTACGAGTTACAGACGCCAACAAGACTCGAATGAAAAAAAGGGACGGAAAGAGTCTTCGCTGGCGGAAACAGGGAGGCATGCGGCGTTCGTGAGGAGAAAAAAACCGTCTGGGCGGCTCGTGTGGGGGCGCGGGGGAGTGAAGAATTCTCAGGCTTGAATGGGCGGGTAAAAAAGCGGTTGTACGCAACTTATACTAGAGACCGTCGGGGGAAAAAGGGTATACGAGCAGGGAGGGAGGGTTCAAGGGAATCTCTCTCAGAAGGTTAGACAAAGGAACATCACCAGGGAGCACATGGGGGATCCCGTCCTCCACCATTGACAGAATAAGCCGCAAGGAAAAAGGGAAACCAGGAAGGGGAAGATCGATTAATCACTAATTTGAGGGGGGATGGGGGGAAAGGGAGAAGGAAAAACCGCATCAGAACGAAGAAAGGGGAAAAGGGGTTCATGTGGGTTCCGTTAATGTCAGGAAGAAAACGAAGAACAGAGGAGCGAAATCGCTGATTCGTAAGAAAAGTGGGGGAAGCGTGCATACAGTTTGATGAAAGAGGAAAGAAACCCTCCGTTTGCTTGGGGGAGGCGAAGCGAGTGCGGGAGGGTGACGAAAATAAAGGTGAAGACCTTCGAAGGGAAAGGGAAAACATCCTCATTCTCGAGAAAAAGAAGACCCCGAGAAGAGAGGGAAGACACGCACTTTGAAAAAAAATCGGAACCAGAAAGAAGCGAAAATCGTTCAAGAGAGGGGGGAAAAGGGGGGTACCGCCGGGGAACGGAAACGAGAGTCGGGAAAAAAACTCCTCTCCCTCAAGTGGGGAGACTCACTTAGGTCCACCGGGGGAAAGGCCAAGGTTAAGAAAGGGGCATCGTCGGGAAAGAGGAGAGAAAGCACTAAACCTGCGTTCCTAAAGTTGGCTTACCTTAACTTCCTTTCGCGTGGGGGAAGAAGGAAACCATTAAAAAGAATATCGAGGGGGGAGAAGGGTGCGGCGCTCCCCCAAGTCGAGAAAATTACAGCAATATCGATGTAAAAATGGTGGGAAGAAAGAAAAACATAACAAAAAATGAAGGGGAAAGGGAAAGGGTCTCTCGAAGAGAGAAAAATAAAATCTATCCTTTCCATTTGGGGAGTTCATTGCAAAGGAAGGCCCGCTTCTGCTTAAAAAGAAGGAAGGAGAAGGAGGTTGTCAGGAAATGGAGGGAAAGGGAAGTGACAACCATCGGGGGGAGAAAAGGGGGGGTACTCCAACCTACTCCTCCTGGGTGAAAAGAAAAATAACCCCGAAGAAGAAGGGGGGCTTGCGCACGGTGTCGCTAGATAATATGTAAGCCCAAGGGGACATGGAGACTGGGAAAGAAGGGGATTTGATCGCGTTCGTGTCAGCGGGGAGGGGGGGGGGGTGACGCAAAAAGGAGAGGCACGGCAAAAATGGCAAACACGTACTCTGAAAAGAAAGAAGGAAGGGGACAAGGTCAGAATTGAAAAAAAAGAGGGAGGAGGAAGAAACGACTGAATTCAAACCTTCAAATGGGAAAAAATTTACCAGAGGGGAAGGAGTCCCGAGTACTTGTTTGGAAAAAATCCCTGGGGGGGAGACCAAAAAAAGAAGAGGCAAAATTCACAGGGAAAGGAAGGGGGAGAGGTCTCCAGTCCGGGGGAATTCTCTTGTTGAAGTCCTCCAAAAGCAAACGCAAGCCAACGTGCGCACTAGCCTCCATGAGGAAGTGGGGATTATTCAGGGGGGAGAAAAGGGGCGCTGTGGGGGGAAAAAAGAGGAAAGCTCGATGGTTTGTCAAAAGGACAGAAAGACCCAAAAGAAAAGGGGGGGAGGCCTCGCGGAATGCCCAGAGCAGGAGGAAAAAGGGAAGACCCAAAGGCTTAGAGAAAGAAAAACCACCTTCTTAAGCGAAGCGGGATGGGTGAAGGAAAAGTGTGCCTGATGGGGGAACAGAAACGTAATACGCTTATGAAAGCTTCGACTTGGGGGAGAGGAAGAAGGGGGGCGCCCCCCAGGATAGGAAGAGGGACACGCACGGAGAGAAGAAAGAGGGGGTGGAATATTGACTCTAAGGGGGGGAAAGACTGCCAACATCGATTACCGAAAAAGGTCGGAAAGGGAGACTTCGGGAAGAGAGCGGTGTAGAATCCACTTCGCGGTGAAGAGGAGGAGTTTTCCAAGAAAAGCGGATCTACAACGTGCACTGCCTCGAGGGTAGGGAGGGATCAGAGGGAAGGGCAAGGGGGAAGGCTTTCTGGCATAGGAAGAGAAGAAGTCTGTATATGTTTTTGCTATAAAAAGAAAAGAATGCGGAGGGGGGAGAGGAAAGGCCGCGCTAACTTCCAAGAAACGCGATTTGAAAATAGGAGTTCAAGGGGGAGCTGTTAGTGGGGGTATCAGGGGGGGGGGGGCGACTCGCTTTTAATATAAAGGACAACCCGGGCCAGGGGAGGGAAAAGAATCTATTTTCTCGAAAAGGGGGGGTTGGGCATTCTGGTGAAAGAACAAAAAGAGAACCCAATGAACTATTTAAGGAAAGGGAAAAAGAAGAGTTGAATCTCTGCTGTCTACCTGGGGAAAAAAAGGAGAAAGGGTTCCGTGATTTCATCGATCTTGGAAAAAGGGAGGGTGGCGTGGGAATTGAATGTCTCAACTGCCCTGGTGCTTTGTGAAGGGAAGGTTGAAGGGTGAGGGGAAAAGAACAACAACAAGGATGAGGAGGAAAAGAAAGGCAAAGAAAATGAGAAAAACCAGAAAAAAATTCCTACCGAAAAGGGGAGAAGGAAACAACCAGCCTCAAGTAACTTGACCACCAGGAAAACGCCTCATGAGAGAGAGGGGAAAAAAGAAGTATGATTCACGCAGAACGCAGCTGGAAGGGGGGGGCGTGATGAAGAGCAGAAAGGGGGGGACAGAAGACACTGCGCGACAATATCCCCCATCTTACAGGGAAAAGTTTTGATGAAGAATAAAAGAACAAGATTTTGATAATCCAAAGGGATCCTTGGAGGGTCGGAAGGAAAGAAGATCCGGAAAGAAGGTCAAAAATCGGCGCGCCTGCTAATTCATGAAGGAGGCGAAGTGTATCGCCAGAATAAGAAAAAAAAGGGGGTAGTCCGCTTCATCACAAGGGGAAAAAAAAAGAAAGCGAACGGACGGAAAAAAAAAACAAGAAGGAGGGCTCGTCAAAGAAAGCTCTATACCTCTCTGAAAACGACTCCTCTCCCAGGGTCCTGAAACGTTTAAGCTCGTCGAAAAAGAAAAAAGAAAAAACGTTGATGCAGAAAAGCAATCTTACACAAGAAGAGAGAAAGAGGACTCCGTGCGCTTGTTTTCTCCAGGAAAGGGGGAGGTTCCTCCGGGGCGGAAAGGGGGGGGCTGGTGGCTCTTCCTTAACAAGCGCCAAGGAAAAGCAGCAAAAATCGTTCTGGAAAAGGGGACCCCCATGAAACCCACAAAAAAATCAACCTGACGGAAGGCATAATACAGTACGAGGTGAAATGGTGGCAGCTGAAGTAGAATTGGAAGGGGAAGGGGGTGAAGCCAGAAGGGGGCAAAAAAACGCTATGTGGGTGGAGAGAGAAGGATTCTCCTACGCAAAAAGACTTTCCAGTTTTTCATTTTCATTAATGGAAGAGAGTGCCCTCTCTTGCGTAAGAGAGAGGAAGAGTCGAATTATTTTTTTTGGAAAAAAACCGTCCGAGCAAAAGTCAGATCCCCGCTGTTGGAAGAAAAAAGCGCCCTCCTGTGAGCCGTCGGAAAGGAAAGAATAACCCCGAGGAAAGATACACCTCAGTGATGCGTGCGAAAATGAGAAGGGGGGATGAAAATAGGAGCAAAGGTGCGGTGGGGAAAGAGGGAGGAGGGGGATGTTGCTTTTCTTGTTGTGAATACTTAACCTGGCCAAACAAAGAAAAAGAGGGCTCTGGTAAAGTCCTCCAAGTATGATCGCCAGAGGGAGGAAGCACACAACGAGAGAGAGGGAGTCAGGGAAAAGCCCTTTGACGAGGGAAAAAAAAGGAGTCCGATTACGTGTTTGGAGGAAGATGTTTTCTGGGCAAAAAAAAGCAACGAGCACGACGCGATCAAGGAAACCGCAAAGAAAACAAAAAAGGGGTTGGGAAAAAGCCGGGTTTGCTTGGAACAAAAGGGAAGAACTGACGCAATCGACAACGAGAGGTTGCAGGAAAAAGGGTCGTGCCCTTTCGGGGTTAGGGGAGGAGGCTGAAAAATGAATAAAAGGGGAAGGATGGTTTTCCCCATCAAGGAACAGGAATACACAAAAAGCAAAAAGGCCTCGCTAAGCCAGAGAAAGAGGGAGGAAGGAGGGACGTGACAAACCGGGAAGAGTCGATAGACAAACCACAAGGAGGAAAATTGCTTCATTTCGATTTTGGAAGTGAGGGGGGGGAGGTGGAAAGGGTCCCCATTTTTTCAGTAACGTAAGAGAAGAAAAAGTGCTGCAGGGGGAGGCAGTATAAGGAAAGGAAAAATCGAGTTGTAATCAAAGGAAGGCGAGAAAAAAGGGGGACGCGAGCCCTCGTTTCCGTCTAACAAGGGAGGCGCAGTTTCGAAGGAAGTGGAGGGAAATTACACTTTTCAAAAGAATTCGCGGTAAGCGGACTTACATTTCAAAAAGGTTGAAAAGTAAAAAAAAAGATGGGAGACTTGACGCAAGCCGGGGGGGGGGGACGTTTATCTGAGCAAGGAAGGCGTGGACAAGAACTATCGCGCAGAAAGGGGGCAATACACTTCGCCCTAGAACGGGAAGGAAAGAAACGGGACTTCCATTTTGAAGAAAAAAAAAATGACGGAAGTTGGAAAAAGAACGAAAAAAAGGCAAAGGAGAAAAAAGATGGGCTGGATTGAATATCAAAGGGTCGCGTTGGGAAAAAAAGGGGAAAGAATCTGCAACCCGAAAAAAGAGCAGATTCACAAAAAAGAAGGGCTTCGGGGGAGGGAAAGGGGTTCATGAAGCTTCGCGGACCATAAAGAAAAAAAGGTCTTCCTTGCATCTGAGGGGGGGGGGGTGAAAATGTCTACAGAAATAGGGGGGAGTAGTGCATTTTAGAAGAGGGGAAGGATGGTGGTCATTACTGGGGGGTGAATGGGAGAAGGGAAAACAAGGAGGCGGACTTACGCAACTTATCTAAAGGGGAGAGATTTTAGGAAGGGGGGATCTCAACAAGAAAAGGGTATTTTATTAACGAGATTCAAAGACCCTTCAAATAAAATTCGAAAAGGCATTGAAGGTTCAAGAAAACAAAAGAAAGGGAAAACCAGCCAGAGAGGAAAAAGAAAAAGAAATGGAAAGATCGATTAATCAAGAAAGTAAGCCATGGTTACGAAAGAAGAAGAAGAACTCAGCTTCCGAAGAAATGAAGGGTGTGGATGATGAAGGGGAAGGTATGAACAAAGAAAAAAAAGAAAACATCTACCGGGCAAAAAGGACCTTTTTTCTGACTGGGGAAAGGAAGACTTCAACGCGATGTCGAATCCGGAAAAGAAGGACCGCCAACAAAAAAGAAAAAAAAACTGCCGTGGAGGAAAACGGAGGTTGTCCGGAAAATCGAAAAAAACACGAGCAAATGGAGGAAAACTGCGAACTTTAAAAAAAGACGGCAGAGAGAGTGAAGGTGCCACGAACAACCCTGGTAGCGATAGGCAAAGGGAAAACGTTCGCCGCAAAGAAAAGAAGAAAGCCTGCGATCCTCTAAAGTCAAAGAAACGGGGGGGGCAGAAGGGAAGGGGACGTGAGGAGAAAAGATTTGAAACAAGGAAAGTCCCCCTAGGGGGCGGAAATGGTAATCGTCCGTCTAAAAAGGAGGGGCAAAAAGGCACGGGAAGAGGAAAAATCATCTTCACCTCTGAAAATCCGTGCGCGTGGTTTGGACGGGGAAAAAAAAGTTCTTCCACCTCGAGGAGGGAAAAGGCTTGCGAGAAGAACTTACACGCGCAAAAAAAAAAAAAGGTTCTTAAAATGGTGGACCCCCCCCAAAAAAAAACCCCAAAGGGGGAAACGAAAAGAGAAAAGGCTATGATAGCCACAATCCGCTGAGAGGAGAGAAATCCTCAGAAAAAAAACTCGAAAGGGGCAAGTACTTGGAGGGAAAAAAGGGGCGCGTGCCCGGCTCTGGCAGTGAGAGAATGAAGCATGGGGGAAACCCGGCCCCGCTGCTTAAAAGAGCCTCAGAGGGGGGGAAAGAGCAAAAGGACCTCTGGGACAAGGGGGAACAGAGAAGAAGGGAAGGCACGAAAATGACGACCAGGGCTTGCGCACGTTGAAGTGAAGGAACTGGAATAAGTTTGTGACAAGGAAAAGGGGGAGAGGAAAGCCTTTAAGAGGGGGGGGGAGCTTGTTGGTGGAAAAAAAAGGAAAGAGAAGAAAAAAAATGGCCAAACACGAGAAATAACAACGTCTCTTGGTGAAAGAGGGAACATGAGGTTTTGAATTCAGCGCTGATCTCTCGAAAAAAAGGATCCTAGCGCTGATTAAAAGAAGGAGAGGAGGGAGGGGACCGAAGATCCCGTTTATAGAGTAAGAAAAGGTACCCAAAAGTGAGGTTAGGAGTCACTCAAAAAAAAGCAAAATCGAAAAAGAAACAAACCAAGAGAAGGAGGGGAGAAAGAACAAACTTAATTAAAGTGAAAATGGCACGTGCTCACAAAAAAAAGGAGTCCCTTTGGTAGGGACGAAGAAGGGGTTCACCATTGTTCCGAGGCCTCCGAAAAGAAGCGACGGAGAAAAGAAGGGGGGGAAAGGGCCTGGAGGAAGACAAAAGGCAGCTCGCTATAGAGGGGAAAAGAGGGGCACGCTGAAGGGTACTTTGACCAATTCACACCAATAGATGAGAGGAGAGAGGTGCGGAGGGGTGGGGGGGGTAAGGCGGGGGAAGGGGGGAAGGAGTCTGGTCCACCATTTTTTTACGAAAGCGACGGGCCTGGGGGAGACGGGAAGTCAGACAAAAAAAGCTCTAAGTCATTAGGAGAAAGGTTAAGAAAAAAAAGGGAAAGAGAAGAAAATCGGAAGCGTGAATTTAACGCTAGCCGCGGGGAAGACCGAGGAACCGAAGGAAAAGAAGGTTGACTTCTACTTCGAGGGGCTGTCTGGAAATATGAGAGTGGAGAACTTCCTTGGGGGAAGTCTGTAAAGAGGATGGAGAACAACTGCTCTTGGATCGTTGAAAGGGAGAAAGGCCGTGGCGGCGTACCGAAGCAAGTGCGAGGGAGGGGGCGAAAGGTGCTGGAGGGGGAATAGAAAGCACGCGAGAATGCGGAGGGAGAAAC
>Ga0179593_1624313_pt1 | contig 16677 bp, 21 predicted proteins | sample CZODoug2_1_08_16_FD_185931 | JGI IMG/M metagenome (GOLD analysis project Ga0179593, IMG submission 185931) | Vadose zone soil fungal communities from Angelo Coast Range Reserve, California, USA - CZODoug2_1_08_16fungal (PacBio error correction) | ecosystem: Environmental > Terrestrial > Soil >...
AAAGCGTCCACGGACAAAAGGGTTGCGGGGAACCACTGAATGTTATCGGAGTGCGGGGCCCAGTAGGCCGACGGAACGAAAAAAAAACGTGGAAAACTCAAAAACAGATTGGGGGGCGGGCGAGTCCTAAGGCCCGGGGAGGCGGAGGGATGTGGGTTTGTCATGAGGAAGGGGTGCAAGCCAAATGAGATGGGAAGGGTTGAGGGGGGGAAAAGTTAATGTACGGAGGTGCAATGTGGCACAAAGGAAGGACCCATGAAAGTAAAGAAAAAAGGGGGGAGACGTTTGGGAGTCGTGGAGGCAAAAAAAAAAATCAATCCAAAAGATTCCGCAGGCGCCCCTTTCACTGGTTACAAGGAAGCGCGGAGACCAAAAAGGCTTTTGCATGGTGAAAAAGGGGGGGAAAAATAAAGGAACCAAGGCCCTACTGTGACAAGGAAGGTGGGGGTGATCCGGCTCACACGTACTTGGGGGAAGGGCGTGAGGAAGGGAACATTTCGATGGGGGGCCGTAACGAACTGTCAGCCCGCGGGGTGGACGGGTTGGGAGGGGCTTTTGATGATGAACGATTAAAAGTGGGACGGGGGTGGGTAATCGGGGGGGGAGAAGGGAGAAACAGGGACCTGATTGAAGGAGGGGAACGGAGTTGAAATTTGTAGGGGGGGAGAGAAAACCTTTAAGGTGAAGGGTACAATGGAAGAAACGGTGTGAAGGGGCGCCTAAGGGCATCAACGCGCGGGAAGCTTAGGGGTCAAGGTCTCTGTCGGGGACTTAAAAAAAAAAAAAAGGGAAAGCTGGAATTGGAAGGAGAGGGAGTTCCTGGGAGTCGAGTGTAACCGGAAAAGAAAAGTGGCTTGTTTTTTTTTTTTTTTTTTAGGGAAAGGGCAAAAACGGTCGGGGGGAAAAAGGAGTTGTTGGGTCAGGTTTTGGGGAAAAGGGAACAGTTCCCCTGGTGAAACATTTTGGGTCCCTTTGGGCTAAAAGGATGGGAAAGAGAACAATCGGGTTGGTGGGCAGGGGAGGGACTGGACTTTCTAAAAGGCTTAACTGGCTTAAATAAAAAAGCCTTATCATGAGGGTTTCGCATGGACAAAATCGAAGGGGGGGGGACCTGGGATTTTAAAAAGGACGCAACTGGCAGCGAATGACGGGGGAATTGTGTAGGCCTAAAAAAACGTTGAAAAAAGTTGGTAAGAAGGCCGGGAAAAAGGAAGGGTGAGAAAGGAGCTCCTTTGACAGAGGGCAACCATTTGTTGAAAGGGAAGGGCCTGTCAAAGGAGGGGCCACCACCGTGTTGTAGGGGAAAAAAAAAAAAGATGCTTGCTGAGACGTGAAAACCTCAACAGAGATATAAAAAAAGACAGTAAAAAAAAGTAGGGCGCAACACGGAACGAATTTGGCCAAGAGGGTTGGGATACAACGCTGTAAGGGACGCTCCAAACTAAAGAAAAAAATTCTCGGCCAAGGAAAAAAAGACAAAGGGGGCCAAAATACCACCTTAAGGGGGCAGAACGGCGGGAAGTCAGTTTGTACGGATGTCAAAGCTACAGGCCCCCATGTGAGGGTCAAACCCGAACCCGAACATGGGGATTACTTGTTGCCAAGAACCTCTTTGGGCGCATAAGAGAAAAAAATAAAGAAAAGAGAACTAAAAAACCCTGTGCAAAAGGGAAAGGAAGCGAAGGGGGACGGGCTAAGGGGTGGGTTTTTACCTGAGTTATAAAAAAGCAAGTAAAAAAAAACCAACACGGATGGAAGTGGTGGGGAAGAAAAGAAACATTTGTTCGTTGGGAAGAATATCGAAGCAGTATACTCTGTCTGGGGGGAACGCAAATCCGTTGGGGTAAGGGAAAACCAAAATTGGGGGAGCAAAAAAACTAAAAAAGAGGGGGGCAAAACCAGGCAAAAAAGCTGCCCAAGGGACAAAAACACAGCCGCACCAAAGCTTTAGGGGGGGGAACCAGAATGCCCCTTTAAGATTATAGGCCGACGCGCTAGGGCGAAAACCTGGAAAATGAAAGAGAAAAGAGAGGGCCCCCCGGAACCGGGAGACCAAAGGGATCAGTTCCTGATGGGGGGGCCGAAGAACCGGAGTTGGGGAGAGGGGGAGGCGTGGCGGGGGGACACCACTCTAAAGAAAAAAAGCAAAGGCATCGCTCAAAAAACATGCGGGAAGGCAGTGGGAGAGTGAGGGGGGAAAATTAGGGAAATTTCCAAGCTAAAAAAACAAGCCCTTGGGGAGAAAGGCATCCGAGGGGGTTTCGCCTTGGGCGGGAACTGCAGGTCAGACAATCTTACGAAAAAAAGAAAGATTGTGAAAAATAAACAGGGAACAGAAATCAGCCGAACACAAAACACATAGGGGGGTGGAAAGAGCCTTACCTGTTTGGCCGACCCAAGAGTGGAGATATCTGGGGACTTCACTGGAGCATAAAAACCAATCAGGCAAACTCCACCCGGGATGTAGGTTAAAAATGGGCACCTAGCACTTCGCTCCTCACAGTGGGGAAGAAGAAAAGGGAGGGACACACCGGGGGGACTGAGGGGTGGCACCTGTCAGCCATACATCCTCTGACATCGAAAAAAAGTCGGGGGGAGGGGTCTCTCTGCAGAAAAAAAGGAGGGGTACACTGAATCCTGGTCGGAGGGGAATGGAGACGGTCGCACGTCATCAACGGAGACCAAGGATCATAATAACCATCAAAAAGAGGAAGGGCAAGAAAAGTGGCACCGGTACACGGGGCCGCGGTGAGGGGGGGGGCGTGTTGCCTGGCAAACCAGAAGAAAGCTCCAAGAGGAGGACTGGGGGAAAAAACAGGGGTCTTCAAGGGCAAAAAGAAAAAGGGAAATGCGCCAAAAGAAAACAAAAGAAGGAAAGGACTAGAAGGAGAGATTGCGAACAAGTGCTCTCAAAACCGCAACCAGGAACTTCTACGAAAAATTTACAAATCGGAAAAACCTAAAAGTAAAATACCGCTCGAAGTTAGAAGGATGCTTCCAACATTAAGGAGTGGGGATCCGTTCTCAAAGGGACGAACAGGCACTTGTTCGTTGGGCAGACTCATCAGACCCAAGGGACAGCGGGGGGGGGAGGTCAAAAAAAGGACACGGACCAAGATCACACGGACAGATTTCTTCCGAAACAAGGGCGCTTGCTGACTGGGGGGGGACGTATCCTGGTTCATCCGGAAAAAAAAAAAAAGAGGACCAAGAGCCGCTTCGAAACGAAAACTACGCCCATAGGTCGATATAGATAATTTTACTAAGAAATTCCTAATACCGCACCTCACCGGCCGGGACAAAGGCCAGCGCTTGAAGCAGGAAAAGGCAAAGGGGGGTGGGGTTTTGTTCGAGGCCGAGCGATAAAAAAGGGAAACTTGCAGACAGGGAACTGGAACCTTCACACCTTGGGTCCACTGGATCCGGGACCATACTTGGGTTAGCTGAATGGGCGCAATGTACTCTCCCGACCCACAAAAAAAGAGGGGTCCCTGGAAAAAAACGTCGGAAAAAAAAGGATGCAAAAATTGTCATCGCCGTCCAAATGAAAGGGGAAATCCATCAAGCGCTTGGGGGGGTGAGACACGCAGACTCATGAAGACCAGAACCTCAAAAAATCCCAAAAGGAAACGCCCCAGCTCAGGTTTCCAGTCAAAAAAGACAAAAAAAATTGAACCTTGCAAAGGGTCACCAACAAAGAGCCTCCAAGAAGGCCCAATCCGTCAAGGGGGGGGGGGGAACCTGACCCTCCAAAATCAGGGATGCAATACAAAAGAAACGCAAAAAACGAAAGAAAGGCGACCAAACGGAGGGAGAGGTGAGGTCTGCGACCAATTTCCCGGAACCGAGGGGGGGGCACAAGGAACTCCCCAGTACACCGAGCCGGCCGACACCTAAAGGACAAAAAAAAGTTTCGGAAACCAAGAAAGTCGGATCGCCCAGGCGCAAAAAGGAATTGTCACCGATTATCGTCCTCACTCAAAAAAAAAACAGAAACACCCAAAAGACGAAGCGAATCCGCAGCAACCCCTGCGTAAAGGTCGAGGAGGGCGCGGCCAGGAAGTGGGCAAAAACAACTTCCTCCGTTCGGGGGAAAGTTGCCCCTCCTTGGAACACCCAAAAAAAAAAAAAAAAAAAAGCAATAAAAATCGCTCAAAACTCCCGAAGCGTAGGGGGGGATCAGGGGATTTGGTTGGAGAGTCGAAGCAAAAATGCAGCAGGAAACATGGGGTTCAGAAAAGGGAAAGTCCCAAAAAAATCAGACGCAAGCACTTAAAAAAGCCACCAAAGGGGGAAAAAAAATAAAAGATATTAGCCGGAAAAAGGCCCAAAGGGGGACTGCCACCTGCACTATGAACAACCAAATCAAGCACACTGTTTGCAGACTCCCTTCGGGAAAAAAGGTACAAATAATCCGATTCCTACCAGACCTTAGGAGAAATCTAATACAAACTCAGCATCAAGAAAAAAACCTGAGTCAAGGATGAAAAGCGTCCCAGGGGGGGGAAGGCAAGTCATCACGCAATAAAGACGAGCTCAAACCAGGGGGAGGCAAGAAAAAGAAAAAATCTCTTCAGGACTAAACGAAAAAATGCAGCAAACACATACCCGGGCTGGGAAGAATTCTACCATGGCCTCGAGAAAGAGAAAGTAACACCCACAAAAAAAAAGGGCCCAGAAGAACGGTTCACCCGGAAGAAAGTGAACAATCACCCCGTGCAAGGTGGTCTGGTACGCGTACAAATCAAACGACATGTAATGCGGGAAAAAGGGTAATTGAATGCCAACCGCCTGGAGCAAAAAAGCCCCCAGAAACTTATAGGATAGGTTGGCGGGCAAAAGGACTTCCGTCCGTCGGAACGCCATCCAATCCCGAAGCCAAGTAAGACCTCTTTTAGGAAAATCAGACAAAAAGGCACGGAAAGGAAAAAACGTCTTAAACGGGTCACCACATCCTCCCCTGTAACAGGCAGGGAAAGGATCCAGCATATGAGGGGGGACGGAAAATCGCCAACTTTCTAAGGGTCGAGTCACCGTCGGAGGGAAGCACCCATGGAGGAGGGGGAAATCACGCAACAGTTGGGGGCAGAAGCCCTCCCTAGATAACCAAACCCCAACAACCACGGTATTGTAGGGGAGAAAAGAGAAAGGGGGAGTGGAGAACGGCGGTTTTCGGAACATAAACATTTTGAGGGAGTAAAAACAAGCAGGTGGGTCTTAAAAAAAAAAAAAAACCGGTTCAGAAAACCTACGGCAAATCGGGAAGGCGGGTTTTGCTAGGCCGAGATAGGGCGGACAAAAGAAAAAAGGAGCGCACAAGGAGGCTGGTGTCAATATGTGATTGGGGGGGGGGGGTAATGAAGAGGGGGCAGTGAGGCACCCAGGTCACTTTGTGGGGTAAAAGGGGATCCCGTGCGGGTGATGGTCACGGGAAAGATGCACAAAGAGAGGGTACGGGGAAATTTTACAAAGTTGTGGATGTGCGTCAACACAGTGGAGGCGGCAAGGAAGGCGACATAAGTGTTGAACCATGACAAAGGCGGGGAGGAACGTAAGAATCAAAACAGAAAAAAAAACCGGGGAGAAGAGGGGGGCGAACTTTCTCAAAGGCGAAAACGTAATAACAGGGGGACGATACACGGAAACGAGAGAAGGTCAGACAGATTTGGGGACTGCATTGCTAAGGGAGCGTGTGGAGGGGGGGAAAAATCAAAAAGAGATTCGGGAGTACGTAACAAAACCGATTTCGTGGTTGGGCCAACTCAACTGCGAGAAGCCGGGGGGGGGTGCGATAAAGGTCCTTGCAAGGTGCATGGGGGGAATAACCAAAAAAGGCAATCCCAGGAGCGGGAGGAGGGGCTAAAGTTTGAAAGAGGTATCGGAAAGAGGGAGGGGGGATAAAACGAGCCGGTCTGGAGATTGCGCCAGGGGTGCTTGACTCCTAATGTTGTTTGACGCGCAGAAACGGACGAGGAGGGGAAAAAACGGTTGTGGGGGGGGGGGGGCAGGGGGGACCGGGGAAAAAACGAAAAAGGGGGGTAGACATCGGGTGTAGCCGGGGGGTGATGCGGGAAATTCACAGCGGGGGATTTAATGGGGATTGTAAAGGTGTACACTGGGGGAAGTGGGAAGTGAGAAGAAACAAAAAACAGAAGAAAAGTACCACGGACGAACGCGAAAAAAAACCAACAGGGGCGAGATTTTAAGGGGGGGCGTGAAGTGGTCGACAGGGGGCAAGGTGACTTAAAAAACATCTTTGTACTGCTGAGGGGGGGGTGGGGGGAACACGAAGAAGTTAAAGTTTTGGAATTCCCAAGGAGGGAGGCCGGTAGGGGTCCTTTTCTTAAATTGGTGCACGGGGGGGGGGCGGGTTGGGGGTTGTAAGGGGGGGTTGGAGGGGCGGGGGGGTCCGTTCACGAGGGGGGGGAACTGGAAAAAACAGTTGAAAGGTGGGAGATGTGCCAAAAGTTAGGAAATGTGATTGAAGGGTGCGCCTACGATGGGTCCGAATGGGAGGGGGGGGGAGGGACATAGCGGTGAGAATGGCGAAAGTATGAAGTCAACTGCCGCCGTCAGAGAGGCGATCAGGGGCCAGGGGAAGAAAAAGTTATGGGGGCAATGAAAAAGAGTGAGGGGGAAAGGGAAGCAGGGATCCAGCCAGGCAAGCCCTATGTGGTAGACGCCCAAGGGCTTTGGGGGGAATGGGATAGGCGGGGGCAAACAGGAGCGGGGCCGTGGAATGGGGTTTCACGGCCACAAGGGCAAAGGCACTGGCAAGGACGAAGTGTCAAAGGGAGGGGGGGCGGAGGCCGGGTTGAGGGGGAGGATGTCCAAGGGGTTGCTTAAGGGAGGGGGAAGGGGAGGAACCAGTTACCTTACGGGGGGGTTCGCGCCGAAAAAAAGATTCGGTGGGGGGGGGGGGGGACCAACTGTTTAAAAAAGCAACTCAATGGCAGCAGACTTGGGAGAGGAAATGCCCTACAAAATTTTGACCCAAGTTAAAGGGGTAAAGGGACTACGCCAAATTAGCGTGACCAACTGGACGAAAGTCAGGGATGGGGGGAAAAAAACCAAAGGAAGGTTACAAGGGGCCCCTTGATCTGGGGGAGGTGCCCGCAAAAAGAAGTCAAAGGGAAAAAATGCGGGGGGCTTCTTTGGTGGGGGCCACGCTTGCGGTCTACATGAAAAACCAAGAAAGAGATTGAGGGCAGGAAAGGACGTGCAGGAAAGTGAAGTCAGTCATCACTTGGAAGGGGCGTAATCGGAGGGACTCTGGGGACGATAAATCTGGAAAAGGGGGGGACCAAAACTGGATGGGATTTTCTATTCGCACGCATTTACGTTGCCAACTAGGCAGGAGGAAAGAAATCAGAGAAATAAAAAAGAAAAATCAGATAGAGGTGCAGAAGAAGAAAGCGACCAAAGACTGTCTTGGAAAGAACAACTTCCTTTGTGTTTGGTTTTTAACAAGCAGGAGGAAAAAGCGAAAAAAGTTACTCGCGAGGAAAGGGTAAATGGGACCGGATAGAAGGGGTTTTTATTTGGGGATACAGGACCAAAAAAAAAAAGGGGGAGTCCCAAGGTGGGCGATCCGGGCTCAGTAGGTTCTGCCCGACTCCACCGGGGGTGGGGGTGTGCTCAAAGAAAAAAACCAAATGATGGGGGGGGGGTGGGGTGGGGTAAGGGGGGGACACACCGGAAGGGGGGGCGAAAGTTCAAAAGAATGGGCAACCCTGGGTGGAGAAAAATTCCGGGGGCACTCTGCTTGAAGGTTTGCCAAGTCAGGTGGGCCTAAAAGATAGGGAACGAAAAGCGGGCTTCTCCTACTCAAGAAAAAACATTGGGGAACTCATTGAAAAAAGAGGGGGACAGCGGACGGCCCGTGCCAAAACGGAGAACTGGGGAACGGTATCAGGGGGCCCAAGCGACAAAGGCTCAGTAGCCTTGCTTAATACAGTGGGAGTGAACGATTGGGGAGGGGGGAATTGAAAATTCAAAAGTAAAGACAGCCGACGGGAAAGCCGTTTTGAGCAATGTGGGTAGGTAGTCTCGAAAAGTGGTTCAAGAACGGAAAGAGGAAACGCAGATTGGGGGGTCCAAAACGGGGAAAAGACTAGGAAACCACACAACAAGGGGGAAAACGATTTGGGGGATTTCCCGCCAATGTTGGGGCAATGAACGCGGATTGGAACGATGCCCATGCCGGGTCTGAAGAAAAACAAGAGGAAAGCAGAGGACGGGGACAAGAGTCGAAGAACAGTTAGAAGGGTGCAGCAGATCCCGGGGAGGAGGAAAGAGCGGTCAAATTTGGCAAGATGGACCGCTTGGGAACCTGCTACCGCAAAATCAAGTTAAAAAAAAACCCCTCAGGGGCGGCAGCAGAAAGGAGGGACCTGATCAAAGTTTAAAAAAAAGGAGGGGAGAAGAAAGCTCTTTAGGGTCCAGATATAAAGGAAAATAAAAAAAAAAGACCCGCGGAAGGGAAAAAGGTGGAACCATATGGGAACGTCCAGCCCACAAGAAAAGCGGTCAAAAACCAATCAAAACAGAATGGGGGTATCGGCTGGGGACACCCAAAAGGTGCGTTGCCAAACAAGCCAAACCAAAGAAAGACGAAGAGCTGACGTGAAGGAATCAAATCCGTCCGCAACCCGTGAGAGAAAAAAAAGGGGGCCGCATCATCTCGGTAAAGACACCAAGAGAGCGAAAGAGGAAGAGGCTTCGGATCCCTGCACAGTGTCGAGCGTGGACGGACCTGAAGAAATGAAAACGGCCACACGAAACTGGGTGTCGGCGTTCGAAAGGTCAGAACGCCTTGGGCTTAAGAAAGCAAAGTCAAAGTTAGGCCCTAAGCCCGGAAGGGAGTTCGGAAAAGGGCTTGGAATCCCCTGCCAATGAGGGACTCTTTAAGAGTTATCCCCAAAAACCGCGTGGCCCCAAATGCGCCCAGGAAGAGAGTTCAAAAATTAGCGAGGTGTCGCACGCCCTACAGGAAAGCTAAACATAAAACAAAAAAAAAAAAATTCCAAAAACGGGGGTTGGCTCCAACCAGGACACCGTTGTCTAGAGGGTGGTGGTAGGATCACCGACGGCACAACGAAAGCCTTCTTTCCCCCTGGAAAGGGGGAAAACTGGGACAAAAAAGACCCGGCCTAGGGCCCAATTAAACTTCACCGCAGGTGGGAGCAATTTAAAAGGGGACCAAAAAAACTGCCCCATATCTTTAAGTCGCGCGAAACAGCATGATCAGGGGGAAAGACAAAAAAAAGAAAACGACTACCAGACGCAATCAAGAAAAGGGGGAAGGGTCCCGGAAGGTTCGCCAGAGAAACCGTTCAGCCCAGCCTGCATCTTGACTAGTCACCAAAGTAGGTTCGGTGCAAGAAAAAAAGCCACGGGTCAGCGTCAAACAACTGAAATAAAAGAACCGACCCCTCTCTGGCTTCCCGCAAAAGGAAATCAACCAAGAAGGGTAAAAAGTCAGCCGAGAAAACCGGCGACCAAGGGGAGTGGATGCCGGGGAACACCGAACCTTGCGGCAGAAGAAAGAAACCCAGATGCAGACACATTCTCGTCAAAGCAAACAGTACCGGACCGTCAAAGAAGAAGAAACATCGCACCAGGCTGAAAAAAAGAAAGACTGACATGGGTCACCGCATTCGGTGGTCAAAAATAAACCAAGAAGATCCGAAAACCCGCAGGAACGGAACCAAAAACCAAAATCACTTCGTACAAGAAGCCGCAAGGACGGCACGAAACAAAACACCGAAGGACGGCCACAGCTTTATCCTTTGGGTCTCCAAAAAATCTGGACGGCGACCCTTTAGCTTAGGGGAGCGGGATGTTTCCGTCGAATCAGGATACAAGGAAGTCAAGAAACAAAATCGGGAATTGGGTAGAAAAGCAATGTCCAACCTACACGGGATTCTGGAAAGAAAAAAATTGCTACAAAGAATATAATCCGCAAATATAAAACTTAATCTTTCCAAAAAACCCACAAAACCAGGAAAAAAAAAAGAAAGACCCCTTATAAGAAATCTGCTACTTTAGAAAGGGGGGGGGAAAAAGCAGTATCCTAAGGCACCACACACAATGGACACCGATCGGCGCAAGACTGGACGCGGACAGCTGCGTCACACATAAGGTTAAGTCCTCGACCTAGCCTGCCAAGTCATGTCATGGGGAAACCACTTATGCTCAAGTGCGGTAAGGAGGGGCATGACATCCTCGAAGCGAACTCCGGAAATCATCACGACGCTAAATCTTATAAGGAAAACAAAACGTAAGTAAGAAGCACCCCAACGAAGGTGGGACAACCAAATCTCGAAAATAATAAGGAAAAAGAGGAAAAGGGAACCTCCGTGACCTGGCGCGGCGACCAACGCCTCTACGGACGTGTACTAGAGTCGACAACGGAAGACAAGAAATACATGGGACGATGACGACTAACTCGGGTGACATGCAGGGGAAAAAACACAGGATGACTTCACAGTCCGGAAGAGGAAGAAAGGGGGGGACACCACCATAGAATCCAGTGCCGCTCCAACACTAATCGGTCGGAGCACACAAATAACTCATCAGGACTGCTGGGGAGTACATGGGATCGATGTGAACCAGGGGAAAAACACTAAAACCAACAGGAGCTGTAAAAGTACATGGAGAAAGCTGAGGAGGGAGGGAGAAACATATCTGACTAAATTAATAACCAAGAAGCGTTGAAAACCAGTGAAAAAAGAGAAGGGCGGTGCGCGACAGCCATCGAAGGTAAAATCGAGTGTGACTCTACCCGCCCAATTCCTAACATGCAACCGAGGTGAGGTTACTCACAACTACGATGGTAAAAAACAAGAAGAAGGGCAGAAAAAAGGGGAAGAGGAAACTGGGGACGACCCAACACACTTAAGGAAGGGGCTAAAGAACCACGTGCCAACGCCATAGTGGTAGCAGAGTGACAGTCTTTCAACCAAAGCTTTCGCGAGTTATACCCTGCCCCTCCTCGGCTAAAGGGGAGACCACAGTAGATCTGTAGCAATATCACACCAACAGCACACTACAGGAGGCCGAAGACAAAAAGCGATCCGCAGCCGACCCAAAACTCTGGACAGGGGGGAGAGAAAGTAATACATCTACAAATATGACACAGGGGGGAAGAGGTAAAAGCCAGGGGGTCAACAACCGGGAAAACAAAGGCTGGAGCCTATGGGAAACACACAGAAGTAGCTGATAGAGCCAGCGGCAAGGAACTACTCCGAGAGATAAAAGAGGAGTGTACAACCAGCATCGTACATTAAGAAGAAAGACAGGACTCCGGAAAAAGTCGCACCCCGAGCACCAGAACACACGCGAAGAAGAGCACGTGACTTCTGCGACATTTGGCCCACTGAAGGAGAATCATCGGAAGTCAGGGGAAGGAGAAAAACTACATATGTGGGACAAACACCTCCATAGAAATGAAAAGAACGCACCCGAGAGGACAAAGGGGAGACCCCAGTTACGTCACAGTGCGGGGGGACCACTGGGTGTCCGCAAAAGAACTGCATGCGACAAAACAGGAGACTCGCGCCAAGGACCGTGTAACATTTAAAGCACGACGGTTCGTCTGAGAACAAGAGAAGGGAAGGGAAGGAAGAAAGCGCACTTAAACTCCAGGACGGGTGGGAGAGAGAGAACTCACCACAGGCGATTCAAGCAATCCAGAAAGAAAAAAGAAAATCGGACAAGCGAGAAAACATCACCACCACGATGAAGCACAAACAGAGCCAACATAGCTGCCAACAAAACGGAGATTGGGGATCTTTAGGAAGGGCGCCACAAAAAAAGAGCCTCCTAAGGATAGCTCTTGAAAAGAAAGGGGAACAATAGCTTCCTTCTCCCATAACACCAAGGCAAGACAGGAACAACAAGATAGTAGCCACAGCGCTTGGATGCAGAGCTTCTTTATAAACGCTGAAGTCCGGCACATGGCGGAAGGCCACAAAATAGTGGATTGCGACAAACAAACTTGGAACAAAAAGAAAAAAAAGGAGAGAGTGTAACAGAGGCCACTCGACAGCTCCACTGAGGAACTAGCTGCACTATCATGACTACAGGAAAAAAAGGAAAAAAAAAAAAAGGGAGGGGCTCTCATGGGGGGGATACGTGACAGAAGAGAACCGTCAGGGGGTACCAAATACAGTGGAAAGAAGGGGATATAGAGGTCTTACACGGGGTCAAAGCGCAGAGGGGACCTCATCTCCCTGTAAGATCAGGTTAGTGAGCCAAAGAAAAATTCTGGACGTAGGAAAAAGTCCACCTCAAATGAGGTTATCTCGAGCGTGTCATCCATAGCCGCGACACTCGCTACCTGTGTAATGACAATTATGCCAAACGTCAAGAATGCACTGAAAGGAGCACCCGAGAGGTGCTTCACTGAGTAATACAGAGGAGGAATGTCGAAAAAAAACGGGATAGGGACAGGGCAGTTGATTTCAGACGGAGAAATAAGGGCGAAGAAAAGGACTTTCTCGGCTGGAGTTACTGGGGGGTGTCATTTGAAAGAACGGAGGTCAAAAAGCACCCATACGAGTACCTGGTGGAACAAAAAAAGGGTAACTCAGATATAGACACCCAAATTTCAAGGGGTAAATAATCTGTTTCCTCGCATGTGTGGGACGGGAAAATGAAACGAACAGGATAGGAAAGGAATAGCGTTACGACCAAGGGTGAAAAACGGGGGGTGGCTCGGTGAAAAAAAAAGAGGTGGAGCATCGGGGACGTGCAGAGAGGTGTGTCCCTGAGGAGAATGATGAAGAAAACCCGAGGGGGGGGGACGAGAAAATGGGGGGGGCGGGGTATTACGTGAGACGCCTTCCACTAAATGGGGGGCAGGCCTGAAAAAGTGAATGTCGGCTGGATCCCGGAAGACGGATGCCTTGCAATAAGGGGGGCCACGGGTACTACGAATTTAATACTTAGAGGGGGAAAGCGAAAGGCGACGTGGGGGTTCTTTTGCAGAAAAGGGGAGAACGGGAGTCAGGCGGATTCAGGGACCGGTGGATTTGGGAAGGGTGCTAGTGATGAGCAAAAAAAAGGGTGGGCGTTTCCCAAACTATTCGGAAAATTAAAGAGGTGTCAGCCAAAGGATAACCAGCAGAAAAAAACTCCTAACACAAAACATTACTTCAAAAAAAAAAAAAAAAAAAAACAAAAAAAAAAAAAAAACCCGGGTTCCCATCCTGAAAAGGGGGAAGGGTGTACACCAAAGAAAAGGCAACCGTATAATGAAAAAGAGAAGTGGTGGGCTGATCCCGAAGACGGGGAACTTTTTTGCAGGAGCACAACGTAGGGGGGGAAAGAGCTTACAGTAAGTGGGGGTCAACAAAAGCAGAAAGGACACAGGAAGGGTTGGGGGCTGGGGGCTCCTTGTGCAAGTTGCGGGACAAAGGATGAAAAGTCAGAGTGTTAGCGGGGAAAACAACATCGGATGTGATTTGCGAAAAGAAGGGGGGTTCGAAGTTGCGTAGAGGTCTATGCTTGGCGGTGAGGGTGAAATACAACGGGGTAAGATTGGGACGCATTGGAAAGAGGAGTTGAAAAAAGGAGGGCGCGTTACCAAGGGGTGCTAGATTTAGTTGCAAAGAGGAAACATGGAACGGTCAGAGGGGGGGGGACGCTGAGGGCGGAGGGGCGTGTGGTGAAAGGAAGAATGGCCCTTGGGGCGGGGACCTGAAAAGGCCTTAGGTGGTCCTTAGAAAGGTTGTTGCTTGGAACTCCCGGGAAATTGGGCAGTGTTGTTTCCCGCACTTATTTTTTCAAACTGGAAACAAAAGTGAAGTCTCAAACTTCGCCGGGGGTTCTGGGGGAGGGGCAGGACTACGAAAGTTGCACGGAACGCCGCGGATCCGCCTGGGCGAAGAAAAAGTACCGAAGAAAGGAGATATTCTTCGGTTTGTGAAAGGTTAAAAAAAAGGGGGGCAGCGAAAGTAATTGGAAGGGAAAAAAAAAAATATGATTAGCGGACCTACGTGGAAAACCAAGGGGCATTTACAACAGATGCTGGAAAAGTTCCAAAGGAAGCAAAATCTCCAGGGCTCTAAAACCCAACTGGGAGGACTAGGTCTTTCAAAGGAAGGACAACCTTTCACAAGGTCCGGGTGGGGGAAAAAAATGGCTGTATCTTGCGCAATATACCGAAAAAACCGCCGAGTGGGGAGGGCAGACGGCGTCCTTCTACTGTGTCCACGAGGTATTACGAGAACAACTGACTCGAAAACGTCGTGGCCAGGGAGCAAGAGGGGTTGGGCAGGAAGAAAAAACCCCGTGGACAGGCCTGGAGCAAAGGGGCCGTTCGGGAAGGGAAAATCAAAAAGAGAAGCTGGTCAAAAAGGGGGATGGAAGGGGGGGATAGCCGCCTAAACCATTTGCTGTGCATGAGGTGGGAAAAAGGGGCAAAAAAAAAGGAAGAAAAAAAAAGATCACTCCGTGGGGGAGAGAAATCGCGAGAGTGGGGAGTAAGGAAGAGCTTAAGGGACAAAGTGCGGGTTTTGGGCCGCAAAAAGGAGGTAAACAAACGGGGAGAGGGAGGGGGGGGTTTCTTACTGGGGGGAACACCTCTTTGGGAAAGGGGTGTAAAAATAAAAAAAAACCTGGGCGGCGGCTTGGGGAAAGGCGGTCCCAGACAGCTTTTTCGTTGAAGGGCTGCCACGGAAGACCAGTGGGGGGGCAAAAACATGAAAGAAACCAGTCAAGGGCAGGCTGCCATGGGGTTGGTGGCAGGAAAACCGAATCGGAAGGTAAAATATGGGCCGCACCGTCCAGGAACTCCGAAAAGCCCGTGATCTTCATATACCAGGGACGCCTTTTAAGAAGAGCTATTCGAGAAAACTCCAAGGGTAAAAGAACAGGTTCACGGGAGACATAGAAATGGGAAGAACGAGGGGTTCGAGAGGCCCTTATTATTCGGAGCAAGACTGCGGGCTCGAGACATCCAGGGAGGGCCTGACTGTCATACAGGTTGTCGAGGATCAGAGGTGAAAAGGAAGGGGTCTACCAAATATTGGCAGGAAGGAAGGGTTTGAGCTTTGGTGAAGTCGCTTGGCCGAAAATAATCACTCACACATGGGTTAAAAAGCGCGAATATCAGTCTTCACACCAACAAAAAAGGACAACGAGAATTGCTTCGCCGTGTTTAAATCAGGGGAGGGAAGAGAAGACTGGAAATGAAAAAACAGGCCGTCCCAGCTCAAAACCCGCCACAGGCACAAAACCATGGGATGGCTAATGACAATTGACAGCGGCCAGGATCACCAAGGGCCAAAAAACGGCAAAGGACACGGGGGAATGCCGCGGCAAAAGTGCACTACCGAAAGAAAAAGGGAAGAAAGCACCCACCTCTTGTTAACTAGGAGAGAAGACTGGAACAATAGAAAACCAGGGGGTGGGTAGCATCTGTCCGTGGCTCCTATCCCTCGGATAAGATCTCCCAAATTGAGAAAAAGACATAGACCGCTAGTAATGATGGACAAAGAATGAAAACCCCAAGAGGGGGAAACCAACAGTGGGCATAGGCGCCGGGAAAGCGCTCAAAACACACGCCAGCCCGTCCGAAAAAAAAAAAAAAACTTTCCACCTATCGAGTCCACTTTTAATCAACGTGCTGGGGAAAACAATCAATTTCATCCGAACGCGACAGGACCTGGAAAAAGGGAAAGGAGTGACCCTCGCCGGCGAGCGACGGTGTGTTGGAAAAAAAAGCGGTACAAATGACCAACACATTGGCCGAGTAGGTAAAAAAAAAGTTCCTTGTCAGCCTGAGAAAAGCACCGCCCCAAATGAGTAAAAACTAGTAAGAGGGGAACGGAAAAGAGAAGAACTGTGCTCTCCCACAGTCAGCACCGGATTCTGGTGGAAACAACAAAAAAAAAGATGGGCGCCTCAATCATCTGGAGGGGGGAAAAAAAAAAAAACACAATGAGGAGCTACGGAAGGGAATCTGAAAACATTCCCGTCAAACAAAGTAGGAAAATGACTGGCGAGAATTTCTTTATGCATGGGAAGGGAAAAGAAATGGTTGGTGCTTCAATACACGGAAGGTAAAAAAAAGGGCCCCAGAGGGGAAGAGCCGGCAATCCGCTTCGTAAGAGCATCGTCAGAATGGGTTCCACAAAAAAAAAGGTTATTCCATAGGGAAAAAAGACATAGAGGTTGGTCGTACCCGCCAGCCAAAACGTGGCAAAAAAAAAAAAAGGCCATCAACCGCTCGTACAAACGAGAGTCTTTGGGGCCGCCACGAAATGAAGAAAAAAGCAGGGAAAGGGGAAAGGACTTCCGGGGAACGATGACATTGCCAAGAATCATACGCGTGGGGGGGGGGGGAAAAAAAACGGCTAGGATGCAGCCCGGAACTCTCGGGGAAGTATTCTCCGAAGGTGCCCTGGACCAGGGGGGGGGGTGGGACAAACGAGGCATAACTCGAACAATAACCTACCAGTCTTCATTTTAGCGTGACCTTTCCCCCATAGAGGAACTCTCTTTCGTGTGGGTATTATATCACCGCCCCCCACGAGATGCAAGATCAGGGCAAACCGTTACGCCCGCTGTCGGTGCCTATCAAGCAACCTCTGAAAAAAAAAAAAAGGCAGCTTCGCAAAACGAAAGCAAAGCACCAGCGGCACCTCACGTGAAACGACAAACTAAAAA
>Ga0179593_1417670_pt1 | contig 16676 bp, 27 predicted proteins | sample CZODoug2_1_08_16_FD_185931 | JGI IMG/M metagenome (GOLD analysis project Ga0179593, IMG submission 185931) | Vadose zone soil fungal communities from Angelo Coast Range Reserve, California, USA - CZODoug2_1_08_16fungal (PacBio error correction) | ecosystem: Environmental > Terrestrial > Soil >...
GGGGGAAGGTCAAAGGGCCTCACAAAAGATTTAGACAACATAAAAGTCGGCGAGGTTCATCCCATATCGAAAAGATGACATCGGTCAAAAAAATCAAGGGAAGGAACGACTGTAAGAACTCCCGACGCAGCCAATGCGACCGGGGGTGCGTGTTGGAGAGAGGAAACAACGAAGAAGAAAAGCGGCGGGAGTGGGCAACAACTGGACTGAAAAAAAAAGGTTACTCTTTTCTATTCACTAGAAACGAAGAAACAGACATCGTCCACGCTTCGTCAGAAAAATGCGTGCCAATCAGGGGCTGCCAGCCCACAGAGTGGCAAAACCGCACATGAAGTGGAAAGGTCCAAAAGGTCTGAAAGATAACCAAAGGGAATCGTCCCGCGTTACTCAAGAAGGCGGGGTCCTTCGGTTTGCGGCGAACCAGAAGAGGAATTAAAAACGTCAAAAAAATGGGGATATAGAGACAAGGGGTAACAATCCACAGGGAAGGGTAAGAGACCCTCTCAACAACTAGACGTAATTGTCGCAATCTACCTTAACGGAAAAACAAACCATCGAGCAAAAAGGCGGGGACGGGCAGCAAAGGAAAAAACAACTAAGCGGGGACCAAAAAGAAAGGGGGGAGAAAAAGGAAAAAAACGCGATTCAGAAACAGAAGGCCACAGGGGAATCAGGACCAAAAGGGACGGTCAATCAAGCCGAACGCCTAGGAAGCTTTCGGGAAAAGAAAGCGCATGTGCAAGGTGAAGGAGAATTAAAAGACAGCAAGATCTCACCCTTGCTAGGAACCTCCTACTCAATGTGTAAGGGGGGGAAGGGCCCACAGGGAGGGGAATAAAAAGGGAAGCAAAAAATAACCCAGAAGAAAAAGACCATGGGTCAACACCAGCAGAACAGAATGCTAAAATAGGTGCCGGTCAGGGAAAGATGCCTAATACTAGGGTCAAAACGGTGCAAAAAAGACTTATAAGCAAACAGCACAGAAAACACACACGAACACAGGAGTAAAGGGGGGAGGGGTAAAACCATTGGAAAAGGAAGTGGCCAAAGATCATCTCGAAAATATAAACTAACTGTGACCAGGTACGTAAAGAAAAACAAAAAGTGGAGGCCGAGGGCAGGATGATTCAAGTAATTCTCGGACCGCTTGGTGATAACAAAAAAAAAAAAAAAAACGGCCGCGGCCAGCATGGGAAAAAAGCCGCCAATATGTACAAGACGGAACCTTGAGGAGGGTCGTGGGGAAAAAATGCCGGAGAAAAAACCGAAAAAAAAAAAGCCAGGGGGGGGCTGTCGAAATGGAAAAAACACTTTTCTTCACTTCGCGGGAAAACCGAAATAGGAGGGGAAAAGAAAACAATAGAAAAGAGTAGAAAAGAGATGCCAAAAACAGGCTGAAGAACGGCTCACTAGGGTTGTCAGTACGGCAACTGGACTATGGAGCGTGAAAAGGAGGAGGGGTAAAAGAAGAAGCAAAAATCAGGTCATGCAGGAAGAAAGAGTTGCGAAGTATTAATGATCAGGGGGGTCGCTGGCATTGTGGAGATCCAGTCTGCAACCGGGTGGGAAAAACTCCTACCAGCTTGAAAAACAAGGAAAAAGAGCTGGAAAGGAAATGCGTCTTTAATTGGGGCAGAAAAATAGGAGGGCAAAAATACGGGGCCCAACCAAAAGCATGGGTAAGCAACAAGACAGTAAAGGAAACAAAATGAGAGTCCCGGAGAAAAAAAAAAAAAACCTGATGGAGAAAATGTCAGGGGGAAAATGGGTTCAGCAAGGCTTCAAGGGAGAGGGGAAGCACATGCGTCCCGGGTCCAGAGAAAAGAAGGAAAAGAAAAAGGAAAATGGAAAAAAACCGGGAGACAGAAGGAAGTAATAAAGGCTTCGTCAAGTCGGACTAGCACGGGAAAGGAAAATACTAAAGACAGACAGAAGGTAAAACAAAAACGAGAAGGGGGGTTCTGTTGGCGCAGCCTAAATGGGAAATGAAAACCCGCCGGGTATGAAGATCTGGATTGCCAGCTAGGTCCAAAAAAGGGGAGGTCCCGGGGAAGGGAGGGCGAAAAAAAGAAGAAGGTAAAAAAATGGATGTTCGTTTCATGGGCCTGTGTCGGAAAAAAGAGAGCACAGCCGGTGTCTTTCCGCAAAAAGGTTAAACGCGATCGGCACGTAAGGGTGCCCTAAGGCGTTAGGGGCAGGGGCAGAAGGATGCCTCGGGTATAAAAGGGTTTTGAAATAAAAAAGCGCCGAAAAACAAGGGCACATAAGGCAAAGGGTAAAAAAGGCAAGCACTGGTCGGGACTGAAAAACGAAAAAAGCACCCTGAAAGGGGGGGGCGGGGGGTAGAGAGAAGTCCTGAACGGAGGCAAAAAAGGGCGGGCCGTGTACACAAAGGCCCCAGGAAAAAGAGTGGCGAAAAGGGGGGGGGGAAGAAAAAAATATCGTAAAAGGACTCGGAACGAGTGTGGCAAAGGACATACAACAAGCTCTCTCAAGCGATCGCGAAGGTAGTGGAGGTGGTGGAAAACGGCGGGCAGACGCCACGGACTCAGAGGATCGGAAGACTCCAGGAGATAAAATGGGCGGGGGGAAAGACAGGAACAAAGAATTCCGTCTGAAAGTGACAAAACGGAACAAGGACGGAGGGTATTGTGCCATAGGCAGGGCAAAAAAAAAAAATCAGTAAGCCGCCGCGCCCCTAACAAAGTGTACGTCACGGGACCCCAAAAAATTGGTCACGGAATCTAAAAAGAAGAACAAGAAAGTTACCTACTAAGAAGGCAAGGGGAGGAAAAATACAGCCAAAGAGGCAAAAAAAGACAATGATGTAACCCTAAAACAAAAAGGAAACATAAGGTAGGGGTTTCTTGAAGCGAGGAAAAACCGGGGAACTACTGAGGAGTAAAAAAAAAAACCCGGTGGCACAACCATGTAAAAGGCATAACGAACGCGATGATCTTTCTGCAACACTACACGAACAAGATCCAAAAAAAAGTCTAGGGTGAAAAAGGGGTGGGGGGGGGGCAGTTTCCAAGTACTAACCGAAAAGAACCCGTACCGTACGGATCCGAAGATCATTGGAAGCCACGGTCAAAGGAAAGTGACGAGATAGTTACGTCTCAGATAGAAAGTGTACAGGGTAAAAAAAAGGGGCGACGAACAGTCACGCCACGCAAAAGACTATGAACGCGCAAAATAATACGAAAAACGTGGTGAAAAAGGTCATATGGCGGGATTCCTTACTAGTTGCGCCTATCTGTTTGAGAGCAAAACTGCGGGGCGGGGCTGAGATTAGGAAGAGGGGAGAACTTATATCCATCCGACCGGTCGGGTAAAAACATAAGTATGAAAAACGGCAGCTAGACAAGGGATGAAGAACGAGACATCCAAAGGATTTTCGCCTCAACAAAGAGACAAAGGTTTTCGGGGCGACCATGCTCGTGCAACCTGTCAAAGGGAAAAAAACAACCGGACTAAGGCAACATCAGAATTAAAATCCCCTTGAAAAAAAAAAAAAAAGTAAAAAAGGGGAAACACAGACCAGCCGGCAAGGGGAATTCCAGCCGAAGCCCAAAAAGTAGGGGAAAACGAAAAAAAAAAAAAAGACTGGGAGTAGGAAAAAAGGGGGGAGGGACAATGAGGCAAACAAAAAGAAAAGAAAAATAAAAATTGCGGGCGGCAAAGGTTTTTGGCCTGAGGAAAGGAACCACACTGAGGGGGGAAAAAAGCAAGGGAAATCGTGGGGTCAAAAAGAGGCAAAACCGGGCCGGAAAAAATTCAATGCGACCTCCTTGTTTGAGTGAAATGCAAGCAAAAAAAAAGAGAATGGATGCGGAAATCGGGTATGATGTAAGTAACTCAAAGCACGCATACAAAAAGGAAATTAAATCGTAACTTGACAAGGGGTGAACCACAAAGAGGTATAAAAGAAGAAAAAAAAACTCATCCTGAAAAAAAACAAAGAGGGACGAGGGGTCCACGCCGAATATCGAGGGGGGAAGAAAGATCACAGAAGGGACCCACAAAAGTCACTAAACAAGGGGAGAAAACCTGGCAAATAAACAGGTGAAAAAAAAAAAAAACGACATACTAAGAGGGTGGGGAAAAACCAGGCTCTTTTTCGGCAACTTAAAATGGACCATCGAAGGCACTCGGCACCGGCTGAGAAAAAAAAAACAAACGGTCAACCAACGCCCAACCGGTCCCCCGAGCAAACATGCCATCAAAAAGTAAAAGATATCGCGGGGGCACCTCTCTAGAAAGGGGAGCTTTCCACACCCGGGAGAATATGATCCTTTCAATCTGGGTAGAAAAAAAAGTGTAGACTCCCTTGGTGGGTTGGGGGGAAAGAGGGGGTCAGTGGCAAAGAAGAAAAGGAGTTGGGGTTACAAGAAAAGGGGGAGGGGGAAAATGAAAAAACAAGAACAATAAACATTCGGACAAAAGCCATTAGAAAATCGCACGCCGCACAGAAAGACTCAAACACCTCGATCTTCGAACTCATGATAAGGATGGCAGTAAAACCCAAGAAGTCAGTCTCGGAAAAAACCCCAAAAACAGAGGGGAGGAGGAACCTCTAGATCTTGGTTTGTCGCCGGAGTCCTCGTTTTTCGGATTGGGGCAAAAACGAGGAGGGGTGGGAGCGTGCAAAAAGACTGCTGTAGTGACAGGGATGGGGGGTTGGCTCCTGGAAGAAAAAAAAAAGGGGACCACAGTACCCCGACCAAAAAAATGTACTCTCACCGAACATATGGAAACAAAAAAAAGAAGGTGGGACGAAAGAATTACACATATATCTAGTGAAAAATTGGGGGTGAGGGGGAAAGTGGGGTCAAATTAGGCCCAACTCCGAATGAGGGAAATGTTGTGGGGGGCTAAAAGGGGTAAATGACGCAGTGAAGCTTGGCAGTGACACTAAATGGGTGAAACTGAATTTCTCACATTCTCACGCAGGGGAAGTTTTGGTAAGGCGCAGAGGGGGAGAAAAAAAAACCGGGGGGAAGCCGGGAACCCGATCAAGGACTGGGGAGTCGGATGGTATGGGGGTTACAGAAGGGCAAAACGTGGCGCGAAGCCGGTGTCGAGGTTGCAGGGAGATGACGTCAAAAGAAAGAAGATGACAACAGTTGAAAGACTCCGGAAAACGTGGTCAAACAAAACTTGTCTGGTGGAAAGGAGTATGGTGTGGACAAAAAGAATGGATAAAGGGCTCATAAGGCGTTACACCCTATTGGGGGGTTTGGTTGGTACAACCCAAGTTCCGGAAATCAAAAAAAAAAAAAAAAAAGGGGTGAAGAAGGCACCGCTGAAGGTTGGGGGGGGAATGAAAACGGGGGGGTGGTCTCACCAGTGCCAACAAGCCCACTTGACGGGGCGTGGCAGTGGAAGGAAGGAACAACAAAAGGGAAGGGGGTCGGGAAATCCATAGGGAGGGAAGCTGGAACCATCCCAAAAAAAACCAAGGGGGAAACATTTGGTGAGATAGAGGGGTGAAAACAGCCGTCATCTTTGGGGATTCAAAAAAAAGGAATGTTTCACGGCGGTCCAACAGGGGGGGTATTACCCACCCCAACGCACTACCGGTTTCCTCGGGTGCTTGAAAAAAATAAAGAAAAGTGGTTACGGACTAACACACGACCGACCATCGACACTTTGATGGGATGGGGGTTAAACATACGCAAGGTAAGAAAGGTGAACTTACAGGGGAAAAGGGGAATGGATGTGGAGGTGGTCCAAGTAAAATCGGGGTTACGGGAGAAGCGATAGAGAAAGTGGTCGACGTCGCGGAGTAAATCGGTTGTGCGACAAGGGTGTCATCAGACTTTCCGGAGCAACAGAAAAAGGGATGGGGCATGAAAGACAGAAGTGGGAAGCTCCTGAAATCAGACCGACATCGAAGGACCCGGGGAGAAATAATGCGGGTAAAGGATAAAACCGAAACGACTTACTCGGAAAGTATAAGGGATCCGAAAGGATCTGAAGGTGGCGATGAAAAGCAACCAAAAAAAGGGGTCCGAAAAAGCCTTCAGGGAAAAAAAAAAGATCTTGCACACGGGGTAGCTTATGGAGAGAATGTTCTCTCCAAGCTGTTTGGGGCGATAGCAACAACCGGTCCCGCCAAAAATAAGAGACTCCTCGGAGACTCCTGAGGCAGGTCCCGGGAACGGACTCCCTGCAAGAAACAGCGATTGTGAGCGGATCAGAGATCGAGTCACCACCGAGGGGGGGGTAAAGGTGTACGTGCATAGGGGGGGGCTTTGCGAAAAGTAAAACCAGGCAACAAAAACAATATGTGAAAACTGCAACGAAAAAGTGCTCTCGGGTTGAAGCTGGGGAGCGGGGGAACGCAGGGTGAAAATATGCTCTGCGGGGGGGTTGACAATATGGGTTGTCCACCCCAGGACAACTGAAGGGAAAAAGGAGAAGAGGAGCCCCACCTCGACCAGAAAGCTGCACCAACGGGAAAACGGGACCAGGGCTTCCCTTGAAAAGGCACAGGTTGTATGTTCAAAAGAAAATGATGCCTCTGCGGTAGAACGAGGGGAAAAGAAGATTGATTCGGTTGGTTGAATGGTGTCTGCAATGTAAGGGGAGAAGAGGTCAAAAAAGAGTAGATCAACGTCCGTCGGGGACCAAAGGCAGAAGAGAAGAGTCGAATCTTCCCTGGAAGACTGGGAAGCGACAAAGCACCGAGCTCGCAAGAAAAGGAGAACCGATCTGGGGAGGATGAGTCGATCAGACAGAAGAACATGCCAATCGTAAAAAGGGAAACACGACGCACCGGAAAAACGCAGAGGAGAACTGAATCGATAAAAGGGGTGCATAAAACCGACAGAGCGCAGACTAACGTGAATTGAGAAACAATAGCGCAAGATGGGTCTCTGGAAAAAACGCAAAAAAACAGGAACGGAAAGGGAAAAGGAGGCAGAATATCCCCCCGCCAAACACCGAAGAGATGCTCCGAGGAGGGAGTGTAAAGGGAAAATGAGTGAACATAAGGTCAGAGAGGTTGGGAAAAAAACGGGACTTATCGGATATCAACTTCGTCTCAAGACGAGGTGACTCCGGGGGAGAATAGCGAAAAAGGGACTACGTTAGAAGAAACGCATCTCATTGGGAAAAAAAACAAAAAGGGAGAAATCAAAGAAAAGAGCAAAGGTTTTAAGGGCCAAGACGGGCCCAAGGGAAGAATGGTGGTTGAAAACTAGCCCAGCGAGGAATCAAGAAAAGGTTAAAACAACTATCAAACAACAAGGAAAAGACAAAAAGTCCGGGGGGGTCACGGGATTGTAAAAGTGGGCCGACCTTATCAGGAAGACCGACAAACGTTGGCGGAATGCTGGGAGGGAAGTAGCGGGTTCTCAGTTGGGTCAGAATCGGTAATCGGGGTTTACTGGGGAAAGAAAACTCCAGCAAGAGGGAAGAAAACTTAAAACAAAAGAAGGAAAGCATAAGGCAGGGGGGGGGAGTTGAATTCTCAAGAAAAAAAAGAAAAAATTCGAACGGAGAGTAAAAAAAAAATCGATTGGGGAACCTAAAAAGCAATATAAAGTCCAAACGCAAGAGAACTATGAGAGGTACAACCGGCATTATTCTAAAGAAAAAAACCGTATGAAGAGAAAGGGAAAGCAAGGAACATCGACCGCACAAGAATCAAAAGTTGCCAAAAACTCACCTCGTCCAAAAAACGCATTGCTCAAGGAAACAGGACTGTTTATAGGCAAGGCACAAAAAAACTCAAGAAGGTGTAATCGACCCCAGTAGGAAAAATCGAGGCCGCACCTGGGGAGACAGCAGGACTCCGTATATGCGGTTATAGCATTCCGAGCTTCACGGGTAGTTCTAAAGAAAAAACAAACAAAACCGGGGACTAGTGTAACCCGTTGCGACAAAGTGGTGAAAAGAAAGGAAAAAAAACCCACGGGTTCAGAACGCGACAAAACGCTACACAAAATCAAGAAGTAGGGGGAACTAACAGAAGGAGGAAAAAAACGAAGGGGAAAAAATACACAAAAGCGGATCCGAAGAACCTGCACCTGGTAACGCAGGACCCGCAAAAAGAAAAGAAAAGACAAAAGGTGGGACGGTCCGCAGCCTGGGCCGATCAGGCTCCGAGTAAAGGAGGGGTCAACAGTCGCAAACGAACGACGGATCGGGGATGCTACGAATTCGGGGGTGGGCGTCTAGGTGAAACCCCAAAAAAAAGACGGGGTTGTGGGTGTACGAAAAAAAACAGGGTAAAAAAGGAAAAGGGCAGTCGGGGCGCAACAAGTCACCAGAGGGACCATCGAGAAGGGAAATGAAGAGTTGACAATGGCTTATCTGCGGCGGGCAGAAAAAGAATGAATACCATCTGTTCCTTCAAAAAAGAAAACATCGGTCAGGAGGGGGGGGGCGGAGGAGAATTTGGGAGAGTTAACGGACAAATGGGCAAGGACAATAGCTAAGCAAGTCCTAAAATGGGACCTATGTACCTTCAAACTGGGAGTCTCAGGAGAAAAAAATACTGTTCACGCCATACGTGCGGAAGTCAAGACGGTGCAGGGATAGGGGGAGCATCAGAGGGGTGACTGTTGGTCGAATAAAAAAAAAGGGACTGCCTAAGGGAAATATCCGAAAAATGGGGGAAGGCCTTCAAGATTAGATTAGAATGTCATAAGAAAGGGAAAATGAAAACCGACAGCCAGCTTGTGGCGGAAAAGTGAGGGAAAGGGCTACCTCGACATGGGATTCAAAACTGACATGACGACCACAGGGTCGCTAAAAAAGGCAGGGGGTTTGGAGACGCCGGAACCACGTCAGATAAGAGGTCCGGTAAAACAAAACAGGACCAGAAAAGAAATCCAACGCGGGGGAGTTGAGGGGGGGGGGGGGAACAAAACGAAAAATAAAAAAAAAAAAGGGGAAATTGTGAAAGGAGGCACTTAAACATGCACGTCGCTGGTGTAACCACCAGTCGGGTTGGCCTTGGGCGCAAGGCAAAAAAAAGGAAAAAAGAGACCTATGACTGAGAAGGGGCAAGGGCAGAAGAAAAAACTAGATGGCTTTACAACGATAAGGGTGAAGTGAAAGGTGTGTGAAAAACAAAACAAAGAGTTGGGAGAACATGCAGGTCTTGACGGAAGCGATCTAAAAGTACCCGAATTAGGATGAACGGAAATTGGGTAAAAAGTCAAGGGGGATTAAATGAATCGGTTCCAATAAGGGAACGTCTACGAGAGGGCAACAAGGTTGGAATTTGGACGACAAACCCAGTCGGGGGGGGCACGAGTGCGTTCAAGGGGGAGGACAAAAAGGTAAACAGACACACAAACACGTGGAGTAGAAGAGATGAAGAAACTGGGGAGACACGAGCAGATGGGGCGCACAAAAAAACGGAAAAGGAAAAAATTGTGCCTGAGAAAAACTGAATCCCAACAATCCCATACAGGTAAAAAAAAAACAGGAAAAGGAAAACCCGTACAAGAAAAAGTCAGGACGGGGACTTCGTCACAACGCCGGAAAAGGCACTCTGAAGGTGGCAAAACCGTCGAATTGGTGAAGGAAAAGAACAAAAAGAAAAACCAGACATCGTCCCAACCGCCAGCTGTAAAAAGGATGGGGCTTTCACCGAGTAACGCAAAAACCAAAGGAGGGGGGGTACCAAACCAAGGAAAAGAATCAGACACCCGCTTGAAAAAGGGTTGCACCGACGGAGACCACCTCGGAAAGGACAAGGAAAAAGAAAGTGCAAACCATGTCCCTGTGGTGTTTATGGGGAAAAGAAGGGAACCATACTGGGGGACGAGTGAAAAATTGGACAAGGAACAACAGGTCAATCAGGACCGTAAAAAGAGTGGGGGCGAAACATAAAAACCCGAACAAATCTGCAAAATAGAAACTAAAAGTTAACTACCCATCTGCAGCAGCGGGACAGCAATGTGTCCACCGGGTCAAAGACGCGGAACTCACCATAATCCGCGAAGGGAAAAAACAGAGATGAAGAAACAAAGAATAGGAAAAGACACAGTGTGGGAAAGGGGCAAGACCAGTGACGACTGGCGTAGGGGAAACAGACAGACTAGATACGTTCAGGCACCGCAGGGGAACCGTCCAAGGAGAATCATCCAGTTTACAGACGAAACGGCGCTCCAAGACAAGGGACGGAAAAAACCGAATCACTTGAAAAGGTTGTACTCCAAAGGGGATACAGCCAGTCAATCGGGACACAGGGAAAGAATTGTCCTAGACAGACCGAGATGGGATAGGGCAAGGACCATCGATGCAGAAAAAAAGGCAGGGGTGGAAAACGGGGGGGGGAGATAATAGGAACACGCACTAAAAGGAAAACACGCACTAAAAAACAGGGAATTTTGGGTAAAGGGGAACCATGAACCGCCGGGCAAGGCAAACGGACAACTCGACAAACTCATTAAAAAAAAAAACGACCCAACGGTGTAGGGAAGGAGGAGTCAAGGGGGGAAAGGATTTTGGGTAACTCACCAAGAGCCAGGGGGAGAAAAAGGACAGGTCCAATAGACAATTGATGTAGGTTAGGGTGGAAAAAAAAAAATCCTCCAGGAAGACAAAAAAGGTGGGGAAATGAGAAAAATGGGAAAACAAAAAAAGGGAGACAGGCTCCTCGTGAAAGACGAGGGAGATGGTAAGGACCCGAGCTCTGATAAAGTGGTCCAGTACGTTTGTAGAGCCCTTTCAGCTGGTGAAGGTCAGAAAAAAAAAAGCAGAAACTAACGGAGTAACAGGTCTGAGGAAGGATGCTAAACGGAGAAAAGTCATTAAAGTGGGACTGGACTTGCCTCGGAATGAAAAAGTCCAAAATAAAGAATTATGGGGGAAAGGGCGTAGGAGGAAAGGAAGGAAACTTTATAGAACAAACGCACCCGTGACTATCAATCAGAGTGCAAAGGAAAAACAGAGCAGGGGATAATGAATATTAAGATGCTCATCAAAAGACAGCACCTAACGGCGAAACTTTCGTCGGAAAGGGGAGAAACCAAGAAAGGGGAAGATTAAGGGTGTCTTTTGGGAAGTACAAAAGCAATGGGGAAAAGAGAATCACTCTACAAGGGAAGACCCACGAGAAACTAACAAAGAAATCAAACTCAAGATACGTAAAAAAGTCGGAGACATTAGCAGGGCTGCAAAACTACAATGCAACGGAAAACATCGGGGCTCCCGACACCGGATCCTTTTTCGGGACGGGAACCGCTAGCGGTGGTGTAAAAGAAAAAAAAAAAGCGGGGGGATACAGAAACAACTGCACTCTGAAAAAAAAAACAAAAAAGGCAGAAGACCGGCTGCGCATTGTGTAAGCAGTGGGGGGGGTGGAGTTACTGTCACCTTGGTCAGAATGACAAGAGGGCGCAAAGTGAAGGTCCCAATCAGAAAAACTCGAAGTGTCACTCTAGGAGAAAGCGGCTCCAGAGAAAAGCATCCAGTGGGGGTAAAAAAAAACAAAAACGCCAATTAAAAGTAAAAAGGGTTTGAAAAGCAAAAAAAAGTTAAAAAAAGATGCTAGACAAAAGAAAAAAAAAGAACAAGAAAAATGAAAAAAAAACGGCTTGGGAATGATGAGAAGCAGGAGAAATGGAAGGTAGGTCAGCGTCGAAGGGCTATTAAATTAAAAATAAAAAGGATCACCAGGGTAAAAGGAGGATCCAAAAAAAGTGGTCACGCCGTCTTCAACAGGGGAAGCTTAAAAAGATAAAAGCGGAACATCGGAAGGTCCGGGGGCGGGGTACGGTTACAAAGTTCGAACTTGGGGGACACCGGGGCCAAAAAATAAGCGCTACGACTCGAGAACGAGATATGCAAAAGGGTATCATGAAGGAGAAGAGATGCAAATGCCAGGCAAGTGGAAAAAAATGGACTGGAAAAAAAAAGGGGGGGGATTGGGCGGCGTGCAATAAAAAAAAGTGTTTCGATAATAAGAAAAAAATTCTACACAAGAAAAAGGACGGATACCGGGAACGTCTGAGAAAAAGGACGTGGTCGTAACCTATAAAAAAAACTCTCAACGAAAACACGAGAAAAAAGCAAATAGGGCAAAAGTCGGGACACTCCAAGATGAGATGCAAGCACATGCATTTTACCCCGAAAAGGAACTACTAAACCCGTCACTAACGTGGGAGGGGGGCAAGTTTGAACGCCTGCACAAGGAAAAAATCGCACGGGATTGATGACGCAGTGGAGACAAAAAAACAATTTCAAAAAGAAAGGGGGCACGAAAAAAAAAAAGGGGTGTCAAAGCGTAAACCCAAAAAATACACAGAAAGTGCTCAGTGTGGGGACACTCAACTGGGGGGTTAAAAAAGTACGAAGGCCGAAAGAACCCGAACGCTAATCTATCCAGGATGGAAGAATAAAAACTCATAGGGGGGGCTGGAAGGGTCTGGACTAACGTGGCAAGAACACCACAAATGAAGAGTTGGGAGGTACCCGTGGCGTAGAAAAAAAACAGTGAAGGCGAAAGGGAAAAGCCTTGCCTCCAAAAAGGACTACAAGACTCACGGAGCAGAAGGGTTCGAAGGGGTCAACCCCGGGCAAAACGCGATTTGGGGGAGTAAGATTAAGCGGGGAGGGGCTGGAAGGGCAGTTCTAGGGGGACGTCCAAGACCACGGGTGGAAGGCCACAAAGAAGTAAAAAAAACGAAAAAGAAGTTGACGCCGGTGACCACCCGGGCGCATAAGGAAAACGGGGCTAAGAAGGACAACGGGTTGTCCGGCCGACAGCCAATCGAACACTTGAGGCAGACTACGAAACGGAGTCTGTACAAATGTCAGGGAAAAGACAACGTCGAAAAGTATTAAAAAGCCGAAATTATCCAGGAAAAGGCACAACAACAACTCCAAAAGCCGGAAAAAAAAAAAATGTAGGGTGGCACCAAGGTTCCGTAAGAGAAGCGTGCTCAGGGAAGAAAAAACAATACGCGTAGGGGGGACCGAGTCAAAGGGAGGGGGATTTCGAAGACGAAAACCTCGCCTCCACAGTAACAAAGAAAAAAAGGGGGGGCGTAGCCAGTGTTTGGTGCCTCTGAATTAAAAAAAAAAAGGGCTGTCGGGGGGGCAGCAAAGACGGGGGAAGAGAAGTTTAACAATTCGCCACAAACAGTTGCACGAAGGTGGAGAGGGCAATTGATACGGCTAACGTTTGTTGAAAATGGAAAAAAAAAAACACCAATGCGGGAAGGGGGGGGAGGGAAGATCGGGGGGGACGTAAGAACTCGCAGTATTAAAAAAGAGAGGGGAATGCGGGGGACAAAGAGGGGGGCGAGATGAAAAAAGACGCGCAAAAACCCAAAGACGACCCTGGGGGGGTGGGGGAAAGAAGGGGACACAAAAAAAAAAACTAGGAGATCCATAGGTACACGGTTAAGTCAATCAAAAACAAAAACCCAAAATTGACGAAGCCAAGTCAGCATGATAGAAAAGTAAAGCCCCCAAAAAAAGACTACAGCTGAAGAGAGTGTGGGGACACCCACAGACAGTGAAACGGGGAAAGAAAAAACAAAGAAGCGCAAATAGACCACAAAAACCACAAAAGCGAAAAAAAGATATCCTCAGGCACACATGGGGTACGCAAAAGCCACACGGAACAAATACCATCCTCATCTGCGGGGGGATAGAAAAAGAAAATAAAACAAAGGGCATAGAAAAAAGCCCTGTTCCCCCGCGAGTATATCGGGGTGAAAGCGGAGACAAACTCTTTTTGCGTGGTGAAAGAAAGTCGTGGTCGTTCCAGAAAAAGCAAAAGAAGAGGTAGGGTAGTAAAACAGCAAAGGGGGGGCAAGTTAGATCTTGAAAAAAAACCCGCGAACACAGAAACACAAAAACGATGCGTGTCGAACGAAAAGCACAACTCGAAGAGCACACGCTAAAAAGGAAAGGTAAGAATATCCTACAAACCATCTCAGGGGAAAAAACTCAACAACACCAATCTTAGGGAGAAGGGAAAAAAGAGAGGTGTGTAGGGGATGCTGGAAAAGTCAGTTTTGAATGTCGAAATTGGGTTAGAGTAAAAAGTCGAGTGGTCAAAAAAAAAAAACCATCGGTGTCGATGTTCACAACAGGTGTTGCCAACATAGCAACGGGGTGGGAAAGTACAATACAAAACTGGCGGAAAAAGAAAACTATGTACGACTTAAAGCAAAAAAGAGGCAGACCGATTGGGGGGAGAACGATAGATCGGAAGGGGCGGGAAGTTGGGAGGGAGAAGAGCGAGAAATGAGGACTAAAAATGGGAGGCCGGGAAAAAAAAGAGGGGATGGGGGGGCAGTAAAAAACTTCCTTGGGGGGAACTCACGCCAAGGGTGCACTGTGCGTTATCTGGGAAAAACACGGACAAAAAACGGCCAGGGAGATGTCGTGTGGGGTACGGATTCGAGGGGAAGAACAAGCAAGTGGTACGGAGGGGGGTTAAAAAACTGCAAGGGAGGCGGGAACTATCGAGGGGAGGGTTCTGGAGAAAATGAGGGACGGGACGACATCTGGGAAACCAACAAGGCTTGGGTCCCAGAGGCAACCGAGAAAAGAAAAAGGGACTCGAAGTCACAATCAAACCAGATTAAAAAAAAAAAAACGACACAGAAAACAACGGGAAAACGGACTTTGGGATGCTCCAGAAAAAAAGGGGTATAAGGGGGGGTTCGATCACCCATGCGACAACACTCCGCCAAAAGAAAAAAGGAGGTGCAAAAACGGGACCAAAAAACCAAAAGAGACTTGATGCCCGAGGAAAGGCCGAGACACAACAAGGGAAAAAAAACAGGACAACTTTTTTAAAAAGTCGGCGGACAGCCGGGGCGGGGGTAAAAAAAAAAAGAACGGACGACTACGGAAAGGTAGGGGGTCCAGAAAAAAAGACTGGGCAATTTAATGAAAAACCAAGGAAGGGAGGTGTAAGAAGGGGTCGCCATGTGAAATAAGCGAGTCACATAGAGCAAAAAAAAAATCAGGGTCGCCGTGGTGCTAAGTGGAAATGGAAGGTTGGGGTCAAAGAAGACGTACCACGACCAGCAAGAAAAAAGGGTGCTGCGAACAGGAAGTTGGGGAATCTCGGGGGAAACAGAGAGAAAATAACAAGGCCGCAGGTCCAGACTGTCCAAGAATGGATGACAACTAAACGGCGAGAAATAGACTGAATAAAATACGCTTGCACGTACGACAAAGGACACGCAGGACGGGTGGGTCCGAAAAAGACTTTGGACCGACGAGCAACGAAAACGAGACGGGAAGAGAACGGGACGAAAAGGAGACGGTTTGGGTGTGGGTTTAGAAAAATCAACGGGGTAAAAAAACGTGACTTGCGGGAAAAACCGTAAACACCGGGAGTGACCCTGGACACGGATAAGGAGACATGCTTCAGGAATTCTCAGGGGGGAACCAAAAAGTCCAGTGAGGGAGAAAAAAGGGGACAACAAGGGGGAAACTAGAATTATTGGGGGTCTGCTCTGTAACGCGACCGAATCTTGCAAGGACACTCGGGTGGGAAAAAGAAAAAGAAGAAAAAAAGCAACGTCCGAGACAAACGCGCTCGAGGAAAGCCAAAAAATCGCGCTAGAAGGACAGTGGGGGGAATTGTCAAGGAAGCTGACCTCCGAACAAGGGGGGGAAAGTAAGCAATGGAGCAAAAGTTTTGGAAGGGACTTTTCGGGAGGAGGTCGACAGAAAAAAAAAAAAGAGGCGACGACAAATAGTGCAGTTGAGGGCTCGAGAACGAAAAAATCCTGGGGTGGACATCAGGGGGAAGCGAAATGCCCCGTCCAGAAGAAAGAGAAAAAAAAGAACCAATAGGAAAGGGGGGGGTGCAGAAACCCAAAAACCAGTAAGGACGAACAACAAGAAGGGACACGAAACTACGGGCGAGCAAGAGTAAACAGGGGGGTGTTCAAACGCGACACGAGCGCAGGAAACCGTATATTGGGGGAAATAGCATGCACCTCACACGGAAAACAGCAACCGAAGGAATCAACGAAAAAAAAAATAATCCCCCCCGGCAAGAGAGGTCGCGAGTGTGACCGGTGAGTACACCTGGGAGGGGAAAAATGAAAGCCAGCGATGTACGGAGGGTCAACGATGCAACGTAGAGGAGTGCATGGCACTGAGAAGACCTGTAAGATGACGTCAAAGATCAGCAAAAAAAAAAAGGCGGACGCAGAAGCGAGGCGCCACCAGACCAAAAAAAAAACGATCGGTGGGGGAAAAAAATGGAAAAACAGCCCCAGGAATCACTTTGTGAAAAAGAGGCCAAAAAACAAAACCACTATCCCAAACTCCTTAAAAAGAACCGAACCCGCCAACTGGGTCCGGTTTGGGAGGGAAAAAAAGGAAAGGCGTTGAACGAAATTGGGAAAGGAATCCAAAAAAAGGGAAAAAACAAGAGTGCTGAGGTGAAAGGCCGGTCGACAAAGTTTTCGGTGGGATCAGCCGAACGCCGCGTTGGAAATCACGGGCCCAAGTTGAACCCGGCAACTCAATGCACGGGGCGTCCGAAAGGGAAACCAGACAGGGCACGATGAAGGGATTTGTTTGAGTCGGAAAGAGGCGAAATAAAGAAAAAAGGGCAGGGAGACGCAGGAAAACACAAGGGAACCGCTTAACACTGTCACATTTAATACGCCCCGAGAAAAGGTATTGGACCGGCCATTGTCCAATGGTTCACAGGGATCGCGATGGAA
>Ga0179593_1696191_pt1 | contig 16676 bp, 18 predicted proteins | sample CZODoug2_1_08_16_FD_185931 | JGI IMG/M metagenome (GOLD analysis project Ga0179593, IMG submission 185931) | Vadose zone soil fungal communities from Angelo Coast Range Reserve, California, USA - CZODoug2_1_08_16fungal (PacBio error correction) | ecosystem: Environmental > Terrestrial > Soil >...
GGCACTTAAGGGAGAAATTGGTGGGGGATGGCTTACGGTAGGGAGTTAGGTTCCGGCAAAGGGGACTGGCATTGACAGGGGTCAAAAAAGGGGGAAAAGTCCAAGAACTCTGGGAAACTTAAAACTCAAAAAAAAAAATAGCGCCCCATTGATGTAGGGGGGCCTCGCCTTCGTTCGAGGGGGAGAAAGTTGTCAGGGGCAGGTGAGCCCTCCGCTCCCTAGAGGAAGGAAAGGTGCGGACTCTTCATGTTATAGTTATGAGGTTCTTTCATCTAAAGCGGAAAGATCCGTCGCTTTTGTGGGAAGGAGGTTGTAGAATTTTGCAAAGGCATTTAACCACGAAAACCCTGTTGAGGGGGGGGGCAGAAGCCCTCCATGTCTCACCCTAATCCGTCAAGGTGGGCCAGAACGGTAAAAGGAAACCGGGCCTGTGAGAAGAAAAGGAGGTCGCTTTCTCTTGAAATTGCCAGACGCTCTATCCTCGGCCTTTGTCGCGGCGATGCGTATCGTACACTGAGCGCAAGGCCTTGACTAAGGGTGAGGAGGAGGGAAGGGGAAGGGTTTGAAACAGAACAAAGAAAAAAGCTTGGGGGGGGGAGAGTGAAAAAAGACCCAGAGCCAGGAACAACAGGGTCCGACTAGGGGGGAACCTAAAAGTCGAGATGCCTGGACCAAAAAACAGTCGAGGATTTTAGGATGGGGGGGGGGAAAATATAAATACAGAGGAATATCGCACCCCTCAAAAAAGCAGTAACTGAAAAAGTTTAGTTCTTCAATTTGCGACCACTAGGACATGATCCGAAAATGCTGCATCAGAGAACTGAGTACACTCACGCGAAAAGGTGCAGGAAGTGAAGGCGAAAGGGGCAAGGGTCCGGGACCGACCGGAAGAAAACCACACCGGGTCGGAAGAGGGAGTGGAAAAATCAGCGAGCTGGGTAAAGACGTACGTGTCCAGACGTCCGAAACCAATAAAAAGCCACTGGGAAAGGAAAAGGGAGAGGCTCGATGACGGACCAAAATAACAAAGCTCGAGGGCCATGGATCGCAGTGGCCCGAGGAGAACAGTCCGGCACTCGCACAGAAAGACGCGTAGAGAAGGGCGAAGATGGGGAGAGGGGGAAGTGCCAGGTCGGAGGGGACACGTCGTAAATTCAAAGGTTAACCCGGCTCTCAAAGACACACGCCGGGGGGAAAGCGGGATGGTAAAAACTTCTCGGCACCAGTCCGACGAAAGCCAAAAAAAATAAGACTATCTCGGCAGACCTAAATAGGGACGGACCGCCTACTTCGAAATGGAATTGCTCTAAGTAGGACTTTTTAATCCGTTACGTGTCATGCTGAAAAGAGTTGAGTTACACTAAAAAACCACTTCGGGATAGCAGAAAAGCCCGGGGCTGAGACTTGGGGACTATCCGTACGCAGAGAGCACACAACTGTATCTATCGCAACAAAGGGTATTATTAAAAGAAGGAAGACACGTGAAAAAAAAAGGGTCTATGAACAGCGCGACTCGAAACTGAATGTCTTTCTCAGAGATGATAAACCTCAAAACAGATAAAGGTTCTATCATATCCCTTGGCTTGACCGGAATGGAAAGTCGAAATTCTAGTTCGGCCGGCAATCCGCAGGCACTGTCTCGAGGGTCTTCCAGAGGTTTAGAAGGGGAGACAGTTCTCCACACACCCCTGGGAAGTAGTCCAGGGGGTATTTGATACGGAAAAAAAGGCTCATTACTCCGAATCATGATAATCCGGGCCAGATATTAGGAAAAGTTAAGTTCAAAAAAAAGTAGATATCACCCTTCACGGAAAGGATGAAGTTAGGTCGCTCATGGGGGGAACAGGGTATAAGGAGAGGGGAACCAGATTTCCTTGGGACGTTTCATCCTACGCATGGAAGGGGGGGGGGACCGTGAAAAAAAGACTCGACGTCAGGAGCGCTAGAGGACAAGAAAAAAACTATGAAGGGGAAAATGGTTGCATGCTGGCAAGCTCGGAACATCCAACAGTACATCAGTTAGGTACCAAACCAAACGCCGGAGGGGGGAGGGGGAGGCCCTGAAGGAAAAAATCTATGGCAGGGGCGGATGATCGACGTAGAAGGTGATAGTAAACTCCGGGGGAAAGAAAAAGGGGGGCAGCCCTTGGGGCACTATCGTTTGTCGCCTTTGTAAAAAACAATCAAGCGGGTGAATCAGGGTAACGGGAACAAAAAGGGAAAAGGGTGAGAAAAGGGAATCAAAAAAGAAAAAGGGGCCGAATCAAAATGAAGTTTGGTGGATAACTCTAGCTTCGGGGGCCCGGGGGTAAAAAGAACCGGGTCTAAGGGAGGCAGTGGTCAAGGAAACAGGGGGAATGTCAGGGGAACAAACCCGCTGGGGCTACGGCCTCAAAAGGGAAATCCCGGCCCCGGTACACTCCTCCGTTTCGTTGAGACAAAGAATCGCGTTTTGAAGGGGGAGGAAAGTTTAAAAAAAAGAAAGCAAGGAGAAAACGTTTCGGGTTCGGTACTAAAACACCGGAATGAAGTGGGGAAAAAAAGTGTGGCGGCGCTCCGATCCAGGGAGCCGCTTGCGGGCCAGGGGGGGGGTTGTGGTGGAAAAGGGGAAAGAAGGCTGGAAAGAGCGGCCCGAATCCCCCACGTCAGCAAACGGCGAGGTTTTGAAATGTGGCAGAAAAAGAAGCTTGCTTGTGGAATGGAAGAGGGGCCGAAGAGGAAGTTGGCCACCTACCGAGAAACCTTCGAACGAATGAAAAAAAGGGCCACCACCCCGGAAAAAGGGGGGTAATAGGGAGATTAAAAAAAAAAATGAAGGGGCCTATCGATTCCCAGTCAGCCATCGTGTCCGTAGGGGAAAAGAGGCTGGCAAGAAGAGAGAAAGCCGAAGGGGAAAATCAGGGGGAAAAAAAACACTCAACCCCTCAACCCAAAAGGTGATTCCCGCGGAGGACCTGTGCACAGGGGAAAAAAAAAAGGAAACCTTGAAAAGCAAGGAAAGGAGGAGGGAGTACGGCGGTTTCGGGGGGGGGGTCGACAACCGACCCCTCATAACCTAATTAAAGGAGAAAATTTCTCGCAGGAAAAAGGGACGACCTGTCATCTGTCAAAACTATGGAAAAAAGGCGGTCGCCTGGCTACCGGGAAAAGAAACTTAAACTTAAGAAAAAGAACTGAAAAAGAATTCCCACACGGTGCCTTGCCCGTCTGCAAAAAGAAAGGCCCACTCCGGAAAGAAGACACCAAAAGGGGGGCACGCGAGTTCTAGGGAGCTCTATATAAGGGGGGGGGAGGCCTCTGAAGAAGGAAAATTGAAAAATCCTAAAAGGAAAGGGGATCACAAAGAACGTCGTAATTTCGGCCAAAGACGCGAGGACGGAAAAGATGATGGGGGGAAAAAGTGTCGAGCCCCAACCTACAGCGGGGCTTACCTGAAACAGAGGGGCTGTTCAGAGGGGGAGTAAAGGGGGGACTAGGGGACCTGAGAACCTTATCACGAATGACCCTGTGATGTTTTAAAAACGAAAAGGGGCATAACCACTGAGGTCTTCACCTGGTGGGAAAGAGGCAACTTAAGCTCGGGAGAAACCACATTCCGTACTGTCGGGGACAGGTGTTGGGGAAAAGGGGTGTTTGATCAGAAAAATAGGGTGGGAACCTAATCCTGGGGCGTCCGGAGTGAAGGGACGAACCACCGGAAAACTTTCCGCAGGAATACTGATGACGACGCGGGCTCGGACTTGAACGGAGGTGGTTATGGGGAAAAAAGAAGGTGGGAACTTCAAAAAAAGAAAATGACGACCGGAAGGGCCAGAGCTGTTCGGTTCGACTTTGGGAACAACAAAAAAAACAAGAGGGGGGGGAAGCCGAACTCGGAAAAAAGGTCGAACCCACTGTTAAAACGAACCGTGCTGCAGGCGCGTCTGTCTGTTGGCACCGGCCCTGTTGACGGGGAGGGAAGGGGACATTTCAGGACACACGAAAAGGGGGTTAATCGCTCCGAGCGCTATCAGTATCATATGGAAAAGGGGAAAGGTCAAGGGGAAAAAAAGGTCAAGAAAAATCCTCTTACCTTCTTAAACCTTTTGATCAATATAAACCAGAAGGAACCGAATATCAAGAAGGTCCGGGCCGAGCCTCCACCAGCTTGGGATCGTCCCTCATTTCAGTTTATGAAACACCTCCAAAGAGATCCTACCTACCGGAGCGCACGGCGAAAAACAACGTCCTTCCTGAAAAAGGGGGTACTGGGAAGATCATCGGCTTCCGCGTTTAATTCCGTGAAGACGGACAGCAGACGGAGAAGGAAAGGTGTGAAAAAAGTGCCGGGAGGGGGGGAGGGAAAGTCTCGTCCTCACTCCACCCGGGCCTGCCCTCTCGGGGGGGAGTTCACCTAAAAAAAAACAGCGAAACCAGAAAGCTATCCATAGAAAAGAAGTTTGCGAAATTCACTGCCTGATTTTACTGCGGCAAAAAAGCAGGGTAAAAGGAACCACGCAAAAAGAAAGGGGGGGGGCGGAGTGTTAGTAAAAACCGTTCCTATCATCCGGCGTATAGGGGGTAGACCTAACGGAGGGAGCGTGATCGCAAGGAAAAAAAAAAAAAAAAAAAGAACATCAGTAAAAAAAAAAACCGCGGGGGAGACGACCTAAAACGGCTGTTCGCTCAAAACTACGAGTCGTTTGGACTTAAGAGGCGACTAAAAAAAGGCCAAGCGAAGATTTTATTGGAGGGAAAAATGCCGTGAGGAAAGACCCGCCGAAAACCCGATCAGGAGAACCCGAGAAAAAAAAGAGAAAGAACAGAGAGCGGAAAAAGGAAGGGAGCCATAAAAAAATCAAGTCACCAGCGTGTAAAGGGGTCAGGGTGTAAACTACAAAAGGAGGAAAACCCACGCCGGGAAAAGGGGGAAGGGGGCAAGGGGAACCTAACTATTAGTATAAAAAAAAGGAGGACCGTATGAACAAAGTCCACGCCAGTAAGCAGAATCGTCGAGCCGTGGTGATCCAGGGGGTGCTTGAAAAATGGCCTCTCGCTGGCGTAGAAGTGAAAGGGGAAAAGGAAACTCTTTTATCGAGGAGAATGTGCCGAGCAACGGGTCGGAGAGCACAAATCGTCGAACCAAAATGCACCACTGTTGTGGCGGAAAAAAAAGGTAAAATCTCTCATAAAAACCAAAAAACAAAGAACGGAAGCAAAGAAAGGGACGGGGGTAAAAAGATTGGCAAGGTAGGGGAAAAGCACCTCAGACGGCGGCGGTCGCTGGTCAAAACACTGAGAGTGGTTGGGAGGGAAATGGGCCACAGGGGGGAAGGTGGAAGAGAACTAGGGGGAACAGCCACTCGGCACGGACGAGGGGGTGCTGGGTGTGAGGCAGGGTACATCCGAAATGCCTCAAAGCTAAAGTGCAAAGAAGGACGGGGGGAAACCCAGGCAAACAAGAGGGTTGGTCGCGGGTGAGCCCACCCCCTGACGAATCCAGGGGGTCCATGGGGAGTGGCAGTCCGGATGATAAACGACGGTTTTCTGGAGCCACGAAAGGGTTAGAAAAGGAGGAAAACCAGCGGGGGCGCATGATTTATCGATCTCGGGGGCAAAACATCGGGTGGACGCGCGGTCGTCATAAAAAACTTGGTGGGGCTGGTTCGGCACACTAAGAGAAGCACCAACGACAGTTCAGGCAGAAGGGCAGAAATTGGGGAGAAAACCGGGACCACACTGGGAAGGTCTTGGGTAGAACAGCAAAAGGAGTCCATGGACATGCAAAGGGCACTGATACCGACAAAATGATGAAGTTAGCAGGGGACGGGCGACTACAGGGAGAAGGGTTCGGAGAGACGGAAATCGGATAAACTGAGGTAATTACAAACGTAAGGCCGGACCCCGCCCGGCGGTCGATACCGTTTGCCACAGTCCTCAAGCTGGAAAGAGTGGGGGCGAAAACTGGGGGGAAGGGGGGCAACTCCCCGCCGAACGACGCAGGAAGGCCCACGGTTGGGGAGGGATATAAAAGTGGGGTTAAAAAAAGAAGTTTGCGGGGGCAAAAAAAAACAACCGTCACAGGGTAAGTGAGTACCGACCTCCGAACCATCTAGCCTACATTGGGGGGGGGTAGGAAACAGGGGTGATGACGCGTACGCGGCAAAGTCACACATGATGTAAAGACGTCGGGAAAAGCTGGAAACCTTAACAGTGGCAGGGAAACGCATACCTTGTCCACGCAGGGGGGGAGGCGAGCGCGCTTGTAATGACGCTACTGGGCGCAAGGGGAAGTAATCAACAAGAAAAAACAAGCACTAAAGGATCAAAAAATAGAACCGCTGGTGGCCGCCAAAAACGGGGGATAGGCTAGATGAATCCAAGACAGCCGGGCCGTACGAGGTAAAAAAAGGAGAGGGGTTCAAGGTCCGGGTGACGAACAGATCAGCGGAAGTCACCCTTTCGAAAGAGTAGGGGGGGGGGACGTATGAAAAAAGGCTGTGGGGGTCGAGACCCAAAGGTGAGAAAGCTTGTAAAAAGGGGGGGGGGATAAATGTACTTCGGGTTGGGAAATACACGGACAGCAAGAGGCAACCAGTAGCACGAACGGGTGGGAAACTGGGGAGTGCGGCGATGCGTGGCTAAGGGGAAATAAGGTCAGGGAAAAAAAAAGAACACGTCAAGCCAGTATTAAACCGCAGTCCCGGTCGTGCAAATGGGCAAGTGGGGGTATGACTAGACTTCAGTTGTGGGGTAGTCACGAGGTGTCCGGTGATGGGTGCGTTGTGGTGTTGTGGTGGGATCACAGAGCAGCGCGCGAAAACACGGGGGAGGGTGTGTAAAGGGTGGGGGGTCGGGGGATTTGGGGCGAACGGGGGGAACCGGACGGCGGAAACCTGGGGGTGTTGGCGGATTGCGAAAAGTAAGTGGAAAAAAACGTGACCATACTTGGGTACCAGGAAGGTTGGCGTCTGGGTGAGTGCAAACGGGCAAACCTACCGGTGGATGAAACGAGGTACAATTAAGGTGGGGCGCGCACTAGAGAGGAGGTCAACGATTTAACGATCGTGTGGGGGGGTTTGAGACCAAGGGCGAATTTATACAGTCCGACTGAGGCAGGGATGGAGGGAAAAACTTGCACGTAGTAGAGACTCTCTACGAAGAGCACTGCCAGAGCCGTGGTCCAAGGCTGCAGTGAAAAAAGGGCCGCGAATTCAAAGGGAAGAGAGTGGCAACCAAGATTACACGACGGATCTCTCGGGGTCATGGTATCAAAGGAAGTAAGAAAGATGGAGAAGTCATTCTGGATTACAGAGGACGTTCCTGAAAAAGGAAGAAAAAAAAATAGAAAAAGAATTTGCCTGGATGGAAGTTTTAAAAGAGAGGGTGAGGTCTCCAAGACGCCGAAATGGAAAAGGAACGGGCCCGCAACAGATGCGCCGGGGCAGGGGAGGAAAAAGATAAATCCAATAAGAAGAAAACAAATGTAAAAAAAAACAAGGTAGGTACGACCGACCGGAATTCCCTGATGAATTTAGATTGCCAGATAAGGGGGGGGACGACGTGCAAAAGAGGAACGCATAGGAGAGGAACTTTTAAAGACCAGCGAACAGCGAGAGAGAGAGAGAGGGGGGCTATAACTCGTGATAACGCAGGTTTGGTGTAATTCGATTACGCTGGGGCGAGGAAAACGGCCTTCAAAACCAAAGCCTAGTTCAAGAGCGCTAGATAAAAAAAAAAATTGAATCGGGGGAGGATGGGAGGGCCATGTAAATCGAGAGAAGCGGTGCCAAAAAACGAACGAGACGCACACGTGAGAAACGTCGAGCGGGGCCGCGAGCTTGAGCAATATTTTAAGGGGGGGGAGTGAAAAAAGGGGGAAATTGGGTATTCTTAATGAGTACGTCGGCCGTCGGTTTCGCGAGTGGGGTAGCCGGACTGAGTGGGCGGGGGTGTTTTAGCGAACAGTCCCATATAATAGGAGACAACAAAACACGGAGTCAGGGAGGAAAAGAGCCATATGGTGCCGCCGAGCAGAAAGCCTCAAAGGTAAAAAAAGGGGCCACAAAGAAAGCCAAATCTCAAAAAAAGAAACGAAGGAATAAGAGGCCCTAACAAAAGTAATCAAAACGTCGGTGCCAATCCCGAAGGTCAACGCCTGCAAGTCGGGATGCGCACTCCTCGATCTAAAGGGGGTGTCAGATGCTCGCGGAGGAAGGGTGATATTCGAAAGGAGGGGTTCTCAACAGAATAACGGCTGAAGGCCGCTGGATCGGAGTGGCCGTCAATCGAAGGAAAACACAATCAGAAAGGCACTCAAATGCAGAGAGGGACCCGTGTGCAATGATGTGAAAAAAAGGGAACCCACGCTTGACTTTGCAGGCAGGGGTGGGGAGAAATCACAAAGAAATTGTAAGGCGAAAACGGGCGGAAAGAGGGGGGCAGAGTAGGAATAAGCCGATGGGGGTATGTAGCAGAAACCGTAAATCAGATCACTCCTTCAAAGCCGTCAAAGTGGAAAATATCAACTGTTTGTGAGCAGATTGAAGGGGTCTTTCAGCACTCTTCATCGGACGAAGCCCTCCTGCCCCAAGAGCCTTGGGCTTTTAACTTCACTTTTCGGAGGACCTGCGTGGACGAGCTTAGGCCAGGGGGCACAATCCCATCTCACCATTGTGTTGTAGACCGGGGGGGAGAAGAAGAAAAAATACGCCCATCCAAAGGGGGGAGAGGGCGTTGCGTACAAAACCCAAAACTTGCAACCCCCGCGCACCCCCAAAGGAATGGAAGGGAAAGACGAAGAGTCAGGAAGTACGTGGGGGGCACAAGCAACCATGGAAAAACCTACAGGAGGGGTTACGGGGGGGGGGGGGGGGGGATGTGGGGGGGGGGGGGAAAAAAAACGAAACCCATAGGTTGAAAACTCGCAAGAAACGGCCCAGCCTAATTCTTCCAAAGGGGAAAAAGATGGTATGGGGACGTGGGGGTTGGCCCTAAGGCTTGTCAAATCAACGCCTTTGGGGGAAAAAACCTTTCACAAACCTTGAAAAAATAACAAGGTCAAAGCGGGGTGGTATCTAACGTCCCCCGCCGCGGAAACTGGCCTTAGTGGGGGAGCGGACGATCGAATAAAAAGCCTTAAAGACTCTGGGGAAAAATGTAAAAAAGAAAACACTCTGCCAAACGAACCACCGAATGGGGGAACCTGGGCCTGGGGGAGAGGGCTGGGGACAAGGGGGGGATCGGGGCCTCTGGCCGCCTCCTACCAATCCAAAAGGGCGGCAAGCCGGTCGTGGAAAAGACAAGGGGAGACTCCACATCTTAGAGCGAAGGGGGGCCAATGGTCAAAAAGGTTAGGGACCAGAAAAAGAACGGGCCTCACCGTGCCCCTCGCTAAGCAAACCGAAAACAGGGAATAATTTGGGGGGAGGAAAAAAACAGAAATCGGGGGGAACCTCCGCTCCAATCGAGGGATCTCCTAAAAGAAATTAAAATGTGTGGTCATTCGCCATGGTGTGGGTTAAAAAAGGGGGGGTTCAGACATGACGAAATTTCCTGCCCGTTTCTTTGCACCTAGTCTCGCAAAAGATTCCACAAGGGAAGGTTTCGGGTCTCGCTTGGGGATTTACGCAAAAGGGGAAAAATTGGAAAAAGGCAACCCACTTTCGAAGTTGGATTCGAAGAAAAATGTTCCAGAGGAAAACCAGGTTAGGAACCTTTAAAAGGCACCGGCGCCTCCCAAGAGTAACCCGCAGAGGGTCGGTGATCCCTTCTTCTGAACGGCGGAATCACTGAAAAACGAAGAAAAATTCATAAAAAAAAATCCAAATAGATGGATTCCTGCCGGCCCATTCCGGCCCCAGTGGTGAAATGAACTGTGGGGGGATGCTCTTTGGGAGTATCCTGGCCCATAGGAAAGGTAGATGTGGGAGGCTATCAGTCTTCCTCTTAAAACCGCGGAATGTTAGAAAAGAACCAAACCAAAACCGCAAACAAGGAAACGCGGCAAAAAAGCAAGGTCCTCTGAATCAGCAGAAAAGGACAACAAGGGCCTTCCCAAAAATCTCAACTCGGCCGGGTTGAAAAGGAAAAACAGACGCCCAAACTCCCCACGGAAAAATCCCTGTCACGGGTCTTCTTAGGAAGGAAGGCCATACTCCCTTCCACATCCAGCCTTCTTATCAGTCAGGTCTGAATCCTGCACTGGGGGAAAAACCTTCCGAACTTCTTCCGGCCGACAGGGGGGGGGGTGGAGGGGACAGAAAATAAAGGTACCGCATAGAAAGGGGGGGGAAAAATAGGGGGACATGCTTCTCCTACGCGAAAATCTAATTGCTCGGGAAAACGCAGAAGACTGAGGGAAAATGAGTCTCCGTGTTATGCCTGGTCCGGTCGCGACTAATGCTAGAGCAGAAAGGGGTGCCCGGGGAGGTCGAGACATCTCAGCGCCTGTCAAATCGGGGCGTGGATGAAAGACTCAAACAAAAACAAAAAAACTTATTTATTAAAAAGAGATAATATCAAAAACCGGGGACGAGGACCCCCAGCAAGGGATATAGAAACGGGATTTTACAGAGGAGAAAGAGTACTCGAAAAAAATTCAATGATAAAACGAGAACTGCTTACAGAAACAAGGGGAGTCGGCAAGAAAGGGGGCCAACAGGTTAAAGGCCAAGGAGAAGCTTTGGGAAAAACACGTCCGGCCGGGGGGGAACTGCAAAAAAGGGGGCAGGGAAATTAAAAACCATTCTCTCAACGGGATACGAAACAGGTTGAAAGGTTCTTCCTGTTATCACTCCGAAGAGGAGGAACCTTTAAGGAGGGGAAACTTGCTGAAATTCCGAGCGAAGAGAAAAGGGGCACGGCAGGGGGGAAAAGAGTGAGGGCTGTCCAAGGAAAAGAGTCTATGACCACTGTGCTGCAATTTGGGGGGTTTTCAAGAACCGGGAAGTGGAAATCCAAAAAAGCTAGTGGAATTGCCCGCAAAACACCCCTGAGACCGAAACCACGAAACAGGGACTGCCTTGTTACTAAAACCAAAACAGTGCATCAGGAAAAGAACCCAAGAACCTGGAGGGAGGCGGCAAAGAGGGACTCGGGCGTGTCTATGAGTAAGGGGGCTCCGAATTGGCGAACTAGGAAAAAAAGACCGATGCGAAGAGAAGCCTAGCTGTGGTTAAGGGCAAATTCTTGCCCCCCGAAAGGTAACAGGGCCCTGTAAGGGAGAGGGGGGGGGGAAGGAGGAAGAAAAAAGATCCGAAAGGAAAAGAATCAGGGGGGGGGGAAAGTTTGGTTTACAAAAGCGCGAGCGGGATGCGTCAAAAAGAAAAGTCGTACGGGGGTCAATGAACGTCATAAGTATCGAAACCCGTGTGGGTTCCAGAGAAAAAAAAAAAGAGCTTTGAAAACGCGATTGTTCCTCGCAAAAGCTGTTCTTGGGGGGGACCGACGGTTTCAAAGGGGGGGCGAGAAAAAATCAGGAAAAAAAGCGTTTGAGTTTGTGGGGGTTACGCCCGAACATGACAACGAAAAGACTCATCTCCTTGGCGTTAGTCCGGACAGGGATCCGCCCCCGGGAAGGGAATCAGTGGGGGGGAGGCTTTGCAGGGAAATCTTCCCATGAAAAGGCCTAAAAAACCACTGCTCACTTCTTAAAAGACGAAAAAAAGAACGTTCAGACAAAATCTGTCATGGTGGGGAAAAAAAGGTACCATCTTATTAACCATCTTCCTGGGGTCTGAAAGGACCAGACCTTCGGGAGGGAAAGGGTCCCAAAAACAAAGGAGAAAAAGTACTGGGGGGAAAAAAAAAAAGTTTTAGAATGAAAAAACCACCAAACGGAGCAAAGGGATATAGTCCAAAAAAAAAAAGAAAAAGGAAGGGGGGAAAAGCATTACGACCTGGACAGCAAAAAGATACCATCCCGAAAAACGCGGGTCAGGGAAACTGCAAAAAAAAACTAAGGAGGGTCGACAACGGAAGACCCTTCCACAGGGGGGGGACCTGAGCCAGGGGGGAGGGAGGCATGGGGGGCGGGGGGGGAAAAACTCCGATGGAAAAAAAAAAACTTCGCTTGCGTGATGTCGCGCGACCTGACGCCAGATTACGATTGAGAGGCGAAGTGCAGGGCTGGAAAAAGGGAGGCAAGGAGAAGCTGACTCCAGGGGGACGGCCAATTGTCCGGAAAAGAGATCTGGAAAAAAAAACAGCACGAAAAGAAGGAGGAATTTCATCGACGTTCTTTCATCTCGATGAAGCCACATTGGCTCGAAGAGGGGGAAAAAGAAGAAAAAAAACACTGAGAAAAGGGGGAAGACGCGAGTGGTCATTCCATACGAGACTCGAAATCGACAAAAAATGGCCAGGCGGCCGGTAAAAACAGTCAGAAGCACAAAAAGGAATAAGGGCGCATCTCTTCTTACCGTCGGATCGTATCTACCTTCACTGACGAAAAAAAGGGGGCGGGGGAAAAAAAAAAAAGAAAGAGTGGGAAAGAACCGGGAGGGGGAAAAAGCTCAGAGAGGGGAAACTTACAAGGCTCTCTCCTGGGCGTAAGGTCGGAGGGGGAAGACAAAAGACAAAAAGAAGGCCGACCGGGTTGTATGCACTCTATCTGTGGGAAAAACGGGCGGGAGGAAGGAAAGGGGGGGGGAAAAAGCCAAAGGCACCGTGACCCGGGGGACGTTTCCAAACCTAAAAAAAAGAGAAACGAGGACGCGCGGGGGACTTGTGAGACGGGTGGAAAGAAAAGCGGGTCTGGGGAAGAGTAGGAACCTCCACAAGGACACTAGCTGACTGTCGGAAGGGGAGAAAAAACAAGGACCGTAGGAGGAGGACGATACGCTTGGGGCTACCCGTAGCGCGAAAAACGGGCAGAAAAAAAGGGGTGGGTCAGGTCATCTGTTCGGCTGTTTATATCGGTGCTCGAAAAAAGGTAAAAAATCAAATAAACTCTAAGGGGGGGGGTGATAGAGAGGAGATAAAAAGCCTCCTGTATCTCGTTATAGGTGAAGAAAGGGGGAAAAAAGCGGGAAAGCTTTCGAAAATGCCGGCTTGGGGGGAGGAGGGGAAGTCCAGGGAGAAAAGGGTGTGGGATACAGCTAATCAGCAGGCGCCCCAAACGAGGATCGCAGGGAAGTTCGAGGGGGGGGGGGCTCAAAGAAAAGGGCCTCCGACGAAAAAAGCCCTCCTCAAACGCGCCAAATGCGGCGGCCAAAGTAAGAAAAAAAGCCAAAAAAATTGCGCAAGGGAGGAGTTGCGGAAATCCTTAATCGTCAGCGGTTCGAGGCAAGGACGGGCCCAGGAGGAGGGAAAAAAGCAGAGCTCCGGACAAAAAAAAGGTGAAAACGGAGGGGTCTCGTCTCAGGGAAAAAACAAAAAAAACAAAGGAAGAGATCTCCTCATTTAATTCGGGCTCTCTGGGCAGGGTGCACTTACTCCGAAGGGAAGGGAAAAAGGGGGATTCAGGAAAAAGCAGCTGCAGGCAGGTTGTTCACAAGACAAAACCAAGGTGGGGTAGGGAGTCCGAATCGAAAAAAAAAAACCAAATTGGGAAAAACCTAAAAAGAAATCAAACGGCTACCTCGCGGGGGCCTCCCCATCATTAAAGAAAGGTCCAGCATAAGGGGCGAAAAAAGAAAAACCATTGGGGGCTATCATCGCTATGAAAGGGATAATCATCCGCTCAGAACTTCAGGACCCTGAGACAAGTGTCGATTCGAACCAACGCCTGTGGGGGAGCAGGTGAAGTTCCGGAAGGGGGGAAGAAAATCAAGGAAAACGCCGACAAACGTGCAGGCTGGGGGCAAGAAACCCCTGCTGAAAAAACAAAAAGGAAAGCGGGGGAAACCAAGCGCTCAAAGTCGGGCTGGGGATAAAGGGTCAAGAAGCCTGAGTGGGAACAAGGAAGGGGAAGAGGGGGGTAATAGGAAAGCTAGGGGGGGGAGAAAAAAAGGCCCACGCAGGGGGTTCTTCACCGTATCTCTCTCACACATTAGAAAAGAGAGAGAAGACAAGGGGGGGGGGGGGGGAATGTCGGGGGAAAGGGTTTCGGAGGGGGGGGGGGATATCCATTACCAGAAGAGTACCTTCATGGGGCGGATGGCCAAAAGGTTTGCCTGGGATGGGGGGAAAACCAGGGAAAAAGAAAAAAGGAGACCGCGGGGAAAAAAGGGGGGGCATATTATTTCTCTTTCTCCCAGGCAAACCTGCGGACCCAGAGCGTTCCAAAAAAAAAAAAAAAAAAAAAAAACGTGCACCAACGGGAGGGGGAAAGGGGGTTTGTCGCGAAAAATCTGGGGCGAGAAGACAAGAAACCAACAGTCCTGGGGGAGGAATTTTTTGCTCCAACATTCAGGACAGGTCGCGATCTGCGGGAGTAAGGAGAGCGGAAACGGGGAAAAAGTTGTCGGTCGTCATTCTTAAGCATCGGCGCTGAGGGAAAAAAAAGGGGTTGGAGTGGGACCACATGTTAACCCGCCGGAGTGAACCTCCTCTGGGGCGCGAACAGAGGGAAGTGTTCGGGGGAAAGAAAGGGCTGGCTGACACGCACTCTCTCCAGGGAACCCAGATGGTAAAGGGGACCCAACTAAAGAGCCGGAGGAAAATTTCGATCGGGAACATCACAAAGCACGAAGGAAACAAAGGAAATCCCGGGATCAAAGAGCAGAAAAGGAAACCTTCCCTAGAAAAAAAAGAAAAAAAAAAAGTGGGGGGAGATTTGCACGTCCAAGACGATCCTTCGGAAAACTCGGGGAGAGCAAGACATTTGTGAAAACGCCATCGGTCAGGACCAACCACGCCCTCTAAAGAGAAGGAAAAAGAGATACGGAAGTCCCCTCTCCCAGAAAACTAAGAGTCTCCAGCGATTTTGAAACTCAAGTCCGACGAAGGAGAGGAAATGACCTGGGGGAGGCTACGCCTTCGGACCCTGTATTCTAAAAGATGAAAATCCAACGAAAGAACAGAAAAGCCTCCTCTGATTAGTCTCCTGCGCGGGGGTAGAGGATAGGGGGGGAAGAACTACGGTCCTGCTGAAAAGGTTTCACAAAACAGGTGAAACGAAAAAAACGGTAAGGGGAATTGCCGATAAAAAAAAACCCACCCCTGAAATCCCAAAAACCCTATAAGTGATAGGGATCCTCCCACTCCGCTATCACCACACCATGGACGAAAAAGTTGCCGTCCATCTTGGGAGCACCAAAAAAACCAAGGAAAAGCCTTGGACGTCCAAAAAAAACTGCCAGGGAAAACCGGTGGGAGTGGGAAGTTAGCGGTCAATCAGCGTAAAAAAAAATCGTTTCAGCTGGCGGTGTGGTTGGGGGGGCGGAGAAAGGGAAAACCATCAAAGGAAAGCACAAGGCAAAAACTCGGGACATTATTTCTTCCGGAAGGTGCATAAATCAACGCAGGAAATGATCACCAAGCAAAAAAAAAAAAAAACCCGTCATTCACTCCTAGTAAAGACGTCATTAAAAAAAAAGACGAAAATAAGGGGGGAAGGGGGGCGGCACCTTTAAAAGTGCCCGGGCCGGCCCCTAAGGGCGCCCAGCCCAAAAAGAAAATCTCCCCCTCAGAGTGAAAACCCCGGGGAAAAAACTCGTAACGACCAGGAAAGAAAAACGAAAAAAACATTGGGTTTCTCTAGAGGTCCTTTCCTCCAATTTGAACGAGAGAAGAAAAGGAGCAATGGGGGGCCGTTTGAACCCAAAGAACAGGAATCACGGAAAGCAGAAAAACCGGGAAAAAAGCCACGACCCGGGGAAACTCTCCTTTACTCAAGGTAATGGGGGAAAAAAAGGAAGAAATAAGATCCGCAAACATTGGGTGCTCTGGAAGAGGGAAAAACAGCTAAAAAACAGGTAAAAATCGAAAAATTGTCACAAAAACCCTTCGCACGTCATGGTGGGGAAAAGAAAAAAAGAAAAGATCAGAATTCAATACTTCTATCTCAGGGAAGGAAAACAAAGGTCTCGAAGAAGGGGATCCCAGGAAAACAAGGTCTACTTGATCTAGGCTGGTTATCTCACAAGAGGGCCGCAGAAAAAGAGGATCCCAGTCAGGAAGGAAAAGTTAAAAGTCCCCCGGTTTCACGGTCCGCTGCTCTGGGGAGGGCCGTTCAGCCCTCGGAAAAAGGGGGACTCCAGAAAGGTACGGGGAAGGTGTGGAAAACCCTTCTCGCGACAAAATCGTTCGGCGCGGAAGGACGGTCCGGTGATAAAAAAAAAACCGCAAGCCCGGAGGGGAAAAGAATCGTCAAAGAACCACTTTTACTGGCGGTAGAAAACAATCGACCCTACTCAATAGTAGGGGTTGAGGAAACCGGAGGGGGATTCTCAGGACGCCGATCTTACCAAAGAGGGACCTGCAAAGATAAGAGGGGAGGAACGTTGTCTCTGGCTCTTTTTTTTTGGTTTGAAATCACCCGGGGAAAAAAGAGAACCTTGGGGGGGGGGGGACGTAACAACGTTTTCAAGGTTGTTACTTGCTTCGGGTTTCAAAATTAGGCCAAAGGGAAAAAAGGGTCGGGGAAAACGGACGAGAGCCTTAATCAAATCCTCGGGTACACCGGTCCGGGGCACGAAAAGAAACACAGGAAGAAAAAAACTAGAAGGGGATGTCCATGCCGGAAAGCGGAGATGGGCCCCCCGACACATCATCAGAATTGCCGTCAAAGAGTCGAAAAAAGAGGAAGAGCC
>Ga0179593_1530057_pt1 | contig 16675 bp, 23 predicted proteins | sample CZODoug2_1_08_16_FD_185931 | JGI IMG/M metagenome (GOLD analysis project Ga0179593, IMG submission 185931) | Vadose zone soil fungal communities from Angelo Coast Range Reserve, California, USA - CZODoug2_1_08_16fungal (PacBio error correction) | ecosystem: Environmental > Terrestrial > Soil >...
CAAGCAGCCAACGCGACGGCATCGGGCGGCCGACGGGAGGGGGCGTTGACGCCCGAGGACAGGTTAAAAGGGAAGCGGTACGGCTGAAGTCAAAAGAGATGAAGCGCAACTGGAAGATAACCAGGACGAGGGGAATTGGGGAGGGTCAGGTTACGACCAAGGTATCATCACAAGGAAAGGGGGCGGCAGAGGAGCACGTATCACAGGAGACATACCAAAGTAAAAAGACGGACCGCTTAGTCTTCAGAGGGAGGAGGGGGCGCGCTGAAAACGAGGCCGGGGAGAAGGGAGGTTTAAGCGAGTGGACGGGAAAGCGGACGCAGAAGGAAAAAAAAAAACTGCGGCGTCGAAAAGGGAAAGGGTGTATCCTACAATACTGCGAGGGACTCAACCGATACTACAGGTGGAAGAAAAAAACTGCTCGTTACCATCCACAGCGGGGGGGTGGAGGCCTTTAACAGTTCAAAAAAAAGTCGAAGGTCTGCGGAGAGGGGGTGGCTGGAGTTGCGAGGCGGGATAAGGCAGAGCAAGAACAGCAAGCTAAGACCGACAAAAGGGGGCAACCGGAGACCACTCAAAAAAAAGGGAGACGACGGACACGTCTTCGGCATGCGGCTAAAAGAAGAAAAAAGCAATGTTCGAGACCGCCGAATCAAAAATCAACGGTCAGAAATCAGGGGGAAAAGGAAATCCACATCCACAACGGGGAAAATCGGGGACGAGAGCGGGGATCAAGAAGGGCAGGGATTAATTACCTACTTTTTGTGTGTTATAGACGCGATCTATCAAAACTTGGAGGGGAGAAGACTGACGCCTGGTAAAGTTAAGAGAAAAAGGGGGGAAAAAGACGAGACACTAAGAAAAAAGAGGGGGGGGGGGGGACTCTAAAGGGGTACGTGGAGGCGTAAGGGAAAAAACCTGACCGAAAAAAAAAAGGGACAATTACCATTAGACCATCCTAAAGACCCAACGCTAGGATGTCACAAGGGGAAAGGCCATGTCAAAGACCAAAACAAGGGAGTAAAGGGGGGGGAGCAAACTATACTCCGGAGAAAAAAGGCACCACAGTAAAGAGTCTTCCATATTGTATAAAAGAGGGGAACAACTTACCGGAATAACCCCCTCACAGACGCCAAAGAAATAGAGGGGGAACATAGCCACAGGAAACGTTCTGGAGTAAAGAGTACTGGCTCTAAAGCTCGAAAGAGTGGGGGAGAGAAGGGGACGAAAAAGCACTCTTGAGTCGCAGGGGGAACTACAACCCTTCATCTCAAAAGGTAAGGGGTACTATCAGACTAAGCAACCGGGGCGGAATCCGCTTCGAAGCGGGCTCAGTCATCGGGACTAGTCCCGTTTCAAAAAGGGAACAAAGAGATCGACCTCCAACATAAAAGGGGGGGAGGCCCGCCTCCCAAGGTGGCGGAAGGCCGATACAGAGGGATGGGGGGAATACCCGTCTTCTCCTTGTCCGAAAAGGTCGACGGCTAGTGATCGTCGGAAAAAAGGCCAAATGCCAAAGAAAGTCACAGGAATACGTGCTTGAGCGCGCGCGGCATGCAGCTTTAACGCGGAAAAATCTAGAAAGAGAAGACTTTTCAAAACCTGAGAGGACCGGCGATTTTGCAGGGGTCGAACGAAGTAAGGGCGGGAAAGGCGACGCCAGTCAGTCCCCTAAAAGCTACCGGAAGGGCGGAGGAGCTACAGGGTAAAACCTCCGTCTCTAAGAGAGACTATCCTCTTTCAGAAATTGGATCGTTATATTCTCGAGTCTAAGCGGTTGGAGAACCCTTTGAGGGGATGAAAGAATTCCCACTTCTGGAGACTCAGTACAGTCCTGGAGAGATAGAAGGGGTCGATAATGGTAGGGAGATTTTTGGGGTGGGGAAGTCATAACAGGCATTCTTCGCTTCTACCCAAAAAAAGGGATCTGAAAGGCGCGGAGAGGTGGGAATTCGGCAGGGGCTGGAGGAACCTATCATCATCTGAGGTTAATCTGGATTTACGTCTGAGAGGGCTCAGGATCCCTCGGGACAGTACGGGGAAAAGAACACTTGGAAGATAATCACCCTCTTCCTCGGAGAGGTAAAAGGAGACGTGTAACCGAAAGGCGACAAGGAGGGACTCTACTGCCGTCAAAGAGTCGAAGGCACGATCGCGACCGACAGACGGACTACAAGCAGAAGAAGCCTTGAAAGCGGACGCCCTAAGGATCACGGGACGTCAGATCACGTCGGCAAGAAAACTACAGGACACTCAGGGAGCAGGACAATCTGGCGCGGGAGGGTAGAGCAGGAAAGGTTACAAATAAAAAGGGGAGTCAAAACAGGGCTCGCTCAGGGCGAGGGTGCGGTGGAGACGCAAGATCGGGGGGGAAAAGTAGAAGTGAGAGATTTTGCCAGGGGACGGTCTATGGAAACCGTCACGTCTCCAACTGGGAGCCGCTCAGGATGGAAAATGAGTTCGGAAAAGATGACTCCAACGAAAAAAGCTGGCAGAGAGTACACTGCGCTGGACTAAAACGGGAAAGCGCCAAAGAAAAATCAAGCAGAGGCGGGGCGTCAGACTGGCCAAGACTCGAGCCGAAAGCTACCACGGAGGGAGGGGGGACGTAGAGCAGAGAGAATAGTGACTGCGAAAGCGTCGATAATGGGAAAGCCGACTCGGGAGGGAGGACGGTCGAATGGTCGGCAAAGCTTCGTACCGGGGAGGGGACATTACCGGCTAGCGCGGTGTCGCCTTCTAAGAAAAAGCACCAAGAAGAATGTGCGCGGCAATCTAGAGAAGGACGGCGCTTGATCCCGCGACGAAACAAACCTTGGATCACTTTGTACTACCCTCGAAGACGTTTGAAAGAAGATACAATCACAACAACGAGAAAAAAAGGGGGAAAAAAAGGATAAGAAACCCCGAGTCACTTTAAAAAAAGCCCAAAATTTGGGGGGGGGGTTCAAGATCGTGAGAGAATAGAAAGGGTATGGAAATAGAAGCCCGGACGGCGCAAAAAGGGATTATCAAGGAGTGCCAAGTCGAAAAAAACAAAAAAAACAAAGGGTTGTCCGAAAATCCGAAAGGGCTCTACTCAAAGAGGTTCAGGAGCCCAAAACGCGTTAACGAGAAAGAAGGCATCGGGGGACGAGCGTAAAACCGACGCAGAAGGTCTGCTCCGCCCCCGATAGGGGAGTAAAAACGTCGCAGGACGGTGCCTCAGGCTCGCGATGAGCACAAGCCGAAACCTTGGCGCGGCACACAAAACAATCGGGGACGGTGTAACGTGGGTGGACCGAGGGTAAGATCTTTGGAGGGTGAGAATACTCGGATCTCCCACCGTACGGAGACAACAGACGCCTAAAAGGTGGAGAGGCCGACCGGCTCCCGTGGAAAAAAAGGCGGAAAACCGGACAAACGCGAAAACACGATCTTTGATCACCATCCACCGAAATCAGAGGGAGAATCCCGGGAATGTTGAAAATCTGGGAAGAGGGCAGTCGAGCGAACCTAATCAACAGGGAGGGGAAGGGGCAGGAAAAAAGTGAAGATCTGGGGCGTCTGAAACAATTAGGAGGCGCAGCCGGACGGAACGCAAGGGGGGAACGGTCCTGCTCTTCAACAGGGGTCGTACACACATTGAGGGGTTTCAGTAGGGCATCTCTGTCCGGGGGACGGGCGGGCTGTATACTTCTGTCTCCTAAACGAAAGGCAGAGGGCATGCTGTCACAAACTCGTTACCAGCCTGCCTCCCTACCACACGAATATGTCCTCTCGCATCCCAGCGGGCGAAAATTCGCTGGAAACGCGGGCTCACGGTCTCGCATCATCGGGACTGGGAATCACAGAAGGCATTCGTTCCGAGGGACGGGGGAACAGCAAAAATCATCCCGGTGGACGGCCGACACAGCGAGGGGGGGGGAAGAAGCGCCCTTCCGCAAAGGAAGACTAACATGGAAAACGGCCAAACAATACGATCCCTTCAGACAAAGGTCCTAAACCGGGATCAACGTCCTTTAGCAGTAAATCAAGCGTTGTGACGCCAATCACAAGCTAGACCCCACAGGTCGGAGAAGGAAACGCTTCCCTTCGTCCAAAAACCCACGAAAGCGGCCCAAGCAGGAGGGGAAGTACAAGGCCTAAGTCTGTCAAATGCAAGAGCAGTTTCTCAATCAGCAAGAGGGGGAGGTCCCAGTCGGCGAGCGAAACAACATTCTTGTGTGCCCGGGGGGGTAAGGGAGGCCCTTCCTCGCGTTCTAGGAAAGGAACGGTCTCAGGGGGCTCGCATAGATTTCTAGGTATCACCGACGAAAGTGGGAGCCAGTGGCTTGAAAACACTGAAGGTTGCTTGCTAAAAAAAATCCCTACGCTCTGGTCCGACCTTTTTCTGACCCTCAAGACATCCTGGGAAGGGGACCCACCGTGAAGGGGGTTCCTAGGGGCAAAAACTTGGGGGGGCTCGTTTAGCACAAGGAAAAAGGTTGCTTCTTAAGAAGGGGAAGTTGACAACATAACGTCTCGTCAGGATTAAAAAGAGGTGTAAAAGCAATCCGCCGCGGGGGAAAGGAAAGGCGCGTCGCAACGGAAAAGGATTTAAAAGGGAGCGGGGTGGCCAAAAGGGGAACAAACCCGACAGAAGTCAAAGTAGTCTCGCCTCTCGCAACCCAACCAATGCTCTTTAACCACACAAAAAAAAAAAAAAAAAAAAAAAACAAACACACACACAAAAAAAAAAGAAGACACCAAAACACCAAGTAGTTCGACAAAGGAAGGTAACTCGAGAACGCAGGGGGAGTGCATTTGAGTGGGGCTGGGGGGGCGGAAGCCTGTTGAACGAGCCGCAACACGACGATTCTCTCACTAAAGAACGGTGACCTGCAGGTTGGGGGGGGGGTGCGGGTATAACGCGTAGACAAAAAAGGGCATGTCGACCGCATTGGTGGCGGCGGGAAAACCCCGAAACATTGACAGGGAGCTAGGGACGGCGGGAGCGGGAAAGGGGCGTGTCCTTTAAAATTGTTGGTATTCGGGAGAAAAAAAGCGTCGGAAAGGGGAAGTCAGGTCGTGAACAGCATGAGAGCAAAAGGCGGCCTTGCTCACCGTTCTTCACCGTGGCGGCTTGCCGGCAAGGCCAAAAAGGAGAAAAGAAGAGGGAGGACGAAAAAAGAACCAACCCCGTAGGTAAGGAATGCCAAAAGGAACGGTAGGGCGGGTTCTGGGGAAACACCGCGATAAAATTGAACGGTTGGATTTGGGTATAGGGAAGGGACCGTTCAAGTGTCCGACCCGAGACTGTGTTGGAACCTAAAATGACTTGATTGGGCCTTGGAAGAATTCCGACCAAACAGTCGTAAAACGCCAGTGTTACGGACCAGGAGGACGGAGCCCTGGCGATGTGGCTGAAAGAACAGGATCCCGACGGCGTGCCAAGCAATCGGCTCACCCTCCAAAAATCTCCTATCGATATGGGGTGATCCTAAACGAATGCATCTTGTTTGGAGGACGGGGGACAGCCGGGCCTGCAGGCACGGCGGGAGGGGTGAAGGGAACTCAGGAGGTTCGAGATGACAACGGGACGGAGTGGAAAGTAATCAGTGTCGGCAGGGCAGCGGGAACCGAAAAGGACACCAAATGACTTAAGGCAGGACCTCCCCCAGCAAGCGCTCCTAAGTGGAAGGCCCTTGGGTGGTAAAAGTGATAAAATGCGCAATAAGCTTGAATGCTTCGCGGAGTTGACGCCCACTTGGGGTTGAATCGGGGGAAGATCTCGTAACAAGAAAAAAAGCACCCCGCAGCGGAGCGGACAGAAGGGCTACGGCCTCTAAGGTAATTACAGCCGTCGTCAACCATACAGGGAGCGCGTCAAGCCAAGCGGCGACCGAGAAAGCGATCGCGTGGGCGGCGGTAAGCGTCGACTGGGATGTTAACCGGGGGGGAAGAGAACAGGGAGCCCTTTCCAAACAAGCGGTCAGCACCCGCTGTCTAGCGCCGTCCGGCGGTGGGGGTAAGTGGTGTCCGAGAAACAGGGCGGAGGGACATGTATATTAGGAACTCAGGCTCGCCACCAAAAAAAATCTCAGTGCTACATTCTACTTATGTATAATTAGGGGTTTCACAAGCGAGGACCTTGAAGAGGGGGTGGTTCGATCCCCTATGGGGGAGATCGTTCTTATCAAAACGGAGGTAAAACCTGGAAAGTCACCTCCGGCCGCTATCAGGCAAAAAGACCGGAAAAGACTATCCTTTTCCAAAACAAAGGAAGGGCGGGCGTCAGCGGAGGAGGAGGGAGGGGGAGACCCGGACTCATGAGTACCACAGAAACGCCGCGTAGGTGAAAAAGAAAAAAGAAAAACCACCAGAGGCCTCCATGGAACAAAAAGGGTCGACAAAGAGAATGAACGAGGGTCCCGAGGGTTAGAGCTTGGCAAGGTTAAGAGGGGGTGAGGAGAAGAGGAAAAACAACGAGGATAAGACATGAGGGAAAAGAAATGCAAGACGGCATAAAAAGCACTGGGCGGGGAACCGGTTGAAGGGAAGGTGAGCGAGACGGGGAGGAAGGAAAGGGAAGAGGACGCATATACGAAAGCGGGGAGAATGACTGAAACGGCCGGCTCGAAAACATAGGCATTCCAAAATCAGGGAGGGGGGTGTTGAAAAGGAAACTTAGAAAATGCGGCGGAGGTCAACGCTCTAACCGCGCTAGGGAAAAGGGGCGGTGAGGGAGGGAACCATAAACGGCTAAGCACTAGCCGCAAAAAAGGAGAGCGCCGAAAACCGCGCCTCAGAAGTGTGCAAAACAGCAACGACGCGAAGGGAGAGGCCGTCGAAGTGTGAGGAACGGGGCCGAATCAGTCGGCGGACGTAAAAAACTTAACACCGACGACCAGAGCCAAAAAAAGGCCGCGCTCCGAGCTCGGGGGACGAGGGGTGCCACGGGCCACAAATGAACGTAGGACTTAAAAAAAGTGAAGGTACCTAGACGGGGAAAACCCAGCATCACCACCCTCGACGGTTAAAAAAAAGGCTCGGGGTTAGCTAAGTGACGCCACAATCACCTTAGAGGTTGTACAGGGGACTGAGGCGACGTCACTAGGGAAGCAGCAACGGCGGTCTGAAATGTTTGAGCACGGCGTGCGTCACAAAAAAAAAGGCGCAACAACCGCGGGGAAGCACAAAGGCGCATGACAAAGAAAAAAGGCGCTCTAAAAGAAACAGTCGAAGGAACGCGGCCGACGTAAAGTGAAGAGCGCGGAGGGGTCCTCGCGGGGGAGGGGGAACAGCGATCGCCAAATGAAAAAAAATGAGGGAAATAAAACAGGTGAATAATCTAGCGGCGAAGAAAATACCGTACGCCCGCGAAAGGCTCTTGAAGCAAGCCCAGGGGGAGGGCGCTGGAAAAGAAAAGGGCGAGGGTCGGCGGCCGATGTTGCTAAACAGAAACGACGTTGGCCGGCGGAGAGAAGGACACGAACGCACCAAGGGCGAGCAGCCGACGGCAACGCACTTGGCATGCGAAAAAAGGCGACGGAAAGCTGCTTCATCTGGGACCAAGAAGCGAAGGGAAATTCAAGACTCAAATGCAAAGAGGCCGGTCGAGACCACCCGAGGGGAAGATAAATCCACCCGTTTAAAACACAACCACCAAAAAAAAACAAAAAAAAAAAGTACGAGGAAACGAAAAAACCCAAAAGGAAACTTACCAGAAAAGGGGGGGTCAAAACAGAGAGCTCGCTCGACCTGGGGGGTGAATCAGACGGCACGAAAAGGTCAAGAAATACCGGCGAGATAAAAAAACGCGCATAGGGAAAAAGCTCAAAAGTACGGGACGGGAGAAGTAAGGCCGAAGAAGAAAGCCAAAACCCAAGTAAAATTCCTCAGTAAAACGTCGAAAAAAAGACGCGAGCAAAACTGTCCTGACCCCCGGGGGAAAGAGAACACGCCAACAGGGAGAGAAAGGACACGCCGTAAAGGCCCACAAGGGGGGGACAAAGTCGTAAGAGATCGGAACCTCGGGGGAAAAGGACCAAGGCCAACAAAAAAGATACGACAAGAAAAAACGAACCATCGCCAACAGGGCACACAATAGGAACTGACTTGTGAGACCGGACGTTCATCTGAATTTGTGAAGTCGGGGAACTTCCAAGAAGGCTAAGGCGGGGTGAAAAAAGAACCTCGGCCGTGGGGGGCAAAAGAGCCTTGCGCCCACTGTGAAGTCCGGCACAACAGGCGGGTAATTGGCGGCAAAGTACCTAGAATGCAGCAATCGACGAGCGTTTCTCTGTGCATCTGAATGGGCCAGCAAAAGTTGGATTCAAAGAAACAATGTGGAGAGGAAAAAAGCCAACGCTGTCGGGGGGATAACGACCCTTATAAAAAAAAAGGCCGAAAAGGGAACGGGAAAAGGGGGGCGGTTAGTCGAAACCAAAGGGAAGGAACGGAAAAAAGGGATCAAACGCGAAAAGGAGCGAGCCAATATGGGGGAAAAAACCGCATACCGCAGAGCGTACGCGAGATCGAACGCGAACGTCCGAATAGGAGCCCGGCGCAGGAAAAAAGTGCACGTGCATCGACAAGAAGGGAGAATCGGGACAGAAAACCCCTCGAAGGGAAGTGCCTTGCTGGGGTCTAGAAAACCGCAAAAGGCCGAAAACGAGACGACGACCGTCTGGGGGGGAAAAGAGAAGCGTTTCGCTCCGGCAGACCGGTCAAGCAACAAAGGCACGGGTACAATAAAAGGAAAAGGAGACGCACTTGGAGGCCAGCCTGAGAGGCACGGATGCGCCGTAGAGAGAAGATGGGGGGTTCTGCTCGGCCAGGCATGCGTCAAGGGAAGGGGGGAGGCGAAGACGATGCGGTGATCGAAAGGAAGCGAGTGCTCGGGGGGGGGGGCGGTCGCCTCCGGAACGTAGGCTAAATCTTCTTTTATCGGGGAGGAGCATACTCCCGGAAGAAAGAGGTCAAGGAAGGGAACGAAGACCCTGTATCGCTCCGAAAGGTTCGTCGGGTCAGAGGGACAGATGGAGAGAAGGGGGTACGGGTGGTCAACGCGAGCGACGAAACGAGACATAGGAAAAAAAAAAAAAAAAGGGACCGACGAAAAGGCGACAAATCATCGAAGCGGAAAACACCTCGACATCCGAGAAAACTCAGCGAACGAAACAGAAAAAAGCCCTACACTAGCAGTTACGGAAAAAGCGGTGCGCGAAGGTAGTAAAACGGCCGTGCCGAATAAAAACCTCAGACAAAAACGAGGTTGGGTGGGGAAGGCAGATAGGGAACGGACTCAGGGGGGGGAAAGAAAGGCTTCCAAAGAGGTGCTTGAAAACGTAACGAACCGGGACGCCGGACGGGCGGGTCAGGAAGAGGGGGAGGCGATTAAACTAAGAAAGGAAACAGCGAGGCAAAAGGAGAGACTTCTCCAGGGGACGTTTAGGTAGTATGAAGAAAGGACTGCTGAGAGACGCAGGTAGGGCAAATTCTAGTAAGCAATACTATAGGAAGGGGGAAGCAGTCGCAATCAAGGGCACCACTTCTACGGCCTAGTCTCTGCCAGTCCTCCGCTGGGCTGAAAGGGCGGAACAGGGGCAACGGGGGAGAGAACCGCTACAAAAGGTGCGCAAGACGATTTAGCTAACTGAGGAACGAACCGGCCACCAAAAGGGGCGCGTCCAGAGAGGAGAAAAAAGCGAAGTCCCGCGCCGCCGCCGCCCACAAAGGGGTGGAAGAGGTACGAACCAGAAGCCGGGTGAACAAAAACAAAACGGAGGGGGAGGGGGCCACTTCGAGGGTTCGGAAAAAAAAACAACAGGGGGGTGGCGCGCGCGCGGGGACGGGAAGACCAGCTTGGCAATCCTCTCCCTGACCATCGTAGCTGGGCAAAAGAGAACCGTCCAATCAGGACAAAAGGGTCTGAGGCGAGAACCTGTGCATTCAAGAAGGAGACCCGTCGCCACTGCGAGGCAACGCAAAAGGGAAACGGTCGTCACGTTACGAGCGAGCGATATCGAAAAAAAAATCGTCAGGGTAGCAATAGGAGAGATGGCAGGCAAAGATCTCGAGGCAGAACAAGGCCGTGGCGGGGGACTTCGCTGGGGGGAGTACGTTCGCCAAGCGGAAAAAACTGACGTGAAAGAAAGAAAAAAAAGTGAACGATCGTTGAGTTGGGGTAGAACTAAGCCGAACTGACGAAAAACGCCCGGCGACACGGGACCTAGAACGGGGGGGTGAAGTCGAACTCAACCTCGATTTCAATCCTAAGGGGGACACTTATCCTGAACCACTAAAAATGAAGGGAGGTGATACGAACCCACCCGTATGTGAGAGAGCCCTGGAATTTAAAGGGGGGGGAAATAGTGGCGGTCGCGAAATGATAGCGCACAATATTAAAGGAGAGGTGGGGGGAAGATCGGGATTCAAGGATGGGGACGATGGGAAGGGAAAGGGACGGACGATGGCAATAGGAAAGAACCGTTATCAAAGGGTGTGCCTCGGAAGCGCGTCGTCCTGTCGCCTTAAAACGGTCGAGAGGGAAGGATGCGGGGGACCAAGGTAAGTCGCCGGTAAAACCCTCGGCGATCAGGACGGCGTGGACCCTACGAAAAGAAAGGTGAAGAGAGCTCACACCGGGGGGGGAAAGGGCGACAATGACCAGCATCCTGAGAGCCTCGGCACGCGAAGGGGAGGCCAGAGGGAAAGGTTCGTCGATGATAGACCTTATAATAACATCCCGCGGTCGTTCAGGGGGAGAACAAAGCCAATAGAGGGCCTAAGAGGCTAATCTGCCTTCTCTAGATGTACCCTCACAACTAGCCATCTTCAATCAAAAAAAAAGGAGCCCATTTCTCATGAGAAAAACTAGTCGGAGGGGGTGAAGTGGTTCAGAAAGGGGGCTCTAAAGCTCGGAGGGGCCCTATCGAAACGCTTCCGGCGGACCTCCGTGGTCTTCTAACGATCGAACCCGCGGGCTTGGGAGGGTGGGTAGAGCCAAAACCAAGCGGCCCACCGGCAGGCAAGAGAAAACGAACCGATGTCGAAGCAAAATAGATGTGCAAGTCAAACCTGACGGCCGGGAAGCATTCGGAAAAAGAGGGATGCTTGAAGGAAAAAAAAAGTGAAAGGCGTCGTGATTGAAGCGAAGATAAAAAAAAGAGGGGGAGACTGGACATGACGGGAGGTTAACCTCTTTAGCCATTGAACTGAGGGCCCCTGGGGGTATGATCACGAACTAGAAAGGAAAGTAACGCCGGGGAGGACGGCCGAAACGCCGACGGGTCTTACGACTAGGTGTTGTGTCGAGGGGGAGGTCGTGGAATAACAGAATGGGAGGAGGACTGATCGGAAAGGAAAGGAACGTGGACACTTTGAACAAAAAAAATCTATCGTCTAGGTAAAAATCTACGGCAAGGGTGTTCGAACGGACCACCCTCCTTTTAAGGGAAGTAGACACCACACCAAACCAGTAACCTGAGGAATGGCTGAAGCGTTTACTTAACCAAGACCGCAAAACGCGTCTTACCGGAAAGGAAAGAAGCCACAAACGAGCTATGAGACGGTAAAAAATAACACTGTCGCTGAGGAACGCACTGGGGGTGCATGGGCAGGACGCGTTTTACGAGTATGTGAGGGTAGAAAACCGGGGTTCAAAAGCCAAGAGGACGATTTGATCGCAACGGAAGGTTTGGGGGGGGGCTTTACGAGTCAAAGAGGAGGCCGACGAACCGTGGAGTTGCGCGGGCAACAATCGGGGGCCATACCGGTAAAGAGCGGGGGCAACGATCAGAAGAGGATGTATAAAGGACAGTTTACTTGGTGTGGGGATGACGCCTGTTTCACAGGGACTTCTCGGAAAGGAAGTACCATTTAGTCGTAAGAAGGAGGAGGCGTTCCGTCAAGGAAGGAAAACGAAGTATTTCCACCTTGACAAAAGAGGGGTGCACCGTAAAGTAGAGGGGGCCCACAGGTCGAGCGATAGCGGAAAGAAAACACCCGTATGTAAAGGAAGGTAAAAAAGGAGATGATCCCGCAGCGACTGACGGAACTGTTGTATTGTTGTTAAGGCGGGGAGATTGGATGCCTACCCAAAGAATAAGGGCAATGGGTCCTAGGATTGGAGAAAATTGCGCCGCGTTATACAAATAGAAGAAGGGACACGTCTCAATTTGGGGGAAACGGCTTGCACCAGGCGGCGGTGAAGTCAGTCGCCGAGGGGCACTGAGCCTGGGCCTAGCCGCCCTGCCCGGGGGACCCAATCACCGATTCCGAAAGACGGAGCGCCGGAAGGCCCATGTTCCCGAACGCCCCCGAAAAGGGGGGGGTAGTAACGTATCCCGAAATGTGCTCCGTGGGGCCGTGTGCGCTTCGCATGAAATGCTAGATTACCAGGCACTGGGAGGGGAGTCGCGCCCGCAGGCGGGTACATGGGACTGTAGTTAAAAAAAGGGGAAAAAAAAGTCCAGCCGATGAGCGGCAAAGAGCCTTCCACCGCGCAAGAAAAAAAAACGCGAAGCGGTAGGCTAAACGTGGAAACGGGGAACGAGAACAGGAAACGTTGCAGTAAAAGAAGCGTCCCCTGACACGTGGCTGAAAAGGACGTCTTCGTACCCTCGCACGCACAAACGCCGGAGTAGAGGGGTCCCATCAGAGGACTAAAAAAAAAAGACGGGAGTACCGCGCAACCATGAAAAAAAGGTATGGCGTCACGCTAAGGGCCAGAACGGCGGAACCCCAGACCCAGTCTGAAAGTCTACTGGGCGCTTGGTCCGGCGGGAAAAGAGGGGCGTAAAGGCCCGCGTAACGGGGTGGTACGCAAGACGACGGGAGGAGCAAAATTAAAAACCTCTGTCAAAGAAAAAAAGGGTCGGAGCCGCCGAGGGTAGATTGTGCAAGAGTGAACGGGGCTCATCGTCACAGAAAAAAAAGAGTGACGGCGCCGTGAAAAAAGGGGACGACAACGGGAAAGGCGGCGGGACAAAGAAGGAGATAGGGTTGACAAGGACGAAGAACCGTCGGCAGTGGGGTGTCTTCGACGGTTGTCAGGGATTGGCGAAAAAGAAAGTTAGGCAGAAAAGGGGTGGCAGCAAAAGTCAAAAAGGGCCGAGCGCAGAGAAAAGACGCCGCCGAGAAGAAAATCCGTTGTTCATCACACAAAAGAAAGGCTGTCTGGCAAAGGAATAGTCGTCGAGGAGGAGCGACAATAAAAAAAGCGCGCCCGACTTCGTAGGAGGAAAAGGGCCCGCCGGACTCTTTCGGGCCGAAACACAGTCGATAACCGTACTCAGGGTCCAGGGGAAAAAAAAAAGAGGCCTGGATCTTTTTGGGGGAGAGGACTAGAAAAACAACACGGATGGGATTATGAAATAGCAAAGGAAACCTTGAAAAAAATCAAACAGGGAGTGGGGAAAAATCGACTATTGAGGGGCAGGGAAGTAGGGACGAGTAAGGGGGCCGATACAAAGATGTGGTAAACCTAAAAATGACAATGCTTAATTAGGAAAAGAAAAATCTCAGGAAGCACCGAGCGTTTGGGGTACAAAAGTAATAGCTGAACGGGCTCGAAGGGGCTACGCCTATCTGAATCTTTTACTGTCCTGCACCCTGCGCGAACGAGGGCGTAAAACGCCGCCAAAAATCCGGGAAAAACAGCGACCGGTCGTCGGACGTGAAAAAGGGAACTCGGAATAAAGTGCGCCGCCGGAACGGGAGTTTGTGGTGCTGCTCCTGGGCAAGACAAGAATCTCGGCGAAGCAAAAGGCCGGACACTCGTCCAAAGTACCTGAATGCGAAAAGGTGCGGTACGCGGGGGCGCATGGCGTTCTGAATAAGGGATTCCAAACTTGAAAAAAAGACGCCAATCATCGGCGCGGAACCCCAGCCCCGCGCGACGTTGCAAGGGATCGGGCGGCAAGCGGGGGAAATGCGGCGAGCCCCTCGACACCGGGAAGGGATAACGAGGTACTTCAATGTACGGTCGAGGTAATCTAAAGAAGCGAAAGACGGCGGGGCTGGATTGTGATAAACAGGCGAGTAAAAACAGGGCAAAACGACTCCTCTCTGAAAGACACCCGGTCCTGCAGATCACCGATCACCACAGGTGGAAGGAGAGATTCCTTCTAAGCTCGGAAGTGATATCGAAAAGGGACTTACTGGGATTGGAAAGAAGGGTGCTGGGTCAGGAACAAACATGGCCCTGAAAATAAACGGCGCACGACACAAACGAAGTGACCGGGGTAATCAAAAGGGATAAAGAAAAAGTCCCGCAACCCGATATAAAGAGCCAGGGGGCTCGTTCCCAAAAACCAACCCGGGTATTCGGCGGAAACATGGGGGGAGAGAAGTCGGACGCCAGTAGTCAAAGGGGAGACGTCGAACAGGGGGGGGTAACGGGATTCAGGACCAGCGGCCGAAACCGAGGCCGTCGAGAAGGACGACGAGGAAGGCGAGGCATGTCGTCGAAAATCGGCAGCTGGATGCCATCCGGACGCAGGGGAAGAAAAAAACGGAAAGAACCCAGTCCGTGTCAACACGAAACGAAAGGACGTTCCTGAGCCACAGAAAATCGGAAAAGCAGGAAAACGCGTACCGGAGACGTGGACGCGGGGGTTGGTCGAAGACGACGAACGGATGGTCCGTCGCCGACGGGGAAGACGGGGAAGGCGATGCACGCATGAAAGGCAGCTAAAAACGCTCACATGGACGAAAATCCGGGAACCAGCCACGACAAACACAATTACAAGGACCGGGGGGGAGAACATCTTCGGACGCCTGAAAAAACGCTATATAAGTTAAAAAGGATGACCGACGCCTTGTGCACGCCGCCCCACAAAGCCATGGGGAAAAAAGGAGCACGAGACGCCGTACAGCCACAACAAAAAGTCGTCTGGAAAGAGGACCAGAGTGGTCGGCGAGGCCCGGGCGCCCCCTCACATAGCGAAACCCACACAAATCGATGAACCGCGCCAACCAGACTTCCTCAAAGAAAAAAGAATCGGGGGTCTCGAAAAATGAAGGCATCGAATAGTGGCAACGTGGGGAATGCCCGATCGACGCGGAGTGGCCCGGACTACCGCTGCGGACCCTCCCTCTACCGGGGCGCGTGGAAGAAGATAAAAGCTCTCAACCGGGGGTAAAGAAGCTTCGCCGAAATCATTCATCTAAGGATGAGTTCTTTGGAAACGCGCGTGCTCCCTACGACGAAAGAAAATTCTGGTTAAAAAAAAGAACCCCGGTGGCATATAGAAAAAAAACTCTTCGGTGAAAAAGCCGTCGGCGTCGGCTCGGGAAGACAAGTCGGAACTGGGGTTCGTCGAAACACAAAAGAACGCGTGGCCCATAAGGGGGGAACGCGGGTTCACACGGGAGCTCTCCTCTGAGGCCGCATCATAAAATCGCTGGAAAAGTCTGGGAAAAGGAACTCCGAGACGTGTTGACCGCATTCTCGGAAAGGCTCTTCAAAACGGGGACGGGTCAGAGTCGACAAACGCTGGGGGGGAACCGGGACGCAAGAGTTCGAACAAATGACGGTTCGCTTGCTGACCGAAAAAACCGCCTGGGGGAAAAAAACTCCCTGCAGTGGTGTGAGAGTGGTCGATCGCGGCGGCGTGTCAAACGGGCTGCTCCGGCGTAAAAGAATAGGCGCTCAAGGGAGGAAAGGCTGCGCTCGTTATGCCTCGTGACGGAAGGGCGAGGTTTTGTGGGGGTCAGCGACGAAAAAGCGGGAAGGAGAATGAAAAGTAAAATGTCGTTTCTTCGGTTCCGGACCCGATAAAGAAAGAAGGTTTCCTCAGGAAGGGGGGGAAGGAGGTAAATATCATCTTTAATGGTGGGCGTCTTCCAGGGCTGCTCTCAGTAGACGCATGCCCAGGAAGAACAAACCCTGAGGAAGAACAGAGGTGCCTGCTTAAGTCACGCCAGGTACCAGCCTGACTCAGAAAAGGGGGTACTACTCCGACCACGGTCTACGACCTCCACGAGCAAAGCTCAAAGCAAAAAAAAGACACTAAAGCTCCCGATCAGAGTTCACTTAAGAGAGGAGACAGTCGCACGGAATAAAAAAGCATCATCCGGTCAAATAAGAAAAGGAAATGAAAAACTCGGCGGAAAAGCAAGAAGAGGGGCAGCGTCGGGTAGGGTTGACAAGCAGGAGGCCGAGATCACACATAAAAAAAGTATGACGGGGAGGTGGTGGGAGGGGCAGGGGACCGCAAGTCGGATCGAAAGTCCGGGAGGGGAAAGAGACGGTGAATCGAGGTGTCCGGAGGCAGGGGGAGGCGCACATCAGAAAAAGGGTCGCCGTAATGTCGGCAAAAAGTCGGGCTGACCTCGCACTAATAAAGCAGTCAAATGATTACAAAGGGAAAGAAGCTAGTGGTAACTGTCCCTTCAGCATTACGCAGCAGGGATGGTCTTCCATCAAAAATGGCCAGGCATGCTAAAAGGATACTTCTTCGGGACGGACGAAGAAGCGTACTTCAAGGAAAAAAGTCGTCGATCCGGGGGGAAGGCGGGGGGCAATCGCCGCGGCGAAAAAGACTGAACAACTGAACGCGTCACGAAGCCGTCCAAGGGGCCTGAAAGGGCGGCTGTTCAGAAAGGAAACCGAAAACGACCGATGCTGAAAGCTCGGGGCATCCTCTCTCGGGGCAGAACCCGCCGGCGACAAACCACCTTTTGAGCCTAAAAGAAAAAAAAAAAG
>Ga0179593_1570329_pt1 | contig 16675 bp, 24 predicted proteins | sample CZODoug2_1_08_16_FD_185931 | JGI IMG/M metagenome (GOLD analysis project Ga0179593, IMG submission 185931) | Vadose zone soil fungal communities from Angelo Coast Range Reserve, California, USA - CZODoug2_1_08_16fungal (PacBio error correction) | ecosystem: Environmental > Terrestrial > Soil >...
CTGCCTGAACCAACTTGCATGCACTCGAATGAAAAAAAAGGGGACGGATCAAAGGGGAAGAACGGAATAAGGGTATTGGCGGGATGGGACGACAAGGTGCGGTAAATCATCCGCCATCGCAGTCTGAGAACGCGCGAGAACCGACAAAAAAAAAAAAGCAAGTGAGGTCGTCAAAATCTGATTTGTCGAGGCCTCCAGTTATGGGGGGGAGGGAATCGGTCGGGAAGACGTCCCATCTAAGTTGTTGACGTATGGGATAAGGTCTTATTAAATCACTCCGAGGTGCAGACAGGTCCCTGGGGGAGGTATGGTCGCAAATTTCAGTGAAGGAGACCTTAAGGTCACAGAAGTACGTTTCAAAAACCTCAGGTCCTAAAAAACTTTTCTCAATCCGAAGAACGAGTCCTGGGTCCAAAAAGGAAAAAAAAGGCCTCAAATGGGACTGAGTCCGTAAATGCACTTGGGGGGAGTTGTTTGCAGGGGCAGACAATGGAAGAGCGGCACGACGAAAGCAACGTCAAGCGTCCAGGGGGGGGGGGGGAAATAGAGCCGGAAGATCATTCAAACGCCATAAGGGGCAAGGCCAATGGCGGGGGGGGGGCCGGGTGGAGATAGGGGTCCCGTGGGAATGTAAAAAAAGAAAAGCAGGTTCGGTTGACAAACCTAGGGGGGAAAACACTGCTGATAGGAGAGCGGGGGTTCTCAGCCAGAAAGAAATGGGGGCGAGACAAGAAAAAAAAAAAAGTATGGAACAAAAGCCCGGGCCGAAAAGGGGTGGGGGGTAAGATCTGGGGGGGAAAGGAGTTGGGAGTGAGGGGTCCATCCTAAGTACAGAAAAGCCAACCGGGACGGGAGCGCAGAATGGTCTCATAGGACGCCGGATGGCCTCAGACAGGCCTACCAAGCAAATCGGGACGGGTCAAAATAAACGCAGCCTGGGAGGGGGAAAGGATTGGCCATAAAGCGGGAAAGTCAGGGTGGAGTGGGAATCGGAAACAACCGGGGCAAGAGCTAGGTTGGCAGGGGGGAGATGAAAAGCAGAAATCGAAAGGGTGGTACTACTTAACGGGAATTTTGAAAGGCATTAAGGGAAGCGCCTATATAACGAAAACTTCCTGGAAAAGAAAGCCTGTGCGGAGAGGATGGAACTAAGTGGAAGGAAACGCGAAAACCTAAAAGGGACTGCTCGTCTTTACTCGACCAACTTGTATGGGGACGAGCCCGAATAACCGAAACGGGTGGTCAGGGGATAACTGAAAAAGAACTCGTGACAGTGGGCGATAGGGGAAAGTAATGGGTCCTCGACAAAATCTTAAAAGCGGAACACGGAAGAAGGGGCTACTCACAGAACGGGAACTTGCCTCCGAAAAAGATCTGAATGTAGAAATGACCGCCACAAGGTAAAAAAAAACAAAACAGACACGGGGGAAGGTGGAAATCTCACGATCCTGGGGGGGAACAAGAATCACCCAGCCCCTTTGCAATGGGCGGACAAAGACACCACTCCGAGCCAACAAACACAAAGCTTCATTTCCCACAGAGACGCGAGACGGGCAGTCACTCCTACTATCTTTTTGTACACGAGGGGGGGGTGGAAAAGATCGGCCGAGAGGAAAAAAGACCGCCCGGCCTAACTCGTGCTTGACAAGATGGTAGATTCAGATCACAACGTTCTGGAGGGAGGAAAGGAGCGTTGACGGGTTGTTGACAACGATCTGGGGGAAAGATGGGCAGACATACGAACAACGATCGAGCTTACAGTTCGATTAAAGGGGGACCGAAAAGCTTCTTGAGGTCGACCCATAGTGTTGAAGCCCCAAGAGGGGAGCCGGCTGGAAAAAGCTCGAGAAGGAAAAGGCAGGGGAGAATTAAATTGAATAAAGATTGTTCACGCGCCCAGGAAAAAAAAGGCGGACTCAGTTGTCGCGGGGACGAACAAGTAACAGCCTCAGTCCAAGAAAGTTGGTCGTCAAGAGCAGATCGGCGGAAGGGAAGGGACCTCGAGGCCAAGTAAGGTTCGCGGTGCACAGGACACCGGCAACCTGCAAAACAAAAGGGAAGGGGCCAAAAGGGGGTGGACCAGAGGAAAAATGGAAAAAGGCCTCGGGGCAGTTCGCAACGTCCTCAACCTAAACAACCGAAAAGAGGAGGGGGGGACAAGGAGAGCCAGGTTGACCTGTCGATGGTTGAAGGAAAGACCAGAAAAAGAGACAAGTTCAGATCGGCTGACCGAAAACCCGGCGGCGAAATAAAAGGTGATCATCAAAGTGAGGGCGGGCTCCGGCTACAATCTTCCTCGAAAGGAACGAAAAGCGGTGGCAACCCGAACTGCTGATCATGGAAGAGGAGGTACTAGTGCCATCACAAAGATGGAAAAGACGCCGGAAAAGAACAGTCATTGGTATTTCTTTAATCGGGTTCAATGCGGTGCAGGAGTGAACATAACCGAAAGCGAAGGGAAAAAACTGCAAACCTCTTAAACCTGCCGGCAAAGAGAAAAAGAAAAAGAATGACTCGACAACACAAAAAAAAAAAAAAAAAAAAGGGCTGACGAAGACTTGCCCCATGCTGGAAAAACTGAAAAAAAAAAAAAAAGAGGGCCTCGGGCAATGGCCCCCAGTTCACAAAAAAAAAAAAAAAAGGGTGTGACGAAACGGTTTTCGGGTGAAGAAAGATCTCTCGTCCAATGACGAAACCAAAAAGAGGGAGAGCTGCATCTGTTCTGTGTCACCCAGCCGCAAAAAAAGCCTATCACCTGGGGGACCAGATCAAAGAGGGGGGGGGAGGTTGTCCGTCAGGGCTTCGAACCAAACAAAAAGGAAGAAAAACGTAAGCCTCAGGGGGGAAATCAACCCTAACGTCTGCGCGAGGTTCTCTCGAAAGCAGCGGAAACGGATTCGAAGATACAAAAAAAGGGGGAAAGTGGTCGCAAAAAGAAGACGAAAAAAGAAGGCACAAGCCTTTATGCGCTCCGCCCAGGCATAAAAGAGGAGGTTGCGAACAGGGCCGAGGGGAGGACGCAAGTGTTTCAAGGATAACCGATTTATTATGAAGGAAAAAAGGGGCTAAAACCGCGGGATACGCACTCGCCAAAGGGGGGACCCGGACACGAAAAAAAACCCGCCGGCCGGATGGGGGGGGAAAAAAAGATAGGGGAGGGGCCGTTGGCCGCAGGAAGGGGGGAAGCAAAAACTGCGGAAGACCAAATCGCCAAATGGCACAACGCGGGAAGGGAGGGGAAAGAAGTTGAAGGAAAAAAAACCATGGTGGGCTTGCAATATAGAAAGAGGCGGGGTCCCGGCAGGGCAATGGTTCGCGCGGGCTTCGAAGAGGGGAAAAACAAGATGAAGATCCTTAAAAGAAAAGAAAGGGGGACCTCGGGAAAGGGGGGATCTGGGGGCTCATCGATTGGGGTGGGTATGTTACCCGCAAGGAAGCGTCCGGGAGAAAAAGATTGTTATAAGTAGAAAAACCGTCCGGCCGGAAGTGGGGGGGGGAAAAAAAAAAAGGGAGTCATCTGCCACGGCGAGGGGACTTAAGTTAATTGGCGACAGACAGCCTCCCGGTACCCAAGGGGGGGGGGGTGGGGGGAATCTAAAAAAGGGAAAGGGCCTGTGGCGGAGAGGGTTGGGGGGCGAGGGTCGTCGCGTTCTGGGGGAGAATGCCGTGAAGCGCATCACTAAGGTGGGAAAAAAACTTAACTGCATTAAGGTGGAGTATTTTGGGGGGGGGGGAAAATGGCTATTTTGGGACGGTGGCCGCTACCGACGGGCATATAATTTCGAAAGTGGGGGTCACGATCGGAAGAAAAGAAGAAAAAGGGAAAAAACGGGACTAAAGGGGAAAACGCGACGGGAACAAAAAAAAATCTTTTCCTGAGCGAAAGGCGAATCCGGAGGGAGGGAAGAAACCGTAATATCGTGCATTGCAGGGGGGCACTTGGGAAAAAAAGGTTAAGCGAAAAAGGATGGCGGCATTTTATTATCTTTAATAAGTGGGGGGAGCAAGAAAAAAAAACCATAGGAAAATACAAAAACAAGTGCCACTCGGGCCCCATCACAAGAACGATGGGTCAAAAGGATCGGGGGGGGACTCCACATTAAGGGGTCAATTAGGGAAAGATCTCTCTCAACAAAAAAAAAAAAAACATAGGGCGGATGTAAAAGAGGAGAGGGGGGCGGGGGGGTTTAGTGGGCAAAAAACGAACTTAAACATGACCATGCCTTGGGGAAAAAGGGGAAAGGGGGCAGACAGTCCGGTGATAGAACGAGTTCACACCCTGGGGACCAGGTAAAAATCCAACGTCAAATGCTATCAAAAGCACGCACAAGGAATGGACGCGGATCCAGACAGAGAAAGACCTGCAATTTGAAGAAGGAAATGCAAACACGGGTCTTAGAAAAAGGGTCCCCCGATCCCAAAAAAAGGGACCGGGAAAAAACGTTCGAGCGGCAAAAACAGATTTCCGTACATGTGGGGCAGCCGCCCGTCCCAGCCAGGGAGGGCAGCTAATATCGCAAAGGGGTTTTCGACACGAGGAGGTGTCCGTTTCAGATCGGGAGGAAAAAAAGTCGGAAAGTCGGTGACATGAAAAACAAGACCCTGGACTAAACGGATTCATATCCTAAGCTACCTCTTTCACCCGGAACTACAAAGACTTCGGGACAAGCCCACCTCCTCACGGACAAAATCCGAACTAAGGCGTTGAAAAAAAACACACAGAAATTCCAACAAAAAGACAAGGACGTCGGGAGGGGGGGCTGGGCTCCAATTAATAAAAAAGGAAACTAGCAGGGGATGAAAGCGCTGGCCAACTTCGTCCGTGGAGAAAAACTTGAAAAGAATAAAAACCTTAAAAAAAAAAAAAAAAATCATTAACTGTGGGCTAGAAATGGTAATACCGGGAAATTCAGAAACGCAGAAATGTTTCCCAAGGTCTCCAGCATGTGTTCACCTATTGGGGGAAAATTTCTAGAACAGAGAGTAGGTGGGGGAAAAATTCAGTGGAAGAACACACCAAAAAGCGCTCAGAAAACTAAGTACAGCGGGAAAAGGAGAGGACACCAATTGGAAAGGGGACTTTTTGGGGCCCTAAACGCTACGGCCCCCAGGAAAGGTTTTGGCGAGGGTGAACTCCGACCCTACGGAAAAAAGGGTCTACATGAAGAGGTCCCATCCGGGGGGGGTGTGTTCCGTACAGATCGAAAGGGAGGAGGGGGCAGACGGGATGGGGGCGAAACGCCGGACAGGACAAGAAAAATAGAATCGGTGAGAAAGATGGGCGGGTCAGGAACCCCTCCGGCGGGGGAATTCCTAAGTGGGGGAGAGAAAGTGTTCAAAGTGGAAAAAATCAGCTGTCAAAAGGCTTGGGGGAAAAAGCCGAAGTGCTTGATCGGGGTATTGGGAAAAAAAAAGGGTGCGCGGATCCAAAAATCCGGTTCCCCTGGAAGAGAAGGAGACGCACTACTAAACCACTCATCACCGACGGAAATTTAAGAGGGACGTAGGTTTAGTTCACACGGCAGATAGCTAGGGGAGGGTGGGTTTTTGGATCGGTCAGAACAGGGACTCCAGGTGGGATTCCGAAGGATCGGGAAAGCTGAGACATTGAACACGGGAGGAGGCCAGAGAGATTTCCTCCCGTGAAGAGGTAGGAAAAGAAAAGCCACTGAAAGGGGGCAAAAAAAAAAAAAGATTTGCCTAAGAACACTGTGGTGGCCTCGGATGAACCCCGAGAGGTCAGTTGCCCAAGCAATCCAAAAGCGAATTCGCAAGGAGGCTGGGGAAAAGGAGGTTGGGGTCACTTCTGGCCGGCAGCGAAAAACGAGATAAAGCAGAAAGGCCAGCCGTCACTTCAGTTTCAAGAAGGGAAGGGAAAGGGTTCCCTCCGAAATCAAACAAGATAAGCTGGGCATGCGGCGGGGGAGGGTGAGGGATTTTTCCCCGGGCGTAAAAGGGGGGGGGGGGAGTGGGGAAAAAGAATGCTTCTTGCGTGCGGGGAGCACAACTTTTTCTAAGTGGGGGGAAGAGAAAAAGGTCAGATCCGATGGATCAGCATCCGGCCCAAGAGAAAAAAAGGAAAAAAAAAAAGGTAATGACGCCGCCGGGCTCGATAATCTGCAAAAACGCAAAAAAGAAAGAAAAAAAAAAAATTTGTTCCTCCGGTATGGAACTAAGAAAAAAACATCGAAAGGGAAAACGGGGGGGATGTAGAAAATATGTGGTCAGAAGGGGGGGAAACCCTCCATGACGAAATGAGCTGGCAGGCCCGGGAACCACAACCGGGTAGGATGGCCAGGACGAGGGGGGGCTGGCACATCGGACCTAACCAGGGGGGGGGGAAGGCACCGGCCGAAGGGAGTAGGGTCTCAGCAGATGGAGGGAGCCGACTAACGGGGGGGGGGACCGAGAGGGAGGGGGGAAAAAAAAAGAGGTACGATTATCAGGCGGGAAAAGGAAGTCCCGCACTTGAAGAAATTGCCAGGGATAATAAAAGGAATGGGGGGGGGGGGGGAATCTCGCGAAATAGGGGGAAGCGTAGATAACCAACTTTCTATGAGAACGAACATAGCCGGTCGAAAGAGGCTGACGGGGGGGGGGTCCCACATTTAAAATATAAGGGGGACGGGGATGTGTCAAGCGAAAAAAAGAAAAGCTAAGAAAGGAAACGCAAGAGTCAGCGCAGTGGAGACGAAGACCAGTTTTGTCATGAAGATGGAAGGCTCCTTTCCTTCCCAGGCCGGGATGTGGAAATAAAGGTGGCCGGTTCCCTCTTACGAGGTGGTAAAACAACACACCAAACCTCAGTATGGGGGAATGGGGAGGGAAAATTGATCCAAAAACTTAGTCTCTTCGAGGAGAAGAAAAAGAGAAAAAAAACACCCCTTATAAGGAGGAACCATAATATATGGCAAAGGGGTGAAGTCATCAGCACGTAATTTTTTTCAAAAAATTGTGGGGGAAAAAAAAACAAAAGATGTCAAGAGGGCAACGACCCCTGTAAGAGGTGGCGTAAAAGGGATTCTAGTGGGGGGGGCAGGAGAAAATGAAGCAGCAAAAATGAAAAGGTGAAGGGGTTAACGCTTTATAAAAAAAGGGGGGGGGGAGGGAAAACAAAGCCCCGATACGTGAACGGCGATTAGGGAGAATCGCAGGGTTGAAAAAAAAAAGGAGGGAAACCCATCGGGAAGTGCCGAAGGCGCTGGAGGATTCAGAAAAAAAGGAAAAGAAGGCATCGAGACCAGCCAGTGTGAACCTGAAAAAAAAAGGGCTCTGACGCGTGGGAATCCGACATCCGAAACTCGCCAAAGAAAACGGGAGGACTTCTATCTATGGACACAAAAAATCGACGGAAGGAGGGCAAGGATGGAGGACCGCTATCGTGGAAGGGGGGAAAAAAAATTGGTGGGGGGACCTTCCGAGGAGGATCCGAAGGCAAAACTGCGGGTCAATCAGAACAAGAAAAAACAATCTTCTCTTAAGCGGGCCCTGTCATGGATGAAAAGGAAAAAAAACAACGGCGAAATGAGGGGTCCGGCGCAGTCATCGAAGGGAGAGCCCGTAAAAGGGGAGATAAAAAGATGTTCATCCGAAAAGGGAGGGGGGGGGGGGGGGGGGGACAGGAGGGGGGGCGAACATATCGGACCGCAGCAGCCCGAAAAGAGTCGGAAACAAGGGAAAATTTCCTTGGGTGAAAAGGAAAAAAGAAACCGCACCAAAAGGGGGGGGGCCACCACCAGCCAGGAACCCGACCGAGGTCGTGACGGCGGGAACAACGAACCGAGGAGGACCCGTAAGACACGTCAAGCTGAAGATCAGGCCGCCTATAAAAGAGGGAAGTCGAGGCCAGCCGCCCAAAGACGGCCAAGCCCGTCGGCGAAAAAAAAGTGTCGGAAGGGCGAGGTGCCTAAAAGACTCGAACGTAGGCAAATCCGGAAACGGGTCAAATATTTTTGCAAAAAGAAAAAGGGTTGGGTTAAAAGAAGGGCGTGCCGGGCGGGAGGGCAAAAAGCAGGGAAGAATAGGTGGTCATGCTCAGCAGAAACGGGTAAGAGGGAGATCACCGGTATTGGCAAAGGGGGGGAAAAACAGGAAAAGAAAGATCGGGAAAAAAAAACCCGGAGCTGGCCTGAAATAAAAGGAGACGACGAGGTCGGAAAGGGCACTCGATCGATCAGCCAAAAAAAAAAAAAAAAACGATTTCTAAAAGCACCGCCACACGTGGTCAGCCATTACCCTATAAAAAGGGGGAAGTCAGCCGGGGTTGCGATCGTCGCCCCGGGAGGAGGGCTACAAGGCAGGGGAATAACGGTCTCTAAACGGAGGCTAGGGTAAAAAATGGAAGATTAAGGGATCACCAGTATTTTGCAGGACGGCTAAAAAGCCAAGGGAGACAGCCTTCTTGAGAGAGGGGTGGAAAAAAAGGGACCTACCAACGACGGGGATTGACAGATATGCCAGGGACAAAGGTTTCCGAGTGCCTTTCTCATAAGGGGAAAAAAATAAGCGGGGTTCCTTAATGGAGCGAAAACATGCCCTCAACAGAGGGGGGGTTTGGGAAGGTTATAGAGAGGAGAGGTGCAGGCTTCCTTCTTCTCGCAAAAACCTTAAAACATCAAGTAAAATGTGGAAATCGAAGAAGGGAAAAAATAAGGTCCATTTATATCTTGGGAAAAAGCAGAAGAGTTTGCAAAGGCAAGAACATTCATGCTTCGAGAAAAAGAAGTTTCTCGGGGTGATAAAAAGGCGGAAAAAAGGTTTGGGGGCACGCTGCACGAATCATCGAAAAAGGGGAGGAAAAGACGGAAGGTTGAAAGGAAAAGGACCAACCGGACCGCATGGCTAAAAAAAGCGCGTGGGGACCAGCCGGGGAACAAAGGGGGGAGGGGGCAGGCTATGAGGTCTGTCCGGAATTGTCTGGAGGAGAGGGGGATGCCCATCCCAATTAGATAGGAAGAGTTCCTTCCGGGGGGGGTCAATGAAACTAGGGGAACGAAAAATGTGTGCATGGTAAAAGGACCCTCGAAGTAAAAAAAAGGTGTCACTTATCTAGCACAAAAAAGAAAACCAAGGTCTGCCTACGGGCGTGAGATGCAACCTTAGTGAGAAGGGGGGCTAACGAAACGGGTCTGTTCAGGAATCTCATAACCGGTCCTAGCCACGTTTGAAAAAAAAAAGTCAAAAATTTTCCAGGGAGGGCGATGCTGGCCCAGCAAAAAACCGGAGGGAGCACTTTATTAGGGAATGGGGGAGAAATTTGCCCAGCCCTCGGGGAAAAGAAAAAAATCAAACGTTGCTCATTGAGCCAACAAAGACACGATAGTTGCCAAAAGAAGGGGGGAGATATACGGATACTTCAAAAGTGAGGAAAAGAGAGAGGATATGCTTGGGAAAAAAGGGGAAAAAAAAGAAAGGGGGGTCGCCCGCTTGAAGAGAAGCGGTTTTGAGGCGAAGACGGGGTCGATCTGGGCAATTTCCCCGACACGGCGGGGGGAAGTTAACGGAAGGAAAAAAAAAAAAAAAAAAAAAAAAAGGGCGCAAAAGAAGTGCCGCTAAAGGCGGGGGAACAAGCCATAGCTAAGCCAGGGGGGGGGAAAGCTCTGCACCGGCTACCGGAGGGGAATCGCCATCAAGGCGCTTCCCGGGCAAGGGAAACAAAAAAAACTTCGGCCCTCCTCCGGCGAAGAATAAAATCCAAATCCGAATGCTTCTGTAAAATACAAGAGATGGGGGGAACAAATTTCCAAGCAGAAAGGTCAAACCTTGTAGTGGGAAGGGAAAAAAATTGTCACTAAATACTCACAAACTTAACAAGAAAGTCCAAATTCTTCATAGAACTCTAAGGGACACGCAAAAAAATCAAATGCGCACCCCGAGGAAAAAGCCGAAATAAGAGGGAAACGTAAGCGCCCTTCTCAACCCCGCAAAAGGAGGGAACAAAAAGGGGATTTCCTCTGGCCTTAACACTTTTAAAAAAAAAAATAAATGACCGCAAGCGTGAGCCGAACTTGAGGGCCAAGATGCAAGAAAACTCCTAGAAAAGAGTAAGGAAGCCCCTTGTTTGTCTTCTACCGGGTGGAAATTTACTACCACAGAGAGGGCAGAAGAAAAAATCTCCAAGTGCCGTATTTTTCCGGTGATATTCAAAACGAAACGTAACTTCTTTGAATGCCAACTCCGAAAAAGGAAAAAAGAGAGGACAGGAGATGACAAATAAATGCGGAGAAAATACTCGCACGCCGAAAAAACCGCGAGTAAGAGGGCGAGTCTTCCTAAGGAGTGCAGCCAGGAAATGAACTGCCCAACAGAGCAAGGGGCATGCATCAACCCGGCGGTGTAACCCCGGTCAACGAAAAAGAAAGGCACAGGCAAAAAAAGTCGTTTTCTTGAGAAGGGTAAAAATTCAGAAAAGAGAGTCGGGTGCCTTGATATTGGGGTGAATGTCCCCTCGAAACGTGCCTGCAACTTGGGGGGGGGAAAGGCGACGGGATTCACTGGCTCGACTGTCCAAAGCAAAAATGGGAAATCCGAAAAACGTAATAGGATTGGACAGGACAAAAGGGCTGATCTCAAGCAAGGAAGTCGGAAAGAGCTTGAAAAAAAAAGGAACCAAAGGGAAGGGGGAGGAGCTGGGTTCTTTTATTTGAATAGGAGCGAAAAAAGTGTGTTTCGACGCATGAAAGCAAATGCCGTGGTATCCTTTGCAGGAGGACGCTGGAGCAAACGCACCGGGGGCAGGGGGAAAATAACTTCATTTATGTATCCGGTGACCTCAAATGAGCCCGGATCAGAAAAAACTTCCTTGGAAAAAGGGGTGTGCAAAAAAAAAAAAATCAAACTGGGCGACAAGGAAAAATGAGAACCTCAGAGAAAATCCAGCACACTAGAATCTAAGTCTCCGGGAGCGGAAAGCCTTGGGAGGGTTTCCGGCCCAGGGGGGAAGAAGCATATATACAGACGGAAGCAACATGGAAACGAAGGTGAGACGTCTGGCAGAGTGCGCCAGTCACGACCGGAAAGATGAATAGGTCTGCAGGCGAGTGAAGGAGTAGCTGGAAAGGTCAAAGCAGAGGGGGGAGGGGGGGTTGGGGGGTGCAAAAATCAAAGAAGGGGTGGACGAATGAAGAGGAGCTCCGTGGGACGAGGGCCGCCAGCTTGGGGCGGGGGGGAAAGAAGAGTAACGGATTTCTCAAGCCGGGGGCGGGAGTAGATGCCGATTACGGAAGTCAATATGTGGAGATGCCAGAAAAAAGGAACAAATCTTAAAAAGAAGGGGGCTGTAGCGAGAATTGTTCCCATGGGGTGGCCGGATGAACTCACACAAAAAAGAAGCGGGAAAGGACATCTTCTACAGGGTACTGACGGACCTTCCTGGCCATGAGTCAACTTTGAATGCATGGGGAAAAAATGTAAATCCGGTCCGGCAGGAAAGAATATGGTTCGGGGAAAACAATAAAAAAAATCGGGGGAGCGCAAATTGTCGTTGGGGAACTAACTGTATCGTCAGGAAGGAAAGCGCAAAAACTGCAGCAAAAACTCTCATCAAGGCAGGCGGTAGGGGGCCTCAGCGAGAAGTCTTCTATCCAAGGCACTTACTGAGTGTTAAGAATACCAAGTGACCTAAACTTTTATACAGGAAAAGGAATCTCCCCAGATGGAATAGTTCGTGGGCCCTCACTCCAAGCAGGGGAACTCGGAAAAAAGGGGATCAAATTCAATGGTGCCTCACAATAACGTTCGAAAAAACGAAGGAAAAGTCTTTCAGACCCGACACGTAGGGCCCCCAGAAAAAGGGGCGGGGAATTGGCCCATCGGAAGAAAATCGGAACCCAAAGGAAAACAAACGCTTAGGCGAGGATGGTACTCAGGGGGCCATCACCAAGGACCGGGAAACCAACAAACAACGAGGTATGGAAAAAGTGGAGTGTTGGGGAGTATAAAAATAGAAGGGGAAAAAAACAAAATTTGTTGGGAGCTGGGGGGAATCGTCAGAGAGGTGCCAAAAAAAAAGCCCAGGGGAAGCCACCCCGTTGCGGAAAGGAAGGAAAAAAATGAAAACATTTCTAGGGGGGAACAATGGACAGCACATTACACCAAGTTGTGGGGAACAGCTTTTTACGGGGGAGGCGACCATACGCCCTAAAACAAAGCTGACCGAAGGAAGCTGAAAGAACTGGGTCGGGTGCGAAACCCACGAGAAGCCCGAACCCGAAATTGGGGGGAGCTGGGACGCTTGCCTCGGCAAGACTTCATCTAGAAAGCCAGGGGGGGGAGGCGCCCCGGGCAGAAAATATTTGGCGCGCGATAGGAATGAAGATGCCCGATAGGAACAACGGTCCAAGGTTCGACCTTCGTCTGCTATACCCAAGGAAAAACGGCAAGTTGGTAGGACCAGAAATGAAGGAACAACACGGGAAACTCGAAGCGTCAGAAAACGCAACAAAAAGGTGTGGTGACCTGGGGCGCCCGCTGTTCGTAGTGCACCCAGGCACGGGGGGAAAAAGACCAAAAACAATCTTTCTAAGACAGCCATGGTGGCCCAGTGGCAATGTAAGGAGAGCGAAACAATTGGGGGGGGACAGAACATTCTACGCCAGAGAAAGGAGAAATACAATGCTGGGAAACACCAAGGAGGAATCATCAGAACAGAAAACTTCCAGGAAGAAACAATTCACGAAAGGGGTGAAACAAAGAAGGGAGTTAGAATTCCTGGGGGGGAAACGATAATCAAAGAAACACCGGAAAGAAGAAACAATCATCTGGCCTTTCAGAGGGCAGTCGGCCGGAGAAAGAATCCGTAAGACGACACGGGGGGGTTCAAAAATCTAGAATCGGCCGGCCCTCGAACAAAAGAAGGAGGGACTCACCGGCGAATTGCCAAAGAAGGCCGGGGGGGAGGGACAGGGGACTAAACGGCTCGGCATAGGGGAAGGAGCGTCAAATATTTTTTCAAAAAGACGTTTTGCCGGGGGGGCCGCCTTCCTATAGGAAGCCAGCCCTGGTACACAATCTGTTGTTCCAGGGAAGAAAAACCCCGACAGAGCCTCGTCAATGGAAGACACCGAGGGAAGTGTTCAGCAGACAAAAAGAAAAAAAAAAAACAAAAAAAAAAAAACCAAAAACACACCCGGCGCAGATGCCTTGACCGTAAATCAAAGAATATCGGCTGGAGGGGAGTGAGAAAATCTGCAGATCAGCGAATTCCGCTGCACCTTTGTAACAAGGCACGTCCTCAGACGCGAGGGATCGGCGGGAACTAGGGAGCAAAAAGTTTGAGGAAAACGGAGGAAAACAAGGGATTTAACGCCGAAAGAAAGGATACCATCAAAAAAAGGTTCCCCAAGGCCGGAAGCCCGCGGGTACCCCAAAAAATCTTTCGTCCGACCGTCCGGGCGGGGTGAAAGTCAAACGTTCATGGGGACCCGCAAGTCAAGGTCACCCTCGCAAAAAATCAGGGCCGTTAGGGGGGACGGCCGAAAAAAAAAGGTCCAAAGAAAGTAATGGTGGCCAGGTCGGGACTTCGAAAAAAGGCTTGAAAGGCAGGGGGCTCAAAGGGATGACTGCATAGAAAAAGGGGGAGGAAAGGGGGGGCTCTAATATCCAAAACGATGGGGAAGGATCTGCGCAAAGAGAAAAAAGCAAACCTGCATCGTCAGGAGACTACAAAGGAAGGTTGGTGCTCGGGGGTATACCGGTCAGCGGAGCGGGCACGGTCCCAAAGGGCATCACAAGCAAAAGGACGTGATAGGCAGAAAAAGAGACAAACTCAAAAAAATTTGCCTGCGGGGGAAAAAAAAAAAAGCGCTTGGACGCCAGGTGGCAGCTCACTAGGGCGGCTGGGGGGAAAACGGAAAATGCGCGGGGTAGGGAGCAGACCGAGGTAAATCTGAGCGGGAAAATGGGGGTTACGTGTTGGTGCGTTTTCCCGACTGCAGACTAACGCCCAAACCAGGGCAATCGTTTGAGGACATGGGGACACTATCAGGGGAAGACAAGAGCACAGTCCCGCGGGACGGCCGAAAAGACGCAGAACCGAATAGGTTTAATGAGGTGCCGGTAAGCTCAAAGCAAAGAGAAAAAAAACAGAAAGGGTTGCAAAGCAGACATAAAAAGGAGGGGCCTCTCAGAGGTCGAAAGAAAAAAAAGGAAGGAATTCCTGGGAGGCACTGTAAATTTACTGGGGGCGAAGGCCCCAAGCGGAATGACCGCCAGACAAGCGATCAGGCGATGTTCAAGGGGGTTGGAAAGGTATATCTCTCACAACACAAAGAGAAAGGAATATGCTTACTCCTTGGGAAAACGGAAAGTACCAGCAGCTTGACCCATCGGATGGCACTTAGACAAAACGGTAAAGATCCCGAAGGTCTGCAAGGAACAAAAGGAAATTTCACGAATCAACAGAAATCAGCCAGAAAGGGTACCGCTGCCGCGAAGCAGAAAAAAAGGGATTGAGCTTCTCAACAGGGGTCAGGGGGGGGGGAAAACGGTCGAATCGCAAGGACGCTGGGCCGGCAAAAACGGGGGGGCTTGAGAGTCTAAACTTCCCCCCGGGGGGGGGGGAAGCAAACCAACGGGAAAAGCCGGAGGAGGCGACTCTTGACTCTACAGCTAAGTCAAACCGGGGCAGGGTTCGTAGCTGCGCAACACTCTTAAATTTCATTAGCACAAAACCGGAACACTGACCTCCCTCTACAAACACAACGCCATCGCGAAACGCTCCACCGCGAAACGAAACAAACAACCAACCTAATGAGGGGTAACCTGCCCCCCGCAGCAAGGGCAAATTGAACAGAGAGGAAAAATCAAAGTAAAAAACCTCCTGTCCGTGAACAAGAGAGGCCGAACTGAAGGTCCAAAAAATTAGACACAGATCCGAGAAAAGCAAAAGGTGGAAAACCGCGTACTACTATTGAAAAATGAACTGAACCCCCACCTCATTCGAAGACAACCTCCATGATGCCGCGGAAACGAGCATCTCGAAAAGAGTGAAGTCCCCTGCCCAGCTAAACCGTGTCCTCCTACCGAGCCACCTAGAAAGGCAAAACCAGAACCCTGGCCGGCAGGGGGGGGTCCTCGGCACTCCCCGGCCCTGCGAATAAAGGATGAAAAAGGCGGAAACGGAAGCCCCTCGGAATACGACATAGGTCAATCATCCCAGGGGGTCCACGAGCCCCAGAAAATAAAAACCGCGGGCGTTTATTAGCCGACCCGGCAAGAAAGGGGGGTTGGTGGGGAAGGGATTTGCGGCAGGGGAAACCTCTCCTCTTTAACGAGCAACGGTTCCAAATTGGGCGAATGTCGATGAACGACGATCCGGCAAGGCAAACGCGGATGGGGGGGGGGGGGGGGCGGGGGGGGGTAGCCGACAAGGTGAGGCGGATCGAAACGGAACAAGGCGGAGCATCTATAGCGACGCGGCGAGGAAAAAAAAGAAGTCGCTCGGTTGGAAATTTCGACGGTTTTGGGGTTATGAAAAGGCTAGGAAACCAGACCCTGAGACTGGCCGGGAGCTGGGAAAAAAAAAAACAAAATTATCATTACACACAGGATTTCACAAGGGAAGGGAAGGTGCCTCCGGGCAAGCGGCAGCCGCAACGGTAGTGGGGCAAAAAATTTGGGGCCACGGGAAGGGGCATGCCCGAGCCAACACGGGAAAGGGGTAAAAAAGGAAAAAACCTCAGGAAAAAAAATGGACGCAAGGGTCGCAGCCTGTGGTCCTTATTTTTGACCTGTCTCCTTGCAATTGAGCGACTATCAAAGAAACTTGGTTGCTTCAAGGTTCATCGGCCTGCCGTCAAAAAGGACAAATGAGGGAAGCAATGATAGGGACGGGGGGAAACGATTGAACGAGGGGTGGGCGGGATCTTCTAGGGGTCAAGGAATTTAACAGCATTCGGGTTGGCAAAAAGGGGGTCGAGCGGGGATGGAAAACCCCTTTGTTGTCGCAAGAAAAACCCATGCTAAGGGGGAAACAGAAAAGGGTCACCCGGCTCGGCGTAGATGGAGGGCTTGCGCCGCGCAGAAATTGTCGCGGTAGGGAATAAAAAGGCATACATCGACAGGGGCGCAAAAAAAAAGCTTGGCGCAGAGGGTAAAGTAGACCAGGTGGGCCACTGCAGCATCTCATCCGCCGGCCAAGCCAATTCTTGTGCAGGCACAAAAAAAAAGAGTAGGTGTCCGGGGGAAAAATCGGGAAAAAAAAAAGGGCCACCCCAAAGATTATGGCGGTACTTTAAAAAGCACGAGAAGAAATTTTGTCAGGATGTTCGGGATCAATCGAAGGGGGGAAGGAAAAAACTGCTTCAAAGGAAAACAAGGCGACAAAAATGACTTGGGAATTGGCTGAATCGATGAAGGGCCGGGAGGCGAGAATCGTCAAGCAGAGGGGGGGGGACTGAGGATTGACGATGGACGCCTCGAAAACGAGGTCAAAGACGACAGGTAATCAAGGCCTGTAGGTTGACAGATAAAAAGCGTAAGGGGGCGGAGGCCCAAGCGTAAGCACGTAAAAAAAACCGGAGCTGGTTTCTTTCAGCGGTGGGCGGCCGCCGCAAGGAAACTAAACGTTCAAACAGGTCCAAGCAGGGCTGGTGTTTCCCCAAAGATTCGGAAAATCTGAACAACCCCGCTTCTTTTTGGGGGGAAGGAGAGGCCAACTTGCCAATCCAAAAAAACC
>Ga0179593_1651816_pt1 | contig 16675 bp, 23 predicted proteins | sample CZODoug2_1_08_16_FD_185931 | JGI IMG/M metagenome (GOLD analysis project Ga0179593, IMG submission 185931) | Vadose zone soil fungal communities from Angelo Coast Range Reserve, California, USA - CZODoug2_1_08_16fungal (PacBio error correction) | ecosystem: Environmental > Terrestrial > Soil >...
ATGAAAAAGAACAATACCTCGCGAAAAGAAGCCGAACAATCCCGGGAGCTGGAGCGAAGGAGGTCTTCCCATGCTTCAAAGAAAAGGGGGGCAAGGGGGCGGGAGCGAGGAAGCCCTACTCAACTCGCAAGTGGGGAGTGAGAGGCGAAGACTAAGCTTAAAGATATCTTCCCTCATAGAGCCTGAGGGGGTGCGGACGTTCCGTACCTTCATAACGGTAAAAGTGGCAGGAATAATCCAAGGTCAAAGGAATTAAAGGGCTTTGAGCCGGGCCTTGGCGTTGTGGTCGTAGCAGGAGCCAAGGGAAAGGGGGGAAGGAAACGCTGAGTGAGACATGAGCGCTGAATCAATAAACTGGCGTGCTGTCTTGTTCCGCTTAGAAAGTTGAGGGGGGGAAGAAAACAAAAACGAGGTCCACCAAGACTAGACTTAGCGGTGTGGACCCTAAGATAATCCCGCGCTCGGAGCGAGGGGAGAAGATCGCGAGAAAATTATCACGGTGGGATGATGCGACCATTAAGCGACGTCGGTTCGGAGAACCGTCAGTTGCTGACCGGCCTAGACCTAAAAAAAATTAATATGGTCGGCGGTGGTGGGGGCAGGTAGCGGAGAATCGGCCTCATATTATTACTGGTTTCACATCTGCATGATTAGGATTAGGAGAGTGGGGAACCATTCCAATTCTCTTACGACTGAAAATGCCTATCAATGGGGGATTTGCGACGTGGGGAGGCATTCGGCTGTCCGTTCCTCCGAAGAAATAGTTGATCTCGACTAAGATTTCTCGGGGGGGGTTTCCTAGATCGGAAAAATACTGGTCCGGCCTGTCAACCCCTCTAGGTCAATGGTATGGAATTTATCGCGAGGGTTCCCCGCATAACGGGTGTAGTCGCTGTTCTACTGGGAAGGAAAAATACTAGGAACTTGACCCATACTGGGAAAGAGCCTTAAACTGATGCATTAAAGTGTTTGAATTTGTGGAAAAGGACCTGAAGCGGAAAACGTCAAAGTTTTCTTGCAATGTAGGCACGCAGCAATTGGCGATTTTGGGAGGTTCCTTAAGGCTCCGAAGGTTCTCTGAAGGTTTCCCCTAACGAAAATAGAAAGATCCAGCGCCCTGGCAGGAAACCGCTAAGGCTCGGTGCAGGACCTCTGAACCCGGACCAGCAGACTCGATTCTCCCTTTCCGCAAAGAAGCACGAGCACACTTTTGGACGCTCAAAGGGGCCATCCCGTCGGGTAATTGTTTCTTTTCTTCCCGTTTCTTTCAAAGACCTCTGGGCGGACGCGAAACTGGCGCTGAATTTCAGAATTCAGATGCCTCGGGAGAAGCCTCCGAGAGAACCGAGGTAAATTCTTTACTTCTCTATAATTAATCTGCAAAAGCTCGCTGGGTTGACTTTCTTCGCGACAATGATCGAAAAGAATCGTTAGGTCCTTATCAAGAGCGGAGAGCTGGAGGACTTTCGTACTTGCCCTCATGTGAGTCCGGTTGGCGTCTAGTCATTGAATCATTCTGGGTGTGCCTGGTTTTGGAGGAAACTGCGATAAAAGTTGGGGTGTTATAAATCAAGGGTGCTCCAGGTAGAAGGGTGGCGAGCCTATGGGTGGTGGTTAACGTAGGCTGGGATTACATGGCGGACGTTATATTCTCACCAGGAAAAGGTTGACGACTTTAAGACCTAATTAGTTCTCAAGAAAGAGAACCGTTAGGTCGGCGCTCTTAAGTCGCCCTTCTTCCCGAGAGACAAAATGGGCCCAAAGGAAGGGACCAAGAGATTTACGTATTTGTCGGAAAAGCTTCTTTTGGCGACTTTAAAGTCCGCACAGGGGAGGTCGGCAGTCGAACATTAAAAAAATATTTGGGGTTCGAGGGGGAAAAAGATGCAGTTGGTCTAAGCACGAACCTTAACGTGCAATATAGAAACATTAAAAAGGGTTCATGGAAAAATCAGGAGAAAAGGCTCATTTCGTGATTATCACTGTCTCAATCGGAAAAAAACTCCGCGGAACTTCGGTAGGGAAGGGAAGGTTAGGACAGGAAGCATTTTGAAGCCGAGCGATCCATACAAAAAAGTTAGGATAAAAAGGCAGCAGGAACTTATCTACGACGGCGGAAGTGTGACTTCGAATCAGAAAGGAGCGTAAGCGCAGGGGGAAGAAGATACGGGGGGTGGAATCAAACCCAGCCTCGAACAAAATGCTTTTGTGGAGAAATACGAAAAACGTGGGGGGATGGCAAAGATTCGGAAGACTTGAAGACAGAAGGACGGATGAGTTGCATGGACCTATACTCGTAAGAAACCGAGGTTTGTGGGAGGTTGTTTGTCCACGAGTCCAAAGCCAGGAAGATTAGCGGGGGGGCGCAGGAACTAGGGAAAAAGAAGAGGAAATTCGGTGTTAAAAGTCTGTCCAAGTTTTATCAGTGCACAAAGAGGTTGAAAACGCCTAAAGACGGAAGCTGAGAATCGACTTCCGCCTTCTCTGGCGCCACCAAAGCGCGGGGATGCTACTTTTCCAGAAGAGAAGGGGGGATGGCAACTTACACGCCACAAATGAAGAAAATACTTGAAGGGCGCGAGGCCGAGGAAACTTTTAACCTCTCCATCGTGACAGCAGAAGTGCAGGGGGGACTTTGGAAGGACCCTTTGAAACCTCCCCCCGCCCTCACCAGCCCTATACTTCAGGGAGGGGAAAAGAGAAAGGGTGACTGACCGCTGGCGCCTATTTCTTGTCCTTCTGTTAGGGACCGGTTTCAACCGAGTATACAAAACAGTTCGGAATTCCTAGGGAAATTTAAAAACTAACTAAGCGAGTGAGGGGAAGAGGCAACAGGCGTGAAGAAAATCCTAAAAGGGGATAAACCGACCACGGAAAGAAAGATGGGTGGGGGTGAAATGTGAATCGAGAAAAAAGAGGATACCTCTCCTCAAAAAAAGAGGGGAGAAGAGAGAGGGTCCAAAGAAACGATTCTGGGGGGGGGGACTATTTCAGAACCGGGGAAAAAAAAACTTAATCTCTGTTACGCGTTCTTGGGAGGGGGTATTCATAAGGGTGGGGGGGGAACTAGTTAGGCCGGCTTCGAAAACTCGGGGCAGTCCGAAACTGGGGACTTGGGATATCGCGGGTTAAACGGTAAAAAAAGATCCCGAAAAGCAGAGAAAAAAAGGGAAAACTCGCCCACATGTCCAGAAGAGAGAACGGAGAGGTGCTCTGGCTGGGGCGGTGCAAAGAGGAGGTACCATGTTCTGGCGCCAGAAGCTATCTATAGGCTGGCGCGTCGAAAAGTTAAAGGGGGAAGGCGAGAAGTCAGGATCCTGGAATGCCAGGGGGAGAGGGGAAAAAAAATAAAAAAAAAGTGACAGATTGGAACTTCACGAGCGCTGGGATCTCGATAGCTATTCGATTTGGAATCCGGTCAGGTACGGAATTCAGGGAGGGCAGGGAGCCCTCGGCACACCCTTTCAACAAATCTTTGACGACTTGTCAAAGCGCAAAACTCCGTTGCGAGAATTTTCACTGGTTCGAAGTCACAGATCCGAAAGGGAAAAAAGGTAGGCAAAGAGGAGGAAACAAAAAGAAGCTCCATCAAGAGCTGAACATACGAGGTATTAATCCGGGGCACAAAAAAAAGCATTTATGGTGCGGGGATTCTGAGGCGCTAGTGATGGACAACACCATTTGAGTCCCACACAAAAAAAGGGTTACGGGGGGGGGGTGATTGGGGAAAGCCCCATAACGTGGAACGAGAAATAGAGGCCATTTATCTTCAGGGCCTCTCAATTTGATTTAGCAGAAAAGCCGGGACAAGAACCTTGCAAAGGGAGCATCGGGGGAAGGGAGAAGGTGTTGGAGCGAAGGGAAATGTAATAACGAACTGGCGGGCGCTTACGCACCGTGACTATGTCCTCAGGGAGCTCCTCGAGGGAAAGGGGGAAGCCCCTTAGAAAAAATGCGACCAGAATGAACTAGGGGGGGCTAGCAAAGTTAAAGCTTAGATAGGAGACCATCAATAGGAGAATCTGCGCAAAAAGAAGTAAGGAAAAGTAGCGTAAGGAACGCCAATCGAGGAGTTTCATTCAGAACTCGGTTGCGCCCTCGTAAGAGGTCTGCATTATGGAAGCACCAGGAAAGGTAACATGGGGAGGAAAACCGCAGGGGGTCATAAATGGCGAGAGGAAAAAAAGAGTAAGGAATCAAAAACGCATTGCAAGGAAAAACCCTAAAACCTTTCACAAAAAGGGGCATCAGAAAAGGGGGACGATACCGACCGGGAAAAATACCGGCAACGAGAAATGGGTCGGAAAAACGGGGATTTGGGAGTGTTTAGGAGAAAGAAACGGATAACTGGGATCTCATTCCTTAAGAGAAAGCAACCGCATCTTCAGGGGTCATAGTGATCAAAAGGAAAAGGAGTAAAAATGAAAAGGGTTTGGGCTATCCTCGAGAAAAAAACGGAAAAAGCCTCATCCGGTGCGTACCACGTAGTTTCAAGGGGGGTCTTCTGCGTCGGGGGAGCTCCAGTGGAGAGGAGGGGAAGGCGTGGCCTTGGTTCTCGGGGAAAAAGACTATCAAAGGAAAAAGGAAGAGGCAAGAGTCTGGAGGGATTAGGGAACAGAAGAGGGAACATCGTAGAAGGGAGGTACTTTCCTGCGGGAGGGGAAAAGAAAAAGCCGACAGGGGAGGAAGGACGGCGGAACATTCTTGGTACAAAAAACAACCTCCGTTCCTTGCATCAGAATCAAAAGCTAAGAAAACTAGAAAGGGGGGGCAAGTAAAAAAATGAGGGTTTCGAAAAGTATCCAAGGAAGGAAGGGGGGGGGGGGGGGGAAAATGGCCTGGTTGACCAAGGAGTGGCTTCCTCGCTTGGTCCCGGCCTTAAGCGAGCTGATTACTGGGCAGAAAACGAAACAAAAGGAAGGAGGAGGGGTCGGGGGATCACTGAAAGATGAAAACCCCGGATGAGAGTCTACTTGGCACCAGTCATACCTATCCCAAAACAAAACAATCCTACGAGGCAACGCCCAAAAAGGAAATCTCACGGCAGACACAGGAAAGTGGAAGCTTACTGCAAAGGGACTTCACGAATCGATGGTCATGGGACTCGCCGAGAAAGGGAGAAAGTGTCGAGAGAGTGAAAAAGGTAGAGCGGAAGGAGGCAGGTGCCAAAAGGGCCGGGTCCAGTGTCTTCGGTTTTTGGGGGTGAGAGCGATTCCGCATAGCGAAGCCCAAGCCCAGGTTTCAGGATCTCGGCCGAAGAAAGGCAAAGTTCCAGAAGACCGGTTCACGAGGGCGAAAGGAAACCGAAGGGAAAAAAGAGGAAAAGCCTTAATCGTTTGGGGTCTCCTGCTACTCCGGAAGAACAAACCGATCACGTTACAGAAATAAACAAAAATAGGGAGGGAAAAGGCTCATAAAATCTTGAAACAAATGCTTAAGAGGATGGCAAGGAATGACAAAATTTGAAGGGAAGGAATGTAGGGGGCCGCGATCACCTCTGCGCAGCACGCCGCCAAATTGTCCTTATCAAGAAATTCGACCCGCGGAAAGAAGAAAAACTGTGGAAGAGGAAAAGTTCGGCCCTGGTGAAGGAAATTAGGTGAAGGATTTCATAAGAGCATTCTCCTCAAAAAAAAACACCTTAGGGAATAGTAGAAAAGGGAAATTAAAGCCTGGCACCCTACTGAGGGAAGAATGTCAAGTAGAAGCCACGGCCTAAAGGAGACATAGGAAGTCTAAAACGATTTGCGCGCACTGAAGGAGGTTTTAAGGAGAAAAAAAGGGGGAAAGGTAAATCGCGGACGAAAGAGGCAAAGGGAGAAAGACTTTCAGGGAAGCACTCATCTTACTTCGATCTTCAAAGAAGGGACACAAGAGGGACTGAAAGAAAGGGAAGGAAATACTGTTGGAGTGGGCGAAAGAAGTCGCAATTCAAACGCAGATTCAAAAAAGGGGTCAAAAGGGGCAGATAGTGGGGGGGGAAAAGGATCAAAAGACCGTCAACCTTTCTCTAGGAAAATGTGGTAGCAGAGAGTATGAGAAAAAAAAGATCAACAGTTACCTTAATCCAAAGTCGATTCGTACTCTCCAAAAACACAACCCTAAAACCAAAAACTTACTATCCGGAGGCTTTTGGTAAAAGAAAGAAGCTCGCAAGGGGGGGAACAGCGACAAGGAGAGCTCTAACGGTCGGTAACACTAAAGATTTCGTGACAAGTCATTAATCATGACCACGGAGACCTAGAGTGAAGGAAAGGTTAGGGGGAGAGGGTGCTGGGGCGAAGGGGGTCTCAGTTATTAGGGTTCAAAAGGGAAAGGAGAGTGGAAGCGGAGAGAAGCTCAGCGAACAGAAAAGGCATTTTGGGGTTTTCGATCGCTGACTTACTCATAAGGCGCTACTAAAAACCGGAATGAAAGGGAAAAGCGAGAAGGCAGGGGGTGGACCAGAATCCTTAAGGTAACGTGAAGGGAAGAGGGCGGTACAAAAGGGGAAAAATGCAGGAGGGAAAAGAACCTGGAGGGGGAGGGGTGGTTGTCAGTTGTGTAAAAAACGCTGCGGGGTCTATTCTCCTCTCGGAAAATTCACCGGTCAGGGGAAAGCGCAAATGGCAGGGGGGAAGTTACCCCGAGTCTAAAAGATGTGCTCTTCAGTGACGAAAGAAAAAAGGGGGGGTAGATACTGGACGAAGGCGGGGGTGCTTCTTGCTGTTGCTGAAAGATAAAGGGGAAAAGCGGCAAGGATCTATGCCGTTTAAAACCTTACCCAAAGCCAAAGGAAAAAAACACTCTTGGGAAAAACCTACGTGGTTAACCTAGTGCGAGGGAAGGGGAAGGGCGAAAGGATGGGAGAGAAAAGATCGGGGCATGAAGGGACGGAAAGTGAGCCCGGCAAGAGCGGACCACGAAGGGACTTCAAAAGCAGGAAGAGGAAGAGTTTCCGTAGAAACACAGGATCGCTTCATTGCCGAACCGTTAAAGGGAAGGAAGAGGCCGGGGGGGGGAGAATTAGCTTGCCACGGGATGTTGAAGGGTGCACTCTCAATACACATGCGTTCCGGCGGACGCTAAAACCGGGAGAAAAAAATAGAGGGGACTGCCCTGCGCGGGAAGGAGGGAAAAAGAAAAAGGGAGAAATGGGTGCGGAACCATTAAAGGGATTTAGGGACGACCCGGAGAAGGTTGTGGGAGAGAGGAAGATGCTTTCAAAGCCCGGGAGAGAATTAAAGCTTCATTTTTGGCTTTTTCAAGGCTATCGTTGCTTTTGGGCACGTCAAATTCCTTTGAACTCGTTCCCATCGAAAAGGGCCTGTCATTGGCATGGCTTATCGAATGGAGACTGGGAGGATCAGTCAATTTCCTCCTCGGTGAGGCCCTCGAAAGCTCCGTTCGGGGAGAAAACGTGAAGGCGGATCTCGCCGCTCTTGACGCAGGAAGGCGTAGGGGGAAGGCGAGACGGCAGTAGAGCCCGGAACGTGGGGTATACAGGTAAGCATTTAAAAAGAAAAAATCAAAAAGGACCTTGAAGTATGTACCGAACAAACGACTAAGGGAAAAGTCCTAATCGTCTGTTGCAGGTTTCTTCATTACTCGAAATCAAAAAAACTGTATTAGAAGACCGGGTCCTCAATATCGGGGCAGGTGGACCCTCTGTTTCATGTTTTGGCCATCCCACCAAATGTGCTCAGAAGTCCCAGGCGTCTTACTTTGATTAGGGTATTAGAAGTGACGGGAAACGGTTTTGAAGAAAAAGTCCCTCGTGCGTGCTCACTTCAGTAGACCGCCGCTTCACTCGAATGGTCCAGAAGGGAGGGCTTTATTTGCAGTAAAGGATTAATAAAATGACGCTCGGTTGTGGGTGGAGAAGTTAGGGGTGGGAGCAGGTCAATATGAAGAAAAAAGGGGGGAAATCGTGGCTGTGTTACTTAAAAAGTAGGAAAAAATGTTTGGACATTTCGCGGGGGGAAAGGGAGGTCAAGTTGGGTGTTTCCATGGAGGTAAAGAGAAAGGCTGGGGAAACGGAAGAGGAACACCCTTCCTTAGCTTGAATCAAAAAGGACCTCTTAATAGAGAGCACCAGAGGGGGCAAGCTATTCATCAACATCAGGGAGGGTCTGGATCAGAGGCGAGCCAAACTTGGCAGTCCCTGAGGCAGAGGAGGGAAGGGGGGAAAATGAACAGCGAAATGATGTAATATATCAGGGAAAATACTCTCCAAGGGGGAAAATATAAAACTTAATGGAGAACCACTTGTACAAAAGGTCAACCCCTCCCACCCCTAGAGCATTTGGTTTGGGGGGGGGTTTGTGAGATGAGAGCGGATCAGGTAGTCGGCACTTCGGGGAATTGGGGGGTCCGGGCGGGGGAGGGGGGAAAAGTTGAAATCGATCGAAGGAAAGATGAGAGGTGGAACATTACGAAAAGAGGCATGGTAAAAAGAGGGAATAATAAAACGGAAATACCTCGGACAAGAAACGGTGGGGGGGGTGGATGGTGACTTATAAATCCGAGGACCATATCTCCAGAAAAAAAGTAGTAGGGGATATTGACACTTCGAGTCCCCACCGCCCCCCCCGTGGGGTCTAAAAAAGGGGGGTCAAAGGAGGATAGGATCAAAAGTTCCAACACCAAAATCGTCATAAGTTAAGGATTTAGGCGGGGGCCGAGGTGGTCTACATTCTCACTCTGCTTCTTAGAAGACAAGAAAGCAGGCCACTTGGGACTGGGAGAGGGTTTAAAGGGGGACAAAGAGCCGTACCCCCGGAGATTCCCAAATGAGACGAATCCACATTAGAAAGCTCAGGGGGAAGGAAAAGGAAGGGGGGGTGCGTGGGGGAAGGCTCACAATCTATGGCGCAATGAAAATGGGGGTATACGCTTCAAGGGGAGCGTCACTATTCTGGGAAAAGGAAGAAATATCGAGAACAGAAAAGCTCATGTTGATTGTTGCGGAGAAAGTCTGATGGGATGGGGGGGCAAGCATGAGGAGCGCTGGTTTAAGAGGATCATCGCTAATTCGAGAAAAAAATCTGTGAGAAAAGTCCCAGAGAAAAAACCGGGGGCGCTGACTCGAGTCCAAAGCAAAGCTGGAAAATGAAGTGCACAACGCGAAAGTAAAAAACAGTTGGGGTGACTAGAATATTCCTAAAAAACCGCGCACGATGGAACCGTTCAGGGAAAAAGCTGAAATGAAACCCCAACAACAGAAAGAGAACACCCGAGGACATCCGAGCTTAAGGCCAATCCCGGCACCGCAGGGCATGGAAGGGCAGTGATGCGTATTCGCGATGGGGGGACCCGGCCACAAGAGGGCCCAAAAAAACATTTGTGTCTAGACGGTGGGGTTGCTTGACAACCGAATAACGTTTCAAGCGATGAGACGAAAGTCGCATATTGGGGCAGAGGGGAGTAGAGAAAAAGGAAAAAAAAAAGATCAGGAATTGCAAGACTTCTAGCGTTACTGGGGGAAGAGGAAAGGCGTGGGGGAAAAAAAAATCAAATGCGTTAACGGAAAAACGGACGGGATCAACGCCCGAATCGGGGGGGGAAAGAAATAGGGAGGGACTCAGACATAAAGGACAAGGAATCCTTGCTCAATGCGGACAAGATGAAAGAATAAGGGGGTTCTTGGCCCGGGGGGGGGAGGAAACCATCAGCGCTAGATATGGAACGCAACGGAGGTAGCACCGGAGGGGGGGATTGAAGTAGCACTTTGCTGTGCCAAGGCAACAAATCTGTGAGGGAAAAAACCCTCAATAATATCTTTAGGGTGAGGTTAGCACAGGACTAACTGGGAGTAGAGGTTCAGCTTGGGAAGGGGGGCAAATGGCAAAGTGAGGCACACAGAAAGGGAGCAAAAGGAAAGAAGACAATGGTCAAAAATGTCCCTTTCAACCTGGGAAGCATTGACAAAAGGACGCGTGAGGAGCGGAAAAAGGGGAGGAACATAAAACAAAATAGATCTGTAAGGGGGGGAAAATTCATTTTGTCGGGTTGGGGAGTCTCAGGGGAAAAAGGCTGTCATCATCAACCAGAAAAAGCAGCTGCCCCTAGGGTAAATGCATGTGGGGGAGGAACCGCCCGTAACGCGACCACACGCCACTCTCCATTAAGCTCAGCGATTGGTGGGGTCATCACCAAAAATTGAAACCGGGAAAAAGGTAACAGCACTGAAAAAGAGTCGTAAACATTGGAAAGAGGGGGCTTGAGTTTCATAGCATCGATGTCAGAAAAGGCGGAAGTGTTGCAATCTTTGGTCAAGGAAAAGAGAAAACGTCGAGGAAACCGACTCGACCTCCTCCGAAAAATTCCTTTCTTTTCGTTGAAAGGGGAGTTCACGATAGCCCAGTGAAAAGCCTAGAGGGGCCCTGCCACTGTTTCTGCGAGTGCAGACCTGGCTGCACGGAGAGCAGGATATGGAAACTCGTACGTAACTCCTTGCCTTAAAGGCAATGCAACTGGGGGAAAGTTTAATCATTACTGGAAATGGAGGATGAGGGGTACGGGGGTTTGTCTAAAACATGTGCCTGTTCCGGCGGGGAGGGGCGTCGCGAAGAAAAGCAACACTTGAATTAGGAAAAATGGAAACCGAAAAACGGAAGGGGAAGCGTAATGGAAACTTGTTAAGGGGACACCGAGGAAGTAAGTCCTGGACGGGAAGCATTAGCAATGCCACGGATCCCATACGGCCCGAAGGAAACACCCTCACTCCTCAAAAAGGGGGAAAGGGGTTAAAAAGAAAGGTGAAGATGACTCCGGGATCACTAATCTCATGGAGCCCTATCTAATCTCCGGAGACGATAAAGGGGTCAAAAAAAGGGAAGAATCGAAGGCAGGGTCCCACAACGCCTTCAAAGAGGGGGTTGTGGGGCGGCGAGTAAGAAAGAAGCTGAAGCCCGAGAAAAAAAAGGGGTCTGAGTAGTCCAGACCATTAGCCGTACAAAAAGAAGTCGAGCCGTGAAAATCTTGGCGAGTGCTCGAACAAACAAGAGCCGCTACAAAAGGGAAAGAAGGCTGGGGGGAGGAAGAAGACGAAGGTGAAAAAACAGTTTTAGAGGTACGAACTTCAGAACACATCGGCTGTAAAAGGCGGTGACAGATCGAGCTTTGACTGAAAGGAGGGGAAGTGAAAACAAAAGGGCACGAGGTGATTCAGGGGTCGTCCGCCAAAAGCTTGCGCAGACAAGGGGAAAAACGTAATCAAATCCGCTGCTCGAAGGTCGGAGCGGGGGGAAATTGGGAGGGAACTGAAGTGCCCTGTTCATCAGGGAGGGGGGGGGGTCCAAAGGGAAATAAGAACCCATCATCGATACGAAAAAAAGAAACTTCTTAGAAGACTTTGATGGAAATAGGAAAAAACAGGTGAAGAGAAGCAAGGAAGAGAGGATAAAAAAATGTATGCGGTCTAGAAAAAGGATGCAAGACAGTCTTCGGTCTTCTGCAAGAATCTCTGAAAGAAAACTCTGCAAGGGGTAAACAGGTAAGAAGGAAGAATCGAAGAAGAGAAATGACAACGCCTGGGACATCCGGGTGGAATGACTCCGTAAGGTCATAACTGGGTGGAGTCGATCAGATGGACATGCTCTTAAACAGTATGGGGAAGAGGAAGTGGACCTGAACGTTGTGGTCAAGAACCTATAAGAACACGGGCTCAAGAGAAATTCTGGGCCTGCTAAAGAGAAAGACATCAAAAGATGAAGGGAAAGGAAGCACGCTTCTACGGACTCGCCGATCCCAACAAGAGGACAAAGGACTATCAGGAGAGTGTAGCCGAAGATAGAGGAAAATATCAAAAGGATGGCTAGGGAGGTCGGCTCTGTGGACACTGAGATTCAGTAAAGAAAGAAGGTAATACTACAACACTTTACGTACAAGGGAAGGTAAGAGGTTGATGGTTTTAGAGCCTTTAGTCTTGCGGGAATAGATATGGAGAGGGGGAAGGTGTCACATTAAAAAAAGGGGAAGCAAGAAGTGATACACATTAAGGGGAGAAACAGCAGGTTTGGAAGTACGATCGCTAATTACTAAATCTTCTGCTAAAGGCCTTGCGAAAGAAGCAGCCAAAGGCAGTTTGTTAAAGCGCCAAACAGGAAACGAAAGGTAAAATTTGATACAGACCCGTACTTCATAAAATTCCCCTGTCTGGATATCCGTGATGCAGTAGTATTGTTTAGTTACGAAGGGTCAAAAAGAAAGGAGGGGTCAAGGGATGCAAAGGACGGCATCTAGCAGCACAGTGTCAGGAATTACGAGTCTCAAGGGGATAGTTCAAAAGTGGAACAACGCACTAAAGAATCAGGAAAGAGGCAGAGGGAGGAAAGAAGGTGCCGGTAAAGAAGATGAACCAGTCCAAAAAACGACGACCGCGTATTCCTCCCGTCAACTCCGGCATGAGCAAAAACTTGGGTAAACCAAAAAGACGTGTAAGTCAAGAGTAGTGCTGGAGTAAATTTTCTTCCGAGGGGACGAGAGGGGGGCCTTTATTCAAGGAGGAAAAAGGGGATCTCTGATTTAGGGAAGCCATATTCACATGACCAACTATTAAAGGACTTACAATCCGGAGGGAATGAGGACCGTTTCCCTGACACACGCAAAATGAAAAATGGAAGGGGAAAAGGAGTGCGTGAGGGGGGGGGGGGGTCGGGGTGTCTAGGCCAGGCGGTGGGAAATTCGCTAAAGTGAAAGTGGGGACCTGGTTCACCCTTGAATGCTTTTGGAATGGCGACTAAATATCCTGGAAAAAAGACTCAGAAAAGGATCGGGGGCGCTTTCACAACAAGCGAACATCTGAAAAGGATTGGGAATGCGCCCGCAGGGAAAAAAAGAAGGGGGGATCATAAGAAAAAAAAGTCGGATGTTGCTGGACTGGGGGGAGTCGGCATCAATTGGCTCAAATCTCCATTAAGGTGCTACGCCAGCTTGCGGGCATAATTCAATCTCTAAAGAGATCGGGAGGAAGGGAAACAAATCTAAAACATTAAAGGGATTCATTCTGTTCGAGGGAAATTGAGAAAAAGAGAAAGGGTACTTTAGGGGAAAAACTCGCGCAGTATCGATCCGAAGGGAGGGTCGGGAGAGCCGCCGTGAGTCGTTATAACAGGTAGCAAGGGGGTGGGGGGAAGCAGCAGGGAAAGCCCTGGCAGGGACGGGTGTCCTCGAGAGGGCACTGGGAGCCTCCTTGTTCAAAACGTTTCTCGAAATCAGAAAAAAGGAAGGAGCAATATAAGAGGCGCGTCAATCAACTTTGGTAGGGGGGGGAAAAACACAAAAAAACCTGCTGGGATGGGACAGAGGAACAATGTTGGCAAAAGCGATGCTAGAGAGGCCAACCACAAAATGCAAGGCAGGAGTGAATCAGAGAGTCAACGCTAGGATGGAGCAGTTGGTTCGCAAGTAAGAAAATTGTGAAAGAAGGGATCTGAGAAGGGGACCCACAACGGAAGGTTTGTTCAGCTGTGTGTGAAAAGTCGGTGAAAAGTTGGGTTGGGAAGAGAGCAGGAGGGTTCGCAGAAAGGGGACGAAAATGACCGGGGGTACGCGGGCAGGACCTGACGAGGAAAATCGCTCGGGCCCCAGCCAAAGGTCAAGGGGGAATCAGAAAAAAAAACATTGGTCCAGGAGCCTATTGCTCGCTATGAAGGAAATTTTCCAAAAAGAAGGGCGTTACTCTCCAGAAAGGGCACTTCAGGGCGCCAGCCGGGGGGGGAAAGGAATTTGGAAAACACGACCGCAAGCACAAATAATACGTCTTATAGCCACGAAGAAAGAAAAGGGGTCGTAAGAAAGGGACTACCGGGGGGTTGTACTAAGGTTGGGGGGGAGCGCCTATCAAACAGTCCCCCTTTAAGGACCGAGATTTTGGAGGAAATAATAAGAAGAAGGAAATAGAACAAAACACACAGAAAGCAAAGAACAGGAACAGCGAGAGACAGGGTGTTGGCATGGTGCGAAATAGATTGCCAAAAAAAAGGTCTCCACTCTCGAAAAAAAAAGGGGGGGGCGGGAGATATTGTCTCCGGCCTAGGAGGTGTCTGCAGGGGGGGGAATATTCTCAGAAGTCCAAACCCATCTTGCTCAGGGAAGGGCTTTCGGGGGAAGAAGGGGAGGACGTGGTGGTCACTGACTATTCGGCACTCAAGCTGAGGGAAACCTCGAAAAAGCTGAACTGTGACGGGGGAGACTGAACTCTTTCAACATAGAGAAGCCAAAGAAATGAGAAATGAAGGAAAAAGAATCCAAAAAACAGAACCCTCAGAAAGAGAAAAAGAGGTCCTGTTTCGGGAGGGCGGGTGACGCGTTTAAAAAAGCTGGGGATCCAGGATTAGAAGATCAAGAGGCGTCAAGGATCTGGAAAAGGTCAACATATCGAGTAATTCAATAGTCCGAAATTCAACTGGGGGGGGGGGGGGGGGGAGGTCAATCTTGGATAAAAGGCGAGGTTTAGTGGGGGAAGAGAGCGGGAAGCGAGAGAAATCTCTTACATCTCCCATGGTACTCTCTGCAACGCCTGAAACCCCGGCAATCGTTACAAGGGAAAAACGCGGGACGAGGGGTTGAACTGAGCAGATCCATTTAATACTTCACAGCTATCCGTTCCCGAAAGGTGCGACAAACAACATCGCTCCACTTCAAAAAGAAGGGAGGGGAACGAGGGTGAAAAAAAAGTCATCCGCATTTCTTAAGGCGTCAATGCAGACTTATGAGAAGAATGGATTTGAAAAACCCATGGGCGAGTCGGGAAAAAAAAGGGAGAGGACGGTGGGGTTGACAACCTAAAAAGGAAGTTTTCCACGTAGGAAGACCTTCGAAGGAAAAAAAGTTCCATAGTGCAAGCTAATTTCAAAAAAAAAACCGAAAAAAAGCAAAATGGGGAAAAGGGATGAGACGTCAGGCGTTAGCGCACGGCGGCTCAAATGCGGACTCTGGAGAAGAAGTGCGACTACGCAACCGAAAGTGCACCGGAAGCGCTCCTAAGGAAAAAGGCCCTTAGAACTCAATGCGACGAATTACGAAGTAAGGGTGAATACATTTTGTGGAATTTAAAGTCGTTCGCGAGGAAACATCAAAAAGAAAGGTGGAAACGCAAAAAAGGGAGGCCGTATCCTTTAGATCCATGGAGATGCGAAAAGGCAGCTGCTGACGGAAGGCATCCAGACCAGGACGCAGTGGGGGTACCCCTACGTAAAGAAAAAAAAGCGAGAGACCACAAAAATAACGGGAGTGGGAGCGTCCAGGAAGGGGCCGCGGGAGTCAGAAAAGTCTCGAGTGAGGTCCAAAACTATCTTTACGACGAAGGGAGCATGGATTGCACCCGGAGACCTTAAATAGCGCCTTTCAACGGCACAATTGCGATGAAAAAAACCGTCCAAATACGCAAGTCGGTCACATTCATGGTGAGGGGGGGAGAAATAAGGACGCGAACAACCAGCAAAGGCAAACCCTAGTGGTCATTCTTTATGGGGGAGAACAGCATCACCGGCGAGAAAGAGAGAGATTGTGCCTAGTCCTCAATACAAGGGATTGGGCAGCCACAGGAGGGACCAGCAAAGAAAGGCGTACCCGGGAATGTTCAAATGTGTGCTTCTGCTGTTGCGGATCCAGGATGCATCTGGGGGGGGAGCTGGTGAATTAGTTGACCATGACAACCGTCCAGGAAGAAGACTGGAAAGAGAATCATACAACGTTCTTCTTCTTGCGGGGTCCACTGAATAGCACATAGTGAGCTCGATTGACTTCAAGGAAGAATGTGGGGCAGTGAGACAAGGAGGAAGGGGGGAACTGACAAAAGCCGAATATGAAAATTGTAACAACTAAAAATCCTTCCTTCCTCAAATGCTTCGAGCAGTGGGAAAAAAGTGGAAAAATCCTGCAATGGGGTCAAGGAATGCAATTAGGGGTCCGTTGGCGGCAAAAAATGGCATGGAAGGGGCGGCATGACAACAAAGGAAGCGCCGGGGAGGGAAAGAACGAAAAAAAAAACGGGCATGGTACGTCCTAGACTTTGTCCAGGATCAAGCCGCGGAATAGTTTTCTGAGGACGAACTTTGCACCCAAAAATCAGGAGGGGTTCCCCCTCCTACAAGCTATCCAACCCCGGAAGGAAGAAAAACCCGGCAAGCGGGCCTCGCTAACCTCGGAAGGCACTAATCTCGGGAGAGAAACGAAAAAATCTCCGAGAGGAGGTCTCTTAAGTCACCTATCGTAGGAGAAGTGGAGGGCATGGTCCACACAAAAGGACGTATATTAAAACTTTTTGTTCTTGTGTTGTGGAGAGGTTACCGCAGCGAAAAACGTCCCGGTTCCTCACAGTTGGGGGAAGGAAAAAGGTAAGCCAGACTAAACATTGCAAAAAAGCATATAAGGAGGATGGGAGGCGGTTCTAACTACCCCGGGGTAGCAGCCAAAAGGCTTCAAAGATTGGAGGAGGGCGCCTTCACAGCTTAAAACAGTTGAATGAAACGTTCGACGTCGAGAAACATCGGCTTTCCGGAGGGCAAAAGCCCATAAAGCTTCGGAGGGGAAGGAAATCTGTGCACAGACCGGACGAATCAAAGGGTCAAAAAAGGGAGCCAAGCAAGCTTGTCCGTACCCCGTGGAGGAGCTGAGGAGATACCAAAGGGAGTTGGGATTCGTAGTAGAAAGGGAAGAGAGCGTAAGGTGCCATGATGGACATACCACA
>Ga0179593_1307512_pt1 | contig 16673 bp, 12 predicted proteins | sample CZODoug2_1_08_16_FD_185931 | JGI IMG/M metagenome (GOLD analysis project Ga0179593, IMG submission 185931) | Vadose zone soil fungal communities from Angelo Coast Range Reserve, California, USA - CZODoug2_1_08_16fungal (PacBio error correction) | ecosystem: Environmental > Terrestrial > Soil >...
AAGCGCTCACGATCGGCGCATTAAAAGAAGGCGCAGAGAGGACTCCCGCCATTTTGAAATGTCTCCGAAAACCGAAAGGAAACATGGAGAGGTCCGTGATTACGCAGGACGAAACGGGGGGGGTGGTGGAGTTGGGGGGGGGGGGGTGGTGGGGGGGGGGGGGGTGGGGAGAGAGGGGGTGACGGCGACGATCGCGTTCGGATAGAAGCCAAATCCCAGAATATTCCCTTCAGGCACCAAAAAACAGGGTTGTCTCCAGGATCCTCGGGAAGTGGTGAGCGTCGTCGGGCCTACGACCTAAGTCACCGGTAGGAGCCGATGCCAAAATGATCGATGTCAAAGGGGTCCAACTCGCATGGAATACATGCGAAGGCGCCGAGGGCTTGCACACTTTAACTGACCCATGTCTAAAGTGGGGGTACAGCGCTACGTAAGCAAAGGTACACTGCAAAAACCCCATACCTGACTGAAGTACACTTATGAAAGGGGGATTCTTAGAGCAGAAAGTATCTGCAAGAATTGTCGGTATCTCGTTCTCTCTCACATATGTGCAAAGGGAGAATGCGATTGGGACTTGCAAAGCTTCCCTAGTGTTAACCGCGATTGCCGTTCTGGGATGTAGAAAATATGTAAATTACGTCGTGGATCATTACTAGTAAATAGGAATTTCCTCTGCTGAAGAGGGTCAGATTGATCCCGTTTGAACTCCCCAACAAACTGCGCAATGTGACTTTGCCGCCCTTACTACCTGACTCGAGGAAGTTAGTATGCGACACCAAGACGGCGGGCCAGCGTCTCTTGGGGGAAAATCCGTTGAATCCCGTAATTAGGACTCGTCATGATGCAGGGGACCCCTAACTAATGGGACTGTGGGACAGGGGAGCGAGGCTGTCCTGGCACCAATATCGGACGGGAGAAATGCGCCAATCGAAACGTCCGGCGCGCGTTTTAATTAAAGGGGTGAAAAAAACTGACCAGAGTTTGTCTTCTGCAGCGGCTTTCTTGACAATGAGGGGTGGGGGGCGCGGGGGGCAGACGGGCTTCAATAATGGTGGATGTACATAAACCAGCTGATTCGAAGCGCCAGTCTAGCGAGAACGAGGGGAGGGACCCCAGAACGTCGCAGGCCACTCTACGCACGATCCGGAAGGAAAATAGGTTGGCCTCGAAAAGACGGGGGAGGTGAAGGACGGCTCATAACACGGCCAAATCTCTGAATGCAAATGCGGGGCTAGGACATCGGGGAGGAGGAAAAGGCTTGTCGTTGCTTTCTTTACAAGGGGGCGATGAGCAGTTCAGAACAGTCCTGGCCGTTCGTTGAAACCGTCTGTTGTCAGGCTAAAGGGATGGCTACTAGGGCCAGGGGAAGGGACCCCGAATCTGGCTGAATCGTGCGAAAGTAAATGAACCAAGGCCTAGGAGACAGTCCGCAGCATTAAGACTTTCATCCCGTCCGGATCTCCTGGGGCGGCCGCGTAACCTTCACAGCCCCATGGACCTGCCATGAGTTCACCAAAGGGGAGTCACATTTGAAGGGGGGGGGGAGAAATCACTTGCTGGTAGAAAAGAAGATCGCCCTCGAATCAACTAGCTCGGTCGTCAATTAGAAGGGGGGGCGTCTTTGACCTGAAGACCGACGTATGTGGGTGACGCAGGCGCGCGCGTCAGTACCATTCCCAGGTATGGACTTATATCGTCTATGGGGAAGAATGAAGGATCAAAAGGGGCCCCATTGAGGAAACCACGAAAAAGGGTCCGGCCGCCTGGCAGGTTCTAGTACCGCAATCAAAGGTTTGTAATCCTTCCGCGGGCGCGTGGGGGAACTAGCTAAAGGCCAAGAACCGAAAGCGACTGTGGAACCCCCCCACGACCCGTATCGTAGTAACGGCCAAGGGGTGAATCAACAGAAAAAAAACTCTTCCGATGGGCATCAAGCGGGGCGCTGGATTTAGTGGGCTGAAGCTCATAAAACCAAAAGGCCATCCAACGCGGACACCGATTTAGGAGCGGGAGCTAGACAGAAAGTTCTGGGGAAAGCATCCAGAGAGAGGTGGTGCAAGAAAAACACATGAGGGTCTAGAAAAAACGATAGTGAGTTAAAGGGCTCAATGAGTCGGGGGCATAAAACGCCGCCGTTTCTGGTTGTCGGAAGGGGGGGGGTGGCAGGTACTCTTCAGTCCGGGAAGGGTACGAAAAAAAAGGGGACCCGGCTCAGCGGGACGTAAGTCAGGATATCAGGACTGACTTGGGGTGGCAACTAGATCCACGACGGGCTAGTGGCCCGTCCCAAGTGTCCAGGGAAAAGGACCCGGCGGACGTAGGTAGCGCCCCCGATGGACCCAAAAAAAGGTTCCTGGTCAGAGGAATCAGGATTACGCCTCTTTTAAGAAGGGAAAAACGCAGATTCCGCGGCAGAAATTTGATGGAAGGAGGGGGCAACAAAAAGGCTTGAATGAAAGACAGCGACCGAAACGAAAAGTGCCTGGAGAGCGACAAGCGAGAGCCAACATGGCAGACGAATGGCTCAAAAAAATTCGGAAGGGAATTAGCAGGGGACTGTTGGAGTAAAACCGCGACGCTAAGAGCCAAAAGGCACGGCAAGAGGATGAATGCGCCGAAAACAAAAAATTCGCGCGACAGGATAATAGCCCTGGAGGGACAGGGAGGCGCAACGGCAGTTCCTCGAGAGGATCGTGGAACACGGGATAAACAAAGATGACTTTCAGATAATGATAAATCTCTTGTCAGGAGGAAAAGCCTGGGGATCGCACCAAGAACCGCTACGAATGCTCAAACACGGAGGGCTTCAAATCTCCATCGAATACTCCCCAATAAGAGGAAGGCAGAGGCGGTACGCTAAAACCAGAAAAAAAGCGAATGCGGCGCGCGGAAAAGTGGGCCGCCCACTAGCCGCAACAGCTCAGGGGAGGTCGTTGCGACGATTATGCGCCCGGAGCGCTGGAGTGCCATGGGTGGTTAGGTACACTCCTTGGGGGGGGGAAAAACCGGGGTCCAGGATCAAAAATTCGGTAAGAAATTGGGAGTAGGCCTTCATTGTAGGCCCAGAGAAATATCGATCACGAGCTATGAAAGGGGTAGTCAGCGACCGGCCTCCAATCACATGAAAGCGTCGGAGATCGGCTAAACAGCGCGAAAACGCGGTCGCGGAAAACAATTAAGGGCAGCAAACGGCTCCCGGTCGCAGGAGCTTGCAACCCGACCGTGATACGGTCTACACTCCTGCAGTGAAAAACGTCGAGTGGTGGGCTGGTCCCCCCTACCTGGGAAAGTTTGGGGTTTTTCCACGGTAAAAGGCGGAGGTACGGCTGTCTGTTGGGAAGGGGAAGATTCGTCCCCAAACCTTCCACTTGATTTCATAAATTATCAATGCCGTAGACGAAACTAAGCGCCGAAAATCCTTCAAAGTCTCGCCGCCAGGGGAAGACGACAACGACAGGGAAACTGAAAAAAGACCGGCAGAACGGGAGGGGCAGGAATCGTGGCGCGCTTTGACTCAGTCAGGAAAACGAAGGAGTAGGACACAAGAGAGTGAGCGCCACGGTGAAAATCTGTTGGATCGAAAAATCAAATTAAAATGAGGTTGAGCCCATTAATGAAAGGATCAAGGGACAAGGGTCTCACCAGAAACGGCGGAAAAAAAACGCCGCACCTCGGAGCGAATTGAAAATACGAGAGATGAGGGCCGGTTGGGGGCTCCAGAAACCAGAAACTGTAGACACGGCACAAACAGCCAACGTATCACCTGCGCAGGATTGTGGTAAGGACCTGGGGGTTTAGACTAAAAAATGGGACGTCCGAGCGCGCGCTAGGAACGGTTGGGCCGAATGCATGACCCAGCAAAAAAAAGGTCTCTTTTTGCATCAGGGTGGGAAGTTCCTGACCAACAAAAATCTCCACAGAAGAGGGAGTGCAAAAAGAAAAGCAATTCTACGCAGCAGACCTCTCTCCACAAAACCGTAGAGGAGAGATATCTGAACCGTCGCCGACTGGACTTTTGAAGGAAAAAAAACTCTGACTTGGCGATCTCAGTTGGGGCATGCCCTCGGAACAAAAGTTAGACCCGCGCCGTCGCTGGGACAGAACTCCAGGCGCTCGCGCGCTTATTAACTGACACATCAACTCACAAACAGTCGAAGGGAAGTTGTGAAGGGGGGGAAAAAAAAACAGTGCGCGGGTCGGGGGGGTCACCAACGGCCATCGAAAAAAACCAAGGGGGGGAATGAATTGAAAAAGGGGTAAAGGCCGTTCGCGAATAAAAGGGGAAAAAAAAAACGGGCTCCCGTGCGCCTGTAGTAAATGCAGGTACCCATCATCGCCGGGAGCAGTTGGGTACCTAACCCAAACCAACTTCACTCCTGTCGGGGTCTAACAAGTGCAGCGTGTGAATGTAAAGGCGGGCAGGCGGCTCGAGGCATAGCCGAAGAACGCAAAACCGCAGTCTTAGGGGGTCTTGGGGAGGATGCTGCGTCATGTAAGTGGGATGGGGGCAATGTAGCGATGAAGAGGGAAAGAAGAGGGAGGGACGCGAATACTTCCATCAGGGGAACGGTGGGTGTGTAAAAGAAACCCGGTCCAAAGACAGAAGGAACAAAAAACTGCAGACGACCGGACAAAACGTAACGGTTTTAAGGGGGCAAATCCCAACGTGCTCATTTCGAAGAGTAAACGCGTCTGAAGCGCAGGGCGACAGCGACCTAAGACGCTAATAAATGTCCTCCAGTAAGTTTCCTCATCAAATCGGTTAGCAAGGCTCAGAATGAGTCAGGAGGGTCGCCAAACAGATAAGAGCAGCGCCTCTGGAAAGAGGGGGTCGGCGGTAAAAAGGAAACGGTCCGTGCCAAAAAAACAAGAAGAAACGACCGCGAATTCTCCGGACTTTTCAACAATGCCGGTGCCAAAAACCCAGGTTGAACGACGCGAAACCTTACTGCCAATCCTCTCAAAGCATCCATTAGAGGGGCGATAGAGTGGGCGTAAAGTTCTCGAATGAACATGGAACCACCCGATGTAGTCCGGAATAAGAGAATCGTTCTATGGAGGAGTATTTCCAAACAGGGGGTAAGCAAATCGTCAAGGGGGAGCAAGAAAAGAGGTCAGGTCATATCCAAGGCAAGGAAATAAAACACGAGCTAGGTACGCAAGTGATCAGATCTCGTTCCACTCAGACGTGAGGGACCAGCACGTGGATAGACAAAGTGGGAAAAGACACGGATTACTTCGCAGGCAGCGCAAAATGAGGGAGGGCGATTAGACAGACGTGCCTGGGGCGGCAGGCGTCGTGAGAGGTCGAAAAACTCTCCAACAACTCGGAAACTATCCATAAAGTTTTTGCGACATGATTGAGTGGGGAATCCGGGCTGTCAAAAACTCTCGACAGTCGGCGGTCCTAGGTCTTCTCAAGGAAAGACATGACCAGTTCCAACGCCACGAATCTGCGCTTTGTGTGCTCGGAAAAATAAAGTATTCCTGTCAGCGTAAATAAAAAATGGGGGCTGCCATCGGGGGGGGGGAAACTATCTCTGCCGCCCTCCGGGAATTTTCAAATTAAACAACTGTAACGTCAATCAAAGTCTGGGAAAAGGAAGGGGCCCACCCCACCTCAACTGATATCCTGTACATTCCCTTCCCGCTGCACTCTGTGCCTGGGCCGTCGAAAGACTGTAAATTCAAAGCCGCAACGACCAAAGCCAGAGAAAAAAAAAAAAGCAGATCGGGATGCTTAAGAACGAAGTGGATGCATGGCCCAAAATAAAATGGGGTGAATCGAGCCCCTCATCCAGTGGGGAAGCTTGCCACTCTCAGAACTGAGATGTCAGACAAGGGAAATCTTATATCTCTATAACCGTGCCCGTCAAGAGTTTGGTAGGATCGTTTGTTGGGCTACAAACGCCAATCGCGGAAATTACCCGGCGGTGGATTAACCTTCCTCGGTTGTTTGATTCAAACGAACGGAATAGGGTACAAGGGGAAACGCGCCACTGGGGCTTCCAGGGCTTGGATGCTCTGACACCCGAGAAAGGGGCAAAGAAAAAAGAACTCCCCTGATGAAGTGACTCCCGTAAGCACGACGAAAAGGAAGCCGTCAGAAAACCTGGGTGTCCATGGCGACTTTGGGGCAGAGGCCAGCCGTACAGCGTAACCTCCAAACTCGAATCGTCAGAGAAAAACTTTACTGGTCAGAAGCCGCGAGACTTGCACAAACACTCACTCAGGCGGGTCTTCGTAGACCTTAAAAGCTAGAAAAGACGAGAGAGTACATCCCGCTTGGGCTAAACGAAGGTGAGGCAAAAGGGGCAATCCGCCCTTCCGTGTTCATCGGTAGCAGAAAAAACATGGGGATTCAAAAAGTGACACGGTCACCCGTCGGAAAGCGCGCAAGGTCTTCTGCCGAAGGAACCAAAGTGAAAAAGGGAAAATGACGCCGGAAGCGATGATGCTAATGACATCTAGTTTAGCCTTGGTTCATAGCTCAAGCAAGGCTTCAGCATAAGCGGCCTGCAAGGTAGAGGGCCAGCTGCGAGGAAATCTGCGCGACAACAATAATACATACACGGCACAGGAGAATTTCGAAAAAGGCAGTCCCATAACAATCCTACTATCAAAGATTTCGAAAGGGTAACCGCCTGATAATAATCCTAAAATGCGTGGGAGGACCGGCACCAGCAACTATCTCACACCAGCAGCGTAACTAAATGGCAGTAGGACTGCGCAGTGCACTTTTTCCGGCACAGATACGATCTAATGGAATACTAGAAAAACTACAGCGGGGGGTGCTCACAAAAATTAATTAAAGCCCTGATGACACTAACTTCAAACTCACACAAAAGACGGAGGCCAGAAAAACGCGACGTTTAGTTACAGGTGCAGAAACACAAAGCAGATAAGCCGGCCGATGTGGAACCAGGCGGCCGTTCGCACCCGAGGAATGCTTGCGGCCCAGTGAAACTCAGAGACAACATAGAGTGAAAGAAGATTACGAGCAGAAGAGCGAACGATAAAGATGGGGGGGAAAGAAGGCTGCGCCTACTCTGCTGCAGAATACATCAAAAGCGAAGTCCGAATAGGTATACCTGGCGGCAAAGGACACCGTCCGACCCACTTAACTCAAGACTTCCTGATCGCGGAAAAACAATAAATCCGAACTCCTTCAGGGTCAGAGACACTCGGGAAAAGAGTTTGGGGGCCATCGCGGTATAAAAAAAAAACTGACGCACTCAATAGAATCGACCTTGAAGACTGTGGGGATCGGAACAAAAACCCGTCGCCCGACGGGGGGGGTGCTGCGGATCCTTGTAATGAGAACGGGGGGAATCAAAGAAGTCAAAAATTACTATAGGGTAGCGAATGAAAACTGCGTAAGATTGGATCACCAAAAGGGAAGCACAAAGGTCACAGGGGGGGCTTCTAACAAAATGGCCAGGTTCCGGGACGGGTAAGAACGGAACATGGACGAGTCGGGATCGCCCAATCGACGGTGGATTCATTGTGGTCGGACGGGACGACGCGAAACAGCCGAGTCCTGGGATCCCTGCCCAACCAGCAATGACAAGCTCAAAAAATGTGGGAAGTGCATTCAAGCGCGAAAGTCGTCCACGAAACACACTTGACTCCAGGCCCTTTAAGAAGTCTAACTGCCGATGACATGTGGTGCGGAAAGTCAGGAATGGGGGGAGAGAAATGCAAATGGCGTGCACGGGGATGGGGTATTGCGAGCGATCTTGGAAAATCAGGAAAGAGGAAGGGGCGGGGATCGAGCGAAACAACACAACGGAAGGCTTCAGGAGAGATAATCGCTCAGAGTCGCTATTATACCGGACCCTCGGATAAAATCCACTCCAGTGGGAAGGACGCAGAAGTTTCCGCCTACAACGGAAGAGGCAAGTGAGTAGTAGTCAAACTAAACTGGCGAGAATTGAGAGGGAACGGAACGGAAATGCGAGCGGACAGGAGCCACCGGAGAAAATCTCCAATGTCAGAAGAAACGTTGGGGACAGCTAAAGGGGGCGCGTCGGGACTTAAAAAGAAGGGTCAGGGCGGAAAGAGAGGAACGAGCGGCTACAAGTCAATGCGAAGGGGGACGGCAAGAAGGAACGGAAAAGAAACGGCCATTGGAGAAGGGCACGGGGGACCAAGCTCCAGGGTGAGAACATAGAGGGGAAATGAGAGGAACCATTCCTAAATACCGGTAACGCTGGGTAGCGAGCAGAAACTGCTCTGCGCAAAAACCGGGCGGGCTGGGGACGTTGTCGATCGAACAAGATGTGCAAGGGAGGTCGGAGGGAGGCGCGTCGAAGTTGTACATGAGGGGCAACAAAATGGACGTCAAGTACTGCAGCGAGGCCGATGGTGGGCTCGAAGTAGAGGATAATTCGGATGGGGGGCAAGGGGGGCCGACGAAGTGCAAAGCTACCGGGCTCGGGGGGGGGACTGCGGGGAGTATGCAAAGACCGAAGAGCGCGAAAGGGGAGCTTGAAAAAGGGGGGACCCGTGACGAGTCTTCGTCATGATTCTATACTCGAGGTCGGGATGAGGTGGGGCAGCACCCGCTTCCAGGCGACGGTAAACATTAAAAATCGGCGGCGGCGAGTGTGACGGGGTTGTAAGAACAGTCAGCGGGGGGTCGGCGGGCGGGTTGGAGGTTGCGGGGCTGGCATAAAACAAGAAGGAGGCAAAGGTACAGAAAAGGATGTCGGCGGCAACGTTCGATAAAAAAAAAAAAAAAAAAAATAGGGAGATGCGCCAGCACGTCGCGTCCGCGAACGACCAGTCCTGACCTTATTAAGAGGGAGGGGGGGGGGGCCGACGCTCTGGTGGAAGAAAAACCAGTGGGGGACCTCCACACTGGTCGGATGAAAGAGGAAAGCTCCATAATCAGTCAGGGAGATTGGGAGGGCTGGCGAGGAAAGGGGGCCGCCGGTGGAACTGACAAGGCGGGTTGCGGAGCGAGGGGATGCTGACAACCGGAGCGAGCTGGGGCGGGAGCGGGTGAGCAAAGAGAAAAGGGAAAAGAACCCATCGAAGAAGAGGGATCGAGGAATCCGCCAAGTGCTTCCGAGCGGAGCAGAGGGGGGAATTCTGCTGTCGCCGGGAAGGGCACCCAGGCCCGGGCAAAAACCAATTGATCACGAGGACGTGCCGGAGGGAGAATGGGAGTTTCAAGGTCTCTACAGGCATGCAGATCGCGGAGTAGGAGCCAGAAGAGGAGTTGGGACAGAAAGAACAGCGCGTATTGGGGGGTTAACAGCGGCGCGTCCAGGAAAAAGCCTTGGCTTTTCTGAAGGAAGGGTCTATGGGGGGGCAGCTGAATAGTCGACCCGCATAAAGAATGGAGCCCATAGGAAAAGAAACGGAAATGAAAGAATCCTTGCAGGGCGTGAAATTCTTAAGAAAGTTTTTCAGGTGCTCGTCCGCTCGGGGTAGGATACTAAAAAAAGAAGGGGGAAGCGACAGTAAAAAAGGGTGTCCAACCACGGCCCTGAGCTGCGGGAGGGGGGACGTGGGAAAGAAAAATACCGCAGGTAATACAGCGCGGTAGAGTTTTTCTGGGCATTCCTCTCAGAAACAAAATAAATCAAAAAAGACGGGACCGTATAGAGAAAGCCGCACGGGATTTTCTGAAACAAGAATAGAGGAAGAGGTTGCAAGAAACCACACGGGGAGAAAGGGGGCGGTAGGATTGAGGGAAGAGACATAGTCATAGAAGAGAGCGCGCTTCTGGTCTCCATTTGGTCGTGGGACAGGGGGGAGCTGACAAGATAGAAGGACACAGGGACAAAAGGGGACGGGAAGGGACGATATTTGAGGCGGGGGGGGCAAAAGTACAACACGGGTTGGAGGTGACGTCCTCTGGCCCACCTAACTACTAAAAAAAAGGAGATAGCCCCAGATGCGCAACAATTGAGGAGCGGAAAGATGAGGAAAGCTTGTTCAGTCGCATCAAAGCGCAGGGCGGCGGGCGGCGTGAGGGGGCAGGGGGAGTCGGCTTGACATGAAGGACAGATAAAGAAGGAACTCGGGGAAGAAAATAAGGGAAACATAATTGCACAGGGGCACTTATACAAATGAGACTGAAGGTTGGGATATTCGAAGAAGGAACGCATTACGCCAAAGGGAAAGGCTATATGAAAATAGCTCTGACTACTTGAACTCCGCTGAGTTCACTGGGAAATGAGCAAAATGATAATCAAAGGACGGGCCGATCAGATACTTGCTACATAATCTAAAAGTACAAGAGAAGTCACGTGATATGACTTCCTGTGAGTAAGACAAACGACGATGAGATTCTCAGACTCGGCAAAGGAACTAGTCCCAGGAATACCAAGAACATAGAAAGCTCTAGGCGAGGGAAAGGGGAACGGTCGGACAAGTCGCAACAAAGGTACAAGAGATCGCAAAGCGCCAGGCGGGCAGGATTCGAAGAGGATGGACCATGGACCGCGTCAGGTGAAAACATCGGATGAAAGGCAGGGTGGGGGGGGTGTCATTGGGATCACAAGAAAACGTGAGGAGGGGAAGGGACGCTTAGTTGAGACAAGAACTTCGATCATAACTGGCGAAGGCCGAGTATCGTTTCGAGAAAGTCACGGGAAATCATCTCTGGGGAACGACCGGGACGGCCGGGGACACGGAAAGTGGAGCCCGCGGGGGGCCAAAGTAGAGGGAAGCTGGCACGCGAAGGACACTCAGGCTAAAAAGGAATTGTGGGGGGCTTGTGCCCACCCTACCGGACGGGTTGTGTTCAAGGTAAAGTCAACGGGCTGGGAGTGGCGGACCGATTCCGTACCCCCCCCAGGGGGGGGGACCACTGGAGGGGACAGTGGCATGAGCAGCCACCGAAAACGCTCAGGGGAGAAAGGAACTGAAAAATCCCCCGAGGTAGAGATAACTTAGGCATCTAAAGAACTTAAACGTCTGGAAGTCTGCCGCATCTGCGCGGGCGGGTGGGTTAAGCGTCGCCGGACGAAGTAGGATGACACAAACAGGGGTGATAAACACTGCGCTGTGTTATAGGGGGGGGGAAAAAAAACAGGAAACTAACTTACTCGATTTCAGACGGAAGGGGAAAAGTGAGAAGGGGGCCAGTCTGCGAGAAAACAGGGAATACTGATCGAAATGTCGGGAGTTGGTGACCGACACCGCGCACGTGTTCGAAAAAAAACTTCAAAATAAAGCGAAGGCACGCGAGGGCACGTTGAATGAAGAAGGCTGTATCCGGAATCAAGGAAAACACCAGCACGACAACGGGCATGTGGAGAGGGCTTAGCAACAGAAAAAGAGCCAAAACGAAGAGGCGGGTAGTGTGAAGCTAAACGGGCAGCAGAAAGTGTGAAACTCCGAAAAAACACAGAAAGAGAAAAGAGACTGCTGTCCAATCACACGCAGGACGGGGAGAGGGACACAAACAAGCAATCTGGATGCAGACGCAGGGGTGCAAAGCCCTGAGCAACCCCTTGTGGAAAAAGCACCCGCGAAGGAGGAAAGGGTCTGAGAAAGAGAATAGAGAGAGAGGAAGTAACGCGCATAAAAGACAAGATGCGCCGTTGGGAATCATGTTGTGCCGTCGAGCCTTGGTCGGGGGGTCAGACCAAACCGAAGCTCGATGGAGGGAAAAGAGTCAGAGTCCTGGGGCGCGAACCGATCCTGGCCAAAGTACTGCCGCAAAGACATCGTTAAAGTGAGGAAAGGGGCGGAAGCAAAAAGGAAAAGAAGGTGTCACTCGACGCGGGTTTCGAAAAACTCCGGTCGGGGAACGCGGCTCGGGAAAAAAAGAGAGAAGGATTCGCAGTACCGCACGGAGGGAAGGGTTAATTTTCGGCGCGTCATGAAAACTTGTGGGGCTGAGGAAGGAATGAAGGGGAGGCGCAAGCGAGGGGAGGGAAGCGATCTCAGGTGAAAACAGACGGGGAAGGGGGGAGACAGGGCCGCACGAAAAGAAGGGGAAAAGGGAGCCTACCTTTAACAAAGAGGGGTAGGGTTTGGGACAATAAAAAAAAAACCAATTTAGCCAGACTAGCCGGAGCGGGACAGCTAAATCTACGTCAACGGCGGCTAAGAAAGAAGGGTGTCCGATACAGGACGGTTACAGGCCTACTGAGGAAAGGAGGAGCCGCGAACAAAGGAAGATCTGGAAAGGCAAATCGTGAGATAAGAAAAGCGACAATGAAAGGCGGGGGTTCCTTTCCCATACGAGAGCGTAGGGGGTAATCCGGACAAGGGAAACACAATTCTTGCGCCCACAACCCCCGTGTTGAAGACGCTACCATCCGGACGGCCGTTCAGACTCGGAAACCGCTGCTTTTTTTCATGGAATAGTTTTTTGCGGAACCTCTTTAGAAACTGCGGAATACCTCCCGTAGGGTCGGTACGAAAGCAACCGGCGAGGATGAGGGGGGAATATGCAAGGAAAGCAATCATTCGGAGCGAGCGAGAAGCGTCAGGTCCCGAACAAATGCGGCATCGAACGTAACGATCGTTATAGAAAGGGAAGGTCGGGTCCCACGGAGCTTGCGGATAAAACGCCGGTTGCGGGCCTATGAAAGAAAGGGAGGGACTATAAACATCAGACCCCACGCAGGATGGTCGGAATGCCGCTCGCACTTGCCGTGGGGCGTAGGGCGGGATCCGCGGGATCTACAAAGAACGGCGAAAAGTGCGAAGTCCCGATGGTGGAGAAATTGCCCCCACAGGGGGGGGTTTGGAATTTTGTCGTTTATCCATCGACTGTTTCTAAGCAATCAGAGTGGAGTCTCCTGGATGAAAAAAAACAATAAGGAACCCAAAACGGCGAAAGCCGGGCGCAATAGGCGCACGGTGGGGACCATCTCGAATCTGATAGACAACGTTAATGGATCCAATCAGGGGCCGATCGAGGCAAACACGTCCCAAAGGGGGTAATGTGACCGGGACAAGGGGGGACGGAAATCTGCAAACGTCGGGGTGAAGAGAGGTGCCACCCCGCCAGGACCGGATGAATGTACAGTGCCGTCAAGCTGCCGAGCTTCACCGGGAGATAAAAAGGATAGTGACAAACAAAGTGGCTGAACCATAAGCTCAGTCGTACGGTCTAATAGAGGAAGGCACACGGAGTGGTACCTAAGTATAATCGCAATCGAGGAAACAATCATCCGGGAACGCGGGTCCACGATCCCCCTGGATTATGGGCATAAACGTCTGCGCTAGGATAATCACAATGGGGCAGCCGCTGGGAATCTTTTTGGTATGAGAAATACCGGCCAAAAAGCACAAATCGCGAACTGAAAAGATGTGATGAAAGCTTCACGAGTTCACCAGACCGAGCTAGATCAGGGGGTGATTAACAGGGGGTCCAGGGCTTTGTATTTCCTCTGGAACCCGAGGGACGACGTCAAACACGTGAGGAAGGAAGCGCCTTCAAGGCCGAAGTAAAGAACGGGAAGTGGGTGAAAGTGCATGACAGGATTGCTAGTGCTCAACTTCCTTCCGCTTACAACTAGGGAAAACGGCTCTTAAAGAAAACAGGGGATGGTCCAGGGCAAAAGCGCTGGGCGAAGGAGGGGTCAAACAAAACTCACGTGGCTGAGGAAAAAAAAAAAGAAATCGGACCGGCGCCGAGAAGAGAGATGGGAGCTGCGAGGGGACTACGGGGACACCGCAAAGAAAAACTGGCATCGCGCAAAAGGGGGAGAAAGGAACGGCCAACCTAGGGGATGCTAAAAAATCTCAGCGCTTGACTGAATATATACGTCCTGAAAGGGGAAATGGAAACCACTCGTAATGAGGACGACTGTGATCGGTCATCATTGGTAATAAAGTTCTAAAAAGGGCCACGCTTACAGACAAGCCGAGCTGCAGAGAAATCTGAAATTAGCTAGCAACTAGAACGTAAACAGGGGCTGCAGACAGGGAAGATGCTAATCTGATTAACGGTCCAAGAAGCACGCAAGGAAGAAAGAAATAGTCTAAGGGCAGCGGTTAAGAAGGTCAGGGACAGTGGGAGGGGCGCCGCAGGCACCATAGCGAGCCACAAAAACAAGGAGACAAGGTAGAGGAATCAAGTGTTTACTGAGGAGACGGGCTTGGGCGGGATCAAGACGAGAAAAAATTTCGCGGACCTCACTGGGGGTTTATGTACTAACCAACCATGAGTAAAACGCACCAGTTCGAAAAGGAAAACTCCGAAAAGGGAGGACGCAAGAAAAGGGGAAGCCCAGGAAAACTAACGCTGAAAAGGGAGTACCTGGCGAAACATCGAGAAGAAGAATCCGGGGAGCAAAGTCGAATACGAAGAAAGGAAATGAACGGGACCCCATTTCATAGACCTAACATAGTAAGAAAAAAAGCAAATTAAAGTGAACGAGCAGCTCAAGTTAGACGATGGTCAGGTCGAGACAGGAGCGCTCGATGGGCTCTCATACAACTCCTCCACAGAGAGGGGCGCGATAAGGTAGCCGCTGGCCACTGAAGTGATGCCAAAGTGATAGCTTCCCACCGAGAAACGGCGGCTGCAACAAAGGAGGACGAAACAAAAAAGTTATTGATTAACGTACCCGGGGGTGACCTAGGCGGTACAAGGCGACGAAAAAAGACCGTCAAATCGCAAAGGACGAGAACATTGGGGGGAAACAGCGGGGGGAGAAAGCAACAAACGCGAAAACAGGTGCGAAAATGGGAGGCTCGTCTCCTGACACCCGAATGAAGGGGTAAAGTTCGTTTCGCAGGGAGCCATAGACCATCGTAAAGGTATTGCTTAACTGGGCACCTGGGGAAGGGGCAGCGCAAATGGCCGTAGGGTCGGGATCCTGGGACGCGCGGTGACCTGAGAGATCAGGTGGCGAGAGGTGGGAGATCGAAGTTAAAAATGGAGTGCGACGTTACTTACAAGATAGAAACTGAAATCCGGGTAAGGGGACAACGTAAGGGCAATGACAGGGGGAATGACGATATTTTTCTTGAGATCTCTAGAAAAATCAGTCCGAGCAATGTACACTTGAGCTCAAGGTCCGCTGGGACAGTTTACATTTCCGTCTAAAACTGCTTAAAAAAACTGTTGGGGCGGGGCCGTTGGGGAAAAAAATTCTAAAGGGGGGACGAATGGAGGAGTAAATCTCTACTCTTGGCAAGCCGAGAGATTGAGCGAGAAAAACTATCGAAAAAAAAAAAAAAACGGAAGGATTAGAAAGAAAAGAATAAGCGAGATCGCTTATATAAACACCGCGAGGAGGATAAGGAAAACTCAAAAAAGGAGCCGTTGCATTTCAGCGGCACAAGGAAGACCGGACAAAGAGGAATGGGGTGGGGTGGGGGGTGGTCAATTAAACGGGCAGAGCAGGGGTACCTAGAGACTCCGGACGAGACAAGCCAACCGTCGGAAAAGCAAGGTAATGCGAACGGGTGGCAAGGGATCCCGGGAGACGTAAAGGAGGGGGTCGAAAGTATGAGGTCACCGCAAGTTCACCGGCCAAGCGCGGATGGGGAAACAGGCGCCCGCTAAATTCACGCGGAGGACGGAAGGACGGAAAAGCCCAGACGGCCATGGGGGGGGCGGCACTGACCAAGGGAGCAAAAGCAAAGAGAAAAGATCGGGTCATGCGATAAAGCCGAAGTAAACAGGCGAGGGGAATAGAGAAAAGACACGGGAGCGGCTCACCGGGCGAAGCAGCGTTGAATAGAAAAGATGTGCAAGGTAGGGGAGGGGTCCGAGTGGAAAGGGCGAGCAAGCGGGGACGCAGAGAAAAGTACTGTGGCGCTTAAGCGAGTGGCAAGACTGAGAGGAATCGAATGGGCGAAGGGTCCTACATTTGATGTGCCGAAAGCTCCGTGCTAAGCTCTGGGGTAGTATGCGAAAAATCAAGAACAGACTCGGATCAGTCGCTTGAAAGCTTTATTACACTGTTACGAGTGCAGGTCATCTTCACAGGAAGATAAGACGATTGTAATCGTGAAAATGGGGGGAGGATCATGAAGAACCAGGGAAGCCATGCCATGTCGAGGCGGTCGAAGATGTCTGTACGGTAAACGATTCAGAGTGGTGACGTAGCAGAGGGGGGGAGTAACGTGAGGGGCTTCTGGAGCTACGGAGTCATAAATGGGGGGGTGAGTGACACAAAAAAGTGAGGGAGGAGCCGGCAAAGGAGATCTGTCCATCAAAAGACCGAAAAGGGAGCAGTAACAAGCTTAAGTCCGATCCTGATAGGCTGGGGTGGCTCAGATCAATGTGGCCGGCAAAGAAAGCCCACGGAGCATGATAGAAAGGAAAGAGGGCACAGGGAGAAACTGATCGGAGGTTTCTGGGAAAGTTAAGGGATGAGAATCGAAGGAGGAAGTTTAGGGCGCTGTTGGGCTCGAGATTGCTAGGAGCCCGACAAAATCTTCTATCGGATGGATCAACGATGCCAATAAGAAACCGAGGCCATGGAATCAATATCGACGACTTCATCCCTGGAAGCTTAGCATAGGAGGGGAAGGGGACACTTCAGACTGCGCCGCCGAAACACGGGGGACCCATGCTTCACCCATTTTTATAAAGAGGGAAAAAGCAGGTGCAGCGCTTGGTAAGCACAAAAACCGGGGGGGGGGGGGGGGGGGATCTGCCCGCCAGGGGATTGTCTCGTGATCGTACCGGGAGGGGTGGCAAGGAAGGAACCGCTCGTGGTTTTTGGGACGCAGGGAGTACC
>Ga0179593_1635946_pt1 | contig 16673 bp, 18 predicted proteins | sample CZODoug2_1_08_16_FD_185931 | JGI IMG/M metagenome (GOLD analysis project Ga0179593, IMG submission 185931) | Vadose zone soil fungal communities from Angelo Coast Range Reserve, California, USA - CZODoug2_1_08_16fungal (PacBio error correction) | ecosystem: Environmental > Terrestrial > Soil >...
ACTCACCAAATACTCCCCATGTCCAAAAAGGAAAAAAAAACTGGTCCACAAGGAACTCTTCCCTTAGGGGGGTATTTTGTGACGAAAAGTAAGAACGCCCAGGTGGTTACCTGTTCGTTAAACCGGGTATGGTTGTCTTCCGTTAAACCCCGGTCCATGGAGATGGCCCGCACTGAATAGTTAGGGCTGGTTCCAGTGGTCATCATAACGTCACCAGTGTACGAAATGTTGGCCAAAAAGAGGCGGTGAACGGTCCAAGTTCACAAAGACTCGGGAAACTTCATTTACGGGTGTACGGCCACAACCTTTGGACATCCCGTCAACGCCGAGTGCAAAACCCCAAAAAACAACAAAAGGGAAAAAAAAAACAAAAAAGGCGTGCAGGAACGCCGGGTGGGGGGGGGGGGCACAAATATAATAAAAATGGTAAAAACCAAAGATCAATTCAGGAAGTGAACAAATGGGGTGGGGGGGGGGGGGGAAAGGGGGCGCCAGACTGGAGGGAAGGAAACCCGGACGAGATCATGCGGTGTCACGAAACACGAAAATGAGCACAACCGGGGGAGGGAGGGAAATCAAGGGAAGGGGGTGAGAAAAACGAAATAAAGAGAAAGCAGAGACGTCTGATCAAAAAAGCAAAATTGGATGAGTGAACGGAGAAAAAAAACCCGGGTTGGAAAGGGTGGCCCGACCGAGGCAATCCGCGCAAAAAGAAGGCAACGGGGTATAAAGGTCAACGGGGAATTGGGACGTGCAAACAAGGAAGCTGGGAAAAGGAAAGAACCCAGCGAAAGACAGTAGGTCGTGAGATCACTGGTGGGTGAGGGGGGGGGAGTGCGGAAACTGGGGGAGGGGGGGGGGGGGTGGGGGGGGGGGGGGGGGGGGGGGGGGGGGGGGGGGGGGGGGGGGGGAGCACGGGGGGGGGGGGGGGGGGGGGGGGGGGGGGGGGGTGGGGGGGGGGGGGGGGGGGGGGGGGGGTGCGAGGGGGGGAGTGGCTGGGGGGGCGGGGGGGGGGGGGGGGGGGGGGGGGGGGGGGGGGGGGGGGGGGGGGGGGGGGGGGGGGTGGGGGGGGGGGGGGGGGGGGGGGGGGGGGGGGGGGGGGGGGGGGGGGGGGGGGGGAGGGGGGGGGGGGGGGGGGGGGGGGGTGGGGGCTCGGGGGGAGGGGGGGGGGGGGGGAGGGGGGGGGGGGGGGGGGGGGGGGGGGGGGGGGGGGGGGGGGGGGGGGGGGGGGAGGGAGGGGGGGGGGGGGGGGGGGGGGGGGGGGGGGGGGGGGGGGGGGGGGGGGGGGGGGGGGGGGGGGGGGGTTGGGGGGGGGGGGGGAGGGGGGGGGGGGGGGGGGGGGGGGGGGGGGGGGGGGGGGGGAGGGGGGGGGGGGGGGGGGGGGGGGGGGGGGGAGGGGGGGGGGTAGGGGGGGGGGGGGGGGGGGGAGGGGGGGGGGGGGGGGGGGGGGGAGGGGGGGAGGGGGGGGAGGGTGGTGTACGGAAGGGGGGGGGGGGGGGGGGGGGGGGGGAGGGGGGAGGGGGGGGGGGGGGGGGGGGGGGGAGGGGGGGGTGGGGGGGGGGGGGGGGGGGTGGGGAAAGGGGGGGGGGGGGGGGGGGGGGGGAGGGGGGGGGGGGGGGGGGAGGGGGGGAGGGGGGGGGGGGGGGGTGGGTGGGGGTAGGGGGGGGGGGGGGGGGGTAGGATTGGGAGGGGGGGGGGGGGGGGGGGGGGGGGGGTGGGGGGGGAGGGGGGGGGGGGGGGGGGGGGAGGGGATGGGGGGGGGGGGAGGGGGTGGGGGGGGGGGGGGGGGGGGGGGGGGGGTAGGGGGGGGGGAGGGGGGGGAGGGGGGGGGGGGTGGGGGGGGGGGGGGGGGGGGGGGGGAGTGGGGGGGGGGGGGGGGGGGGGGGGGGGGGGGGGGGGGGTGGGGGGGGGGGGGTTGGGGGGTTTGTTTATTGTCCCTCGCGGCGTAGCGGAGTAAGACCGCAAAAACTGGCCTCTGTGAGGAAGCGAGGAAGAGTGCGGAAAGCTTAAGGGATCGTCCAAGAGGAGGAAAACTCGCACCCTGCACGGTCCAAACCTAAAAAAATGTTTGACTCAGTTTGGGGGGGGCCTTTTTAAGTGAGAGGTCCTGGCAAAGGAGCGATCCCGGCTACGTTGCTAAAAGGGGGAAAACGTGCAAAATACGATTTCTCCGCATCGGAAGGGCACGGCTGACGAGCGACCTTTTCAAGACGTAACGCCGACGGGTGGGGGAGGGGCACTGGCGGGGTGCCGAAATCCATCGTCAAAACCCCGGAAGAAGCCGACTGCAGGGGGACCGCCCTTTCGGGGTACTCGTCCCCGAGATTTTTGGGGATGGGTCTTAGGGGGCGATAAGAGTGGTTCTTCAGTGTGGAGCCCCGGTAGCAGAGACAGCATGGGGGGAACCGTCGGCAGGAAGACAAAAACCCCTGCGGTCAGCGCCTGCGGGGGTTACACGGAAGCTGTAGGAAAGTTGATTTAAGAAGGTTGTTCCCAGTTAGCGCGGAAGTTGGTTCCGCCCAAGGGAGAAGTAAAATCCCAAGGGAACCCCCGCCAATGGAGGCGACCCAGTTGAAGGACAGCCACCCGGAGGAGCCGGTGCTTTTGGATCTCCAGAAGGGGCAGCCGCCGGAAAAAGACATGACTAACGCGAGGGAGTACCCTCCTTCTGGGGAAGTCCTGTGCCAAAATTTTGGGGGGGGGTAGCGTTGGTCAGCTCCTTGGGAAGTTTCGGGTTTGAAAAAGTAAATCTCCCATAATCAATCATGGGGAGTTCTGCACGGCTGCTGCAGAAGAAGGATATGTGAAGAATCACAGGGGAGTGTTTTGGCAGTCACCCCGCGGCGAATTGGACACTAAGAGGACCAATGCCAAAAGAGGACGACCTATCGACGCGACGCCGCCGGGGGGACAAATGAGGGGAGAGGGTGCAGGCTGAAGAGTACCGTCGAGGATCAGGGGACGAGCACAGGGGGGGGGATGATTTTGAAGAAAATGCCATGCAAACTCGACGTGGAAAATGGGCAGTCGACGCCGCGGAGGGATAAACAGCCGCCCTCGGTGAGGTCCGTTCAGACCCCGTGAGAGGGGGGATGATCTCTCACATCAGCCAATATGGAGCCGGGCACGCTTTGCAGGAAGAAGGTGACCCCTCCTTACCACGGACAGGAGCCACATAACGGAGGGAAAGGGGCCACGACTGGAGGAAAAGTGAAAAAAGCCCTGTCATATTTGGGACCAAAGGCAACAGGAAAGAAAAAAGGTCGAGGGGGGTTTCTAAAAGGACCGGGAAAGTATAGGAGTCAAACCAATAAAAACGAATTCAGTAACAGATATAGAAACTTGTCGCTGGTGGAACCCTGGGGAGGGGGGCATCTTCCCTAAACAATCGAATTAGCCCGCCTTGGGGGAGTCTATCAAAAAGGGTTCGCCAGGCAAGGGGGGGTTTGGAAGAAACCGACGTTGCAGGCGGTACAAAAGGGGAGGGCGCCAGAGGTGAAGGAAAAAAAAAGCAAACCTGAGGGAAAAGGGCCGAAAGGCAATCACCTCGAAAAAAGGGATAACAGCGGGTCGGGGAGGGACTGCAGAGGAGGAAAAGGGCACTGGCGGGTCATACAATTGATCACCAGCTCCGAACATGGGGGGGAACAAGGCGCGAAGGTAATCGACCGTTCCTCGGGAAAAAAACCGGGGGGGAGAAAGAGTGTCCACCAAGGAAGGGAGGGAGCACACGAGAGAGGAGGGGGGTAAAAAGAAGATGAGGCTGAGTTCATGAAAACCGGGAGGAAAAAAGACCAGGACGCAGGACAATGACCGAGGGATACACGGGAAGACGTACATCGATTATTAGAGGCAGCAGGGGGGGGGGCATGTTGGACAAAGTGACCCCAGGTAAAAAAACAGAAACGCCAAATTGCCATCGGAGGGCCACTCACTAGGAAGGAGCAGGGATGTCCTCCGGACACCAAACGCACCGGAATGATCAAAAAATGGGGGGAAAAAAAAAAACCTCAACACCTCAGAGCGGAGTGCTGTCCACGGTCGATCCCTTCGGCGGGCCACACGGTTTTTCCTCATGTGGGGGGGGGTGATTGAAAAACCGGTAAGGGGGACACGGCACGGTGAGAAACGGAGTGACCCCACAAAACAAAATATGGGACGCCTCTTTTGTGTCAGCTCCATCTCGGGAGGCTCTTCCAGCCGGTACTGTAACAAGGGATTGTCAGAGGGGGAAAAGCTCTAAACAAGCAAACGACCCTAAGACGGCCAACCAGCGAAAAAATGAACAAAAAGGGATGGTCCCGCGGGGGACTTTTCGCGAGCTCAAAGCACGTACGCGGAATGACGTCGACGAGGACGAACCAGCCTCGGCGGGGGTAAAGAGGGGGGGAAAGCCGCTCGGCCAGCGGCCGGGAAAAGAAGGGGAACTAGAAGGGCGACGGAAAAATTGAAAAATTCGAAGTTAGCAGAGAAAAGCCAGCCGAAAAGGGGGGCAGAAATTGGAGGGAGTTGAAGCCGAAACTGGATCGCTTCAAAAAAGGACAGATGCAAAAAAAAGCAGAGAATCCCTTCCAAAGTGGCGAGAAACGCCATAGAAAAAAGGACCACGTTGCACGCTGCGAAGCCGAAATCCGCAACGAAAGGAAGAAAAAAAAGGTCAATGCTCCCTCAACTGGAGAATAGAAATCCGAAGTGGGGAACGTTACGGAAAGGCCTGAATGGGGGGTGTCTGAAATCGACACAACGTGGCCTGGGGGAAATTGGAACACCGGCTAGATGCGCGACCCCGCGTAAAAAAACCAGCCAACCTGAGATCGCGGAAAAAACAAAAATCGCCATGCTGAAAATCTAGGGGACTGAGTTTGCTTATATCTCACAAAGGTTCAAGGGCCGTAGGGAAACCTGAAAAAATGAAAATTCAAAGTGCTAGCAGGCGGGAGAGTGTGTTTGGAAAAAGAGGAATTTGAAAATGCCCTTTGGGGGCCAGAATGGGTGGTGAGGGGCCTCCCGCAAGCACATGCCTTTGCGGGGGGATTCCGGCAACTCAAAAAATCAAATCCAACAGGAAGGGAAATAAGGGGAAACACTGCAAAAAAAAGCCAAATTGAGTGTACTTAAGGTCCCTCTCATAAAAAACTGGAAACTTGAACAGACGGGCCTTTTTGAAAAAAAAGACTCCCCACAATAAAAAAAAGTGACAAAAGAACTGACCAATGGGTCCGAACGGCCACAAGTAAAAAAAAAACGCGACGGCCAGGAGGGGGAAAAAAAATTGGTGCAGTTGGTAGAATGGGGACTTTTTGTGAGAAAAAAAAAAGAGATCGCCGCCGCTTAAGTCTGAACAGTCCGAATAACTAAGAAACGTGGGATGCCGAAACAGGAGGTGGGGCTGGCCGAATGCAAATGCGATGGGGCTTTCGCTACTGCGTTCTGGGGGGGGTGCGGCCTGTGGAAAAACCTCGTCCGGGTGGGGGCTTATGAGATCGAGAAACCGGGGCGGCCCAAGAAATGGTCGCTAAGTTCCAAAAAGGAAAAAAGGAGAAATTCCGACGGCCCCCAGAAAAACCAGTTCTGGGGAAAATGAGGGATGAGAGGAAGGTGGCCTGGACGTGCGGGGTAATTGAGAAAAAAAGGGGGGCGATCACGAAAACCAGGCGCACGGGCAACTGCAAGCAGAAAACAAACCGTGAGTTCATGGGAAAAAGGCAAGGACACAAAGAACGAAAAAGAAAAAAAAGGGGAGCGGGGGGGGGGTAGGTTGCGAAGACCAGAACAAGGTGAGGATATCAATAGATAAAGGGATTGAGGCGCCTGAAAAGGAGGGTGAGGGTCATCCCACGATGGACCATTACGACAGATTAGACCTACTAGTAAAGACCTGATGGAAACGTGACAAAAACGGTAAAAGGCCCTGCCGACGAGGCAATTAGGAGCAGGGAGCTTGAGGCGGGGGGGGGGATGAAGAAACAAAAAGGGGGGGGCATCGTTCTCAGCACAGGAGGGCAGGTTGGACCAGCGCGAGGAAAAAAAAGATCAGACACCTATTCTCCAAAAATAGGGACAAAGAAAAAGGGGGGGGGGTCAAAAAATCAGACGGTCAAACAAAAACGGCCAAAAAGAATGAGGGGCGAGCCCATTTAAAAACGAATAAGGGGGGAGCGCGAACTAAGAACAATAAATGACTAAAAAAAAATCGATTGTTCCTCGGGGGACGCGAAGGGAGGACCCTGGGGGGGGGGAACACCGTGACGCGGACAAGATAAAGGCTACGACGTCACGGGGATATCTGTTGCCGGAACGGTATCGGGGGGGGACAACTACCAAAGAAGAAAAAAGAAGATAATCCGAATCGGAAGACAACCCTCGAACCGATGAATATCAAAAAAAAACGAATTTGGTAAAAACACGGTGGAACCGGAGGAAAAAAGCAGCTGGGCCGGCACGCCGCGGGTTCCGCTTGGTGGGGGCCAAAACGCAACCAACGACGAGGGGCGCAAAGGTTTCCTTCCGGGAACACGCCCCTTCAAGCCAGGGAAACTGTACCAAAGCGGACTCGCAGTCCAACAGAAAAAAAGACTGGGAAAAAGGGACATAAACTCTCTGTTACGGGGAAAAAAAAGTCAGACGCAATCGGGGGGGCTTAGATTGAACTACAGGAAAAAAAAAAAACAGGTGGAAGATTGGGGGGATGTAAACCAGCGAAAAAAAAAAAAGAAAAAACGTCCCCAGAATCAGAAAAAGGGGGGTCACACTCTTGGCACCATGGCATAAAAGGAAAAACAAGGTAAGGTCTGGGTTTAAACAGGGAGGGGTTTGATGTTGGGACGGGAACTGTGAAAACCAGGCCTCCGGAAAAAAAAAACTAAAGCACTACTGGGGAAAAAAGAACCAAATGAAATACAAATAGGAAAACCAAAATGGAGGAACTGAAAAAACGGACAGTCAAGCTCCACAGGGATCGGGTGCTTGAGCACAGGATGTCAGGGGGGGGATTGTTGGAGAAATGATCAGTTTGGGAAAAGGGGACAAAACGCCTAGGTAGAATCATGGCTGGGGCAGGGGAAAGAAGGCCTTCCCACTGTGGGTTGACTGTAGGCAAAAAAAGGGACAATGCCAGAACAAAGCTGGGGGTGCTTGAAAAAAAATGGGGGGTTCATTCATCCCTCCAAAAAAAAAGGTCAAATTGGTGACAAGAAGACGAGTAAGCTACAAAAGAAAAAACCCCCCTCGGTCTATTGGGTTTGAAAGTGAAAGGACGAAGAGACTGCATCTATCACGGGGAACAGAGGGTCAAGCATGAAAACAGAAAGGTCACCCCCGAAACCGAAGGTTGGGGGGAGGGTTGAAACCAAGCAGGGGGGGTACGAAAAGGGTGCCCCAATCAAAAAGGGCAGTAATTAAAATACACGGGCCTTTGGTTGGAAAAAAAAGGCAGCCCAGGTGGGGCCCGAACTAGAAGGGGGGTGGGAAAGGATTTCTGGTGCTTAAAAAAAAGTTGGGGCATACATCAGGCAAAGTGCAAGAAAAATGTGGGGGCCTGGCTAGGGGGCCGAAACTTTTAGACGCCGCGCGCTCGCAAAGCAGGAAAAAGGGCCGAACCTATCAAAGGAATGGGGAACGGAAAAAAACGCCAATCACCAAAAACGTTCCGGGAGGGAACGACCAGGACGGGTTTGTTCTAAGCGACTAGGGACACTCGCTGCGCTGTGAAAAGGGAAGAAGGGGTTCGAAAAAAGGATCAAAGAAAAATATTATTAGTCTGGGGGAAAAAAAAAAAAGTGGCCCTCCCAGCGAGTTTAAAAAGGGAGGCCCTGGGGCTTTTGTGTGGTGGTGTGGGGGTCATACCGACTTTGAAAGGATCCCCGGGCTAAATGTCCCCAAAATCTCCTTGGGCACGTCTGGGAATCGAAAAGACCGGGGAATTCTAAATCAATGCCACGGGGGGTTTTATTTTCTGCGAAGATTATCCGCTTCGGGGAAAGGGTTTTCGAGAGCAAACCCTCTCCAGAAAAAAAGGAAAAAAACCGTCCTTCACCCGGAAGGAGGACCGGCTGCGCAAAAGCAAAAAAAGCGTATGTTATGAGGCAGTCAACCTCCTGTCGAAAGAGGAGCCCGGTGTTAACGGGAAAAAAAAAAAAAGAGCAAAAGTGCAACAAAACGAAAAAAGGTTGGCCGAGCAGCCCTTCGTAGTGGCGGTGAGCTGCGTGCTCCCAGGGAACGGACGAAGGGGAACCTCTCCGGGCGCGGCGGCCCCGAAAAAAGAGGTTGAGCACATTGAACGGTAAGGGGGGGGACCCAGGCCCCCCGAAAAAAGCAGACCGCGACAAGGAATCAGATGGGGAAGGAAGGCTTGCGCAAAAACCCATAAAAAAGCAACGGGTCCGGTAAGACGCGAGTTCTTACAGCAACGCGGGATTCAAGACCAAAAGAAAAGCGTCAAATATAACGCACACAATCTCTATACGCCCCGGCCCTTGGACAATCGTTACAAGGCAAAGAGGGGGTCCTGTAAGCTTCACAAAAAACTGGGGGAGGTCACTACGAAAAAAAAAGTCCCTGAACGGTGAATCCAAGGGTGAAGGCAAGGATCAAGGGACCTCGAAAGTTGAACATGAAAAAGGACCTGCTTCTGATCACAAATGGACGTCCTACAGGGGGGAGGAAGGTCACAACCTGGAAGGTTTTCTGTCTTTGAAGAAAGGGGGCGCAAAACTAGGCGTCGAAGGCGGGGACTCTAAATGAAATCCCCCAAAAACGTGAAAAAAAAGAAGAGGGTCTGGCCCAACAAGGGGGAGCCGCCGGAGGATCAGAAAAAAATTCGAGGGGTAACTCACACATTTCCACCAAAAGGCTACACACAGAAAAGGGGTCCAAAACACACAAACGAAAGGAGTATAGTTGGGCAGGGGAAGAACCGGGGGGGGTGGGGAGGGCTCCCTAGACAATAGGGGCACAAAAATAAACGGGGCGGCCTCAAAGTTATGGGGGCGGCACAGAAGGAAAAGGGGGGAATCGTGGGAAAAAAGGGAAAAGGCGTCAGAGAAGCCAGGTGAAAAGGTGAATTATTGGAAACAAAAAGCATGAACGTACCTGCGAAGTAAAGCGAGAAAAGAGGGCACGCAGGAACGTCTGAGGCAGGGGGGGCCTGTGGAGGGTCGCATGAGAAACAAATCTCGAAAGGGGGGTGGGTCGGCTGCGAGAAGGGGGGGGAAATCGGCAAAGGAAAAAGAAAGCAAAAAAAAAACCCTGGATCTGTGTTGTAAAAACACCAGGCCAACTTCTTACCTGAGATCTCGAATGGGAGAGGGGGGGAGACTCTTTTGAAAGTGAAAAGAGCACGCACTACCTCTCAGGCGAGGGAATATGAGCGTTGTATGAGCACCGTTCATCCAAGAAAGGGGGGGGGGGATCTTCGGGCGGGTCAGGGGGGGGAAACTCAGAAGGCCCTCAAAAATTCGCCAAAGCTTTGAAAAAAGAATAAAAAAAAGCTAAGGACTGAAAAGGGCCGACAGGGAGTGTCCCCAAGGGCCGCGCCACGGGAAGCGGCACCAAGAGAAGATCATGGGGGAGACCACTGCCTCACAAGTGGCTGTGGGAGCTCAAGGGGTGGGTGGAAAAACGGCGCCGACACGAAAGAGTGTAAATCAAGGGAAGGAAGGGTCCACCTCGACGGACGCCGGTCCGCCCCCCCCAACCCTGGGGGGGGCAAAAAAAACAATCTCGGTGAGAAGGCTGAAAGGACTGTGAATGACCAAGGGCCCGGAGGGAAGAGGAACTAACAACGCCAAGACAAAAAAAGATACGGGAGCAAATACATGAACCACGTTATGGAAAAACTTCGCAAAGAACGGGCGGACGAGAGCCCGCCTGCAAAAAACGGACTTGGTTAAAAAAAAAGAGGGAAAGACTGGACAGGACCCAAAACCGGCGGGCGAGCAAAGGAGTGGTCTTTAAAGGCGCACATTAGGGTCATTCGGAAGGACTACTTTACTTACCGAGAGTAACGAGTCTCCGCAAAGAAAAACTAAAAAAAGAACTTCGGTGACGAAACAAAGGGGAGTGTTGGTGGGAAGCCAGGATCGTCATAAAGCCTTCAGCGGAGAAAGGAAAACAAAAAAAAAAATGCTAAAATCGTCAGACGGAGGAGAGTCCACTTTTGCGGCAGCAACCGAAAAGGCTTAAAGAGCGACATGCAACAGGCTTTCAAGACAGTACAGGGGGAAAATATCACCCCCAGAAACAGAATTGCAAATGGGGAAAAAAACCAACAGGGAATTTGGTTTCTAAATAGAGACAGGGAACCTTTTTTAAAAGGGCCGGCCTATGAACAGGGAATACAGCGGCCGGCCCAACAGCAAAAAGGGAACCCGATCAGCCCACAAAACGGCAGGAAGAGGCTCTGAATTGAAAGGGGATACTCCTCTCGGCAAGTTCTCTGGAACCGCCGTAGGCAAGGAGAAGGGAGGGAAGGAACATGCAAATTCCAGACTGTTTCCCGCGGGGTGTGGGGGGGATGTAAAAAAGGGAATTGGAAAATGCAAAACTTGGCGGATAATGCTGAAAAAGAGGGAAAGACATGCCGGGGAGCCGGCCGGGCTAAACAGTAAAAGAAGTTATCCAGCAACTGGGAGAAGTCTCGGGGCACGCTTTTTAAAAACAAAAAAAAAATAAATTTCAAAGAAAAATGGACAGGGGTCCAGCCTAAACAAGGGGGCAACAGAGCACGGACGGCGCTGGATTGTTGAAAGGTAGGGGGGCGTATGGGGTATCATGGGTCTACAAAAAAGTTTAGATGCGGAAGAAAGGTGGCGTCAAGGCACCCAATCCACGTTTTTGCCAAGGGAATGGCGCTGGGGCAAGATTGAGGACATCTCGCAAGAACGAGACTTCAAGGTCAAGAGGGGGTGCGGCCCGGGGAGAAATCCGGAAAAGGGAAAAGGGGGAGAGAATCGCTTTAAAGTAAAGAGGGGTCAGCACGCTGAAAACAAAGAAAAGTCCCCCAAAAGAGACGCCCACGCGGTCCGGTCCCATCTTGGGGAAAAAAAAGGGTGTAGCGGGCACGAAAGAAATGCTACGGCTTTGGATTGAGACGGGGCGTCAAAAAACCAGGCGCAAGAAGACAGACCCGCGGGACCTTTGGTCCCTTTCAGGGCCCCAAACGCCCGGGAAAAAACGCAAAGAGAAAAAAGAAGGGTGTAAAGCGGGGGGGAGGGGGTGCGATATTACCCTCAAACGGGGGGTCTCTATAACTGGGAAAGAAGGGGGGAAAAAAAAAGAGAAGACTAAAGTGAGAACCGGCGTGAGGTCAGACACGAAAAGTACGGACAGATAGACCGAATTGGTAAGAAGGGAGGGGGGAAAAGAAGCATTCCCCGGTGCCGGAAAAAAAGGCCAACGCGAACATGAGCAAGGAATCTAATTGATAGGGGGGGAGCCGGAGACGCGAAGGCTAAAGAAGAAGGGGCGTGTTGAAAAGCGCTGGCACTTCTTCGTCTCAAACAACACGTGAAAAAAAACCGGGAGGGAAAAGAAGGGGGACGATCGCACGCGCGAACCAGGGGCCACCGGTGAAGGCAAAGATCATGCGATGAGCCCCCATTCGCCGCTCAAAACAAACTCTAAAACAAAAATGAACGACAAGTTTCAACCGGAATTGTCGCGGCAGTGCAGAATGGAAAAAAAAAGGGGGTAGGCAGCACAAGAGGGCCCTACGATGAGGGATCCTGGTCGAAGAAGGGGTGGTGATGGACCTCAAAGCCACCTGGCAGACAGACGCAGAAACCAATAAGGTACGCTATCGACGAAGTATCGCCAACCTCAGACATGGAAAAAACTGAACGGTGGGGAGCCTTGGTGCCGAGCCAGGAGGGGAAGGGAAAAATGCCATGAAAAAAACGAGTGTGGGCGTGATGGGGAAAAAAACGCCACCGCGAAGGGGGCCGTAGAAACAAGCAACCCATCAAGGTCCAGGGGGGGGCAGAAAAGCTCAACGCCCGATCCAAGCAAGAAGACTGAGGGGGGACGGGCGGGAGATGAGAAAGGACGAGGGGGATCTCGCGAACCATCAGGGGGGGAGGGGAAAAATGTCGTCATCGACAACGGAAATAGCAAGTACAAAGGGAAAAAGAAAAAAAAAGAAATAGAGCACGAAAGAAGGCTAGGAGAGAAGCCAAAGGTCGGGGCCATGAAAAAAAATAAGTCCAATGCCCGGCATGAACGGGGATGAGTTTGATAAAAAGGAGGGGGAATGCCGAGAAGCACGGACTCTTAATTGAAGAAAAAAAAAACGGCAAAAAGACAAAAGGGAAAATGAATCGCGTCACCGTGTGCCGTGGGAGCGAAAAATGAGGATTTGGTGGGGGGGGGGGTGGGAATGGGGGGGGTTGTAAAAAAGGGGGGGGCAGGGCGATGGAAAAATGGATGGGAAGTGATAAAACTTCCCTGGGGGAGTTTATTGGCAGGGCAAGGGCCCATACCACCCAAAAAATGCAAAGGTCCCTGTGGTAGGGACGCAAAAAAGCACCAAAAAACCCAGAAAAGTTTCAAAAAAAAAAAGAAGAGAAAAAAAAAACCACACCAACACAAAACCAGCAAACCACAAAGCGGCGGCCTCTGAACCGGCATGATTTGCATGTGCAAAAATGAACGAGTGCAAAGGGGGGCGAGCAACGGAAGGGAGAGAAATAGAAAGAGAAGACCCTAAGCGTGGGGGCTGAGGACCGATCATAATGAATGGGGACGGGAAGGGAGCGCAAAAAGACCGGTGGGGAAGGAAACGGGTAACCGTGGGGAAGTAAAATTCATTAGGGGGGGGGGGACAGCGCAATGGGATGGGTGTGGCCGTAAATGCTCTTGGGATCCTGGAAAAGCTGCAGCGAAAAAAGTTGGGCTACGCGGAGTGGGGGAGATTCTCCTGGGGGGGAGTAAAAAGGGCAAACGCCGGGCGAGCAATTTAAGGAGGTGGAGTATACCCGACGCGGCATCTTAACATGCAGGGGGAGATCCCGTCAAATCACAAAAAAAGTCCGGTTCCGAAGGAGGGGGACAAAGCAACCCCTCTTCTACGAAAACAAAAATTCGAAAAGCAGGAGGGGGAGCAGTACTGCGGCCGGAACGCAGCCGAGAACGTCCCACGCCTTGCCCCGGGGAAAATGTGGCGGCCTGCTTGAACTTGCAGACCCGGAAAAAGAAAAAGTCTGGACTCGACACACAAAGAAAAGGAGAAAACGCCAACATCCCGGGGTTGCTTGCTTCTTATGGATCGGGGACGGGTCCTAAAAAGACGCCATCGACCGGGAAGTGTTCAAAGGTCCCAACCGGGGGGAGTAAAATCCTCTGGTACCGAAGAAAAAAAACGGTAAACGTGATGAATGGAATTCACCCGTACCGGAGAAACCGAGTCCCGAAATCAACAACAGGGAAAGCAGAACGGGAGCATAGAAGTCCCCTTTTCTTAGTAACTGGCCGTCCCTACAGAAAAAATTTCTGTGGGTGTGCTGCCTCATAAGAAGTGAATAATCGGGTGGAACCTGCCCCTAATGGATGAAAAAGAAAGCACACTGTTGAATTGCTTGAAAACAAAAAAATGGACCGTAAAGGAACGAATGTCAAAACAGTTTGGGCGTTCCAGGGGGGTGGTTACACCTTGTTAGGGAACATTCCAACGAAGCTCATCATACGGGCTGCACGGCTGCGCATCCCCGGAGATATCACAACTACCCACCTCGTAAAATGGGGGGGTGCCTCATGGAAAAAGCGGATATAAAAAACAAGAACAATCTGAGTCCGCTAACTAACACCCCTGGTGGACAAGATGCTTCAAGGTGCGATCAGGGGAAAACGGAGAGTTCCCTCAAAAGCAAAAAAAAAAACGAACAAAGGGGGGGAGAGACACTGTGAAAAAATGGGGAAGAAACAAAATAAAAAATCCGGAACTCTAAAAAAGGTGTGATTTACTAACTGGGGAGAGATCCACTCGCCGACTAGGGGAATGGAGAAAACGTGAGTAAGTAAGGACGGCTTCTCTTCAAAAAAAAAGGAGACGGGACGCAGGCAAAGCAGGCCAAGTTGAAACCCAAATGTTCTACCTGAGGAAAGGAAAAAAAGACATGGGAGTATTGCCGGAACACGGGAAGATTGCTTTGGTTCCGGAAAACAGGAAATAAACTCAAATTTGTCCTAACCCCGAATGATGGATAAAAAAAAAAAAAGTGATGGGGGACAAAGGGGAGAGCGGGGGTAGAACTTGAGGGGCGCCAGTCCCGGACAAAATCGAGCGGCACAATACAAGTTGAGAAGAAGGAAATGGGTTCTTGGGGTCCATCAAGGGCCTCAGAGGGGGGAAAAGGAGGGGGCAGCGTCAAGAAAAGGAAGAGCAGAAGTGAGGGAAAGCAACCGGAAAAAGGGGTTACCCGGCTTCATGAATAACGCCGGGCTAGCAGCCGGCCGCAGGTAAAAGAGGCCGGTGCCGTGAAAAGGGAATCACCGCCTCTAAAAGGGGTCGGTAGGGACCTCGTACTGGGAATAAAAGGCCCTCCCCAAAGAGCTTAGATTGTGAAAAAAGTCTGCCTACGTGAAAGGAAGAATTTGGATAGCTGAACGGGTGGGGGAAAGCACGCCCAGGCAAGCCTAAGGGATGACGAATTGATTAACAAGGAATACCAGCCAGCAAGGCAGAGACGAGAGCAGCAGGGTTCAGGTGGTCCACCTAATAAAGAAGCGCGCCCAAACTTGAAAAGGCATCGACCAGAGAATGAGGTGGAGGGCATCTCCCGCGCAAAAAAGGAAGAAATCAGAAAGACCACACACCAGACGCGTCAGGAGGGAGACAAGACACATTGACGGCGGGACTCCTGTTGTTAGGGCTTAAAAAGCTCGACGGAAAAAAAAGGGGGAAAGCCTAAGGGTGACAATCACCTTCGAAGAAAGGGGGGGAAAAAAATCTCAGCAGGAAGCGGCTGAAGCGGGAGGGGGAAGCCGTTGCGAGCAAGAGACTGACTCAAACGACCTAAAAAAAAGCCCTCCCCGAGGGAAAAAATGAAAAACGGGATGGGTGGGGGGTCTCGGAAAGGGGGGGGAAAAAACATGCAGACTGCGGGCGTGTGACGAGGGGTCTGAAAAAGCAAAAGACGCAACCAAAAAAATTCGGTGCTCTGTAAGAGATTGCTCTTCGGCTTTACGATATCCCGATGGCGAAGGATTGCTCCGTAGCGGAGACCTGCTGAAAGGGGAGCAGTAACGCTCTATGAAGGGGGGAGTTTTGCTGGGCACGGGGGGAAGAGGAAAGCATGAAAGGGAGCCCACCTTGGCTTTACTGGGGGCATCCGGACGAATTGCCTTAAAAAAAAAAAAAAACCCGCGAGGAAAAAGGGGAGGGCCTATAATTCTAAAAAAAAAGACCAAGGACTCAAGTAATCAACACATTTCAGACACAAAGGGGGGGTAAGAATGAAAAATGGGTCACGGACTTGCAAAAAAGGTATTGTTGAAAATCCGGCGAGGACGTGGGGGGCAGACCCTGGCAGAGTCGTCACCACACAGAAAAAAAAAAAAAGGGGGGTGAGCGCCGAACTCAAAAAAACAGCAGCTGATCGCGCCACGGTGAAATAAAAACTCGACTGCAACAGTTTGACGGAACAGAGCCTCCGGGGAGAAAAAAAAATTAGAGGCACTGGGACTTGCTTCGAAAAGGGGGGGGAGTGGAATGTCTTTCTGGTTGGGGGAAGCCAACCTTGGGGCGGGAGGGGATGATTCGAACAAGAAAAAGAATGGGTTGCGGGTATGGGGGACGGACAAAAATATCAGGAGGTAGGAAAAAGCCTGAGGGCTGGCTGCCCAGAAAAACTGCAAGAAAATTTGTAAAAATTAAGCAAAAAAAACCAGAAAAGGAAGCAAAAAAGGGTTCTCTCCATAAAAAACAACGCTCCGGGACGGGGGATGGGACAGTTGTAGAAATGTTGGGGAGTTGTTATTAAGGCTAAAGATTAGCATCGGAGACAATTCCCGAAATAATCAAAAACGTTTTAATAAACAGGACATACTGTTGACTCAAAAAGGGAAAGAGGACGGGACTATCCTGACTTGAAAATTTCTTGGGATGGGGGGGGCGGAAAAAAGTGTGTGGAGAAGTCCGGTGGTTGATCTGAGTGAAGGAAGAGCTGGAAAAAAAAAGACGATGGTACGAGAAAAAAAACACTCGGAAAAAAACCAACAGATGGCGGAACGTCCCACCCAGGGGACAGTGAGATTTGATCGGGGGCGGGGATGGGGCGGCTTGATGAGCGCGGAAACGGGCCACCAAACCGGCGGGAAAAAATCATACAGGAAGGAAAAAAAGGGGGGACAGAATTCAATCCACGACGGGGGACCAACGGGAAAAAGATTCGGGGGGTAAAAGTGGGGGGTCCTAAAAAGTTCCCGTTGGGAGGGGGATAGAGTACCTCCTTCCGGGGGACGAGCGGATTCGGCCGGGGGGGGAGGGACCAAGAGGGACAGAATACATAGAGAACGATAATGCGTGGTACGGGTGGGCCTGCCGCGAAAAAAAAAGAGGGGGTCATTGAGCAAAGGGATGCGGGTGGTTTACGGTGGCAACGGGAAAGGATGGGAGAGGGGACCATCATCAGGGGGATCCCAGGGGCCGCAGCGCGCACCGGGGGGAGAAAAGAGAAAGA
>Ga0179593_1336815_pt1 | contig 16672 bp, 12 predicted proteins | sample CZODoug2_1_08_16_FD_185931 | JGI IMG/M metagenome (GOLD analysis project Ga0179593, IMG submission 185931) | Vadose zone soil fungal communities from Angelo Coast Range Reserve, California, USA - CZODoug2_1_08_16fungal (PacBio error correction) | ecosystem: Environmental > Terrestrial > Soil >...
CTGGCGGATGGGATGGGGGGATCCCAAGAAGTATCGGCCCAAGGCACTGAGAAAATGGGTGATAATTTTGGAGATCAGGGAGGTTGTGGCCACGGGGTGCTGTAGGCGATGGAAGAAGGAATGGCAAGCCATTCCTAACTCTGCGCAGGAGGGAGGAGAAAAAATCTTCTTCAAAGAGGGGAAAAAATGTTTGGGAAAAAGGGAATGTCTGAGCCAGAACGAACAAAGCGAAGGGAAAAATTTAAGAGTACGTGAGCCGCTATGGGTGGACGACGGGGGAAGAGTAGCCTCTGGGGAAAAACAAGGATCTGGGACCCCGGGGAGAGTTAGAAGTGAAGAAGAAGTGAGTGACTGGAACACTTGGAAGAAACTAGTATTGAAAGAAGAAGCCAAGGGCCTTCCTTGATATACCAGGGGGAAACAAGAGCAACGGGAGCCCAAAGAGATTGAGCTTAAGAGTCAGGTGACGGAAAGTTGCTGCTGGGGGTTTTTGACGTTCCCACTTAGCTCATCAAGAAGCACAGAAAGGGAGGAGTCGCGGAGCAATAATGGTGCCTGAGAGAGCTTTAAGAGAAGGCCTGGGCGCAGGGAAAAAAGTCAATCTCCTGGAAAAGTTGGCGCGACGTGGATGTTGTTGCGTACCAAAAGGGGAACATATATGACAAGCGAAAGGATGGTGTCAGGGGAATTGGGTAATACTATCAGTGGAAGTATCGACGGAATCCAGACCTATTATTAAAACCGAGGACCAATAGGTGTACAGCTATAACGGGAAATCTAGGGGAGAGGAGAAAGGGGGCTACAAAGTGGTTATCCCCTGAAAAACGACAAAAAGGATAACGGCATTGACCGGGGGGGGGAGAGAAAAAGAACAACCCTTCTAAAAGGAAAGAAAAAAAGGTTGCTAACTACTTGGCAGAGACATGGTAAAAAGATGTAGGAAGGGGGGTTGGGTGGACTTAAGCGGAGATATCGGTGGTAGGGGGAGAAAAGGGGAGCTCACCTTTGAAGAGACAAAAGCCCGGTTAAAAGTTGGGGGGGGGAAAACTCTATGGGTCAGGGCGGGGGCGAGAGGAATGTATCAAAAAAAAAAGGGGCAGTCGGAGGGTAGTTCTGACCCCCAGATGACCAATGTAAGAACGAGAAGGAAGTGACCAGGGGGGGGCGCAGAAAAAACGAACCAGACTTATCTAAACAAAAGAGAGGAAGGGAGAAGGTAGACGGTTCTGTGAAACAACTACGCCGCACTGTGCCATGGTACGTTTGGTACAGGGGAAAAAGTTAACTCCACGACAAGAAAAAACTACAATATGGTGGGTACTCTACACCCTAAGAAGAGATCGAGTTTTTAGGGTGGGGGGGGGAACATGAAATCACTCGAAACGAAATCTTTAAGTGAAAAGAAGGACAGTATTGGAAGAAGGGGGGGGAACACTTCCCGTGCGTCAACGTCTGCCTGACGGCCTCAAAGATCCTAAGGGTAAGAAAGCATCTGGGGGGACTGGAAACCGATAGGCGGGGTGACTGTTTCGAACTCTGATCATTGTCGCTTGGGAAGACAGTGGCGGGAGGGGGGGGGGTCGGCAGTCCGATAGTATAGTACCTGAACCACACTTGTGGAAATATGGAATACGGTTTCCAGGGGTAACGGAGGAAAGATTTTACTTGCATGGGGGAAAGTAACACTGAGGAACGGGGAAGTCATTAGCTGCTTCTGGATGAATGAAGTTGTCTAGGGTACAAATAACTGTGTTGAGAAACATCCTGGGGGGGAAAAGAGTACTCAGATTAAACCAACAGATAGGTCGTGGGGTGAAGAGGTGACAGGGAAAAAAAGTCCTGATCAAGAAGTGAACAATTATTGTGTCAAAGAAAAGCCAAGCCTGCGTCCCTATCGGAGAAAAGAAAGGGGGGTGGAAAAATACTCACTGAAGGGAACGAATAATACCTGAAACAAGCAAAACGGCGAAGAGCTCACGAAGCAACCCTTTGCGGAAGGTACGTCGAATCTGGGGAAAACCGGAAAACGACCGTTGAGGAAGAATGGGGCCTGAAGGGGACACAGGTGTTGGGTGCGAAAAATGGCAAACCTTCTATTATAGAAGGTAACTAGAGGGGAAGAAACAAAAACGTTCCGTCCAAGAATAAGGGGTGGGGGAAAAAAAAATGCAGCACGGCCTCTTTGGGGGACCAGGGCGGGATCTTTATTGGGGAAAAGAAATCCATATCAGGAATCAGAGGGGCAAGTAGTGTCGACGTGGATTCAAGCATTGAAAACCAAAAGGCTTGTGAAAGGGGGGAGAAATCACGGAAGCGGGAATCCTCTCAAAAAAAAGGAAGGGGGAACTCGATACTCCTCACGCACCGGACGATTCAAGTTACGCACAGCATGAGGTTTAGTTTCTTACGAACCGCTCACGCAAGAGAAAAAATTAATATGGAGAAGGGTCGCACTCCGCTATACCTATTAACTCTGTGGAAGGGCAGGACTTTGTGAAAAACCAGGATCGGACAGGAATGCAAAAGCCTTAGGTTTGAAAACGAAAAGAGTGCCGGAATAGTAGTTTGTAGTGCCAAAAAAACGAACATGGCAAAAGGGGAACCTCGAAGAAAAGAAGACATCCATTGAAGTAATCACTGCGCGGTGTCACGGGAAGATAAAGAGAAAAAAGAGGGGGGAAAAACAGTTTCGGGAGTGCGCTTCGTGCTAGGGGGGGGGGAGGGTTTGAGTGAGAGGAAAGGCACTTCTAAATCAAGGGTCCACTTAACGGTTACATAGGGGCCAGGACCCAGTGGGGGGTTACTTTAAATAAGAATTGGGGGTGGGGAAAGATTATGCCGAGCACAAGTCATGCAAAGGTCAAAGGAAAATGAAACAAGTTGGGACAAAGGGTTCAGTCGACTAAAAAGTGGAAAAAGACGAACCCGGATGTATCCAAAACAAGGTAAAAGCGCCAGGGAAAGGGTTCAAGCGCAGGCGCCTACTAGTCATCCTAAAAGACGACTGTGAAAACAAGGGGGGCGTGCAATTAAGTACCAAGAGATAGGAGTGATACGGGAACAATGAGCCAATGCCGAAACAAGTTGAGGGAAGGTAACGGCCATACGTGAGTGACCAACGCAGCTACCAGTTGGAGCAGGACTGGGTAGAATAACCGGAAGAGAAAAGCAACGTCACTATTCTGGGGTTGAAAGGGGAAGAAGCATTCAAGGTGGCTGTACAGAGAAGGGCCAACTATGTCAAGAAAGACTTTTCCAGGGGGGAAGAGGAAGATTTTCTCCTCTCAGTGGGTCCAAGGGGGTCAACACCGAAACCTAGAGAACTTCGTACTTGCAAAATTGGTCCTCCATGGGGAAGGATATCGTGTTTCTACGATCGCAAAAAAGGGATTCAGGGAACAGTGCTGTTAGAGAAGGTACCATAACCCGTCAGCGCTACGGGCCCGCCCGGAAAAGAGGACAAAGAACCCTTGTTTGTCAGGGGCAGGGGGAATTCTCCAAGAGGGGAAGGGGGGAAGAACAGAGTTCCTGCACTAAGGACGCCCTAGGTTGTCCCGCAAAAGTCGCAGAACAGTAAATACCATCTGTCAAATCTGAGAAAACTCGCGCCTAACCGCCAACGGTGACAAAAGATGGAGGTTCATCACAAAACTGCTCGTGCCATTGGGAGCCAAAGCCTGAAGTCTGCACTTAAAAACCAGAGGACGGGCGGGCCACCGCTAGAAGGAGGGGAACACTAACGTGAAAGCTAATCGCGGGATTTGGAAAAATCCACGTATTCTACCAAGAGGGTGATCATCGGAATGGGGGGAGTAGAGCCAAAACACCACAGGGAAAGATGCGTAAGGGGCGCAGATAATTTTACATAGGGGGGGGGGGGGGGGGGGGGGGGGGTGGGGAAAACAGAGGCCACTTTTGGGGGGCAGAAAAATAGAGTTAAGCCTAGCGAACAATAGAGTCAACTCCAGGGCGGGGGTCATCTTTTTGGAGGGAGACATAGGAAAGGGAGCAATGTAAAACATCCACTTTTCAATGGCAAAACAGAGGCGCGGGAATTGTAAAAGCAGTTGAATGGTGCCTGCAAATCCAGGAGACAAGCATCCCCCGAATTGGCGAAGAACCAGCCTTTACCATGTTGTACAGGGACCGCAGACCAAAAGCTGCCAACATGTGTACGGAGACCAGCAACGAGTTCAGAGGTGACTGAAAAAAACGGCGTGCCTGAGAAGAGGGGGAAAACACAAAAAAGAAGTTCGAAAATCTGCGATATTCAGATCAAGCGTCATTGGGAGGGAAAAGGAACGCTTGGCTCAGCCAAGTCATGCGAAACAGGAAGGAGACAACGGGGGGTAGAAGAGAGGGAAAAGTATAAAAGTCCGATAGGACACTTTTACAAATTGGAAACGGATCTGTCCAACGAACACTGTGGCATACTCTAACGTGGATGGCAGACTCGACGAGGGGCCCCCAACTCAAAAAAAAAGGGTTTCTCCATCTCCAGGGGAGGAAAGTAAATCCGCTTAAAGTAATCCTTTTTGCAGGTTATGGAAGACTAAAAAAACAGTCTAAAAAAGGACGAAATGGACGTGTGAAAAGCTGGGGGAGACTTAACTGCTCGGAGGCAGCGTCTGAGCCAGGGTAAAAAACAGCGGGACTGAAGGGGGGGGGAAAAAGACGAAAAAACAGATCCACAGCTATCACAAACCAATTTAAGCTGGAAAGTGGTCACTGAATAAGTGGTGATAGCAGACGCAAGCTCGACGCAAAAAAAAAACAGGAAGGATGAAGATATCTTCGATATGTAGGAAAGAAAAGGGGGGGGCTATGTACGCTTCCCAGAGGGGGAATGAGAAGGGTTTAGAGGGTGGAAAATATGGCTGTGGGGTTGAAAGTTCTTCTTTTCCAACTTTGAAGGCGATGAGGGGAGTGGCAAAAGACCCCGATACGCTGACAGCGGAGGGAAAAGGAAGGGGACAAGCTCTAGAGATAATGGGAAGTCAAGAGTTAGCGCCCATAACTTCACAACTTCGAGGAATGTCAGGGGAAACGAAAGACCCCTTCGGAGAGAGGGGGGGGGGGAAGGGAAGCGGGAAACTAATTCCTCCATAAAGGAGAGTAGGCTCCCAACAACCAGTGAAAGGGACGGTTACTCAGTGGGGGGCGGGGGACATGTTGGGGGAACAAGTGTACTCTCAATGGTAGTGGTGAAAGAGAGGCTAACCAATGAGAACCTTGAACTGAACCTAGGAATAGTCCGGTGTACCAACTAAAAAGACTCAATTGGGCGCTAAGAGAGACTATATTTGCTTCTGGGGTGGGGACAACTACAGCCATTTAAGAGAAAAGTGGTCATCACAAAGAGATCTGGGGGACAGTGGGGGATGGCTATCAGAAATCCCGACTAAGTTTTCCCTTCGCGCTTCATTCGCTAATGTACAGAAGGGAGAAGATTCAGACAAATGAGCACGTTTAACGTGGGGAGGGTGGGGGAGTTTACAGGAACATCCCTTGCGAAAAGGTTGTGAAAGGGGACAACATGTATCTTTAAAGATCAGAGGAGTGCTATCAAAACTAACGATGAAAAAGGGGGGAACGCTCGGGGGGCAGTAGCGCAGAAAAAGCTATAGGGTTCATGCTCCTGGAACAATTTTAGAACCCTTCTCGGCTAAAAAAGTGGGAAGGAAGTGAGTTTGAGACTAAGACAGTAATAAAGAGGAAAAGGGGGGGGAATCCAACAAAGGGGGGTAAATGTCAGAACATTGGGGGAAGCGAGGAGCATTGGGGGGCCGCATCGCTAAAAGAAACAAGAGCGGTTCAAGCGGGGAGAAAATGGAACAAAAGCAAAAAATTTTGAGAGGGATTGACTAGTTGGGCGGTAGTCCTCACGCTTTGCTACGAATGTTACAGGAAAATACGGTTTATTTTACTGAGACAACCGCGGAAAAAAGATATTGGAAGATTCATGATAAAAAAAGAAGTCCAACGGAGGGGGAACAACGCCCGAAAAGAGACGATCAAGTTATCCTACTTGGGTGAGAGCACGGGTGATGTTAACCAACGAGGCTCCAACAAAAAATAACTTGTGAGGGAAGGGACGGGAAACACCGGGGAACAGAAGTAAAAAATAGTCTGACAAGAGGGTGTTGACCTTGAATCAAACCACTAATCTGAAGCGAGGGGGTTGGAGTAAAATGTACGCATAAAAAGAGGAAGCATTGAAAAGAAGGAGTAATCCCAGAGGCCATGTTTGCAATCGGTCCGCGGAACTTAGCTTCTATAAGGCATGGAGAAAGAAGTATTGCACCAACCCGAAGGCGGGTGAAGAGAGGGCCCGTATCTTACACTATCGGGAGAAGTGTTCGACATGATCCAAGGGCTCTGCTGGCAAGCGCTTCCTAGGAGAGGGGGGAATTCTCCCAACTGTGGGGGGATTGAAGGGCATAGGGCAATTTGGTGTCGGCAGACTATCACGAGTGTCCTTCCTGGTTGCAAAGGAAAAAGGGGGAAGAGAGGGGACCATATTTATTGCTAGTAGGGAATTGAAGGCGCAGTTCTCGGGTAACATGGGGTGACAAATACAGGGGGTCGAAAGAGTGAAGAATGGAAAATTTGAACACCAAGTCGTCCGGGCATGGGGAGGTCAGGGAAGGGGAATCAAAAGGCAATCAGTCCTGTGGGGAGACAGGACTTGATGGCACGTACCAAGTGGGAGAAGGACAAGAGGTCCGGGAACCCGTCCGGTCAGAACTTTTGGACAGCGTGGGACAAAAAGAGAAAGTCCAAAGACGAAAAAAGAAACCCAAGATAAAAGAGACACAGCAATACGCATAAAAAATCCGTGTATGCGAGAAGTCGGGGGAAAGAAAAAAAAGGGTAAAGGTCAATGTTTTGACTGACGACGAAGGGGCAACCGGGGGAAAGATGGCTCATTTTTCTTTCGAAATACCGAGGATTCCTGGCCCATATTGTAAACTAAGCGGAACAGGTTGCCTATATGGGGGGCACAAAATGCAGAAACGTCAACAGAGAGATTGGGTGAAAGGAAAGCAAATCGGTATTTTGCCAGTAATGGCTTACTCTTAACAGGGAGTCAGGCCCTTCACTCAACAGGTAAACAAAAGAAGGAGGTTCTTCAATGGGGTGGGAGGAATAAATGTTCGGTATCAAGGAAAATACAACCAACGGATTAGGGAAAGGGATAGAAAGCCCGGGAGAGTACATCACCAGGGAAGCAAAACTTTTATGAATGCATGCCAAGGACGAACACCTTGGTGATGAGATAACCTTAATAAAGGGTCCAATCCAGAGACCATGGCGTTCACCTAATAATGGAAGCGGTCATTGGGTAAACATGTCGGTGACGGAAACTTACTAAGGTAGGTGTTGAGCAAAAGATGCAAAAAGAAGAGAATAGGGAGTTGTACCGGGAGGGACCGCAAAAGAGAAAACGGGGGGAAAAGGTCGCAGTTCGTAAGAACATGGAAAGTTGAATCAAAAACTCATCTTTGGGGAGGGAATATTAAAACGCGAACCGGGAGAAGCGGGGCCGATTCGCGAAAGGAGAGTTGGTGGGCCAGGTCTGGAAGGGAAGGACGTCATTCACCCTGCTAAAATCATAGAAAACCCGGCATGTAGAACCAAGGGGAGGGGGACGGGAACAGAGTGGGAATCCGGCTGTATAATCAGAGGACCAGTGGGGCACACGTCAGCGAGCGTGAGAAAAAAACGCACATTGGGGGGAAAAAAAGTGGGGGTCACTCGGATAAAAAAAGCGCAAATTAGGGGAGAAACAATGACTGTAAAAAAGGCCAGGCGAGAGTTAAATCCTGCTCCTCCCGTGACAGCCATCGAAGAAGATTAACAAAAGCAGGTGAAAAGGGCCACAACAGTATCGCTTTAAAGATGCGGAGAGGGAAAGGGCGGGATTCAAGAATCAAAAAGGTGCGCACAGGGACCCGCTCAAGAAGACGGTACTCCCCCACCACGAAAGGTGGGAATCAAAGAGGGGGAAAGGAACGAGATATCCCTCATGACACATCGAGATGGGCAGTGAAGGAATGACTCCTTCAATTTCGAGAGTGCGCGCGAAGGCCGCCGGAACGATGGCAAATCACTTGGCCATCATTGGACGAACTAATGAGAAAGCTTCCTCTCGTTTGAAAAAGGTGGGGGAAACATCCACCAAGATCAGAGGTCTTTGGGGGAGTACAAAGGTCCCCCCCAGCTTTGAGGACTTGCGTTCCGGTGTTCTAAAGAAGCCCCGGAGGGGCAAGGGAAAATGTCTGGAAAATCGGGGCCATAAAAAGTCAGAAATGGCGCAAGCCCCGCTGCTCAATGATCCGGTCCATCATTGGTGGGAGGGGGGAGGGGATAAACCATGAGAAGAATAGAAGAGGGGCACAATAGCTGCCTCCGGAAGCCACCGGACCGTACGAATTAACATGAGTCCTCAATAGCGGGAGAAAAATACCGTCAAGGTACGAGCTGGGGGAGGAAGACCAAGCAACAGGGGCTTTCAAAGTTGGGACCATGAGCTTAAACGGAACCACTAAACGGGAGGTTCTGCCTCGACTTCCAACAAATAACGGACTAATCCTGTGAGACAAATAAGGGCTAGAAAAGGAAGAGCAAAAAAAGTCTTTTCGGCAAAACGGGCTAGTAGGGGGTACGGACTAAACACAGGGCAAGGAAAACGGGTTCTGGACGCGAAGGGGGGTGGGTTACCAAATGTTCAGCCATAGAGTCCCTATGAAAAAATAGATCAAAAAAAAAGTTGCCCTAGGGACCAGAGAAGGATATAAGGTGGGAAAATCACTTCTACAGGTGGGCACAGGGGAAAAAGAGCGCGTAAGGAAGGTTACCAGACTTGAGGGGGGTAGCTTGTAAAACAAAACAACCACGTCTCAGACAAACTGCACGTAAGAAAGTTCGAAACGGTTCGCTGGGAATTCGTGGAGAAGAACGAAGGGAGGGGGAGAGGGGGCAAGATAAAGGAGTTTAAGAAAGGGGGGAAAATGAGTGGGAAGGGGGTAAGAACAGGGAGAAGGAGGAAAAGGAAAAAGAAAAAGAGAGGGGGGATTGCGAGAGGAGGGGTTGGTTTTGGGGGGGCAACTTAAACGTAGTAGACGCAAAATAGCCTCGCGGTAAACCCCAAAAGTAAACTCTCAGACAGCAGCAGTAATCTTCAGGACTGCAACTGACCTTTTGTCAACGCGTAGAGCAGGCCTCAGGGGAGAACACCACATAAAACGTCTCGGACCATCTAGGCGTATGATATATTCCTCGCAATAACAGGGATGCCGTGCAGGCTTGGCCTCCTGAGACAAGGAATGTCCCAGGAAGTGCTCCCTTTATACAAGGAGTAAAAATATCCGCTTCACGAGAGTACACGTAAACAGTGACAAGCCACGGCGGAAGTACACGCTCACGTAGAAAGGGCAGAACTCGGCAGTGATGACGACGAGTCAGAGAGACTCATTAAAAACTTAAGAAAAAAATTCCTTTAAAATTAAAGGAGGAACAGAACATAATGAGGAGTGGGTGGAGAAGTCAACCCGTGGGGCAATCGTAATCAGACTGGCAAACTTTGTGCAATATCAATAAGCCTCACGGAGAGCGTATCAACCGAAAGTTCACTCCAGGGAACATCGCCTAGGCAAGACTAACAAAAATAGCCACAGGCCCCTTAGCAAGACAGCTGGAGAGGAATAGGCAAGTTTGCTTTGAAGAACCGCAAGAACGAATCTAAATACAAAAAGAGAGGAGAAAGATCTTCGGGATGATGTTCTGCACAAAAAGGTCTCATAAGCGTCCTTCATCCAGGAGAAGTGGGTGGGGGTTTAAAAAAAAAAAAAAAACTAGCTGGAGAAAAGGGTAACTTTCTCTTTGCCAACTGTGAGGATGGGGCGATAAAAAGCACCCAATGCCAAGGCGCTTAAAATGACAGAACGAAAGACAAACGGCAAAGAAGAAGACGAGCTCAAAGGCACTAGGTTCGCATGCCACAAAGTTTAGGGTCCTGTTTCTTGACGGAACAAATGCGATGGCGAACGGGAGTAAAATGGAGAAAAAATAAAAACTATCTCCAAAGGGAGTCGCAACCCGTTTATTCTGGGGAGATGTCTTTTACCTACGGGCGGTACGGGTGGAACGGGGCTCGACTTACTTTAATAGGTTTGGGACATAACGTTATAAACACGGAATACCTTCCTGAAAGCATATTACAGGGGGGGGGGTCTAATGGAGAAAGGGCACGGGGGCACGACTGAAAAAGAAATTATCTAATATTAAATCGCGTGGACGACGGTTTCTCAGAACGGGCAGAACAAGAACGAGCCTTTTCTCCGGGGTGAGCGGCAAAAGTCACATACTGGTCTGGTCTGATAATAAAACCGCGAACGTTGTTTTCCCACGGATCAGAGGGAGAGGGGTGGAGAGGGCGGGGAAAGGGACCTAATGGGGTAGATAAGGTCTAGAAAAATGGAGCGTAAGGGGGGAGGAGCTTTCGAAGGGGGGTGGGTTGGGTTGACCATAAATGTCCATCTCAATCTAAGAGCTTGGGGGCGAGTTCACAGGAAACTTGGGAGCTGAGAGGAAATTCTCGGACCAGAATCTCATAGAAAAAAAAAGAGGGTCTGCTTAGCGAAGTAACTGCGGGGGGCTCTACTCACTGATTTGGATCAAAAGGGAAATAGACCAACAAGATCGGAGGGAGGGTGGGGAAGAAACAGTCAGAAAGTTTCTCCGTGGGGTCTAAGTCTCAGGGGAAAGCGGGATGAAGGATTGTTTCCGGGTCGAAAAACGAAAGAAGTGAATAAGAATGGGGATGATACAATGGAAAATCTCAAGTTTCTAGTTTGGAGTGGAAAAATATATTGGGGCAGGGCGGGATTAGGCTGACGCTTTGGGGGGGGATAACAAATGGGAATTACGCTTATGGGGAAGCTCAAACAGTGAGGGAGGGGGGGAAGCTATGAAAGAGCCTAGGTATACTACTTCTGGCGGCAACTCCGAAACCAAGAGGAGACTGATCAGTAAAAACAAGAACGGCGAAACGCTAATCGGGGTTGAGGGGAAAAAGGTTCGCAATAAATGCGTGCGTAGCGCGGGGAAACGGGAACCAAAAGAAAAAAGCAAAAGGGTTGAAGGTTCTACAACCCTCCAATCGTGAGACGATGGGGCGAAAAACGTTCGCATTCTCGAGAATGGACGAAAAAATCAGAGTTCACAGGGTTTCACAGATGTTGAATAGTTCAGGGGGAAACAAAGTCACCTTCCTTCAATTGAAGACGCTAACAATGAGAACCTGGGCACCTCGAGGGCGAAGTCATTTACTTTTAGAAACTGATCAGGGGAGCAAGGGTCACCCTGGGAGTGGGCGTACCTCAGGAGCTGGGGAAGGTACGGGGTACTAAAGACAAACTTTGGTGAGGTAAGGTGCCGAAGGGTACCGTATACATTAAAGAAGGGAAGGGTACAAGGGTGGCACTACACTGAGCTTATAAGGGGAAGGAAGACGAAAGATAGGTTCTCATTTGGTTACAAATTACTGGGGGATCCAAAAGAACATGTATATAAAAATGGGGAAACAAAAGAGGACCGTACGGCCTTGGGGCACAACGTTATCTTAAGGTTCACGGGAACATCTATCTGGTGATCACAGCCGGAAAGGGGATTTTCCCTTACAAGACAATGGGAAGGACAGGAGGGGAAACGGCCGAGGTAGGATCAGACTTGAGGTTGTGCCAACTAGGAAGTCCTTCAGCCCCATCAGGGAAAAAAAAACTATAGGAAACGAAGCTCCCGAAAGCCAAGAACTGACGTACAAGTCACTGGAAAATCGTCTGTTTCCTAACCAGCAGTGGAGTAAGGAATGGTATGAGGTCACTGAGAAGACACCATGGGCCAGCGGGTGGCAGAAACCAACGTGTGGAAACCGATATGAAGTGAAGAAGAGTGAGGGGAAGACTCGCTGCATTAGCAGATAAGGTTGGCCCAGGGAAAGGAAACGGTCTGTTAATGCTCGGGAAGACGGGGGGGATTGGAAAAAGGGAGACAAAGGCGCGCACTTTCTGAGGATTCCCTGGGACGCTAATTGAACCAAGCTTTTGCGGTCAATTGGATGACTCTCAGTACAAAGGGAGGGTTATCTACACCACCAAACGTATGATCTCAAAAATCTTCACGCCAATTAACTTCTAGCATCACATTGACGAAAAGCGTCGGGAATTTAGGGGGACAGGACAAGAAGTGCTAGAAGAACCCGGACGTACGTTCGCAACAAGATCGGCAAAGATCCGCTGGGACGGCTGTGGGGGTGAACAAAACACTCTTGGAGGCTGCGGCGCTTATTGTTGACCAAAAAAAAAAGAAGAGGGGGGCCAGGAAAGGGATGAATATTGAGCACCTATTCGCAAAAATGGAAGTGAACCTTCGGAAAGGCCTCATTACCATTTCCTTTAAGACAACGGAAGGGGGGGGAAAATCCATAACGGAAAAAAAAGGGTGTGTTCTGCATCGTAGGGCGGATGTCGGATCGCACGGTGGGGCCGGGGAAGTCCGTGAAGGAAAGAAAGGCTTCGCACGTCTAAACTAGTTAAAGTTGGGAACAGAAAGCTCCATTTTTGGTTACGGTAATTGGAGAGGCGGTAACGCCAAAGATGAGGACAGGAAGAGGGGGCAGAGCACAAGGGAACAACCATCCGTACTCAAAGATGTGGGAAGAAGGGTGCGGACATGAATATAACTTATCGAAAAAAAGGGAGGGGAACAACAGACTCTTGTGTACCAAGCGCAAGCGATTCCAGCCAGACCTACTAGGGGAAAGACCATCTGTTCCTTGGCTAAAAGGGGAAGGGGTAAAAAAAATTTCAGGACCAAGTGAAGAGCTTGGAAAGAAGAAAGGGAAAAATGCATGGGGGGCAAAGGGATAGGAAACAAATATGAAGAAACGGACCCAACTCAAGGACGGTACACAAGCGAGACAGGGGGAGAGAAAAAGAAATAATAAACTGCTTTTAATAAAACGGAAGGGAAGCAAAAAAATATTAGGGGGGCAATTGACATTGTTGGCATTCACGTAAAAAATGTGGGGGCCTCGACAGGCCGAAAAAGAATGGAACAAATAATTTTTAAAAATGGTCAATACTGAATGCAGTCAACTCCGTGAGGAGCAACTGTGTTCCCAACTCAAACAACACCTATCCTAGTCGTAGGTTTGTAGGACAAGGTAAAAGGGGGGCGTCTTGGTGGTGCTATGGGCGTTTGAAGTTAAGAGAAGGAAGAACGTCTGCCGGGCCAGCCGAGTGTAAATCACCCACCAGGAAGAGGGTAACCAATAAAAAAACCTACCTGCTTTACTAATTAAAGTAAAGGGGGTGGGTTGAGTGGAAATGGACCAAGTCGTCGACCGAGCCTCTTTCAGCAATAAAGCCTCATCCGGTTTGTCGAAAAACGGACGACATTCTTATACATCAAGCAGCGAGGAGACAACTCCCGGGACAATATCGTGATTTCTCTCGAACACGGGCTTGCTACGGGGGGAAGGCAAAACCTTCTATCGGCCAACAAAGCGGGGAAAAGGACAGGAAAGAGCTAGGAGAGGAAAACCGTCAGCTCCTCGTTCATAAGGGTGGGCTGTGAGACCACGGCGGACCCTTGGACAAACGAATTTTCTTATGGTACTCAGAACCATTGCCGCTAAGAGTGTGGTAGAAGAAGGGTTAAACCACTTTGGTCGGCGCAAAGCCATTCTTTACTTCGCTCTCTCCACCAATCTCTCAACGCAAGGGGGGCGCTGAGAAAAGGAGCATATCCTCATTAACAAGCGACTTAGAAAAGGGGTGAAATGGCAAAAAAAGGAGGGGCGAGTGACACTTGAGGGGAAACTTCACAACCGCAACGTTCGCAAGACTAAACTGCACTTCGCTCCTTTCTACGCAGTGCGCGTACCATTCGGAAGGACCGAGTCAGAAACCTGAAGGTGGGAATAAAAAGAAACTTCGAGTCAAAACCGTGACTGAAAACGCGCCTTTTTTTTTGTGGGCCTCGTAAATGGGGAGAGGCTAAGGGGAAAAAAACACAGAAAGAAGAAAGAGGAAGTAAAAAGAGGAATCAGAAAAATGTACTTTGCCGGAGGTGCTCCGGGAACCAGGCTAAAATGCGGTGCCCAAAACTGGGGTTGAGACGGAGATTGGAAACAAACTACAGGAAAAATAACAAAAAAAACCAAAAGCAACAGAAGGCGGGACACCGCAAAAGAGGAATAACGTGAAGAAATCCCGTTATGGGGAAGAATCGGCCGCACTGGCCACACGGTCAACCATCAACGGGGATCACTTCTCCTTCTGTCAACAGGACTAATCGCCGGGGGAGGGACTACGCAAAAAGAAAAGAATCTAAACCTCTTGAAAAAAAAAAAGGTCGACTGTACAGAAGATGGGTCAATCTTGTACAGAGAGGCGCAGCGTATCAAAGGGGGTCGGGGCGTCAAAGGACCATCGCTCAAAAGGGGGGAACAGACAGGGGGACCAGCCATATCGCCACAAGCTACCAAAAAAAAAGTCTCAAGAAAGCGGAACTCGTAAAGGGAGACAGGAGAACTCAGCCGCCGAGGAGAGAGAAAAAAAACCACAACGTATTCCAAGAGAAGAGATCCGGAATTAGGGGTCGGTCCAAACAAGGGGACAAATTGCGAACATTTCCGCGTAACTTTGTGGTTCGGGAGGGGGTTTAACTGTCGGACTGCAAAACCTTAACGAGGGCCGAGGGATGAGAAGACAGGGGGAAAACCCTAAACACAGGGGGAGAACCACACCAGCAACTTCTGGAAAAACTAGATCGGGGCTTTTGGCGCACGGCAAGAGTTGGACGGACTACAGAACGTCACAAAATTATTGGCCTTGGGGGGGAAGGAGAAGGTGAAGACAAGAGGAGTGAAAGGTGGGTAATTATATCAAAACCGTGCGAGGCTTACATCAAAGGGATGAGGCAATAATTATGTGGTCAGACCGCATGGGGGTGACTTAAACGGTTTACGCAAGGGCAAACACGGCGGAAAAAAGGAACTTTTACCTCAGATAGCCCGGGAAAGAAAAAGCGGCAAAAAAAATGAGATGACGCCCGGAGGGATAAATAGCGGAAGGAGGAGTGACTGGTTTTTGTGGGGTAGACCGGACAGCGGGCCAAGCAGGGAAAGTCAACATCCATTCTGGAGGGAAAAAAAACCTTGTGGGAAGCTAGAAGGATGGTATGCTGGAATGGGGGAGAGGTCAGCAAGGTGCGCATCAGGAGGCCAAGCTGGCGCGTGGAGGTGTGGGGGGGGCTCAATTGCACCAAGCACGCGGGGCAAAGAAGAAAAGGCAAAAGAAACTTTGCAAATTGGGGGAAGAGAGGAAGTAGGAGAAAATGCTCTAAACCTTCGGGGAAAAACCGAGGTACTCTCTATTTGGCGAGGAAAAAAGAAAGGAGGTTGGGTCGCAAATGGGGGATACTGTAAAATTGATCAATGGAACGAACCCTTATGATCTGATGGACCTGGGAAGGAAATACGAAAACGCTGAGATGGAATCAGCCCAGGTTTCTACTACTGAGCGAAACATGTATGATATGAAGTGATTGTGGCTCTCTATCGCGGGGAACGCCGCTGGGGGGGTCTAGAGGAGGCTCAGAACCATGGTCAAAATTGCGTGTGCTAAGGGGGTGATGGGGAAAAAAATTTGTCCAGGGAAGGAGCTGGTGATCATGCGAAACAGGGCCTTCTTGGATGGGGCGAAAAATTCAGAAGATTTGTCGAATAAGTAGGCGAAGAAGTGCCAGGAGGAAAAGAAAAAAACAAAGATTACGATCCAAGTTAAGCATAACGGGCGAATGGGATTAGGTGGTACTAAGAGGAAGCAAGGGTCCCACTACGGGGGGGTCTGAGAAAACACCTACTCAATAAAAAGAAATAGGGAAATATTTTGGAAATGGACTAACAAAAACCGAAACAGGCTTATAAAGTTTGGAGGATGGCACCCGATGAGAGAGCAGCGAAGGAGTATAAAAACAAAAAAAACAAAAAGACACCATTGACTAAAGGGGATCTGTATGGGTATTTGTCGCGTTAAGAGTCAATGACTGAATCAGAAAATTAGGAAAAATGTCTTGTCAAAGTAACCAAGGGACTGTGGCGCTGGTAAGGTTATCAACTTCGTGAGATGAGGATAAAAAGGGCGGATGGGTGGGTAAAAAGCAGAAGATAGGGCGGAATTAGCGCCGCTTTTATTTATGGAATAGGTAACCGGTTACGCAGTAAAGCACGACGGTACTTCCTTTGTTGAAAATGACACAGTTCCAAGAAGAGGGCAAGAGGGAGGTAAAGAGGAGAACATGGCGATGGGATACCGCTGTAGTGGTACAAGCTTTGTTTACTACCGGGGGAGGGAGATAGGAAAAATTGGTACCAAAGATGGCGTCAAGGCATGGGGTGCTCTTGACCGTTTCTAAAGGGGGAGATCAAGTGATCACAACCAGGAGCAAAATGGGGGGAATTTTCACCGTAGAACCTGCACTATGGAAAAAAGGAACTCTTCGATATACGGGTAAAAAGGGGCGGACCCAAACTAAGTGAGTGGAACACGACGCCCCGGAACACAAAACTAAACTAGAGACCAGGCCCTACGCGTAAGAACCC
>Ga0179593_1419607_pt1 | contig 16672 bp, 19 predicted proteins | sample CZODoug2_1_08_16_FD_185931 | JGI IMG/M metagenome (GOLD analysis project Ga0179593, IMG submission 185931) | Vadose zone soil fungal communities from Angelo Coast Range Reserve, California, USA - CZODoug2_1_08_16fungal (PacBio error correction) | ecosystem: Environmental > Terrestrial > Soil >...
GGGGAACCCAAGAAAGAAGGCCAGCAGGGGAAGTGTCGGGGTCGGCAGGAAATCAGGGCGAGAATTCCACGTATAAGGAAAGCTGCCGAGGAAGCTTGGAACGGCGTCCCAACACTTTCGGAAAAGGGGGGACCCGAGCAAGCAGGAAGGAGGAACAATTGGAAAAAAAAGGGGAATGGATACAAGAAAAGGACACGTAAGCCCTTCTAAACGTAATCGGGGAAGGGGTAAGGATTTCTTTTAAAGCCTGACCTAAAACCAAAGAGGGACCAAAAAGGTTTGTGGGGGGGACAATCTAAAAGCTTGGGTGGCCCCTAAACCGACGAGAAGGAAAGAGGGGGGGAGTCCGGGCGCCAGGTGGACCGACCCACCCAAAGCAAAACAGGAAGAGAAGGGAATTTGGGGAACCCGGCGGAAAAAAGAGGAAATGTCCGAGTCAATGGGGGGGGTAATCAAAGAAGGATTTGAAAAATCTCTCTATATGTAATCGGGGGGGAGGAATGCAACGAAACTTTCCGAATGAGACTCCCCTCAAAAAAAGGTCGGAAATTGAATTCTACCCCTCAGGAAAAAAGATCAGTACCCTCAGCAACCCAGGTGGGAGGGAAACTGCGAGAACATATCATTGGGCAAAGGTGGAAACCACAGGCATAACAGTTGAAAAAAGGGTCAAAATGGGGGTCACTACCCACGAAAAGAAAAGTTCGAATAAAAAAAAGGGAATCACAAACGGTAAAAAAGCGGGGCACGGGAGAAGAGGAGGGCTCGGGAGCGGGCAAAACAACGAAATCCCAAATACAGAAAAAAGGTGAGAACCAGCACTCAAAAGGAGGGGAGTCAAATCTAACGCAAACACAAAAAAACCTCTTCGTCGTCCCAAAAAAAAAAAGGGAAGGGTAAAAAGCGGGAGAAAACGCCAAGGGAGGGTCCGCCGGAAACCGGGCAGGTTTCACAACAAATGAAAAAAAAAAAGAAAAAAGGAGAGATGAGGGGGGTCACAACGGCCATGTTCGTCGGACCGGCAGTGGGTCAGCCAACTGAAGTGGAGACATTTCTACGAGTACCAAACAACAGAGGAAAAAAAGCTAAGCAATTACGAGGTAACGATAACCACCCAAGAAGGGGGGGGGGGGGAAAGAGCCTCCATGGAAAAAGAAAAAAGAAAAACGAAAAGGAATCCATTCTGGGCAACGGTGGGGGCCTGCGTTCTAAAATAAGCTATAAAAAGAAGTGGGGGGAAAAACGAAAGGAAAGTTCATATTGTAAGAAAACCAAGCAAACGAAATTTGTCGATTATAAACCGTAACCTCCCATCACATAATCCAGGCGCTCCCGAATTGTGGGGTCCTGGCAACGCAAAACCAAGAATAAGACAGAAGGGGGCAATTCTGAAACGCCTGTTACCGGAAGGAAGAATCACAAACCGAATGCCGACCCAAAAATCTCGAAAACTGAAAAGAAAACAAAATGTGCAAACACGGAAAAGAAGAAAAAACGGGGGAAGGAATCGCCCCGGAGAAAACGACTCACGAGGAGAGGAGCTGGCATCACTTACGGGGTACGGGGGGTCTGTCTAAAAAGACAAAGAAAGCCCGAGGCGAGAAGCCCGCGGGACGTGTCCATTCCGCCAGAGGGGGGGGGATGAACTTTAAAAAAGAAAAGACAGCAACCACCTCCTGCTATGGGGGGGGGGGTCTTTGGATTATCAGCATTCCGCGGGGCAGTCAAAAAAAAAAAGGGGGAGGGGGGGACGATAAAAGTTACTTTTGACAAAAACCAGCTCTTCAGGGGAGGCCGGGGGTCGTCCAAACCAGCAAAGACCTAAAAACTTTCTCTGAAAAAAACGGACTTGGCAACCAATGGTGGGACTCAGGGAAAAAAAGGTCCCGGACAGGGGCCGACACGCGGTGGTCAAAGCATCAGGGGGTCGGGGCAAGGCAGATAAAGAAGGGGATAAGCCAAAACAATCACAAAAAAAAAAAACTCAGGGCTTGGCCGGGTAAAAAGAGCGGGGAAAAAGTACACCACCAAAAGGGCTTTCGTCACGGCGGAAAAAATGGCCGTCACCTAAAAATCCCCCCACGTATACCTGAGGAAATCCCAATGGAGTTAAAAAGAGGGTCCTTAAATCCAGTGGGAAAGTACAGAACAGTACGGAAAATCGATTCCTGGGCGTCCTAGAACCGTCTTGAACGGCCACACAAAGACTAAAAAACCGGCCTGCAGCAACCTTCAAGCATGGAAAGGCAATTGCTCATTATCCGACGTGAAACGCCGAGGGCATGCCGATCTGCCTGTCATAATCCAGGGGTCGAACTTGGACCAACTCTAAAAACAAAAAAAAATAATTGGACCCCGAAAAGCGACCTTCCCTCAAGAATCAGAGGGGGGGGGGGGGGAGAAAAGTGGGGGGAACTGATGAGAAACCCCGGGTGGGCGGGAAAAAAGGGGGGGGGAACGAGCAATAGGCAGCTACAAACCACAAAGGAGGAGTAGTTGAATAAGAAAGGGAAGGGCGCGTCGAAAAAAAAAAAGTGTAACAAGGGGGTGTTCCGGGCTCGGCGTAAAATATCAACCTCTATGGTGCGGGGGGGACAGGCGCGGGGGTATTCACGGATGTTGAGGGTGACATCTATAAAAATGGTAAATGAAGGAGAGACAAGAAAGGCTGGGACACCGGGGTCTACGCACGCGAGGAAGAAACCTACAGGCCCGGAACATGGAACGTGGGATTTGAGGGCGTCAGCCCGGTTTGAAAAAACCGTGGGGGTTCTGGTGGAAAAAAATAGAGGGGGAATCGAGACGCCAGAAACTATTGTGTCGGTGCAAAAAGGTTCTTTTTAAACGGGGGGGGAAGGCCGAAAAAAGGGTGGTTAAAAAGACTGGATCGAATAGAGGGGCTACGGCAGGGTTCATTCAGGAAAGACCACGAAAATGGGGGAAAAGCACAACACCGGGTGAGCGAACCATGACTTGATTCTTCGACCCAAGGAAAAAGAGAAGAAAAAAAAAAAAGAATACCTCTTACTGCAAAGGTTAACGGGGCCTGCCGTGAACTGGTGAAAAAAACTGGCACAACCGGTGTTGGGAGTACAAGGAGCAGGGGAGGGGGGGAAAGGGGGGGGAAACTAACTACCCTTCCTGAAAATAAGAAAGGAAGGGGGAACCAGGGCTCTCCCCGCGAGAGGTTTGGAGGGACCGAGGGAACTGGCTGAAAGAAAACAAGAAACAAGAACAGGGGGTGGCGCCAATGAGGGTGGGAGAGAAGTCCAGGTCTCTTCACCTAGGGGAATACGAAAAGAAAAAACGTTGGAACGCAGTAAAGGATGAATCACACTAGGTTCAGGGGGAGCGAAAGGGGGTCACGCGGCCGGGAAAGGAAAGGTGATGTCTAATCCTTGGATCAGGGAGACCGGGAGACGGAAGGCCATCTGGCACATTGTCTCAGAAAAATTACAGGTCAGGTGTGCAGATCAACTGCGGGGACGTACCAGGGGGATTAAATAAAAATCAATGAAACTCTTAGGCGGGGGACGTCGGGGAAAGAAAAAAATGTGGGGAGAGGACATTTGGTATGGGGATGGAGGCTTAAGGAAAAAAATCTATACTACATTGAAGTGCCAGAAGGAGAGAACGTCCGACCTTCAGGGTCTGAAAACGCACCCGTGACGACGATGGGGGGAAGAAAAGAGGAAAAAGACGCGAAAACGTCACCAGTTTGGATAAACTGTGATCGGGGCAACAGTTTCAAGATATCCCGGGGGACTAAGTAGGGGTGAGCCGTGACGGGCGAGTTAAGGCGAGGTGAATCATGTGGTTTTCTCTGAGGGGGAGAAGCACAAGATTAAAAGTCTGTGAGGAAAAAAAGGAAGGAAGACGGAACGGGAAAAACCAAAAAGAGAGAAGGGCGTGGGGGTACATTTAAATGTTGGACAACATGCAAAACGTGATCCGGGGGTGTGCCAGGACTCATAGAACTTTGGGGGGGAGAGACAACAAATAACGGAGGACCAGAAAGGTTGGGGAAATCGACCGAGGTGGTGGGGACGGCAGGGGGGGGAAGCGGAATGGTGGAAGACCAAAGAAAAAATATTGGGTGTCCTCAATTGATTCCAGGGAGGGTGAACGTAATAAGAAGGGAAAGCACAAGGTATCTTCCAGAGGAAAAGAATCCAAAAATGGGGGGGAAGGGAAGCTTAAGGGCTAAAGGTGGGCCGGCGGGGTAAAAATAAGGCGAGGGCGCGGAAGAGGGGTGAACCACTACCTCTATGAGGTTCCAGGGGGGAAATACCACCCCAAAAAAAGGGCTCAGGGAAGGGTTTTCGGGGGTTTGATAAACAAGGAGGGGTTACCAGGAGTGGAAAGTAACTCCAGGAATTGGGGGTTCGTTACTCGTCCGGTCCAAAAGCAAAAAAAAAAAAGAAAAAACGATCGACAGATTGAGGGAGACGACTGGAGGGGAGAATAACCAATTCTAGAACTCAGAGATAGGACACGCCGGACGGAGGGGACAATCCTGGATGGGGCTGTGGTGGATCGGGCAACCCCGAAAAGTACCAGTATGACAACGGGCGGGGAGGCACAACAACGCGTGCGAGCTTGGCAAAACAAGAAACAGGGGTGGGTGAATGGGAGGGAGGGGGGTACATTAGTTGAAAAAAAACAGCAATGAAAAGGACCTCGTTCCAAACAGGGGAGTTAAGCGCAAGCGAAGCGGGGGGTATACCCATTCAGCAGTGTTACGCGTGAAGGGGGGGAAGAAGTAAAAAGAAGAAAGTTTATGGGAAGAAATCAAAGACCGGGGGAGCACAGGCTTATAAACAGGCACGGGAACGCAGACGCAGGACGCCCGCACAGTGCAAAGAAGGGGGGGGGGGAACCTTGTCAGGGGAGGGCCTGGGGAACCTATGTCTGAGAACCACCGATCGGAGCCGGCAATTGGGTCGACCGAGATGGGCCCCAGTCATGCGCAAAAATGAAGGGGTGGGCGGAAAAAAAAATTAGCAAGTTGAGAGGGCCGCAGCCATTGGAATGGTTCGAAAAAAAAGAAGGTACACATCCGATAAGAGCGTCATAGTCTAAAAAGGGTGAAGGTGGTGACAAGGGAAGGGGTATACAGTCCTCTTCCGCGCAAGGAAATGTTGTAAAAAAAAAAAAGGGTACATCGGGGGGAGGACAAAAACATAGCCGAAGAGGAAATTCTACTGAAAGGTTGCGTATGGAGGCGGGGGGAATTCGGTCACCGAAGGGATCGAACAGATGTAGATAGAAAAGCACAAGGAAAGGAGGGGCCGGTAAAAAATCGTCTTAAGGGGAAGAGATTTGGTCTTTGACCTTTGAGAAAGCGAAGAGGGTAGCAAGGGAAAAACACCAAGGGGCATGCTTGAACCGGTTTGGCAGGGGGGGACGAATCGCAAAAAAAAAAGGAACTCGATTTCAGGGCGTAAGGGGAACTGGGGGGCCGCAACCAGAAAAAAAAAAAAACGATGGGAATTCCAGAAAAATCTTTTGTTGATGGAGCAACCCAGCGCTTGGGGGCAGTAACCGCCAAGAGAAGGGATGGTTAAAGCAAGGGTCGAGAAAATCGTTAATTGAAGGGCCTTCTTGGAATCAGGGGTGGCTCTAGCGGATGGGTGAAGGGGGGAGGGAGAACTCAACCGGGCCAGCCCAGTTTTCACCTGACGGCAAAACAAAGGAGCCCGGGTGAAAAAAAATCACGCTTGGCAACAGGGAGTTGGGGGGAGACCCGACCTGAAAAACAAAAGGGCTGTACTGATGTAAGGGTGGGATAGTCGGGCAGCCCGTCGAAAGCCACCAAAAAAAAACACGAGTAGAACTAAAAGCAGAAAAAAAGGTTCAGGAACTTCCTGTGATCGTACAAGGGTGAAAGTTGGTGACGAAACGCAGGAAAGAGGGAAGAAAGGAAAGAGCTAAAATCAAACACAACAACGTAGGTGGGGAAACAGAAGAAAAAAATAAAAAAGGAAAAAAATATCGCGGATCGAAAAAAAAAAAGGGGGGGAGGGCACACACCAAGGAAAAGGGAAAGCCGAAAGGACGAAGAGAAACCGGGCATCAGGGGTCGCGAAGGGTTTGCTACACGAAGGTCACAACCTCATTCACTCCAACAATACCTCAGAAAAAGACAGAAAGGAGTGGGAGGGTGTAAAAAAAGAAAAATCTAAAAAGGCGTCTAAGGAAACAATCGACAAAAAAGGGTCTCATGTGGGTACGGAGACAGTAAGGAGGGGTAAAGGGGGGGGGGGGATCCAACCAGAACATACCGATAAACAACGTTTTGAAAACCACCGAAGGCCGCAGAATTCTTTTAGAAGATAATCAGCATAAAAAGGGGCTTCAAAATAAGAAGCGCTGGGACGTACAGTGAAAGCTCCTGACGGAGGGGGGACCGGATTCAATAAAATCCATATCTTGGGGGTAAGGGCATAAAAGAAAAAGATACATGGGGGGTTTGTTGCAGGAAAGGGGGGAAAAAAAAGGAAAAGAAAAACAACAGAACATCGGAGAGCCGGGGGGGGTGTGGGAGATGGTAAAAAATCAAAAGGTCAAGCCTGCTCGGAACCGAACAGGGGGGGACCGCGGGACAACTCATACGAGAGGGGGGGAATACTGGAAAGAAAAAATAAGAGAAAGAACGGAAAAGGGACGGGGTGCCCCAGGCGTCGACTTGTGGGGGGGGCGATAAAAGATCTTTAGACGGTCATGAAGAATGGACAGCGGGACCTAACCATCTCCGCGTTGGGAAGGGGGGGGGGGGTCGCAGGCGATGGGTGTGGGGAACGCCGGACATCATACTCATTGTATGGACCAAAAATGGCGAAGCCGGGGAGGCAGGAAGTAGGGGACAGGGCCGTTCAAAGGGACATATTTTCGCCTTGATTAAGCCACGGAGTAGGGGGGGAAGTAGGAGTCAAGGGCCAATAGAGGAAGGAATAAACGCTAAAAGAGGGTCCCCGCTAAACCAGAGGGGGTAATGATCCTAGGAAGCAAGGGGGAAAGGGAAAACCAGTTGGGGAAGGCCGAGGCGAAATAAGGTATTTGGGGGGGATAAGAATAGCCCGCATAATCAAAAAGCCAAAAAAAAGGGGACAGCACAGGGGGGGAAATCTTGGCAAAAGAGAGAGAAGTGAGAGGGGCACACGGAAAGAGGAAATCGCGCTCCCAGGGAGTGAGGGAGGGTCCCCGGGAGGAGTAGTACCTGTCTCCTTAAAAAATTGAATGAACAGGAATGATAAAAAAAGGACCAGTCAGAAGGGGGTGTGAACTCCGGCAGGTTTTCAAAGTTAAAAAGGCAGGGCTGGGAAATGAAGGGACCTCCAAATCTTGAAACCAACCAGGGGGAGGGGGGGCAAGATATCAGGAGGGTGGGTGGAAACTACCCAAAAGTGGCGGGAAGAAAAAAAGTAGGGGAGGAAAGGCGAGGGGGGGTACCCTCCCAACCACGAAAAGAAAAGATCACAGGGGGGGGGGAGGAAGCAAAGGACAAGATCGACGAGAATAGAGAGGGGGGTATCCTGTCATGGAAGGGAGAGTAATGGGACCAACTGGGATCGACCCCTCCTTCCGGAAACGGGTAAAGGGGGAAAGGAAATCTAACAACTCACCTTTCAGGGGCAATGGAGAAAAAATCCGGAAACCAAGATAGTAAATTCAACAGAAGCCAAAAAAATGACGGAAGATAAGGGAAAGGCCCTGGCCTACCAATAGCAAAGAAGAGGGACGCGGGCAGTTTCAATATCCGACAGACGGGGGTTCGAAAAAGGGCAAAATGTGTTCACAAAAGTCACGGTAAAGCCGGACAAAGTTTTTATCCAGAAAATTCCGTAAAATGAAAGAACGGTCTCATCAAAAAGCACAGGCAAGAGAGAGAATCCGGGAAAAACAGCACGGAATAAACCCCGGACCCAGGGGACAGACGGGGGGAAGGACCCTCACAACCCGTCATAGGGAGGGGCTTCCCGTCAGAAGGATATTTGAACGCACCCCAAAGGGGTCTTAGAAAAAAAAACAAACTGGCAAAGGGGTCAAGGAGGTGGTGGGGGGGGGCGGGCCACACTGTTACGAAGTTCCTTGGAAAAAATGCCTAACCCGAAGGGGGGGGGGGGGGGAACACTTAAACAAATACCAAAAAGCTAGAAATATGGGGGGCGGGGCAAGGGGGGGAGTACAGCGCTGGTTTTGGCGCCTCCTCAAGGTCTAGGGGAAGGGAGACTGGAAGGAAAGGGTCCCCAAAATTTCAGTCAAAAAATAGCCCTGACAGATGTCACTAGAAAAAGCGGGGGGTAGCGCAAACAAAAGGATCAGCAAGGGGGGGAACCTAGTAAGAAACAATTAGGTTAAAGGGTGGAACTTTGAGAGTCGATGGGCACGAAAAACAAGGGGCGGAGAAAAAGTGTAAAACATCATGGGAACGCGGGACTTAAAGGGCAGGGGCTTTGGCTTGCAGAAATGGTCGGATAACGGTGACTGGAAATCCATCCCCAGAAAAACATTAGAATTCCTCATTTGAAGGGGGGGGGCTACGGAAGAGCCCCCTACCTTGGGGGGAATGAAAAGATGGGGGGACGAAATATCAGCAACAACCGAATGCCGGCAAAGATCTTTGGGTTTCACTGTTCGTCTGACGAGCTATGTGCACGAGCAGAAAACCAAAAAAAAAAATACTCCCGGAGACCTGCGGCAAAAGCAACATCAGGGGGGAGGACAAAAGTGGGGGATGCCATCCACGTAAAAAAGAAGTTACTGGGAAGGTTACTTGTATTCGTAAGCAAAAAAATAAAAAAGAACTAGGCTATCAGCACGCTGCAACGTACAGACCTTTAGTAAGAAATGAATGAAGGTGAGAAAGGAACACTCTTTGATAGAAAAAGGAAGCAAAAAGCGACCACCGGAAGGGTCTTCCTTGGGTTAGTGGGACGGGGAAGTCAAAACATACATTTCCTGCAACGGAAGAAAAAACCTCGGGGGGGGAAAAGACGTGACGGGGGGGTAAAAAAACCCCCGAACCACGAGGACGGAAGGCCGGGCCTAACGAAAAAAAAAAAAAAAACGGCGAAGGCGATACAAAAAGACCGTTCACACAGGGGTGGGACAACGCCATTTGTTTCAAAGGCACAAAGGGGAGGCAGGGTCCCGGACGCGGTTAAAAAAAATCGGTGGGGGGGGGGTTTGACAAAAACAGTTGTGGGGTCCGGGACTAAACCGAGGAAGGAAAAAAAAGAAAAGCCTTTCTCATACATCTAACAAAATAATAAAACCCTTTTCTTGTCGGGGAGATCCAGTAAGGAAAAAAACCCCAGAGCGTGTCTCGTTCGTAGTCTGCGGAAAAAAATGGGGTTTACGCAGTGCACACAACGCGATCTATCCAACATAGGGGTGAAACCAAATTCACCGGAAAAGAAGTTACGAAAATAAAAAGAGTTGGGGGGAAACTAAAAAAAAAAAGAGGGGGGGGGATGGGGGCCGGATCCAAGGGACTTCCATCCGGGATGGGGGGGGAATCAAAGGCGGGGGTAAAAGGGGTCTTTTAAAAAAAGGGCCCCTCAGTCCGTGGCAATGGGTGCTCAGGGGGGAGGAGGAGGAGGGAAGGGGAAAAAAACAGTAATCTACCAGACAGGTTCCGGATCTCATGTCTAGTAGGGATTCGCGCACACTCCGAAGATCCTGGGAAACGAACCGAGCCCTGGAACCAAAGATTCAGGGGGGGTAGAAAACTGAAGAAACCAGGTCCACTGGTAGAACGGGGTAGCGGACAGTCGTGAGCTCAAAAAACAAAAACAACAGGGAGTGAAAGTAAAAAAAGGGGATCTGTATACCCGGTCCGCAACGGAAGTTGCTCTAGGACAATAAAAAAAAAGAGGAATCTGCCGGGGGGTCAGCTAAATGAACGGGGACGGGGGGAGGTAGAGGGATCAGACTCAGTGATTTATGCAGTCGATACCGGAAGAGGGAGAAAAAAGGAGGCTACTCACACTATCCGGGATCCTACTGGACCTTACGGGGCGGGGGAATGCAGGCTCCACCGGGTAACGACGGGTTACGGAAAAAAGGGATGACCGGTTAGTTAAAATCCGGCAAGCCTAGTGGGAAGATTGCAAGGGTTCTGAGGTTGGTCACAAAAAAGGGGAAAAGTTCAGAGGGGGGTGTTACATATTAGGGGGATCGGGGGAACTCTCCGGGGGGAGTGGAACGGCAGGCTCGGGGTCAAGCTCGCCCGGAATATGTTGGTAGAACGCTAGAAAGGCCATCAACTTTTAGCGGGAAATCAAATGACTATAATCGGGGACGGGCAAAAAATGAGAGGAAAAAAAAAAAAAACGAAAACGTTCAAGGGGGCCTGGGAAAACGGGAAGGGTGTGGAAAAAAAGAGGGGGGGGTCAAATAGGGAACTCGTTTAAAGGTGGGGGCGAGAATTATCAGGGGATTTGGGGGGGTCGCAAAACTCCCTCCTACGGCAGGGAGGGGGGAAACAACGAAAAACAAAGTGGAGGGCCCCGCCTAGGGGGGTTTGTGAAGAGGGGCCGCGTGAAAAAAATCAAAAAACCCCAGCCGCAGGGGATTGGTCGCGTCACGGGAGAAGGGACAGTTAGTAACAGTTGTGCATCGGAGCCGACCTACAGGGGGGGAGCATAAGAAGCTGTATAAGAAAGTAGGGCGTTGCTGTAGCTTTACGAAGAAAAAAGGAAACACCACGCAGCACGGTAAAAACGGTCAAGTGCGACAGATAAAAACAGCAGTTTACACGATGGAAAGGCAGGTCGGATCAAATTGTAGAAAGAAGGGCATTCAAACATCGGTGTGCTTTTCGTGATGAAAAGAGGGAGGCAGAAGTCGTCATCCGCGGCGCTGACAGAAGGGAAAACCAGATTCATGAAGGGCTGAGGGGATTTTGCGGATTCACAGGAAAGCAGACAGTCGTGGCAGAAGCAGAAAAAAGGGGGGGGGGGTGGGGGGGGGGGGGGGGTTGCCTCCAGAGTGCGGAAAGAACAGGTGACTTTCAAAACTGTGCAAAATCTGGGGGGAGAACGACTATGGGGAAACAGCGAAACCGAAAAAGGCCCTGGGTGGGAGGAAGGGGGTTTGAAAAGGGTCCGGGGGGCATGAATAAAGTCTTAACCACCCCAATGATGGGGGGTACTTGCCCCGGAACGGTCGATGATGGGGGGAGGTAACACGGGGTACTGCAAAATACACTATCAAAGTGCAAGACGAATAAAAGAAGCAATAACAAACCACACGAGCACACATATATACGCCTATGGGATGTTTCCCAACACATTACTGGGGGGAAAAAAACAAACAGGATACTGTTGTCACTTAAATAGTAAAAAAAGTGGAGCAAGGAACAAAAAGTAATGCCACGTGGTTGTAGATCAGCTACCAGCGGGGGGACCTGGGAACGCTTTGGAAGACAAAAACGAGGGAACTGGAGGGCCTCAGCCGGGTGCGGGTGAAGCAGGGAAAACACCTAGAACCTCGGGAATAGAGGCTTCACTGGGGGGACTCTAACAGAGAGGAGGGAACTTGAACGGGATAAAGACGAAAATGTGAGCCGGGGGGAAAAAGTGGGTGGAAACCGAAATCGTCTGAAAAATCACGAGGAAGAGTCGGATTGGGGAAAACAGCCAAAATCCTAATCACCACGAATGTGGGTTGGGGGGGAAGGGAGGGAATGCACGCTGTTTCCGAGGGGGGTTATCAAACTTTGCCTGAGGTGAAGGGGGGGAGAGGAACCAGTCCAGTTTACAGAGAAACCCTCGAAAATAAGAGACTCGCTGAAGTCTATAAAACAAGTAAAACTATAAAGCCGCCAGGTAGCGCCATCAGGATCCACTGGGGCGGTGTGTTTAAGGGGGTAAAAGCGCAAGGGGAAAATCCTCTATTTCAGACAAATAACTTCGGGTGTGAAACTCGGAAACAGGAGCCCACCACTGTTTTGTAAGATTGGCGCGTAAAATTAATTATCAATCCGTCCTGGACGGTACGCCAAAGGGAAAGTTCGCGCGCACGATCTGTATCAAATTGGGGGCAGCATTTTGACGAGGGGGGCCTGACTAGGCATAAAAGGAAATGGGGGAAGCGGAGGGGCTGCAGCCTGGTGGTCGAACGACCCTGAAAAAGTGACAGTTCTGTCGAAAAGGAGGGGGGGATCACCTACCACCCAAAGACCAGGGAAGTGGCGAATGGTCAGTGTGATTCCGGGGAAAGAAAGTCGGAGAACCTTGAGGTCTAAAGGGGACCTTCAAGGTTGGGGTAAAAATGCACGCTGGCCGCTGAAGACGCAGATTGCTGGGGACCCTAATTGGGAGCAAAAAAAAATGTGTCCGGAAGCTTGTAAGGCCGAAAGGGGGTGACAAAACGCCGAAAGGCATGGCAAATAAGCGGGAAAAACAAATCCGAGGTTAAAACTGAAAAGGTCCGGAGAAGGGGGGGGAGCGGCCACGACACTCAGGATGAAAAAACTTAGGGCAGCCCCGGGCGGCGACTCACAAAAATGCCTACGGACAAGAGGAAGTTGGGCGGGGAAAAACATGGGCCCGAAGAACAACGAGTAAGAGAAGCACCACGACGACGACGTGCCTCGGGGACGACGGGCATATGGAAGGGGGAGGAAAAAACTATGGGTCGTTTCGTAGTCGAGATCATAGGTGGGGCGCACAGGGAAAAAAGGACACAGGGAAGGCTGGGAGGGGTACCAGCGCAAAACGCTCGAGTTCGAGGGGAGGGGAGGAGAGGGGGCCGAAAAAAGAAAAAGAAAAAAAATTACGGGCCCACAAGGTCAAAAAAGCTTTGGGGGAGAAAAGTACGATTGAGAGGCCGACCAAACGCGCGCCGCAAATCAGGTAAGAGAGAGAGGAGGAAAAAAAAAAGGATGTGGGCACTTCTTCTGGATGAAATAGAGGGGGGTGTGCAGGTCTTTTTGGGAATCAACGGCAGAACCGTGACTGTCGGGTCGGCGCGATGCGCACTTTGCGGGATATCGTTTCCGCGTAGTTGGGAAGCACCAAGGGAAAAAAAAAGCTGGGACGAATCCGGGGAGGGTGGATCAAACGTCATGGCGCCCAAGGTGGCGTCCGCAAACTCAACTTTAACGAAAAAAAAAAAGCAAAGAACGGGGGGCGCCGTCGGACTGACGGTAATGGCCTTGTTCAAGGCCGCGAAGAGGGGCTCTCGCAAAAAAAAAAAAAAGAGGTTACACTTAGAGATAAAAAAATCAACGTAGGGATCACCATAAAGTTCACCTGCCGAGAAAAAACGGCCGGAGAGGAAAGGAAAGGGTTGGAGGCGAAAAAAAGGGAAAAAGGACGAGAAATTACAAAGCAAAACCTTCGCAGAAGGGAATTCAAAAAAAAAAAGCGAAGATCCCACATCGAAGGGCGCAGTGTTGGGGGGGGGGGGGGGAAAGAAACTCTGGGGCGGATGAAGACAAAGCAAAACATCCTGCACCAAGAGAGACAAACAAGGAAAGGTCCCGAAGACAAAAGGCATTCAAGTTCGACTACGATATCTACGACGACCTGCTTTCTAAAATCAAAAAAAAAACCTGGCGGGGGGCAAGTCAAGCGCAATCGGGGGCGATTTCAAAGAAACAAAAAAGCCCCTGTGTTGTCAGTCCCTCGAATCGGGGGGGTTGGGGGGGGGGAAAGGAAGGTGCAGACCCGCGAGGACTTCGAACTCGAAATAGCGGTTTCGATGGTCCACGAAAAAGGGGGCAAGCTCCACGGCAAGAACCGGGGGCCGCGACGCCAGGAGCTCGGGCGACCGAAAAAAGAAAGTATCCAGAATTCCTTCTGACCAACGCATCACCGCGGAAAAAGTGGGGGGCAAAAATAGTGTGGCTACCGGATTGAACGATGAAGGCCGCAATCAGAACACTAGTTAGGAAAAAACTGGCGTAGCGGCGATGGTCGGACCAGCAAACTGTCATCAACACTCCAATTTTATGAGGAGGGGGGTCAACAAAAAACCATCGAATGGGGAAAAAAACCGGGGGCAACAAAACAAATGGTTGACTGGTGACTCCTGAGACGGAGGGGGAAGGAGCGATTTCAAAGGCCGACGGAACTAGAACGAATGCGGGTCCCCAGCCACCCGGCCCGCCCGGTAAGAAAAGATTTCAGGACAGTCCCAAAAAAAACATTGACGACCGGCGAAATATAGTGCGGGGGGAACGACATAGGTTGCACCCGCCATAAAAGAATGGAAAAAAAAGCAAATGCAAAATTGTAGTCATGGAAGAAGACTGTGGGACGAGAAGTCCCGAGACAGCGCTCGAAACAGGATTTGAGGGGCAGATTCTTGGTCAAACAAGGAGGCGGACAAAGCGTCCCAAGGTCAAAAAATCACCTGGCACGAATGATGCAAAAAAAAAAAAAAAATCAGCCGGCAACAAAACGGGAATCCGCGGGTGGCGGACAGGAAAGTCAGATTGCATGTTCAACAGCAAAAATAATCCGTCAGCCGCCAACTCGTACAAACACGTCTGTCGGGGGGGTCGCTTCAAGCGTTGGTGGCTAAAATACTACTGAAGAAAGGGGGGGGGGGGGGAAGGGGGTTACGGGGCGGCAAGGTGAACAGAACCAAAGAAGACCCTCACAAGGATGGGGGAAGGCCCAGGAGTAAAAGGATAGAGAAAGGAGAGTTATACGCCCGATGGGACGCAATCGGCCAACGATAAATGGGGGGAAAAAAAAAAAAAAACAGCGAAAAAAGCGGGAAGCTGGACCTCGAGAAAAACAACGACATTTCAACTTCATGCAGGGGGACTGCGACAACTCGGAAAAAGGCGAATGAAAACCCCGAATAAAAAATTGAAAGGAATAGGGAGTGCCGGCACCAATAGCTAAGGAGGAGGAGGGGGGACGATCGCAGTTCTCTGTCAAAATTTTCACAAAGCCCGCCAAGTTTCAGGGACTAATCCTTCAAAGGGCACCCTAACGGGAGAGCGTAGATGCAGATAGGAGAGAAAGGGAAGGCGTAACCCGAAGGGGAAAACATGGGAAAGGGAAAAATAAAGGGTCAACGGAAACCCATCAATCACGAAACTCCAACCCGAGTCAAGTGAAAGATCGACACAACAAAGGTGCAGGGTCTCTGTTTGTGGGTGGGGGGACAGAACTAGGTCAAGTCAACAGCTCAAAGAATGTTTGGCAGTAATGGAACACTAGGAGAAAGGTAGGTGGCTCGGCATGGGGGTGGGGGACCGAGAGTCACGGCAACGGGTGGAAGGAAAAAAGCCCCAGGGAAAAAATCTAGGGGAGACGTCTGACAAAAAATCCACAAAAAAAAGGTGGGAATCGGGGAGAAGGGAACGATCCCACCGGAGGTGGGTGGACTTCTCATCCTAAAGAACACAAAACATACAGGAAGTGGACTTCGGCAATCAGTGTGAGAACCAATCTCTATAAATTTGCACTGGTGCACACCTGAACGGAAAAAGTAGGAAATGTAAGAAGACGGCAAAAAACTGTGTCTAATTACGGGGGGTGAATTACGCAAAGCAAAATATAAGCGCGCATCCGGGTTCAAGAAACAGAAGCCGGGCCACGGATTGGGGGGAACGACTGTTTTGGGGGCACGTGAACTCAAGGGGTGACGAACCGAACCAAAAAGCACACCGATGGAAGAAACTGCTTGGGGTGGACTCTAAATACATGTGCTCGACTACCTGGCGTCCCATACTCCAGAGACCTTCAGAATCGGAAAGGGTAGCGGCAAGCAGGGAAGTGAAGGGAGTGGACGGGAACTCTGTCAGCATAAACAAGAAATCCGAGGGAGCAGAAGACTGAAAAAAACGGTATACTCCCCTGTCCAATGAAGGAGGAGGCAGAGAACCTGGCCCGAAAAAGAACCAAAAATCTGCGGCGGGGTGCTTTGGGGAATGGGTATCAGTATGTCCAGCACAAAATCAGCGGGGCCAAAAATTGGGACCCCGCTGTGAACATAAGGGCAACGGGGGGGAGTAAAAAAACTAACAAACCAACGAAAAAAACACAAAGTTGCCGGACAAAAGGTGGAAACGAAAAAAAAAAGGGGGTACCAAAGTGGGTGAAAAAGGGTGACACAATGACGGGGAACAGGGCCGACGCGTGTGATTCCGGGGGTGGGGGTTCAAGGGCTAATTAGTGTAGGTACCCCGCACTCAAAAGGGACCAGTCAGACAAAAAAAAGCCGGCGTGGGGGGAAAGAGCCCGTTCTAACACAAAACGACACATGCCAAACTGGCACCGGGGAGAAGGGTGTGGGGGGGGATGCGAAGGCGTCAGTCGGTTCCCTGCATTCAAAGGAACACTTCACCAACAGTCGAAAGAATTAAAAGAAGGTGGTACACAAGCCCGGAGAAGGGAAAAAAACAGAAAAACCTTTGCAACGAGAAGAGGGGGATGAATTTCTACTCCACTCGGAAATCGGGGGTGTACCCTGGGAAGGGGAACTGGGGACGAACATCACCAAGGGGACAAAGGGGGGCCATATCTGAGCGGAAAAAGAAAGAAGCCGGCGGGGTGCACGGACGTAAGGGAGTAATGCGCATGAAGCTTGGGGGATCCACAGAGACTACAAGAAGGCCAATCCTAACAAGTCCTTAATCAAGATATGGATGGCCCGAGCACGCCCTGGGGCACTTGAGAAGGGGGGGGTAAAAACTATCCAA
>Ga0179593_1497542_pt1 | contig 16672 bp, 15 predicted proteins | sample CZODoug2_1_08_16_FD_185931 | JGI IMG/M metagenome (GOLD analysis project Ga0179593, IMG submission 185931) | Vadose zone soil fungal communities from Angelo Coast Range Reserve, California, USA - CZODoug2_1_08_16fungal (PacBio error correction) | ecosystem: Environmental > Terrestrial > Soil >...
CATACGTTTCAGACCAGAAAAAAGGACATCTGCACCTATTCAAGAGGAAGTATGGAAGGAAAAACTGAAAGTGGACCCCTAATGAGAAAAGTTGATTGGGAGAGAGAGCTGAGTTTGGTTCGTGGAAAAAAAAGACGCGGTCGAGGGGGTCTCAAAAGGGGCCCGGGGGAAGACCGCTCGCCACCCTCAGTGAAACGGGCCTTCCTGATCCGATAGTCAACCTGGAAGGAGACGCGCCGTAGGAATAAGCGTATACTCGAAAGAGAGGGAGAGGAAGAATCGACTTTCCGGACAGTTGGTTCCTCATTGAGGTATCTAGCAATAACGCCACCGAAGGTACTTAAGAACGATATCACCTTTCAATATCAGAGATGACCGAGGAAGGACAAGTTTCAGAGGGGAAACCAAGCTTGAAAATCAGCCGAACGGCACAACTTTTGGGAGAGGAAGCTGTTTTCCGTCGGCGCTCTGTGAAAGGGGAGACACGACGAAGTCAAAAACCGTCAAGTAGAATTTTGGGTCGAGAGGAGGGGACGAGGGGTCCGGATTACAACTCAGAAAAAAACGACGGCTTTGAAGGAACTGGGGAATAGTAGCAGAGATATCAGAATTCTATGGAGATGAGGAGCCTAGGGAGCAAAAAAGCCGATCACCGAGAATTGGGAAGACGACAAGAGGCATTAATCGGGTCTCGTTTTGAAACCGATTCTTCTAAACCCTGTTGAGGAATCAAAAGAAACCCAGAACAAAAAAAAATATGAAATCACATAAGGGGCCTGTGGGGAGAGATCTCCTACGCTTAGAGAAATGTTTCCTCCGCATCATCCCCCAATCAGGGAGGCCCCTATCAGCCTGGGAAAAAGAAAAACAATCGGCCAAAAAATCTTCTGACAGACGGGGGGGGAGAAAAGAGGAAACCTATCTTGAATATCAAAGGGGAGGGGGCAAATTTTTGTGAAAGTTGTCGACTCCACCTAGAAAGGCGAGGGGTGGTTGAGGAAAGAATATTTCGACACCCAAACATCCTTGCAGGAAGGACATCACGGCAATTCCGAAAAGAGCACGTCCAAGGGGAAGGGGGAGAAGGGAAAAGTCGACGTTAACCCCGCTATTATTTTTGCCTGCATAACTCGAAAAAAGAGGACACCATCTGTGAAGAGAAAGGAAGAAAAAAAAGGAGCCCACCGGAAAGAACCTTAAAAGAAAAAAATGCTAGCCCTGGTCGCTGGCTGGGGGCTCGGAGAGCGGGCAGAACATCTCCTCGTAGAAAAAAAAGAAAAGAGCCAGCCCCTCCTGCGAGAAAAGCGTTGAGCCGGTCTCAATCCGGACTAGGGTGCGGAACAAGAGGAAGAGGGGGGAACGCATCTGGTCGAGAGAACCAGGCTGGTGCGAACTGTGGGAATACACTCATCTCTACCAAGGAACACCAGACCACAGAAAGAGGTGGGTCTTGGAGAAGGAAGAAGCACCACCTGACACGCAAAAAAAACACCTACCGAAGGCTTTTAAGATAAAAAGGCGACCACTGCTGCGCGATCGGAGCAAGAAGTGCAGCGTCGAAACCACTTCTTTACTATTTTACCAACGGGGGAACGGGTGATTTGGCGCCGATAATGCGCTAACAGAATCCAGCAGCTTATGCGAATGGAGGCCGAGCATTCGGGTCGGGCACGTAAGGAGAGGAAGACCGGGGGAAGCCATCCCCGCCTGATAAAAAAAGAGAAAGAAAAACTCCGCCGGCACCACCTGAAAAAGAATAGAAGGTCTGGTGCCGGTTATGTCATAGGGGAGTGGGAGACAGAGACGAATCATCCCAAAAAAGGGCAGACCGCGATGCAGCGAGGAAAGGACGAAAGCTGGGAAGAGGCCGGATGGGAAAAGGTTTATCACCAAATAAAAGTGCGGAAAGTAAGGAAGAACAAAAAGAACTACGGCCGTACTGAAAGGAAAGAGGTCCAACGGTCAAAAACGACTCATCCCTTTATAAAGGTCCAGGGAAGGGTCATCGGGGCCTCGAGAAAAACACCACACAAGGGGAGCAGAGACGTTCCGGAGGAGGGCAAAAAGAACCACATCGATCAGACGGTGCTCCCATTATTGGTCTCCCTTCGGAAAAAAAAACACCCGTAGAAAAAAAAAAGTCGCCCACGATCAAACAGAAGATTTTGCGCGTGCCGGGGGGAAAAGGCCTCACGGCGCCGAAAAACGGAAGCTTTATCTCCCTCCTTAAGGAACCATAGGTAGCGGTACGGGCTTTATAAAAAGGGTTGTTGGACTGGGGCATCTCTCAGGATAGGAGTAAAAGGGAAAGCCCGTAAAAACCAGCAGGGCACTAGACCAGCGGGAAGAGAAAAAAAGGGATGGGGGGCGGTGCACGTTCTACACGAAAGTTGACTTGTGCGGGGGGGGAGCCGAGCGCGGCAAGCAAGGAGCCACCGCGGTTTGGGAAGAAAGCAAGGTGGGAAGGTTGGGGACCTCTGGTCATAGAATGAGAAATTTCTCCACAGGGGGAAGGGCAGCCGAAAATTCCTCGGGTACTCAAAAGAAGAAAGCGTCGAAGAATTCCTTCAAAGAGGCTGTGGTGGGGGCCGGCATAATGTCATCCGTAAGAGGTCACTAGGAAGCTGGAGTGGCGTGTGCCGGGGAGGTCCCTAGCGCCGTCGGAGGAAAGGAGGAGCTGTGATCCGCCGATCCAAGGGGAGAGCGCCACGGATTTGCAGCACATGGCCAAGATCTGAAGAAAACTGCTGTATTATCAAAGAACAAATAGGAGAGCAGTCTCTTGGGGGAGAGCTAAACCAAGAGAAAAAGTCATAAAACCACCGTGGATCCCATCATGCCCCACCTTGGACAGAAAGGTCTCATAGAAAATATGTTTTAATGAAGGGAGCTGGCGGGGCGCACTGCTGCCTCAAAGGGAAGGGGGAGGGGAAATCATCGTCATGAGCCGAGACGCGAAAGAAGGCGAGAGGCAATCCCCGTCGGCCAGCAGAGAATAGCTTTCGGGTGAAGGGATGTAGGGAGGCGCCAAAATTCCCCACCTCACCCAGCTACGGGGGGGGAAAAAAATCGACGACCGAAGTTGGCGTATGCATTAGGGGGCCAGAGAGCCGCCGCCGGGGTCTCAGACCCGACAGTCTTGACCAGGGCCTTCGACTAGAGCGAGGGGACACAGGGGGTGGGAAAAGCGGAAATTACAATCAGGACACATAGACTGTTTGGATGAAGAGTTGTGAATAGGAAGGGGGGGCAAGTTCCGCCGCCCCAAAAGTGTAGAACGCGGACCATCCAGTGGAATATCACCTCACACCATCAGGACGGAGGGGGGAGGGAGACCATTCAAAAAAGCGACGCGCTTGGCATGAGACTCGGGGCCGCGGCGGCGCTGCGGGGCAATCTCAGACGCCCATCCATCAGGAGGGAAAGCAAGAAAGAGTCATAGCGTATGATCGAGTCTAGTGGGGGGAAAAAGAATGGGCGGCGGTGAGCCTTACCGCGGAAGAGGGTCGGGGTCTTAAGTATTCGAAGGGAAAACAGGACGAAACCGTGGTAACGCCAGCTTAGGGGGAGAAAGACGGAAGTTCCTGGTCCGCCCCCTCGCTGGGCCGATTCCTGCGTCACCAAAATCGCCGGAGATGGCTTGTAAAAAAAGAGGACATCACCCCCTGCTAAAGAAGCGCAGAGTCCAAACGCTGGAAAGACTTCCTAATGAGGACTACAGAAAAAAAGGAGGCCGGTCTAAACTGGAGGGGGCTCACAGGGCTATGGGGGCAACGGAAAAGGCGCGCATCTTGAGGATGGAGAGTGCGATACACACCTCGTCTGGGCTGAGAAAAGGGGGAGCCCGTCACCCGTTTAGCTCGGGGAGGGGGGGGAGACGCAGGGTGGACGGCGAGCTCCACTAAACTTGGCGCGCACGGAAAAAACCGACTCTACAAGAAGCAAAAAAGAGGGGGTCTCAGGGGCGGCGGCTCTTCGAAAAGGAAGCGCTCTCGGCGTTTTCTTCTATCTGAACTCGACCCAAGCTCCCAGCTGAGAAAGGCGTGTAACTCTTCTTGCGACTGGAAGTTCGCAAAAGCCCAAAGCCAGACAGTTGGCGGGGGGAGAGAACTAAAACGCAGACTACGCGTCGACCAAACGGAGACCTAAACCTTATCACAGGGGCAGGGGGGCGACAACAACTTCCCGGAGGGGGAAAAAAAAAACACGGCGTGATTAGTCTCTCGGGGAGGGGAGTTCGAGAAGACTGGCGGTGGCGGGGCAGATACCGAATCCAGATTTGAAAACTAGTTACATTCCTACTCGAGAAAGGGGGGAAAGCGCCGGTCTGCTGGTGGGGTCAATCAAGGGGAAAAAGGAGAGAGGGAGAACTTTCGCGAGCAGCTTACTGGTCTGGGGGGCAGGGCCGCGGCTCTTACCAAACGGGCTCCACCGCTCAAAAACTAAGCCTCAGACAGGAGATGCAAAAGGCCGACTACAAACCACCACGCTCTCTTCGGGAAAGTCGGCACGGCACCCGCGCAGTGAAAAAACGGCGGCTAAATCACTGGAATACTCAGGCTAGGGAAGAAAAGGAACAGCAAAACCTCGTAAGAGGGAGAAGCACTCGGCCTGCGTGGGGAAAAGAGGTAGAGAGGGGCGCTGCTTCCCCAGGCGGCAAATGGGGGGTTTCTCGGAGGTGAACGAAGGACGACTGCACGTGGTTTTGGAAGAAAACACGTCAGTTCAGCTGAAGAACTTGAGTAAAAAAAAGAGGACCGACTGATGAGCGACGGCTTCCTCGGCCTAAAGACACTTTCGCTAAGGGACGTGAGAAAAGGGGGGAAAGCGCCCTCCTCCTAATCCTGGGAAAAGAAGAAGGAAAACGTCTTCGTGGACCTCGCCTGTCGAGAAAGGAAGGGGGGGCGGGATAACGGCCACAAACGGCGCGGGACTCGGCTACTTTTTCAGCACCTAAAAAAATCTACGAAAAGGAGGAATCAGATCTCAACAAAAAAACGGAGAATCTTCGAAAACTTACAAGGAGAAAAAAAAAAATACCGCCCGTTTGCCGTGAGCCGCCCCAGGGGGGGTTCAGAAGGCAGGAGGTCCACGAAGTCTACCCTCCTTGCCTACAGGGGAAGGGTGGAAATCCTCTTCAAACCAAAAAAAGGAACCTCCAAGAGTTCCGAAAAAGAAAAAAAAAGGCTGGCCTATTCCTTGAGTTGATGGGAAGACGCTCGGACGCTGAAGCGGAAGTGGAAATAGATTAACAAATACCTCAACCGTGTCTAAGAGAACGAAGGCGACCCACACACGTGGGAAGCCAAGGGTGGGGTGGTGAAATCAGTAATCAACCACTGGAGACCACGCCAGAGAAGGAGAGATGGTCTATGGGCTTGTGCTAGAAAAAGAGCCAGCGAGAAGCAGTTGAGTATCCGCCGAAGTAGACACGCGTGTTCTAGTGAGACTGTGTCGCACAGTTCTGCGTGTGGGCGCAAGTGAAAGGAGCAAGAAAAAAAAAAAAAATAACACACAAGAGCAAGGGAGTGGGCTGCAATGGACTCGTCTGCACTAAGTGATATGAATGAGTGAAAAAAAATAAGAATTACTCAAAAGAGCAGTGCACTATGTGGGGGGGCTGGTGGGTCGTCCAGTCATTCAAGTGTGGGAGGGGGTTATAGTGCAGCGGGGGACGGGGATGGGCGGGGGGGGGATGATAAGTTGTAAGGGGGAGTGAGTGACGCGAGTATGGAGAATGCGTGGCGGTAGGTGCGTGTGCTGGGGCCGCGTAGAAACAACCGTCAAAAGAAGCATCGAATCCCTAAATATACATCATAACCGGCGACGGAGATCGGCTTCTACCCAAAAGGTAACATCATCTAGATCATCAAAAGAGAATCACCTCAGTAAAGGAAGAGGGACGATCCTGCGCGACGCCGTCGAGGCAGAGAAGTTGAAGCACGTTCTAAAGAAATTCAGACTTGGGGAGGAAAAAAAATGACTGTGACCGCTTTGAAGGGAGGAGATAGACTACGGCTCGGCTCAGGCTGCTCCCGGAAAGAGGTGCGCCTGCGCATCTTCAAAAGGAATCCTTTTATAAAAAAGAAAAACGGATAGACATGAAAGACGGGATGATACGAGGCAATTAAAAAAAACGGAGATCTCGCGTATCCTGGAGGGATCAGCGAAGGCCGATGGAGCCTAGACCGAAATCACCTCATGGAAAGAAGACCATCAGGATGTGGTAATCCCGGTGTCAACTAGAGGAAACGGGACCAGGGAGGGAGGGGGAAGCCCCCCCGGCGAGATGAACCCGGAAAAAACAAGCCGGGAAACTTTTGCCGAACTTTAACTAAAAGAAGGAAAGGAAAGAGGGTGGACAACACCGGAATCAAGAAAAAAAAGTGCCTCGATGGCAACCTGGAACATCGCAACGTGATCAAAAAAGAGGTCAGAGATAAAGAGAGAAGGAGAAGCTAATCTGGGGAAAAACCCTACGCTCGATCTTGGAAGGCGCGGAAGTTCAACGTGGTGCATTAAAGGGAAACGAAAAAAATTTACGGCTATGTAAGGGGGGAAAGCTCACCAGCAACAGAAAGCAGAGAAACCATTGCCGGCCCAATGAAGGAGTAAACACCCTCACGCTATTAATATGGGAGGAGTTGAAAGACTTCTTGTTTCCTGTGCTGAGAAAAGAGAAGCACCCATGCCAAGATCAAAGACCGTGAGCCCAAAAGTTTGATCACCAAAGCGACACCAGAAAGGAAAAAAAAGAAGGCAACTCTGCCTCTTAGTTGAGGGAAAGGAAAGCTCAGCATTATCTCCCCGCGGAAAAACGCGGCGGCTAAAGACTCGTCGAGCCGCTGGAAACGCAGCTCAATCAATCCTAGGCAAAAGAGAGGACTCAGGTTGTAAGTCCTCGCGAACAGATGTTGCCCGGTGGCGGACCAGCCGCGGACAATTATCCCCACCAAAATATAAAAAATCTTTTGCCTTGTCTACACCAACCCCTAAACACCTGCGAAAAAGAAGAGCCAGGTACTCCGAAGAAAGACGGGCTGACTACAGTCTAAAAGAGAGAACGCAATCTTCGAAAAGATGGAGGGTATATGGTGAGAAAATAATTCCTGGTTGGAATCGCCGCAGAAGCCGGGACGGCAAATAAGCCCAATAGCTAGTGAAAAAGGGGAAAAGGAAGGTGGCCGGTCCGGCTTTCTTCTAAAAGTCAGCCATACCAGATCAAGGGGGGTCAAGCAGGAAAAACCATAAAAAAAAGTCGCCTCAAAGGGAAAAGGCGAACCACAACAAAAACCCTCTTGGAAAAGGGAGGCAAGGAGGATGATGGTATCCACGGTGGAAAGGAACTGGGATCTTGTTGGAATCCGCCCACAAGGAGAACGGAAAGGGGGAATAAGGTTGTGAAAAGACCCCCAGAGGGCGAAGCACGAATGGGTGAAATACATGAACACCATGTGGGGGGAAGGACTGACCTCGCTTAGGAACAAAAGCACTTCGCTGTTCGAAGAAGCCGAACCCTAACTGGGACCGCACAGCCCTTGCAGGAAAAGTTGACGGAAACATTCCCAAACCCCACAAGGAAATGTCTGACCGCCGTCGGGAAAGGATGTGAGCAAACCAGCAAACAGGCAGAAAGGAAACTTCCCCATTAGGGCGAAAAAAGGAGTATTTAAAAACGAGGAAAAAAAACTCTCGCCACCAGCAAAGAGAATAGTTGGCGTTCTTTAAAATTGATGACCTCTAAGCTGAAGGCGAGATCAATGGAAATCTACCAGAAGGATCTAAACGGTCGAGGGAACGATGGGGTCTGGTACGTGAAACGGTTTTTGAAAATCTCTCAGAAAAAAAAAAACCAACGGAGAATCAAAAAAACTGGAAAAAAAAAAAAGCGTCACACATCTGGGAGGGGACGAACAATTGGGGCAGGTGCCGGGAAAAGGAAGACGCTTGTGCTCAAAGCCTCTCGTGACGCGGAAAAAACAGGTCCCACCGTCCCAGTTGAGAGGGAGGGGAGGAAGAAGGTTGCCAGGATCGTCCGGAAAAGGGCGCCAAGCCTGGGTACGGGCACAATAAAATCGCGGTGGGGCTGAAAAAAAAGAAGAAGTTGAAAAGAGGTATATACAAAGGAGGGGAAGAGGGGATACATCGTGGGTTACTCTAAAAAGCTGCAAACAACGGTCACGTCCCTGGTGGTGACAACGCGTGGCGCCTGCTTACAATGGGCGTGTCGTCAAGAAATCGGATGGTGAACCCCTTCACTACTGGCTCACCGCCCAAAGCGTCCCAGGGCCCATCTGGTCGTCGTGATGAAGAGTCTAGAACCCAGAGCCATCGCCTGGGGAGGATTCGACACCCCGCTCACATCCAACATCACCTTAAAATCCAGAAAATAAACGGACAAAGAGGATTCCACCTCCGGAAAGACACCGGAGGTTCCGCACTGAGTGCGGGTCACAGCAGGGCAGAGGGAAAGACTAAGAAGCCCTAAAGGAGAGAGAAACAAATCACTCTCTGGCGATTGGGGGGAGGAAGAAATTCAGCTTCAAGCACCGAATCGGGATAAAATAGACGTAAAGAGTGTCTACTCGGAGGAGGCCAGCTCAGAAACAGCCGCCTTTTGGTCGAAGCGAAGAGCTGACCCGCCATTACGCCAGTAGGACGGGGGCGTGGGGGGTTCTACCAGTGTTCTTTGGGAAAGGAGACAAAAAGCCACCGAAAGGTGTCTCCTTTGGGGGGTAAGGAACTGTTCCGTTCACCATAGGGGAGAGTCGAAACCATTCGGCTAAACCACATGTGTGAGAGCAAAAATAGGACTGAACCGGCTACCGGCTCTAGCGCTTCTGTCTATCTCGGGGTCGGTTTACGAAAAGAGAGGGATTAGAAGCGCTATCAGAACCAATCTCGAAACGAAGAGAGCTGTCTCTTCTTTTAGCGCGTGGTGCTAAAAAGGGGCGACACAGGTGATCCTTGTACAGCATTCTTTCTAGGCAGATCAAGGAACATCAGAAGTAACTTCTAAGAGGTCGATAGGAGGGAGCGAGTTCGGTCGGAGTGCTGGTCGGACTGAAGAGAGGCGGGCGAGACCTTCCTCGCCGAAACACAAAGAGACTTCTCGGGTGGAGGGTCTACAAAGGAAATAAAAGAAATTCCCGCCCTGACCTTCGGGAGGCATGAACCGGCTTCACGAGTTCAAAGCTATACTGGAGGAAGTTGGTACTGCCTTGTATGAAAAGGGAACTGCTTATGGAGCAGGGAGGACAGATTCGGAAATCGTCGGTGAGGACAGCCACCGCCGCGGCGGCCGAGAAAATCGGGTAACACGTTTCCCAAGGGAAGGCTTTTTGGTGGGGAATCCTGGACAACGCCACGGGTAACAATCTCACTAAAATACGAGACAATGCGGTATTCTCAAGGGGCAGTTCGGAAAATAAGAGGGAGCAAGACAGAAGGGATCAGAATTCGTCAGGAAGAGAAAGCTTCAACCAGAGAAGAAAACGTCGGAATGCTCAGCCCAGTTTCACTGTCATCCCGGCGGAAGAGCCGAGGCCGCATAGAGCGAACTACCTGCCAAATAAGGAAAACTGCTCGGAAGGAAGTTTATCGGGGGGGGGGATCGCCTTCAAAAGAAATAACACAGAGAAAAAAAAGAGTCGAATCTGCCCGTTGCGACCTCGGCTGAAAGAAGCAGAAGCACACGCTCACGGCGAGAAGGAAAGGAACGGCTCGGGAGGAAGTCGGTCGCCGCCCGGCGGTGGGTAGGCTCGCCTCTTGCAACATAGAAAAAGCTAGGAGGAAGTCCCGGCCTTGCTGAGCGTAATCTCGGGGGAGGGCGACAGGCGCGAGCGTGAGGGGAAACTCCCTAGTCTCGCAGGGGCCGGAACTGGTCGCTGATTCCATGGGAAGGCCCTGTGATCACAAAGACTCGCTCGCCTTCTTCCCGACCTCAAAAAAGACGGAGACAAGCCCACCGAACGCTGGAATCGTACCTCTCGGGAAGGTCGAAAAGAAGTGGTAGGGAAGAAAATCTCAAGAGAAGGCAAGAAAAAGGAGTCAAAAAAGAAAGGGCTCTGAGTGGAAAAGAACACGACCTCTGATCTACTCTCTCGATACGATAGAACAGAGGTGTTCCCAGATGGGAAAGCTGGACATCCCTACTAAAAAAAAAGGTGGTGGTGAAAAACTCGGTGCTTTCGACACGGAACTCTAGCGGCCTCCGAAGGTGCCACGAAGGAAGCTTGAAGACCGCGGAGAGAACATCTTCAAAGAAATGCTTCGCGCAAAGAGACCTGTAAACCACAGGACGTCCGTACGTCGGAAAGCTGAAACGGAAAGGAGCTGAGTTCGCTTCGCGGCATGGCGCGGTGGGCCGGCACAGAGCCTGTGAGAAAGAAGTGTGCTGGACATCGAAAAAGGGGGTCGTCACGACCAAAAGAGAACTCCAGACAGGATTCCCCCAGGAAAATAGATCAAAAACAACCAGGAGGGGGAGAAAAAAGGAGATGGCAGCCCTTTTAGCCTGACTGACTAAGAGGGGGTAGTGCCCGCGGCCGTTTGTGCCGAGAGCACAAAAATCCTCCATCAGGGGAAAAGGCCACGCCAAAAATCTACTACTGTGGAGCCGGCGAGAAGACAGACGAAGACCCCGGACGGGCTCGCTCGCAACAGTCGGCCCGCAAAAAGTCCTGAGTGCCGGAGGAGAGGGGCTCAGCCGTCAAATGGGGGAAAACTCCGCGTACACGGGGCTCGGTCCCAGAGACAGGAAGCGCCCCCGCTCGGCGGTTTCAGGTCGAGCGGGAAGAACTGCTCTAAACACAAAAAATGGGCCTCCTCAGCGGAATCATCGACCAATTGCGACCCGGGGGAGAGAACCGAAAGAAGCTCGTCGGATGGAAGAGCAGCCAGAGGACTGGTGGCTAATGAAGTCCACAGGAGAGAAGGAGGGCTCTCAGAAAGTAGGTCTCTGCAAACATTTACCCGAAAAGGGGGGGGAGGGGGGAGTAATCGTCGTTGGTCGAGTCAGGGAGGACGGTCCGCAGCAGAAAAAACAGGCTATGCTTAGTTGGAGCTGAACCAGGGGAAAGCCTCATGGCTCATCGCCCAAAAAGAGCGGAGTATCCGCTTGCGTCGGCACGAGACCGCCTAGAAACTAGGATGCTTAAACGCGCTTGTATAGAACCCCCTAACGAGGGGAAGAGGCAGCGTCGACTTACCCGGGCCGGCGAGGAAAAAAAAGAGCCCAAGGTAGCTCCGAAATAGGAACCTTCATCGAGCCTTAGAGAAGGACAACCAGGGCAGCGATCATCAAGGCGTGAAAAAAGAAGCGGGAGAAGTGACATGGGTTGCGTAGGGGAAAAAGAAGGGTGTGACCAGGCGCAGCAAAGAGACACGCCGTTCTGGGGTGCAATCTGACTAATACTATGAATAAACCACCTCACTAAAAAAGGCAACTTTGATGAAAGGGGGCTTGTGTAGATCGAAACGAAGGGAAAAAAGAGATCGCGCCGCCGATGGAGCCGGAGACCGTCCGCCGCAATAAAGAGGGAGAAGAAAACGCTGAAAGGCTCTTAGTTTGCTATGCTGCGAGCAACGTGGCTGAAAGAGCGCGGCCCAACATAAGGATTCCCCTCCACCAAAGTTCAGACTGTTTCGCAGAACAGAGAGAGCCGCAGAGGTTCGGTTGTGTCCAACAACGAGCAGCGACCGAACTGCAGCCGCCCAGGAGCAACCCGTTCAAAAAACGGGGGTTAGCACAAAAGCACAACCGCAGATCAGTGAGCGGACAGCCTCGCAGTCGGATAGCCCCGCTTCGTCGGGGAAGATCATTTCGACGTATGGCACTGTTTGAGGAGAAAAGGTGGAAAAACAAAACCTATCGAGTGGGGATATGCACGCGCCTCAAAAAAAAGGAGGTCAAGTCCGACAATAAAATCTCCCAATAAGAACAAACAAAGGGCAAGGGACGAGCAGCGATTAAATGTATGGCTCCAAGGCTTCTTAGTGGGGGCGAAAAAAACTTGCCACAAAGGAATGCCTGTCCCATTCTCCGTTAGAAGGTGAGCACAACCAATAAACGTCAACAATCCCGTAGAGACGGAAATTTATCTCCTGTTCAGAAGTGAGGGAAGCGCGGTAGAAGCAATGGGAGAATCAAAATCTGCGAGCCCGCGTGCAAAGAGGGAAACGGAGCACGTCTCAAGAGGATGGTCAGCGCAACTATGTGATCTGACAAGAGGGCGCGTAAAAAAAGGTTACCGGGGGGAGGAAAGAAAGGCGCGACCAAGATCACCAGAAAAGAAAAGACGGTGGCCTGCTGTCGACACATAACCCAGAGCACACTGGGCAAAAGCAGACCTTCCGTACGGCGAATGCGGCGGGCAAGAGAAACTAGAGATAGTTCGGAACAAAAGGAGGATAGGAGGGCGGAAAAGCTCTGAGCCAACGGCCTCGAGGTGGGCCAAGTATCCTGTGAGGGGAGGGTGGACTGTTAGCATCAAGCCGCCTGCGGGAAAGCCAAAACCAGCAGCGGAGGCGAAGGGCAATCAGGGGGAGAGTTCGCGCGATGCAAGGAAGATAGGGAAATCCCCCAGAGGGAGCAAAGGACCCGCCACAAGACGCCGGCAAAAAAAAGAAGCAGGGTATTGGGAGGATGAAAATCGGTGTGCTCAGCGGGGGTCGAATCCTAAAGAACTGGTGACGATCATCTGGGGATGAGCAGATCGCCTGGCCTAGACTGGGCGAAAGAAAACAGCCGGTTCCTCAGCGGAACCAGCAGAGAACGAGACCGCCTCGTTAAAAGGCGGACACGAGGCACGCAGGGGGCGAGTTAAGGGTGAAAAAAACAACTGGGTGCGGTCTGGGGAAACGGATCTCGCCCCCCGCCGATTGATAGGGAGAAAGTTTATAGGGACGACCTCGTTTCCCTGTAGGGTGACCAGGAAGATGCCGTGGACGTCTCTTAAGGTTCTCCCCTGAGGACGATGCCCAGTAGAAAACCTGGAAACTTAGAAAGGGAAGTGAAACGTCCACAAGAAAACGAGGATCGTTGGCTTCTAAACGTGGACAAACGTGAGGGAAATCTTCCGCAAAACCTACACGGGGTAGGCACCGTGACCACGTGCGCGGAACTCTGTTCTTTAAATGCTTGTGGTGTTGTTATCCCTAAAAAAAAAAAGGAGGGAGGAGGAAAGAAGTCCCCGGACGCAGGGCCCGTACCAGACCACTTTCCTAAAACCTATTTGGGGGAGAATTCCGGGCAGACCACCCAGAGCCACTGCCGGCACAAGATCCACACGTTTCGCTGTGTCTGGTGGAAGAAAGGTGGCGAAGTGTCATAGTCCCCAGGGAAAAAAAGAGTTTTACTTTCCTTCGCGGTGGGGCTTGGTATCACCGAAAGCCCGGGAGGATAACTTCGAAAAAGAAGAAAAAAATCTGAGGTTGGAGGCGCTCTCAGTACACTGCACAATCTTACATACTGCCGAAGGGATGCAGGGAGGTTGAATAAACTAGCGGGGCCTGGGCAGGGGGAAAAAAAAGTCGGCGGGGTATATCTGCTTTTAGAACTTAAAGCGACGCACACTTTTTCTCAAATGGGCAAAGGAGAGAAAAGGCTGATCTCGATGAAGGAGACTGCCCCATTGTAATCGCGGGGATTCGACCCCCCTCAACCGCTAACCGAAAAGGTGAGAAAAGGAGATCCTCGGGCAACTAAAGAACTCATCGGGAGTGAATGCAAAAGGGGGCGGGCTGTGCTCACCGGCGGGGATGCGAGAAGTCAGGCATCTGCCGGGAACCGCACGCAAGAGTCAAGGGCATAACCGTCAAAAACTGGGTCATGGTCGACCGGAAGATTCGCGGCGATACAGGGTTCAGCCTCCCCAAACAGGCTTCGGGGCTCAAATCGACTCCGGCGTCTTTTCTAACTTCATGGAGGATGCTCCGAGGGCGACAAGAGGGTGTATCTGGAAAGCCTTCGCCGTCGCGTAGGGAGATTCTTTGGTCGAACCAGGTGGGGGGAAAAGGGGAAAAAATCGACAAGCAGCCAACGAGACGTGGTGCTCGCAAAGCTGGGCGCCACCCGGCAAAGCCTGTCCATGGTCGAAACCTCGGTGCTCAGAAAAGAGAGGCGTAGCAAAGGGGTCCCGATGTGCTAGAAAGCAAAAGGGCTGCTGGCGATCCGCGTGGTCTGACGAGAGAAAAGACTCGACCCGAGAGGCATCACTACTGGCTTTTGTCGTAACGGCGGGCGCACGGGGGTCCGGGGAAAGAGGGCATAGGGAGTTGTAGGGGCGCGTCCCGCCCCTCAAGAAGAAAAAGGGAACGTCGACGGCGCTCGAAGAGTGCGGCAAGATTCTTATTCCCCGCTGAACGGGCCTAGGAAACACCCCAACACCAATGGAAAAAACCACACACCGCAGAAAAACAAACCCACACCCCACACCACCAGAAGCCCTGCCGTCACCACCTGAGACTTCGGCAACTTCTCCTCACCCGTGAAAACTTCAAGCTCCCTTATCGTCAACTCGTCGTGAGGAGAAATGCACGGGCTCTAAAGAGCAGCGATCGGAGAAAAGGGCTGCTTGTGTGCACAGGGCGCTTTCACGGGGGGTTTTTGGGACTACGATAGGACTCTCGTCTCTGGGCGAGAAAAGCCAACGCTTCGGGAGATCGTGCGCCCCTCTGAAGGGGTGGCGGGTGTATGGGGTGGTGGGGTGTTATCACAAAACAAATCTCCCGCCACGGCTGCTTCCATAAGAGAAAGGAAAACGGCTGTTCTAATCAACATGGCGGGAGAATCTGACGCGACGAAAAGGCGTCAATAAGGAGAGATTCAGACCAGGAGAAGCTGGACTTAGCTGAGACATCAAGTAGAGGAAAAGAAGATTCTGCTGGAACCCCAAGACGTCTCAGAGGACGACCGTGCGCTCCGGTATCTCCTCTTGCTCGACCTAAAAATATCCGCAGAAATCTTCTACCACGAGGAATACGCCACCGGGCTCAAGGGGCCGTTTAAACCCTGAAAGAGATGCCTAAAGAATCGACTGCAGCTTACCTGGTGGCGGAGGGCAGCCTAAGAAAGGCTTTCACCAAACGGCAAGCAACAGAGCTGCTGCAGCCGTCGCAGGGGGGTTGGGGAAACTGCTGTAGATCCGAAGCGCTTCAAAAGGGTGGGGGGAAAAACAGAAGGACTCTAGGCCGAGAGGGCGCTGATAAAAAGGAGAACCAGGCTCACAAGCAAGTGCCAAAGCAAAACTAGCCTACTAACGCCAACGAACCTGCCAACGACTCTGGAACGGGGAACTGCAGACAGGGCGTCACCGGCGCAAGGAGAGAGGCCGAAAATCAAGGCGAGAGCTATTCGGCGAAGCCAGCCCGCGGCTTCTCGGCATCGATTCTCTCTCGGTCTCGCCCGAGGGTCGCCAGCTGGTCGAGAAGGGACTTACAATCTCCCTCTTAGAACAGACGTGGTGGGGTAGAAGCGGGTCACGTACGCTGAAAGAACTATTGAGTCCAGTCCGCTTGACAGCGTCCCGACAAGGATTCTCTTACTCCATCTTCAAGATGGGAAGGAGCACAGGAAAAGTACTCGGCCGCCAGAAAGACTCGTCCTGTGCGACGCCTATGCGGGGCTTGATGCGCTGGGAGTGAAAACTCAGAACCTCTCCATCCGCGGTGGAAGACCACGCGGGAGAAGCCCGGATATTTTGGTCTTTGCCAAAACTGCGGGGGCAAGAAAGAAGGAAACTTTAAAACGGAGAAACGCCCAAGGAACACAGGAAAAAAAGAGGGGATCAGCCATGGGCGTAGACAATATTTGTCTTTCCAGGCTTTGTGGCACAAGAAAAGAAGAAAGCTAGAAAGGAGGACACCGTCAAACGCGAGATGAAGAAGAGCGGCGGGTGCCTGGAGCAAACTCTTGGAAGCCAGCCTCGGCTTCGCAAAAAAACCGGCTACCTCTACGTCCGCCGAGGCCGAGGAAGACGCGCAAAAACAGGGGCGGGACTATTTTTCATCCAGAGTCAAAGGGGAAAAGAGGTTGCCCCTTGGAAACAGCGTTTCAGGAGAAACGAATGCTCAAGACCAATTTAAGCAAAGGTGGTGCACAGCGAGTATACGGAAATCATAGAAAACCGAGGGCGATCCCTACTAAAGAAGGATCGGGGAGCAGAACCGTGGCCACAGATCACTCAGTTAGAAAAGAGGAGATCGCCGAGAGGACCCCTATTTCATTTCCCGAAGACGGTTCTAGGAAAAGGGGGATGGGCTTGCGGGAGGTGCGGCGGGAAAACATCGGAAACAGCAACCGTCGAATTGAAGAGAGCGCCTCGGCAAAAGGGAAAATCTCCTAGGCACGAGAGGACTTAGCACAGGGTTCCCTCTTCGTCTAAATGATAAAAAAGCGCTGTCGCAAGCGCAGACGGCGCGAATCAGAGGGGAGACGGTTGGGGGTCCACAGCAGGCGAGGATCTCTCCCTAAGCCAAAAAAGGTCGGTCGAGAACAAAGGGCAGCGAGCCGGGTAGAAGGGAGAAAAAAGCAAGCAGAGGAGCCGCGCGGCCAAGGGACAACGGCAGCTGGCGAAAACTTCTGTCATCTTTGTCGACAGTACGGGCGGATCTGTTGGGCGATGCCAGAAAAGCGCAACAGCAGGAAGCGGTCCGCTTTGCGAAAGCCAAG
>Ga0179593_1559621_pt1 | contig 16672 bp, 12 predicted proteins | sample CZODoug2_1_08_16_FD_185931 | JGI IMG/M metagenome (GOLD analysis project Ga0179593, IMG submission 185931) | Vadose zone soil fungal communities from Angelo Coast Range Reserve, California, USA - CZODoug2_1_08_16fungal (PacBio error correction) | ecosystem: Environmental > Terrestrial > Soil >...
ATTTGATCCAATGTGCCCGCACGATGACCTGGCTGTAGCGACGATTTTCATTTGGTTCAGCACCCGGCGAGACAGCTTGTAAAAAGTGACTCCGTCGGGGAGCAAAGCATTAAAGGACGGACACCCTCACATCACCTTCACATGAACCTCGCATACGGGGGTACTACCCGGTGGGAGATGAACAGAACACTGGGGAAGGAAAAAAAGGCCAAGAGGGGGTTCTCATCGTCCACACGATGGCGTGTCCACAAACAATCAAAGGGCCCATCCGGGTCCAAATTGGGAAAAACTGTGGACAGCGGTAGGTATCAAAGGGAAACTTACACCGTAAACACAAAAGTGCCCAAAGGAGGCCGATAAAACGCGCACCTCGTGGGCGTGGGGCACAACGAATCGCCCACATGGGGAAAAACAGGGTTAAGAACGGAGACTCGGACAGGCAAAGGATGACGGGGAACACTGGGGGGGTACGGGTGGGTGCCGGCAAGACAGGGGATATGGCCTTGAAAAGGGGGCGCCGTAGCCTGGGGGTCGCAGGGTAAATTTGGTGAAAAGGTAAGCCCCCGCCCGGGGTCTAGTTTCCGGGGGGAATTGGATGTTCTCAAACACGCAGGCCTGTCCAAGGGAAGAAGGGCCGAGATGTACTCTAATATAGACCGCAAGAAGTGGTGACAATAAACTTATTGTTTGATTGGTATAAACCCAAAGGTTCTGCAGCTCGCAACAGGGGGTCTTATCGGGTGGAAAGTTGATCGACCCTCTCTCAAAGAAATGCCAAGGGGGGTCGGGCACTTGCATTCTAACAAGCTCAAAGCCTGACGCTTCTCTTACGGCGGGGAAACTAGCACAAAGCGCGGCTGGTGCCGGGGAATATCTGCGAAACACAAACCAAACCCCTAAACCAGTAAGACCCTAACCCCTAAACAAAACCCGAGGAGGGGGAGCAAAGGAATTCGACATACAAAACCGGCCTGGCAACATGGCTCCCAACCTTTTTAAAAAAAACCTCAGGGTGTTGGGGCAAAGTGCTATACAAACGAAGGCTACTAAGGGGGAAACAATGGAGAAAAAACTTTGCCCTATTGCCGAATCTGCAACTCAGCACTCAAGGGAAGAACAAACGGATGTGGAGGCCCAGGAAAATAGGACAGCTGGAAAAGACACACGGGGTGGATCGCTGGCGAACTGCTCACGTCAGTCAAAGTGTGGAAAGGGCGGAAAAGGACGGATTAAAAAGTCTTGAAAAAAGTTGGCGAAAAAAAGCAAAGAAGGGGGACCGTGGTTAGGAACGGGAAAGGGTTTACAAAAAGGAAAAGGAAAAAAACCGACGATCGAGCCATTGAAAGCGATTCGAACCGTAGCATCCGCGAAAACGTCAAAGACACCCTTAAATCGTGTTTCAAACCTTGTAACGAGGTCAATACGTCTAAAACCCACCACATGCCAGCGCCCTAACACAAAAAAACAGGGAGGGGGGGGGGAAAAGCGCATCAAAAAACCTGGAAAAGGGACGGTGAAAGCCAAAAAAAAAAACGCAAGCCGCCGGGTTAACACAAAGTCGTATACCACAGGAGGGAGAAATGGGCCCTACAAGAAAGGGTGACCAAAGTCGGGACAATGTGGGGGGGGCAACACTACGGAGGGGTATAAGGCACCAGTAACGTTGGACTGGGCAACAAGACTGGTTTCCGACCAGGTGTTCTAGCATTGCGTAGACTACTGGGGAAAGTTAAAAAGGGTAAGGGGTGTTTAAAAGATAATAAAGGGGGGGGGGGCCTGGGGGAGTTGGGCCCATTGGCCGTGAAACCCGGGGCTTCTGTGTCAGTTTCCTTGCCCGCCCCTCTGGAGGGTATCATACGTCATAAAAACAGGGGTAGGCCACGTATGGCGTATGCAAGTCTCTGCAAAAAATGAGCGGGACCCATACCCCGCATCAGTGAACACGGGTGCCTGCAGGTAAAATCACGCCGAACAGTAAAAAAAAAGCTAGGGGTAAACGGAAGTGGGGCACAAAAAGAGAGTCCACAAGCAAATAGGATGTGCCGCCGGGGGGGCCGGACAGGCATGTGTGTGTTCAGCAGGGGGGGGCAGGGAGTCGGTTTGGCCATTTTAGGGAAAGTGGGGGTGAATGCAAAATGGGAGGACACGCAGATGTGTCAGGGTGATCAGGACGGGGTGGTAGGGGGGACTCGTGGAAGAAATAAAAGTGGAATCAATGAACAGTGTCTGAGTAACGAAAAACAACCGAGAAAATCAGAGGTTACGGAGATCAAATGAAAAAAGAAAGGGTGGAATACCGGGGGACGGCAAGGGTGTAAAAAAAGATGGGGGCAAGGGGGTCTACAGGGGAACCAAGCAACGGAAAGATCCCAGACGAATAAGAAAAAACCATTGTGGGCGTGTAAAAGGGGCTGGAACCGATCCGAACCACAATTAGGGAACCTGACGGGGCGGCCGTGGTGCGGAAGAACAAAACAAAAGCCCATACCCTGATGGAAAAAAGGGGTTCACTGGGGTGCCAAATGGTCATCTGAAAAAAGACGGCCGGGGACTTTTCACAACGAAAGGTAAGATGAAATGACCCGCCCGGTTTCATCACTAAGGGTGGGTATCGGGAGGGGGCTAGTACCTGCTGTAGGCGAGGGGGAGCCAGGCTCGCGGCACAAAAGACAAGTTTGTGGTAACATGAACTTAAGGAGGGGGGAGAGGGCCGCAACCACCAGTTGAACTTGGGGGACCTTGTACGTGAGGCCTTGCGTGTGATAGGATCGCGAGCCACTTGTGCGCAAAACGACGGTTCAAAGGCCCAGTGTCTGAAGACACCGTTGTCGAAGAGCAGCATGCCCTTGTGGGGGAACTAGGGTGTGATCAGTGTTGGGCCGTGAGGAAAAGGACCCCTCGGGGGGAACCAACGGTCCGTTGTCAGTAAAAACATCTGCCAAAGGAACGATGGGGGAGGCCGGGGAAAAAAATTAGGGTGTAATCATCCGTCGCTGACAAGCCCTTCCATAGTTGGGAACAGGGGGGTGTCAAAAAAAGGGGGGTGTACCAGGCGGCGTGTCCATTTCGCGAGGTAAAAGAACGAAGGTAGCCCGGGTTATAACCCAGACGTGAGAAGGAAAAACCACCGGAAAAAAAGAAACAAACTTTCGAGCACACTATGAGTAGGGGCTGGCACAACTCTCAGAGGGCAGGGGTGGGTGAAACATTAAGCTATGATAAAAAAATAAGCCCCCGAACGCCAGTGACCGTGAGATCTTCTGACAATGAGGTCAGGTGAGACCGGGGAAAACCCTAAATATCCTACCGCGACCGTTCGTCCAGATCAAAGGAAAACGAATGTGGACCCATCGAGTTGCAAGAGGGCACAGCAGCCTGGAACCCGATCAGTGCTTGGAAAGAAGTGTAACAGGTATCAATGAAAAAAGAAAAAAATGATGTCTTGGACAGGAGAAAAGACAGACTGCCACTTCAGAATTTGCCCGGAAGGGGAAAGCCAAGCCACCAATGCATTACACTCAACTTCCGGAAATCAAAAAGTGCGACGTCTTCGACACGGAGGGGGGGAAAAAAAAGCCCTCAGCGCACTTGTGAAACAATAGAAGACCGTGACACAGGGACGCGGGGGGGGTTCGGGATCCGGATCCTATATCGATCAGTTAGCGACCAACGTGTGGGATCTGTCTGTCGAAGAAAAAGGTTCGCCGGGGGGGCCGACAATGTGCGGTGGTTTTCAGGGGACAAGGGAAAACGTGTCGTCACCGAGGGAAAACGGCCCCGCAAAAATTCTCAAAAACAATACCATGGAAGTTAGGAAGATAAAAATGGGTACCACTAGACTTACCCTAGAGTCCAATACGGGATCTGGCTCGTCTAAAATGTGTCTACTGTGGTATCCGGGAAAAAGGCAATGTTCTCGGAGAAGAAACACATCACGAGAAGAAAGTGCAAAAGAATAACCGTCCAAGGGGCCCGGCACGGTCACCCGGGAAGGGAGGGACATCGTGGCAACGATAAACGTCAAAAAAAAAAAAAAAGCCGCTCGGTAAGTGCAGGGGAACTGACAGTCGTCAGGGCGCAGGAGGGGGGGCGGTAAGTGCACAGGGCGGGCCGCCGCCGGGTTATGGAGAAACCAAGAACAGCCTCACCGGGGTTGTAAAGCAGAGCTAGGGTAACAGGGTCCCACCTCCGGGAAAACTGAGAACGGGTACGGATGCCGGGAAAACTATGGGACAAGTCGGGGTGGTTAAAAGAAAAAGCACAGGCAAACACAGGGGAAAAACTGGGGGGGTGCAGAATCTTGTCAAACCTACCTGAGCGGAGTGTACGCACGACTGGTAATACGTACAACAACGGACGGGGACTAAATGGACCGTCGCTATTGTGAAGACTTGTGGATGCATCTGGAAAGAACTTCACCCAAACATCCCGCCTGACTGTCTGAAAAATTCCATCATCGAAAAACACTCAAACTGCCTCGGGGGGGCACGGGTTAAGGGGTTAAGGGTGCTTGAATGAACACCCAACGGGGGAGAATTTACAGGCTCGAAAAAGTGAGAACACAAACTTCTAGTTACTCATACGATTGTTAGAAACACAACAAAAAATGGGGAAATGGAAGTCAGAGCACTGTTTAAAACCAAGGCAATGGGGCAGCCATGGGAAAACATCCAGACGAAGGGTCGGGCAAGAGCACCGGGTCCCACTTTCCTTCGTTGCCCGGTAAAGTTCTTCCGGCAACCTGCAACCCGAAAGGCAAAAGGGGGGGGCCACCCTGTCAAAACGGATAAGGCCGACTACCACGCGGGAGAGGGGCGATGTAACGGCGGAAACGGTTGTGAGGAATCCAGCCTCGTAACAATATGAGAATGTTGAAAGAAAGTGGCTACACCATCCGGCAAGGCAGAGACACGGGTTCAATGAACGCCAAAGGTGCCGTAGCACTGAAAAAGAGTCCCCACACAAGAGAACACCGGGGGCTCAAAAAACAGTTAACAGATTGGGCGGCAGTCACTTGACTGGTGGCTACCCGGGACCTCTGGTTGCGTCAAGGAAAAAAAACTCCAGGTCTGTTTGCCCGAATTAAGAATAAAAGAGCAGGGAACATCTTCAAAATGGAAAAGGCAGAAAAGGAGAAAGGGCTGTTGTGCAGTCCCCGGCCTGTGCTACGACAAGTACACGCCAGAACCCCCTGTGTGTAACAAGTCAGGGAATACAAGCAGCTCGGGGAGAAAAGGAGGTTAAACCTACCTATCGGAGTCGGGGGTGGAGAGGGGAAAAAAAAAGCCCACCAGGTGTTTACACTAAATGTAAAGCCTGGACCCAAGGGGCTGGTCCCCTGCCATGTGGCGGGTGGCCAAAGGGGACCTGGGAAACTCTCACGGGTCTAAACACTGGGACTGCAATGAAAGTGCTACGGGGGAGCCCGTCGTGAAGGACTAAAAAAATAAGTCAAAAAATCCGTACGGGTGTTCTACCAGTTTTAAGAACAACAATCCAATACCATGGATGTAGGGAAACGAAAAACCCCCTCAAAGGTAAAGAAGGGAGACAGCAAAGTGGGGGGTACCTGTCACACCGAACGTCGTCTTGGGACTGCTCGTCGCGGAGGAAAAAAGTTACAAATGTTAACCGTGAAAGGCGGGGAGGAAGAGAAGGCGGAATGTCACAGAACCTTTCCAGTTTGTTGGGTCAGCATCCACAGACCAGGGGTCAGAGTGTGAGACTAAAATGAAAGGTGCCTACAAGGGGTGAACTTAACGGGCCGGGGGAGGCCCTGGGGGAATTCAAAAATTGAACGGATTCAGAATGAATCCCATGGGGGGGTTAAGCGCTCTCGGAGCGTGGCCCGTGTCTCAGGTTGGGGAACCAATGGTGTTAGCCCTACCATCCTAACAGAACACCAGGGGACCCACCTGGTCACGTAATGACCCCGGGGGAATGGTGTTGCCTTTGCAAAAAATTTCCAACTGGACATGTTCGGAAAAATCAAGATTAAAAAGGTTAGCACTTTAACCACCCAGAAACAACAAACAAAGTTGCTGGAGTACACTGGGGTCTGTTCAAATATAGTAAGGAAGACGTCTCGGAAAGCAAGTAAAAGGGGAAAAGAGAGGGGTAAAGCGATGCCGGATTGGGTCCGAGATGAAAAAGGCAAGTCCGCTGGTCAACGCAGGACAAGGCACGACAGCCAAAGTGGAAGAAGCTGTTCCTGTGGGGGGGTTCCCACAACCGGGGAACCCAAAGCCCGCTGCCGCGAAGCTCTCCGGGCAGCGATGAGATAATGGAAAATCCGCGAATCTTTGGGGGTTCAATGCCCTAAACGTCCGACTGCACAGACAGCTGTGGTGGCAATCTATAGAGGTACAAGAAGGGGAGATTTCTTCAAGGATTCACATAAGCGGCAATTTGTAGCGTGTCACTGGGCAAAAGACCTCACCTTAAACACGTGGGAAGTTTTGAAGGTAGGGGGGTACGTACCGACGAGAAGCCGCCCTCAACGGTGTACAAAATGAAGACGGGGCAGCCGAGCGGGGCGGTACGCCACATCGAACAGTTTGAAAGAAAGGTATGGAGCTTCAATTATTGTCGCGAGACGAGGTCAAGAAAAAAAGGGGGGGGCCAACGTTTGTACAGAAAAATATAGCAAGGTGTCGCGTAAGGCAACCTGGTCTAAGCTACGAGTGGCTGAGGGTCTGAAGAACAAAAAGGTACGTAGAAGAGGAAACGTTCACAAGGGCCGCATGAATCCATGAAAGGGGAAAAACAAGGGACCGCCCGGATAAAGGAAGATGCCACCGTGATACATGACAAAAAAAAAACGGGGCCACGCAAGATGGCTACAAGCGGTGAGGAATTGGAAAAGGGGCCGATCAGTCGAAACGACGGTACAGAGAAAAAAAAGAATTAGGGTGACTCTCAGCCACAACAAGTGCACAGGACATAACCAAAAAAAAAGTCTAGGTGACTGTAATGTAGAGAAAACAAGAACTGGGGAAACAAGGTTGATGTGTTTCTAACTGAGAAAAACTGAGGGGTAAAGGGGGAAGTGGTAAGTCTAAAATCAGCAGTGTGGTTAAATAGGAACGGGGGACTAGGGGAAATCTTCGGCGAGCAACGGTAAAATTGGAACTTCGAAAACCGAAACCCTTTAAGGGAGGTTTGGGGGGGCTTGGTACAGCCAAGGGGGGTATAAAAAAACAGCACGGACTGCGCACCTCACGAGCATTCATCCTAGGGTAGATCCGGCGTCCCAGGATCTGGACAGGGCGGGAGCTTTCACGCACCAATAAAGGATTTTGGGCTACGAGTATGCGTTTCGACTTGCAGGGGGGGGACCAGGGAGAAGAGGGACTACCGGGGGGAACAGGGAGTGAGGGGGGAAGGACTTAGTTCAAAATGATGACACCCTTCCCCGAAGGGTAAAAAAGCAGGGCGGTCAAATGGGATGAAGTTTGTGGGGCAGAAGGGCGTGGGGTTACTGGAGCATTGTCAGAATGTTTAGGGTTAGGTCCCCTTTGTGAAGGAGACGTGAGTTAAAGTAACAATAAACCCGGTACAACCGTTGGGCGGTGCCCGTTAAACTTCAAGTCAATAACGGAACTTACTGCCTCCGCCGATTGGCCTGTGTTGTCACAACTACGAAAAATGGGGCGTTGTTCACAGATCGGTTGGAAAAGGTGGAAACTCAGCGCGGAAACCGTAAAATGAGACCGGGAGTGCAACAATTAGGGGGGGGGGAATACCACGCCCGCGATCACACGGACTTCTATTGTAGGTAGGAAAACTAGGGGGGGGGCCGCCCGAGAGATAAGCCATCTACCTTATCAACTTTGGGCTATCAGGATCACTTTTCTAGGCGGGGGCAGTTGGGCGCACCCCCAAAACCCTTTTTTGGTCCCTCTGGCCAACACGGACGGCCAAGAAAACCCGACTGCTCAGCAGTGTGAAAAATCCAGCCCCGAACAAAGAGTCCGTTACTTTTAAAATTTAAACCGCCTCGAAAACGGGGGGTAGGGGTGTCCTCCGGGAAGGCTTCACGTCAGTTCAGAATGGAATTTCGGGTCTGTGTACATTAATCGAAAATTAGTAAAGTAAGCCACAAAGTTCCCAGCCGGGTCGACTATCCCGGGACACAGACGCAAAAGGGTGGTCCGAGCCAGGATACTCCAACTGAGGTCATAACGGGGTGTGGTATGCGCAGAGGGGACTCTTTCTCCATTGTTCTTGGAACAATTACTTCTCACCAAAAAACAATATACAAAGCAGGGGGGAAATGTAGGATATAGTTCAAAGACAGCCAGTGGGGGGAGACTGAAAAAGTGCTCGCTAAGGCAAAACAAAGGGAGGCGAAACATTGCTTAAGGGTATTCACGGCATCCATGTATAGACCATAAAACCCCCGGACCGAGACTTGGCACGCCTCGGTCGGAGCCCGGAAAGACTTCCAACCGACAGAAAGGAAACAAACGGGTAGGCAAATCGTCATGCAGGGAAAGAGGAGAAGGAAAAGGGGCAGGGGAAACTTCGCCTGGTGTCAGTCGGGTCTTCAGGGTATTCCGGAGACATCTGTGGTCAACCGGCGGTTGTCACACAGACAAGTAAGGCGTGGACAAACGGTAACTGACTCGTGGTTCCAAGTCGGAGCGGGGGGGAGCATGTGTAAGGTACCCAGGTGGGCATCAGGACCAGTTCACTCGTAAAACACGGGGCCGCACAATCGAAAAAAAGAGGGGGGAATCACTGTTTCTAGGTGTTCTCATTAAAAGAAAAAGGAAACTTATCCAACAAAAGAGGTGGGCACCTCCTGAGAAATCGCGCCTTAACATCGAAGCGGGCAGGGTAGAAAAGTCCCTGTGGATAACACCACTGAATTAACATTAAGTTTTCAAAAATCAATAATGCAACCGCCTCGAAAGCATACGCTTGGTGGGGGGAAAAACCAGTTGTGCAACGGGACAGGGAAAGAATGGTTGATAGCAAAGGTAAACATCAACGTCATGGTTGGGGGGACCATGGTGGAGGTCAAAACGAGGGGTCAGGGACGTAAAAAAAATTTCAACCTCGGGAGCCGGCAAGGGGGTACACAAGGTCGACACAAAGTGGGAACAACCCGACGGTGTACCTTTGGCCGATGGGGAATGGGGGGATCAACGAACCGTTAAACACAATTAGCTGTTGCTCACACAGACATCCGCATGTCGTCACCAAAACATGGGCATAGAAACCTGGAGACGAACGCCCGGCTAAAAAACCGGATGAACCGTCGATGCTTCATTCCGTCTGGGCAAAATACAAAGGATGTTTGGGAAAACCCACAAATACAGAAAAGGTTGATGTTTACCACAAAAATGAACAAGCAGCAGGCCAGATCTTAAAGGGCCGAGACAGAATCTAGGCTGGTTCCAAAGACGTCAGACCTGTACCGTGGACGAAAAGCCGTGTCCTTTACCTGGTAAAAAATCTGACGGCAAGCGACTCCTTAAAACTTGGGGGGATGAGGGGAAAAGACACCGTTCCAACGCTGGTGGGAGTTCCCAACAAGACTGAGTCGACCAGACGTGTGAGGAGGACTTACAAAACACAAAGGTTTAAAAATGTACATCAGGAAACAAGCAGGCAAGGGAAACCCCGAAGGTGATATACAGGGTTGGGAACTAGGAATTTGGTAAACGGGAAACAACCAACACTAGGTTAACAAAAAAAAAAAAAAAAAGGGAAAAGAAGAAGAGCAAACCGGGGGCGGAAGGTAACGCTGATACGAAAGCAAAGGCCTACCAAGGAAACTTCAGCAAACCACGAACGTTTGGGGGGAAAAAAAAAAAAAAAAAAACTAAACGGGTGATGCCAGTGACCAACTGGGGGGGGAATTGTTGGAACAAGACATGTGGATATTGACTTTGACCGTAAAAACAGTGTCTACCTCAGACCGGGGAAGCTCCGCAAAAAAAAAACGTCTGTTCCTAATCAGGGACAACAGGGGGTTAAAAGAGAAAGGTCGGGCCACGCCAAGATCGATTCACCCTGGAAACCCTGTCATTGGTGTAGGACAGCAGCACAAACTAGCAAGGGTGCTCAACAAAAATGGGAAAAAGAAAAAGAAGAAGAGGGGGGGCCGCCTACAAGGGAAAGAGAAGGGGTTTAGGGGGGACGGGCGCTTAGGTCCACCCGTTTCGGCACGGATATGAAAGTAATGGAAATCGAAGTTAGATTCTCCTCGAGGGAAAAAACGGGAGGGGTGGGACCGGAAAGGCTTAAACACCCAAAGCATTTAGTCCACCTGGTCGGAAAACAATCGTTCTCCTTGAACCCTCCTTGGCGGGGAAGACGAAACGTTGCTACTACCGGGTTCCTATCAACCCTAGGCATCAAAAAAAAAAAAAAAATGATAAGGAAGAGAAAAAACGCATGGGGCAACGATAGCACCGTCAAGGGCCGGGCCAACAGGAAAAGGAAACGCCCAGTGGGACACTGTTAGGAAAGGTCTGGTTGGGGTAAACCCTGGGGGGAAAAAAAAACCGGACGGGAAACATGAATCGAGCCGGGGGGAACAACAAAGGCGATTCGATCGTAACATCCGCGAAAAAAGGGGTACAATCAAGAAAAGGGGGGTTCAAAACGGGGTTTAGTCCGTAAAGGGGAGGAAAAAAAAAAGGAGGGAGGACCAGGGGACGCCCTGGGGTCAAGAAAATCAACCTGGAAGTTTCCGGGAACGAAAGACGGACAGACCGATGAGAAAAAAGGGTGGGGAGAAAAACGAGGCCTACTTCTTCTACGATAGGCAGGAAGAAGGGGGGGAAACAGAACGGGTTTCAAAGGTCAAGCGTCCATTTGGGCGAGATCAGTAAGTGTGGTTTTTCCGGGGGGGGGACCATAAAGCCTTTGGCCTGGGGGAGGGGGGGTACAGGGGTACCGACACGTAAAGGGGGGGTTGGGCTTCAGATGTCTTGTCAAAAGCAACCGTCTCTAGTAATGGACGCTTCACCGGCACGTCTGAACAAGGGGAAAAGAAAAGGGGGAACTTAAAAACGCCCGGGAAGAAAAGGAAAAAAAAGAAAAAAAAAAAAAAAAAAACCCAAAACAAAAAGTATCACCCTGGGTCAGAAGACGGTGTTAGGGGGGTGATGGTAACCGGGGAACTTTGTAGCATCGAACCCCGAGGGGGGTGATCACAGGTAGGTTTAGAATTCGCAGCCTGGATGCTTTGGTCCAAAAAACAACTAGGCGTCTAGGAAAAAACTGCAGTGTTGTAACAGGGGGGGGCCTTCAAATTGGAGATTGGTATACTGTTCCGGTAACAGTCACAAAAAATCGTAGGAACTAAAGGTCAATGTGGAAGAATTGGTTAGGGGAACGCATGGCTGTAACCTTCTGGGAAACCTCCACCTTTGGGTTGTTTTATGTAAGGGTCGGTAACATCCACGGGTGACTCAAGTAACTTCATCATCAAGAAAAGGGACATTCCGTTTAGAAGGCAGGAAAGGGGATCTGGAAGGGCGGGCTACGCCCAGTGTTTGACTATTCTTGACGTGCCGGATGAAAAAAAAAGACGACTGGTCTAGCTGATGGACGCCGTTGAACCAGAAAAAATCCAAAAAATTTGGGTTCGCCTGAGTTTGTGTCGACAGGTGACAAACTGCGGAGGGGGTTGTCATGTGGTTCAAAAGGAAAAACGGGGGGGGGGGATGGCGTGGGTTCTTACAACTGACCAATCTGCCTGAGTTAAAAGCAAAGTAAAGCGACGTGGGGAAAAGAAAAAACTTCCACACCCGGTGGTTGTTAATGGTTTGTTCACAGAAAGTGGAGGAGTGTTAATGAGGGGGGGGCCAAGGGGCCATATTACGCTAACGAAAATGGGGGAAGGTGGGGTACAACAAAATGGGAAGAACCCCACTGCCGCTGCCTTGGATCCACACGAGATGGGAGGTTAAACAGACGGGAAAAGGGGTTGACTTGGAAATAGAGAGAAAAAGACACCCCGTGTAAAACACTTTTGGGGAAAGCGGTCCATTGAATTGGTGTTGAAGATAAACCACCGGTTTCACCCTCAAAATGCCCGTAAAAAAGGGGAAAACCATCCAAGTTGGACAACAGTAACGGGGGAAAGGTCATTCTGTAGGGTATCCGTTACACAATAAATACCCCTTTGAGGACCATGGAGGAAAACTCAAAGAGACACTACGCCGTTGTCATTTCCGGGGCTTCACTCGGGAAGGGCATCATTAAACAGAAAGCGGGGGGCTAAGGTCGAAGGTCGCACTCAAAATTGTGTACAAAAACAGACAGTTTCAAGCAAAGAGCATTAAAGGTATCCCGGCTTGTTGGGGGGGACCAGTCCTAGCGTGGGGTCCAAAAATACAACGGGTTTGAACTGGGGACATAATAGGGGACCAGCAAAACTTCGGGCAGTCCGAAATTGAACAAAAGATCTCAACCCAAAAACAGTATTATAGGAAAAAGAGAGAGAGGACCACAAAGGGAGGGGGGCGCCAAGCACTACGGGGGCGAATCATCTGGAAAACAAACAAATTTGTTGAGGGAATAACCCTCTCCACAAAAAAAAAAAAAAAGGACAAATTCCTCTAACAAAAAGGGCAACAAGGCTACATTGAAAGTATCTGAAACCCGTCGGGAAAAAACCACTTTGTTAGAAAACTTTCGCCCCCGGGGGAATCTCAAAAAAAAAAAACACGGAAGGGTCAGGGTAAAAAATCGAAGAACAGGCTGCAAAGTGCCAGCGCGGCGCGGCACGCACATCACCCTGAAAAACGGGGTCCATGCGGTGGGGTTGAACGCACACGACTCCCCTTAAAAGGGGGAAAGCTTCTTGAAAAACCCATTGGGCCATAGGGGAGAAACTAGGACGGTAGTTTATCGTCCAGTACAGGGCCATCAAAGGCAACCGCCCGATATCAAGGGGAACGGTGACTTGGTTGGACTCTGATCAGAACGGCCCCCCGCGGCCTTCACTCCATGTAAGAGAGTAAAGGGCGGGGGCGGACAATCCAACTTCAGGTTGATAACACACTGGAGACATTGAGGGGCCAAGAAAAAGGTCCACCCGCTCGTACACGCCAAAAAACATCGGGAACAACTCAGGAAAAAAATAGAGGGGCGCTGAAAGTCTTAACTGGAAGAACGCAAGGGCAATGTTGGTTCGACTACGTCCACTGCTCCGCAAATGTTCCACACCACACCAGGAACATAGGACATGGGGAAAACACCAGGTGGGTTGACAACGGTCTAAAAACGGGGGAAAAGGGGGGCGAAATTTGGGAACGGTGTGGATCACAAATGAAAGAAAAAATTTTAGGAGGGGAAAAATACCTCATACCCAACAATAAGTGAAACACACTACTTTGAAATGAAAAAAGCCCCTTTGGGGAAGCTACTGAACGCCGGAGACCACACACGTAATGAAACGAAAGCGAGGGGAACTGAGCCCTACCTCGTGTCCCTTCTAGAAAATCCAAAAAAGCTCCGCATACAAGGACTGGGAGGGGTGGACAAGCATTAACTTGCTCGCCCCCCGCAGAACCTCGCTAGACCGGCCCCGGGGACGATCTCCGTACGCTCGGCCACCAGTCTACCCCGGAGAGCGGGCGGGGACGCGCCACGCGGGCGGCCCAGAGCGCACAGGGCCTGGGCGAGAGGGGCCGGACCGAGGGGGGGGGCACTCCCATGGTGCGCGGCCAGCGCACTCGAGGGCGAGGAGCAGGCACCGGAGGCGGCGGCGGGACAGGGTGCCCCTCACGCGGTACGTGCGCGTCCAGCAATGGGAACTGACCCGTCGCGGGGGCGTTAAAGCGCGGGGGGGCGCAGAAGTAAACAGGAACGATTCCAACGGAGGCTCTGGGTACAGGGGCGACGGCTACCTTGGTCTACAAAAAAAGCCGGTACTTTACAACCAGCCTCACCTCGACGTTGTAAAAACTTAGAAGACGAAAAAAGTATCAAGACCCGAGCTGAACAAAAACTGTGTATGCCCACGTCCAACCATTTTTAAAACCGCTCACAACCTAAAACCAGGTAGGAGGTGGAGCAGGCGCTGACAATTTAATCAAGTTTCGGGGTCAAACAGGCCTGGTACATCCGTTACAGGTGACTAGGAGCTATCGGGCCTATGTACCAATTTCAGCAACCTACGTACTTTGAGACCATGGGTCATCAAGGAAAAAGCCAACTTATGTGTAGACAAAAAAAGAAAAAAAAGAAAACGGTAACCCTCAGTTCATTCAAAATCAAAGGGAAAAAACGAGCTGCGAGGGCCACACTGTTTTCGCTGTCTCTGGTGGCCCTATCGAATCGCAAAGCGGCAGGGTTGGGAAAGAACCGGCTAAACGTCTGTACGGAAATACGTACGTCAAACCCATTAACCTTCAAAGTTTAGAACGGTGACAGAAACGCGCAGGAAGGGGCAAAAAAAGGGAAACGAAGCTGACAGGGCTCCTCCCGGGGGACGTGCCTGAAGGCAAAGGATGACCGAATGCGGATTGTCTTGAAGATCTAATAGAATGGGGTCAAAAAGAGACGGTTAGAAAGCCTCCCTTTGGGGTGGTTGACCTTCCTGTCTAAAAAAGGACCTGGTGGAGGAAGCAACACGGTACACTGTTCAGTATGGACAGAAGGAACCGTAAAAGGTGAGGGGGTCAAACTATCAGACTGAAAATCTCTTTGTCTCATCCTCTCCTGCGGAAAAAACCAAAAAAGGGGAGGAGGAAAAAAAAAATATGGAAAATGCGTCATTGTCCGACGGAAAGGGAAACCAGCACCAGGCCTGGGGCCCAGAACCCAGTTTTCCGGGTAGGAAAAGGGCACGGGTTTCCAATGGTCCCGAAAAAGCTTAAAAATCTGAATCCTAGGAAAACAAGGCTATTCTATCCTAAAGCGCCGACGAAAAACAGAAAGGAAGGTTTCCCTGTTATTACGACTGAAGGCAGCTAAAGGCTTAAAGAGCAAACTACGTTCAGATAATCAACTGTAGGGGGGGGGTCCGTTGAACGCGGAGTCAAGGAACGGAAAGGGCCAGTCAAAGGGTTCACGTGGACAACCTGAAGAAATTCGTCGTAACAGAGGAGGGCAAAAAAACAGGAACGGGTCGAACCGTTCAGCTGTAAGTGGAAGACAGATGAAAAACTGGTTTTCAGGTGGGGTCAGAAAAAAGACCAAAGGTTGCCAGGAACAATTACCGGTTAGAGACACTTACTAGGTTTGGGGGAGGGGGGAAAAGGGTGGGGCAAGAAAATCTTGACACAGGCGGAATCGGCGGTTCAATAGGAATTGCTACCCAGGGGTGAGAACCCCTCTGGAAAGTTAATGCGTGACGACAATCACTCGGGGGGGCCGACTTTTTCCAGGGGATGGAAAATGGTGGGGGGAAAAGTGTGTAAAGGGCACTAAAACCCTATGGTTTAGCTCAGGGTGAGTGTGTTGGACTAAGCAGCCGCTTGTGGTCTCAAAATCTGTACGAGGCAGGGGTAAAAGTAAAAAGCCCGGGTTTTAGAACAGGTAATTCGTGGTCAAAGGGGGACGGGGAAAAAAACCACAGGACCCTCATACGGACTGGGCAATGGGGATTGGAGGGGAGAACTAATCGGCCCCTTCTGGGAAAAAAAACAACAAATAAAAAAAAACCTGTCTAGGGCCTTTTGGAGTGGTAGTGGGGGGGGGGGGGCCCGGCACGCAGGGGTCTCCAGCGAAACTTCAATCATCAAGCCGGTTGCTCCGGTGGGGTAGAAGGGGAAATCGCAAACCTGGGAGGGACCCCAGTAGTGGTTTGACAGCGTGTCACCAAGGAGGCACCCGTCCGGGGAAAAAAAGATCTGGTCAGTAAGGGGGAGTGCTCGAAGGGGTCCCTAAACGGGGGGGTATACAGGAAAAAGTTGTTACCGACAAGGGGGGTACTTCGCGGCTTGAAAAAAAAATACGGTAGAAACTTTTGACGGGGTAAACCTGCAAACTGGTCCTGCACGTGAAAAGGACGTCAAGAGGAGTGACAGGCGCCCTCCCGGTCCATGTGTTAACTGTTGTCAAAGCAGGGAAACCTGCTTGGGTACGAATCGGTAATTTTCAGAGGAAAGAAAACGTAAGGCCCGGGGTGTGTGTGTATCAACAAGACAGTGGGTGGGGGAAAAAAAAAAACCAGAATCCGCCGCCCTATCGCGAATGAGAAAGTTGAACGCCTTCGGGGGCTGGGATTGTAAAAGAAGAGGAGAAACCAGAGGGAGACAAAGTTGATCACGGGGCTTGGCTCGTAATGCTTTGTGACTGAGTGTGAACTCCTGTCTTGAATAACCCCAAGCCGGGGGTCCGAATAACGACAAAAAAACTCACTGGGGGTTCAAAAAAGCAAGTTCATCCGCAAATTCCGACAGGAAGTGTTACTGGTGAAAACAGCCTAAAATTTAGTAGTTCGGACTCGGCTCTAACGCCGTCAGCCGCACAGCCACCGGAAAAGAGGCATGTTCGGAGTGTTGACCTTGGAAAAAAAGGAACTACCAAGGGTCTGACGTCTGTGGGGATAACAGCCAGGAAGGTTGCCCCACGGGTCAAAGCGCCAGTTCAAAACTGTTGGGGATGGTCAGGATCGTGTGGTTTAGCGAACAAGAGAACAGAAAGTGGGTGTGGTTCTTCGGATGTCAGCAATACGCGGCGACTGCCGTTACCACTTGAC
>Ga0179593_1708085_pt1 | contig 16672 bp, 14 predicted proteins | sample CZODoug2_1_08_16_FD_185931 | JGI IMG/M metagenome (GOLD analysis project Ga0179593, IMG submission 185931) | Vadose zone soil fungal communities from Angelo Coast Range Reserve, California, USA - CZODoug2_1_08_16fungal (PacBio error correction) | ecosystem: Environmental > Terrestrial > Soil >...
GGGGACATCAAAATGCAAGATAGTACGGGCATGGGAAACCCAAAAGGGAACAGTTTGTTGGTTGGATGGGAGGGTCGAAGGGCAAGGGTCCGAGGACGGAGAGAGACGAGATTCGAACGAGGCACAGTACGTTCTCAGGAAACAACATGTCTGAATCGCCACAAAAACCAGCTAAGTCAAGCCGAGATGCACAAAGAATTGGCAACCGGTGAACGGCATTAAAAAGAAGAACCCAATGTCGGACGCACACCTTCCAGAAAAATGCGAGTTCAGCATATGGGCTGTGAGGGGGATTTGAACAAAAGGGACGAACGCGCGGATCACCGTTGGGGCCTTCTTACCTTGAAAAAGCATCCCATAAGGGGTTATGGCAAAGGCAAGAAAATGTCGGCGATTTGGAGGGGAGGACTTTGGTCATATCGTACTACGAGAAACACCGAGCTAGAAAAGAAAAGATGCTCAAGGAAGATGGAGGGGACCGTTCAATAGAAAAAGAGATTCGGGCGAGAAACAAAACACAGGGATGCCCCCGAGAAGGGGAGGGCGTCTCCTAATCAAAGGAGTCCGAATACCAAACGCGGAGGAAGATCCCTTAGCAAGAAAAACCGACACGTCATGTTCAAAGTGTAACGAGCGAGGCCGCAAAGGATCTGGAAAGGCAAAATAAGAAAACATTCCCTGAAGGGGGAGACTGTTCCGGGGGTGAGAAGCGTTGGGGAGGAAAAGGCGGGAAGGAACCTCGGAATATTACGGTCTATCGGAAGACCGGCGAGCCCTCACTTTGTAGGGGCGATCTGAGGAGAAGCGATTAGCTTAGGGTTCAGTCTATAACCGGACGGAAGGAAGAAAAATGGGGGGGAAGGGATCGAGACCAGGGGGCGGAAAGCCATTGGTACAAAAGGAATTGAGGTCCAAGAGAAAGAAGGGGCGCTGAGATCCTAAAGGGGGTTAATTCGCCAAACGGGGACGGGGAGAATAGAAGCTTCGGGGAGAAAGAGTATAGCGTGGGGTATATCACTCAAAAAAGGCTCTCCTACGAGGGGGGACGACACCGTAGAAGGAAAATGGGAGAGGGAGGATCGCGGAGACTCGCTGGGGAAGAAAGCCGGGGTGCGTCAAGAGAGGAACGGATGGGGGGAAGCCAACGCGAAACGAGATTTTAGCAATATTAGGGCAATTGTCTCGTCGCTATAAGCTCAAAGATTGACTGTGGAGGAAGGAATCAGCGGAAAGACTAGAGGACAAACCTGAAAGGTCACATGAAGCCGCTTAGGGGGTCCAGGTAAAGGCTAGGGCAAAAGAGTGAAAGCCTTTTTCTGTTCACACAGAAAGACTGGGATGAATGGGACAGAGGGTTCATCGGGGACGCCTTCCAAAACGACAGTAATTCCTTCTAGAGGAAGTGCATACACACTGGTAAGCACTGGCTGCGGACGGAGAGATTGAGACGCCGAACCAAACGCTGCAACGGAACTTCGCTGCCTACGGGAGTGTTTAGTCCACGGAGACAAAAAGAGGTGGATCGGTACGAGAGGGGGAAACATTTTCCAGTATAAAAAAGGCACTTCAGAGGTCAGAAAAAATTCAGCATATAAATTACGCGAAGGACATGACGTTAAGTGGTTGCGAATAAAAAGAATCATCTAGAAAAAGGGAGGAGTAGAAAACTTTGGGGCTCATCCAAAAAAGTCACGTCCTTAAGGAGGGTCCTTGATATCTGAATGCACAGAAGGGAGTGGAAAAACCGAGGTATAGGGCACATTCGTGGACGGAAAGCTCGCCGATAAAGATCGTCCATCCTCGCCGGGGGGGTGGGGAAAAACCAGGACAAGAAGACCGGGAAGAGGGGCCGGCGTTGCCTTCGTCTAAGGGAAGTGGAGAACTTGGGATCCCTTCTCCGACCCAAGGGGAAAGTCTTCTCTTAATGGCTATAAACCGGATGACACAAGTCGCGAGGGCCGGGAACCGTGGGTGCCGTTACTAAGGCATTTTACTCGTGACGCCTCAAAGTTAGCATCCAAAAGAAGTTTAAAGAACAGGTCGGTAGAGGGGAGAAAGGGGAACAGGAAAAATCTTATCTCGACGTTCTCTAGAAAATGAAAAGCCCAAGAGAGCGGACCTTGTGGGCCTTCCATTCCAAAAGGAAAGGGGTGGAAGGGCATGGGGCCGCGCTCAAAGAGTGAAGGGGAGCCGCATAAGGGGATCGGAGGGAAGGTTCGCCGAAAATTAGAATAGTACGGCTGCTCGTAGAAAAGAAAGATGTAGTGATAGAATTGAGCACGATATAAATCGGCCCAGATAAGCGAAAGAGTCCGGACAGTCGGGGGGGGGATCAGGCACCATTGAGTGACCGGAATTGTGGAGGAAAAAGTCAATCACTGAGGAAGAAGTTGACAAATGGATAAGCCCACAGGGATCGAGACCAGAGTGTTTATAGACGCGGCCGTTTATAAGAGAAACTCAGGAGGACTCCAGGGGTAAGCAACGTTATCAGTCGCCTGGAAGAGAAGGAATAGACGTATATGCCCGCGTAGGGTTACAGGGAAAAAAGTCCCCAACCAGAGGACCGAACCGTCGACCGGGAAGTTGCGTGAGGGGAGACTGCTAAGCCAGAGTTGAGGAAGGGGGTAGGGTCCACAAAGCGGAGAAATGCACCAAGGGAGGGGTCCGGCTAGGGAAGAAAGTTTTGTTCAGGTAGGCATCAAGGAGGGAGGGGGGTGAGGGAAGGGAAGCTCGGCGGCAACGTCACAGGGATCGGGTCTAAGCATTGAGTCATAAAGAAGAAGGGGATTGATGGCCGAAAAGAGGGGGGGGATATTCGTCAAGAGCTTACTTACTAAGTTGGGGGATGAAAAGGTCTCCAGTGTGAGAACACTGGGGGGGGGCCATACCCCAACCAGGTGGTTACTTCGAGATGGGGAGAATGAAAAAACCAACAACGGCGACCACAAAGCTAAAGAATGAATTTCAAGAGGTTAAAATAGAGAAACAAGCTATATGCCTGAGCAATGTGGGGGGGAGAAGGACAGGGCGAGGGGGGTTAATGAAGCGCCAACGGAGAACGAGGCCAATTTCGTTTTGCTTTGGAATCAGAGGCTGAGCTGGCAAGGACCAGCACGCCCACCTGTGGGGCGCTATCCAAAACCGTCTGGAGTTGGCAAGAGGGCCCTCGTAGGAGCCGGGAGGCTTCTAAGCCTACCCAAAAGTAAAACAAACTTATACCTTGGTGAATTACCAGGAGAGGACGCTTCAGGATTACAGTGGGAAAAACAACAAAGGATGAAAAAAAAAGGAGAGATAAAATGAATTTCAGAGAAAATTCGCGGGTAAGAGGGGTTTGATTCAACAAAAGGTCGGGGGGGGGTGGGGGGGCTGTCTAAACGAGCTCAATTCAGACTTCTCGGGGATAATGGCTATCTAGAGGCAAGAATGTCAAGTCTCCAAGAGCTCCCCAAAAGTGTGGGGGTGGTCGCCAAATCTGTTCCAGAAATGATCAAGGTGCGTAAAAAGAAAAGGGGACAAAAGCTTTTAGACTAAGGGTTTTCTATGTTTTCAAAGAGGGTCCATTAAGAAGTATTTAAGAAGAGGATAGGCTTGTTTGACGGGATAGGATTTTTACCAAATCACCGTCAGGGTTGACGAAGGGAAGAGTATCAAATAGTCAAAGTCCCTCCGTAAACAGAGAAAGGGTTTTTTTCTGGGCCACACCACAATTCTGCCCAAAAACAGGCGGAGGGGTTCAGGGGGGGGGGGGCTCTCTTAACAGAAAAGAAAACCACTTGACGACTATTTCGAATCGGGATCAATCAACCGAGGGAGTGAAACGGCCAAATTGCCGCGTCAGGAAAACGTGACTTGCACCCTGCAAGAATGGGGGAAACTACAAAAAAGAGTATGTTGGAGGCCAGGGGAAAAAGAAAGGATTCTTCCTGGATCTCGGAACCACACTTGCAGGTTGGAGATTGAGGGTACCTGGGACACAAATCGTGGGCCTTATACATAGGGAAAAAGAAAAAACCTTCCCGCCTTGAGTTTCTTTAGACGGGAGGGGCAGCAAAGGTATGGCGCTCGGTTACGAAGATCCTACGAGAGAACAGGCGAGCCCTTAGGGGTTCGTTGGGCGAAAAAGCGAGATGAAGAAGCACGTGTTCAAGTGAGAAACCGTGGGCCGCGCTGACGTCAGGACTTGCATTCCCAGGGGTCTTAGGCCCCTGCGGGCGCGGTTGATTGACGGAAAAAAAAGAAATCGCAGGTGAGATATCCGACATTTTTTAAGCTAGGAACAAAGACGCGGGACGGGTCTTCGTAATCTTTCTCACAGAACACTCATCACGGGAGACTCTACGAGGGGACACACCTTCTGAAACAAATAAAAAGGTCCAGATTAGCCGACAAGAGGCAGCGGAGAGTTTTCCGGCAGCAAAGGAAGCGCGGAAAGAATAAGTCAATCCGTAGGTTGAAGGACGAATTCTCACCCCAGACCAGAGAGACTGGGGGAGTGGAAAATCTGCGAGAACGCTCCGCAGAGTAGGTGGGGCCTCAGGCAAAAAGCCGGAATGCCATGAACCATAAGAATTTCATGCAAACCTTAAGCTTCAATTCTCATAAAACTTACAGGCAAGGGAGGTCTCAGGAAACAATGGGAATTGGCTGAGAGCTTCAGGCCTTCGTGGGCGTAATCTTAAGTGCAGGCATACGTTCTATGAATCGAAGTATTCTCTAAGGAAAAAACATACCCTTGTGAATACAAAACTTTCTTCTAAAAAATTCTCTCGCCTTCCAACAGGAAGAAACGGGGAACTCCTCTTGGTAACGGAGAAAAAAACCGCTATGAAGATCTTATCTACGAGTAATGGTAGGGGGGACTCCGATAAAAAAACCTTAGAAATCCTCCTGGAATGAATCATTATCAATAACAGGACCTTCCGTTCAACAGGTTTGTGTCTGAAAGAGTCTCAGAAAAAGGGGGAACAGAGAGAGAATGTTTGCCATTCGATACAAAAAACTTTTCACTTACGGCCAGGGGACTGAATGAGGATGAATCTGACGGAATCGGGGTGGCAGGGATATATGGGGGCCCAGCGTGAGGGGGAGAATGTAGTAAAACCCAAAGGTTTTGGGGGAAAGGCTCTCCAAAGGGATTAGGACACTCGGAGACAGGGCAGCGGTAATGATAGGTGGAAGGAGATCGAAGCACGCTAAGAACCGACGTGCCACACGTTAAAATGAGCTTCGTACTGCAAATCGCCCACGTTCTGCGGAATCGCCATAATAAGAACACCGGGAGGGCACGAGGGGGTGGCCGGGGTACGCGCCGGTACCGGACGCCTTGCGAAGAAAAAGCTGCTGGGAGATCTTCTGGGAGGGGATCGTGAGAGGAGAAAAAGTATCGCGAGAGGGAGCGTTCTCGCTCGAAATCCGACCAAGAGCGGTGAGGAGTGTGGGGGCATCAGCGATTGATGCCTCTCTTACACTTAGGGGAAGGAACATCGAGGATAGCGCGCGTATCATTTGGGGAGCGAAAGAGGGACCGAGGCGCCTGTGTCGGAAAGTCGAGAGACTGCAAGCTAGAGGAAAAGAAACGCAAGCACGGGCCGAGATAAAAAAATCGTCAGAAAAGTCGTTTTGCGAGCTTCCACCATTGACGGCTAGAAGGGACCTCGCTTTACGGGGTGGGCGGCAAGGGGAGGAAGGGCATTTGGAGTTTATGAAGGGGTCTCGATCGGGAAGTCACCCTAAGGGGGGAAGCAGTCAGCGGCCGGAGGACTTGAATAAAAGATGAGAATCAAGGCATCAAGACTATCCAAAAAAGGGCATGGACTCTCCGGGAGAGACGGCATAGAAGGAATTGCCCTCTAGCGTGTCCCATAAGCCCTTTGAGGAAACATTCGCGGGACCGCGGACGACTTATTTGCTAGGAGGCCCAGATTTTGAGGAAACGTGTCGTCTCTTGGAAAAAGGTCTGATATCTTCAAAAGGAAGGAACGGGTCACAGACTTTTGGAAGAACTCAGGAGGTGAGGTGGAGGAATCTCCGAAGATAGGGGAGAAAGTCACGTGGACGCGTTTATCGAAGCTGAGGGGGAGAACAGCCATCAAGAATTATGGAAAAAGGGATCGAAATAGTGTCAGGCGGAGCGAAGAGGGGAGAAATAAAAAAGCCTGACGGGGGGGGGCCTCCCTGTTGTGGTGGCATACCCAAACCAAGGATTAGGGGTTACTGGCTTGAATTCTTGGTCAGAATTTTTCCAGGACACAAGAGACCGAAATCAATCTCATAAGTCCAATCCCTAGAAAAAAACAGATAAATGAGGGGAAAGAAAAGCATTGTTTTCCTGGGTCTCGACAGGCGGAAAGGTTTCTGGAAGGAATGAAAGAACCACGGAGGGGGGGGGCTAGGACTTATCTGAAGAGATGGGGCGAAAAGGCCACCTTTTGGCGACCAAGGAGACCCTGCAGGGGGAGAGAAGGAACGAAGAGAGGATCTCGGTCCACACAACAAACTGAGAAACTTGGGGGGAATTAACCTGGAAAGAGAGGGGCCGCGGCAATTTTGGGAGGGGAGATTAACTTTTTGGTATCCAACAAAACAAGGAAAGAGAAAATCCGCAAATGGGAAATCTAGTAACTGGAAAGGACCAAAAAAAAAAGGGGGGGGGGGACATGTTTGGGGGATTGGGGGAGACAGATCGGAGGGGGCGAGGGAAGATTCGAAACCTGGTTTCCAGGGGGGGGAGCGCGCGCCCAACCGGTTCGGCTGGTACATGTACGAAAGATAAGGAAAAATGGGGGGCAAAGAGGGGGAGATGAAAGGAAAAGAAAAGGGCCGCTGATGAGACAGGGAGGATATTTAAAGGAGGGGTTCGTGGGAGAGAACCTGCATGGGAGGACATTGCACGAAAAAGGTCTTATTCACAACTTTTTGGAGGGAGGATGAGCCCCAGAAGTAACCCCCTAAAAAAGGGGGGGTGGGACCACAAATTGGGGAAAGAAATGTCGGCTAGGGTTTCTTTTATCTATTGAACACTCGAAAAGGACTACGGAAAAAGATGGAAAAGATAACATGATGGCGGAAAAAAAATCGCCAAGCAGTAGGACTTCGCCCGTGATCACGGGACGTGAGGAAAAAGGAGAGTCTACGAAAAATCGCGAATTCCACTGAGTTGAGGCCGCCTTACCACCCGCTGCTTCCGAAACCGACAGATCTTTACGGGAGACCTGTGGAAAGATCAGGGGGAGAAACAACTCTGCTCAAAGAACCTTAGCAGTCAATAAGACCCCACGACGGGACTGATGAGTGTGAAGGGAAAAGGCTTACTAGCGAACGCTCGTGTATGACGGTCGAGAGAGACCGGCGAAGAAGAATCAATTGTTTCGGGGGGTTTGCTCACAGCGCCCCTGAGGGGGGTATCCGGGGGTCATTCAGAAGGACTGAGAAACGTCGGAAGGGGACTTCCCGATAGACCTGGAACCGATGGCAACTGCTTCGCAAGACAAAGGAAAAAATTTCACGAACTGGTGGAAGCTCGCAAAAACCGCGTGACGACGAGAAAGAAATTCGATATCTGCGGAGGTCGATATCTTGTAAAATCATCAGCCTGAGGGCCACTGCCAAAGGTCAAATTAATCGCGGCGCTACTCGATGTGAACTTCAAGGGACCGTGAAGCGGGGAGAAGTCAAATACGTACAGGGGACCAAGGCAAGGACGCTAAAAGTGAGAAGTCGCGCGCTAGAACGAGAGCTCGAGAGAAATTGCCTGTCCATGTAACAACGCAGAAGAAGACCAGAAAAAGGAGAAAGGACTGCAGTGGGACCACTCTGAAAACGGAATCCGTTAAAAAGGAGGGAATAACGTCAAAATCGTGAACAAAACAGTTGGGTGACCGAAGCGCTTCAATGGGGAAAAGGTTCAAGCTATAAGAGCTACAAGGTACAGGGTTGAGTCTGAGACTGAGATTCAATAAAAAGGGTTGATCCCCTTTCTTGGTAGAGCGCAAACAAAGAGGACCGGAAAAAAAAAGCTTCAAGGGAGCGCTTTTCCTACAAGCCTTTGGTTTTAGGCAAATGTGTCGCCGGTCCGGGCGACGAGTCTTAAGGGGGGGCGCCTCACTGCGGCACGGAGGGTCCTAAAGAAGACTTGAAAAACCCGAGGAACATTCGGAACCTTTTTTTGTTTCCTCCCTTTCACCAGACTCGAGAAACCACGGAGAGTAAGATTGTCGTTTGGGGAAAATTTCGGAATACAAACCTTTTCAGGGCCTGTCCTGGAGTTCCCTGGAGAATGGACGGAGAAAGCCTCGAAAGTTAGAGGGGGGCGCCCATGACGTGGAAACTCTTCGCATCAATGTCGCCAGAGGGTGGAGGAAATTGGAAACCACCAAATACACAGAAAAGGGGGCAGCTTTGGGGACGGCGCCTAAGTGTCCTTCTCTACCGGTGGGCGCAGCGAAACTTGGAGCCGACTACCGTCGTCAGGAGGACGGAAGATCAGGCCTTCTGCCAGGCTGAAACATTCATCGGCGCCCAGGGATTCAGATCTTCATCACCGGTAAGGATGTGGACGTAACGCCTGAAAAAATTTAAAAGAGGAAAAAACCTGAAAAGAGAATTCCGCGTAGTGAAGGGGGAGGATAGGGACGAGGAACATGCAATTTAGCTTGCGTAGCGGTTCCAGGGAGGAACTAATAAATACCTCACTCAGGTGTCCTTGTTGCCTGGAATGCCTCTTTTGGGGTAAAAGGATTGAAGGCCTCGTGGGGGGGGTGCAAACTTCCTTGAAGGGGGAACATCTAATTCGCCTCTATATGGAAAGCTTTGGAATTCGCAGCAAGTCGCTCACTACTGGATATGGGAGGAGTGATATCCTTTAGCAGGAACTAGGGAACGCAGATAAGCTAAGCTGGTCGTAAGTAGTCAGAGGAGGGTCGAGAGGGTACGGATAGCAGTCGAAACAGGCTTTATTGTGGGGCGTCAAAATAAATCGACTAAGGTACCAATGGGAGGAGTCCTAGTAGAGGAATTCAACCGCCGAATGGTGGCAAGGCCGGTTAGGGGAAAACTCAGGGAGAAAGGTCTGCAAGAGAGGCGTCGAGCCAACGAAACCAGGAGGTCTCCTGTCTCTTTGAAGAACGTACGGGACAAAGGTCTCGAGGAAAGGGGGGACTGACACCATGAGAGGATCCCCTAAACAGGAGGCTGCCTTAATTTTTGAGGTTGCTCATGAGAAGCAATGGAGAAGAACTGGTGTCCACAGGGTAAAATCGAGGGGACTTCTCAGGGAAAACAGAGGGGAGGTTCTTCCGCAACTCATGGGGCGAGCTGATGGGGGGATGTGTTGCCGGGCTCGCAAGAGAAGGTGTGAAACTTGTAGATATGGCTTGTCGAGGGGGGGGGGCACAAGAATCATTTGATGGAATGGCAGGGGGAGAGGGGCTTAAAGGGGGAAATGCCAAAAATAAACGAAAAATCTCCGGGTGGTGCTTGCCGCAATTTGGGGGGGGGTGGGGGGGGCCATACACCAACCCCTGGGGGGGAGGCTTGAATGTAGGGGGAAAACTCAGGAAGGAATACGAACGCACGTGTCAAAGCGAAACCTGAGGGGGCATAGGTTCAATCAAAGAACAAAAGATAATAGGGGTAGAGGGGGTACAATGGGGAGTCTTCCCACAGGGTCAATTTACTGAGCCGCAATAATCGCAACTCTAATGGAGGTGGGGGAAGGAGGCCGGAGAGTTACGGGGGGTTGCGACAACAGAAACACCTTTTTTGAGAGAGGAGAACCTTACTGAAGAGTATCTCAGAAAGAGGAATTCGCAGGAATGATCGACGGGAGTCCCCCAAACAAGACTGAAGGAAAAGGGGGTGTTTAATTACAAGAGATATTACCGGGGGAAAGTTGGGCGGCTGAGATTATTTTCTCCTCAACAACAAAAGGGAATAATGGGGGGGAGACGCAATTGTCCGAGGGGGATGTGTCGTACGTCAAGGTGAGGCTGTTTTGTTGGGTGGGTATACAGTTTGTTGGGGTGGATGGGGGGGGTGCAGGGCAGACTGGTAGAAAATCGAAAGAAGGCGGTTCTAATGTATCTAAAGACATGTGGTCGTCTGGAAACCAAATCTGTGTAAAATACCAGTCAAGGCCGAAAAGAAGAAATTGGGAGACGTGGTCATTAAAAAAAAAAAAGGGGCCGCCCTGGAGGAGAGAGGGAGGACCCTTCCAGAAAAAGGGGATGATATTGCAGCAGATTATAAGGGTTGGGCGGTGAAACTGAAAAGATACTCGTCGTAGGAAAGGGTTGTGGGGAACGGAACCTCGCCCCAATAAAAAAGAAGTCCCCACGAAGCACGGGGTTGGGGCCACAAAACTTGAGGCAAGCAAGGAGGGAGTTTCGTTTGAGGCGCTTTGGAAGAGAGGAGGGAAAAGCGCACTTGACGAGGGATTCGCAGCAAAGAAGTGGCTGGAATCGACAAAAACCTAGAATACACGTGACGGTCCAAGAGAAGGAGGACGAGGGCTGGAAGCATTGGTCTGGAGGAAAACCTGACTAAACGGCGGACTGCAGCCGGACCCCGACACGATCGCTCGGAAGCGGGATCGAAAAAACACCGTGAAGCCTTAAAGAAAAACGCAAAGTCCCGAGCGCGACGGTTTTCGGTTAGAAAGGAATTGTGGTCAGGGGGAAGTTCAAAGGGCTTAGAGACGGGAGAACAAGGAACGAGAGACCGAGGGAAAAGAATCAAGGGGGCGTTATCGCGCCGCCGGGCTGCAAGAGAGAGGATCCTGAAGTTTAGGTCCAAGTCAGAAAACGGCCGCGAGAAGGCCGGAAGACCCTGGGAAACCCAAAAAATGGGAAACGAGGCAGCTCCAAATAAGAAGGTGCGACTGTCTATCAGGGAAGTTAAGCAGAAAACCTAATTATATAAAAGAGAAAAAAGGGTATAGGGAAAGTTCTATATCAAGGTTCACTCAGCCGGCCTACGAGGTGCTGAGAAAAAACGCGATTACAAATGGCCCGCGGAAAAAAAATGGTACTCGTCTACAGCGATTCCGTAAAAGGGGAAAGGGGAGCGAGGGAACTTTCATACGGCCTGGAGGGGGAACAATGAAGCAGAGACACCTCGAACCGATTGTTGTAAGGGAAATTCAGATCGAGAAGTGCTCGAGAGAGGGGCCTGTTTTTGGTGGGGGTTTTTTTCAGAAACTAAACACGGAAAAGACCTCGCGCTGCCCTCGACGATCTGATCAACCTTATCGCAAGCTCATCCTCTTGGGAGGAACGTAAAGGCAAAAGAGAAAGGTGAAGCGGCAGGCCTGAGGGCGAGCTTAACGGTGGAAAAAAGGCAGAAAAGTTATGGAACGTCAGGACTGGAAACGGGGGGAAAAAGGCGAGAAAGGGGGGGAACCGGGTTTAGCAACTTTCTAGCGACCCAGAGCAAAAATCGTTCGCCGTCACACACCGTTGAACGGTTCAGGGGAAATCAAGGAATCTTGACTCGACAACACAAATGTTCCGATCTTATCGGCGACGATTCGGGGCATGTGGCACTATACCAAAAACAGGGCATCCGGGTATTAAACAGTCAAGGACGCGGAAAAGGAACGGGAAACATGTTTTGGGGGGGTATGCGAAAAAAAAACAATCGCAACAACGGGAAGGAAGTGCGTTTTTAAAGTTCGCATACAAACCTGCGGCTGTCCTGACGTACCTGCCGGCTGAAAAGGTGGAAGGAAAACGGGTAAGAGGGGGGAGCACCATGAAGACGATAAAAAAGGCCGAGAAGTTCAAGAGCAGTTAAAAGACGCCTAAAAGGACACGAGAAAACGTGCAGACGGGCGGCGCCCTAGGTGGACGGCGCTCCTGGGGAGAGCAGCCAGGGGAACCCTCGAAGGTCCAAAAAAGGGTAAAGGAACAAGGTGAAAAAGGCCTAAAGAAAGCCCGTCCTAGCTGCCCGGACTAGCCCAGGAAGGCCTGCCAAAAGGTTCAAGGAAACGTTCGAGGGGGGACTCCTTGCACGGGAAAGAACACACTTGAACTCTTCAAGGTGGAAAGGAGGGTCTGGCCGCGGGGGACGTTGTGCGACCAAAATCTCTCCGGAGTTGGCGGGAAGCTCGGGCTGAAGAAAGCGGTGAGTGGGGGATCGGCCTTGGGGGAACCTGGGTCCATGCCCAGGCAGAGGAAGGGAAAGATGGCCACTCAGTGCACGGCTTGCGGCTCAGAGACGAAGCAGGGGTTTTTTTGGGGTGGGGTTTTTTTTGTGGGGGGTTTCATTCGCAGAGTCGCGCCTCAAGTTAAGGGAGGATGGAGGAAAAGATATAGAAAATATAAAAGAAAAAAAGCGAGATGAAGCAGTCGGGGTTGGAGAGCTTCCACCAGGAGGAGATCCTTCTCCTAATTTACTGGAGGGAAGCCTGAAAGGTTTTGATACCTCCACAAACAAAAGGTCCGATAGGGAGGAGTCAAGCAGACTGTTGCAGTCCTAAAGGATCCGAAGGGATTCAGGCAATTCGAGCGCAGGGGCGGAACTGGGGCAGTGAGTATATCTTGAAATACTGGACTTGCCGGTAAGTTGAAAGACCCTGAAAAAAAGGGCTTCTACCCCGACCGGCAACGGCCGGAGGTTCGGGGGGGGGGGGGACGAGGATAAAGCAATTAGCAGGTACTCTGGAAAAGGAATATCAAAGGAAAGTTTCGGGTGAAGGAGGGAAGCCGCGGTGGGGGCAGTTCGGCAGCAAAAGGGAGCGAGAGGGAAGGGGGTGATTGGTTACGCCGGCGCAAAAAAAAATCAAGTTATCGATCAGAAAAAAGGGGAGCCGGTCATCTCCGAATTTTCTTATGGAGAAGCAATCGAAATTAGTCAGGCGGGAGGTCGTACGAATTTGTCCAGAAAAAAGGGAAAAAAAATCGCGGGGCCTAAAGTGGGAAAGGAAAAACCCTGGGGGGGTCTTAATGCGGGGGGAGAGTTCCTCGGAAAAAAGGGTGATACGCCCGGGGGGGGGGGGGGAAAACGTCTTCAAACACAAATTGGAGGGTCAAAAAAAAAATAATATGAGGGTTCGAAAGGAGCCGACAGGGCAAGGAAATTGCTTTTAGTAAGGAGCCACCGAGAGCAAAAGCGGGCAAAGTCTTTTTCAACTTATAGCCAGAGGACCCGGCCGAAAAAGGTTGGGCGCGATATGAAAAAAAAAAGGCGGCAGGTCTAAAAAAAGAGAGAGAGAAAAAAAAAAAAGCATTCTGAAAAGAGAGGAACAGCCCCGAAAAAAAAAAAACCTTTGGTGAATACCGTAAATAGAGAGGAAAAGAGTCAATTGCCGCTGGAGATGACAGGGAGACTCGCAAAAACAACAAAGGGGAAAAGAGAGACTCAAAATAAGGGCCGAGGGGGGCATGAACCAAAAGGTTTGTGGGTTTTTTTTGGGGAGACAAGATGGACAAAAACTGCCGGAAAAAAAGAGGGGGTGCATTAAGGGGGAAATTGATCGCGCCCAACAGGTTTCTGTCGCCCCAATCAAAGACAAAAGATAATTCCACTACGAATTAACAGCACCCGGTAGGGGGGCGATCATAAAAGGCCGCCCTGTGGAACCAATTCAATAAAACATTCTGAATGTCAAAAGTTATCGGGGGGTGCGGGTGGTCTAGGAAGAAAACTCTGACCAGTTTCTGAGCTTGCCGAAAGTCGTATTCAATTTTGTGGAAAGGGAAACCCAGCAAGCTAAGCAAAAGGGGGGTCACACCAACGTGAGGCAAAAGCACAAACAGGTCTGTCGGGGGTTTCGTTTATTCGCTGGGGCAGATTACGAAGCTCACTGTAGAAAATTTTCTAAAAATGATTGGAGGAGGAGCAAAAGCCTACCGGGAGGAAGCCACATACGTGGCCGCCCGAGAAGGGGCGCGGCGACTACAAAAGAAAAAAATTGGAAAAAGAAACCGAGGCGCCAGTCTCCGGACCCCTCCACAATGTTCGATCGGAACTCGATCGAACACCGGTGAAGAAAGGTGGCCTTATAAGGGAAATGCAACCTTCCCAGGACGTTCCGACGGAAGAAGCTGAATTGTGGGGGAAGTTCAAAAGGTTAGATCGCGAACGAAGGATTAGGCTTCAAAGAGAAGGCGGAGAACACTGATAAATTTTGTTGGCTCTCAAAGGGAAGGGATACCAAACTGGATTGGGGGGGGTAGGTAGAAGTCGAATAAAGTCTGGCAGGGTCTACTTAAGAATACGAGGCCTGGGAGGCAAAAGATGTTGACAACCTTCGGAATGACGCAAAGAAAAGGAGTCTAGACGGACATAAATTGTGAGAGACGAGACAACCGACGGGATCGACGAAATTAGAAAGCCTCGAGTGTTATCGGGCCTAAAGGTCACTCAGCCTGCCTAAAAGGGGGCGCGACACAAGGGACGCAAATGGGGGGGGGGCCAATAAGCAGAAAAATGATAAAAAGGCTTATCAGAGGTGTTTTCCGGCAGAAAGGTGAGCGCGGGGGACCCTTCATCCGGGAGTGGGTGGAAAGGACCCACAAGTCCGAAAAGCGAGGGGGGAAAGGGGCAATAAGGGGGGAGCGCGAAAAGCTCCGCTGAGGTAAAAGGGGCAGAAGAGGACACAAAAGGGAAGAAAGAAGGCCTCCTCGGCAAAGAGACGTTCTGTCAACCTGGAAGAAGAAGTGGAAAGTGAAAATCCTCTTAGAAGGGCGGCCGGAGTAAGAAAAAAAATACCGGTGCGAAAGAGGGCATTCATTGGGCTAGCGAAGGGGGGAGGGGGCAGACGGTCTGATCGTCCGGGAAAAAAAACGGGAAACTGTGTCTCTCAGGGTGTTGAAGCGGAAACAAAAACACCTAGAAGGGGACTCACTGCAAACGCTGTGGGGAAAAACGCTTGTCCGACGCTTGTGGGAAACTGCTCCAACACCCAGGTGTCCGATCTGAGTCCGAACGAGTCGGAAAGGGGCGCCCAACTATACTCGGCACTTCGAAAAAAACAGAAAACAGCAAAAGAGCCTAAGTACCGTAAGAGTTTTGTATGCGGAAAAAAAAAACGCAAGCGAGAGAAACAAAAACACAACGGTAGGAAGGTTAAAAAAACCTGTAAAAAAGAAGACGGTCCCTTGAGAAAGGATGCCCGTGGAATGCTCAGGCCTCGACGGGGAATAGTGGGCGAAAAGCGTCCGAAAGGCTCCACAACCTAGGAGGGGGGGGGAGCCGTTGCGCCTTACACCAATCCGGCGTAGGACACAAAAAACCAGACCGTGCAGAGGGGAGATCAGAGGGGAAAGTAATCCGGAAAAAATCCAAGGGCTGCATCGAAAAGGAAGGCCACACGTACACGTCGCGGACGTCATCAGCCCGGAGCCTGCTGCCCTTCAAAGAGAGAAGGACTGAAAAGAGAGGATCACCGGGGTGTTTTCACGGGGGTACCGACAAAACTGGGGGGGGTGTCCCGTGAGAGGAAGCCTTTAACTGCTTCTGTTCCTTAACTGATCGAAGAAGTCTTAGAGGCTGACGTGCGAGGAAAAATCGAGCGGAGGTTTCTCCCGCGAGCGTAATTGCAAACCTCTGCTCAAAAAAGGGATCGGGGGGATTCAAATGGCAAAAGGCACGGAGGGTCTTGCAAAGCCCCACTGCTTGCCGCATCGATGATAGAGGAGAGAAATCACTGTGGTCTTTCGAATGGGCGAAAAGGGAAGAATCACCGCGGGGTAGAAGCCGGCAGGGGATATCCTTGAGCACGGAAGGAAAATAGGTCACTCATAATATAGGTCGAGATCGTAGAGGGGCGAGGAGCTGATAGCAGGAAACCTCGATTTCGGTGTGCGTCATAAAGCGCCGCAGGTGGACAAGGGTTAGCGCCCAAGGAACCGCAACGCAGGGGGGGAAAGTCGAGGAAGGGTTAGACTTGGAACTCAGATCCTCCAAGGGAGCGTTTCTCAATGCTCGAAAGAGAAAAACGAAAAAGGGCGAGAAAGCGTAATACGGAATTTGTCGATAGAAGCCCTTTAAGTAACCCTTACCACCAGACACTTCAAGAAGTCGAGGAGTATTTGGGCCAGATTTTGAAGAGGGGGGTCGGCCTGTAGAAAGGATAGCGTCCAAGAATCGAGGGGGCCGTGTCGGGTTCAGAAGGGGAAAGCCGCGTTTGGGACAGGGGAAAGTCAGCAACTCATTGATAGTCGCAGTCGTCGCAGGGAGGGGGAGGACGCGGTAGTCGAGCTCGTGAGGGTCGAGGGCCGGTCATAAAATCATTTCTGATTTATGCGAGGGGGTAGTCAAGGCCAAAGAGAAATTTTGGGAGGAAAGGGGTGTGGTCCAGACCCAAAAAGATTTAGGGGGGCCGATGCTGGGTCTAACGGGACGAAAACCACACCGGTGACATACGAAAAGCGTCAAAGCGCATAACTTAAGGTACCCCGAAAGATATTAGGGAAAGAACGTCCGAAGGGGGGGGGCCCTTTTCGTTTAATGAATCTCCACCTGGCGAACACGCTTGCCAATTTATTTGCTAATCCAGGGGGTGTCGGGCGCTACCAAAGGGGGCGCGGTAGGAAAGTAATTCAGGTCGAATCTCTCTCTCTCCGGAAATGAGGGGAAAAGCGAAGGTCACCCTGGGGATAAGGCTCTACAAAAAAAAACTGAGACCGTAAAGGGAAAGACAATTTGCGGCTGGAGGAATGAATGG
>Ga0179593_1262884_pt1 | contig 16671 bp, 18 predicted proteins | sample CZODoug2_1_08_16_FD_185931 | JGI IMG/M metagenome (GOLD analysis project Ga0179593, IMG submission 185931) | Vadose zone soil fungal communities from Angelo Coast Range Reserve, California, USA - CZODoug2_1_08_16fungal (PacBio error correction) | ecosystem: Environmental > Terrestrial > Soil >...
GAGACCACGCGATGATGAACGCCTTTGTGGGGGAAAGGAAACTTTTGGAGAGACAAAATAGGATGGGAAAAAAAAAAGGGGGTCCACGGCACTCTGAAGGACCAAACAAAAAAAGACCAACAAGGGGAACCAACAGAGGGATTGTACAGCAGGAAAGCAGAGCGAAAACTGGGAAAACTGAAAAAAAGAAAACGAATACCGTCTAAAGACAAAACGTGGGGGCCAGGCAGGGGAAATTCAGAGAGGAGGGGAACGCGATGATCGACATGATCGCGAGGGACCAACGAGACTTCGGGGGGGAGAATTAAAGAATCGAGGGAAGGGCACGAAGAAGAAAAGGAACGAAAAACATCCCCAGGATCCCACCCCGCCGCGAAACGGTGGTCGCTGGGGCAGGACAAAAGGCGGGACGCAGAAAGAGGGGAAGGAAAAAAAGTGACAGAAATGGCGTCAGCGCGGAACAGATGGCTTGGTTGCCATTAAGGAAGGGACTCGGAGGAACAAAGGGTAACCCCCATCGAGGTTAACAAGACGCAGGTGGGATTTAAAGACGCGAGGAGGGGAGGGGTTGGGGGAGAGTAAACGGCTCGGCTCGTCATGGGGAAATGGGGGGTTTGTGATGTTGGTGAAGGAGGTGCAAAATCCTTTCAGGGGGCAGAACTTGTGCTTGAAAAGGTGAAATCGTCGGAAGTTAAAGCGGGCAGAAGGTAAGAAGGGGGAGGAGAGAGCTGGACTGACCTACCATGTCAAACATAAAAAAAACGGTTAATAAGAGATTCAAACGAGGGTGCCTGCGCAAAGAAAAGGAAAGAAAGGAGAACATAAAAAACGCGACGCTCCCTTAGGGGAACGGTTATTATTTAACAACGCGTGCGAAGAAGAAAGAAAAAAATCGCGAAAAAAAGAGGGGTGAGAATACTGTCCGAGTTCCAAAAAGCGGGAATTAACTCTGCAGAAGGGGTCGACGGGGGAAAAAAAGAACAAAAAATGCGTCCGAGTGGAGGATAGTTCGGCGGACTGGATCGAGAAAGCATGAGAAAAAAAAAGAGGGGAAATTGCGAGCAAGTCACCGACCGGGGTCGATCAATTAAAAAAAAAAGGGGGACAAGAATGATAACGACGTAAAAAAAGAAAAAAAGACCGAAAAGGTAGAAGGAATAAGCCAAATGTCACGCTAGAAAAAATTGACCGGATTTACTTCCCCTTTTTAATCGAAAGAGGGAAGCGAAGGATTAGACGGATAAGAGGGAGAAAAAAATGACGATAAAAACTTTGATTGCTCACGATGGTGGAAAGAAAGGTGATGGTGGCAACGCCCGGGGAAGTTCAAAATCGCAAAGTCAGAGGGGGATTCGAAAAAAAAGGAAAATTTAGTAAGTTGCGTTGATGACTAGTGGTATCAAAAGGAAAGCAGAAAAAAAAAGAGGACTTGTAGAAGGGGAGAGGGAAGGGAGCCAGAATTTCCTACCAGGAAAAAAGGGGAACCAAAAAAGAATGCTTAAACAGGAAAGAGCGGACGGAAAAAGATCGAAAACATCTAATCAACTGGAAAAACACTCGCAATCAGTCGAATCTTGAGAATAGGAAAAGGGAAAAAGAATCGGCAGAAACAAACGAAAGACAAAAGGGGATGAGTAAAAAACTGTTGGCAAGGACGGAGCTACTTGAAAGAAAGGAACCGCCGATGAAAAAAAAGGGAACACAAATGAAAGAGGGAAGAAGGGTTAGGGAAAATATCAAATCGCGGTTCAATCGCTAATCGTGAGGGAGAGGAGGAAGACGAGGAAAAAGAAGGAGGGGGCCGTGTCCGCCTTACGTTGGCTAAACACCCCGGACTGATCGGGGGCGAAGACTGCGCAGGAAAAAAAGTGAAACGCCGCGACTTGAACGATCACGAGCTAGAGTCCGCTACACGAGAGGCTATATGGATGAAAAGGGCAGCAAAACCGAGAAAGAGGGAAGGAAGTATACAAAGAGAGAAGCCCGAAAAAGTAATCGGAGAACAAACTCCTCAGGGGATGCGAACTATAGAAAGAGAGGCTGACAGAGAAAGTTTCTGGCGAAAAAATAGAACCAACAAAAAACAAACTTAGAAGGGAGGAAGCTATAACTAAAAGACTTTCTGGCTGCGGCGGGGTGGGGAGAAGAAAGGGGGGCAAAATCGTACCGTAACGGAAGAGGGACGTCCTCGAAAACGCGGAAGAGCAGATGTAGAGAAGGAAGAAAAAAGGCTGAGGTAAGAAGCAACGTACACAAATCAGAAGGCACTTCTCCGTGAACGTGGTCATTAGACAAGAAAGGAAAGAGAGAGGGGAGGGGAAAATCGGCTGAAAATCTTCTAGTCAAACAAGGGCGTCCATCACTTGGGCAGACGGCCGAGCGGAAAACGTGAACAGAGACTGTTTGAAAGAAAAGGGAGGAAAAGAGGACACTCTCTAACTTAAACGCGGACCAGACAGGGAGAGACTACTCAGAAAGAAAAAGAAAGGGGAAGGAGGGCCTGGGAAACGTCATAGAACGGCTCCCATGCCGGAGAATTAGAAAGCACAAAAACGCAAAAAAACATAACCGTTGCTGAGAGTGTTGAGGGGGGAAAGAGATGGGGGCCATTGAGAGAAAAAGAAAGCGGAGTTGCTTACAGTCTGGGAATTGGAGATAGGCTTGTCGGGGGGAGGTGTTCAGGAAATCTGGAAAAACGCCTCAAAGAATGACTGCATCTTCCATGAAAAGAAGACTCGTCTCTCCCTTTCCAGAGAAAGACGAGAAGAAGGCGCGGAGGGGACACGGCGGGGCGAAAAAAGGGGAAGAAAGAAACTCAGAGTGAGGGGGGGTGGGAGGAGCAAAAAAATCCGTCAGCTGTATTCCGAAAAAGCGGCGTTGCAAAGAGGATCAAGAGGACGTGGAAACTCTACACACCAAGAAAATCAAGCATCCGCCCTTGTTGGATCAAAGAAAGAGAGACAGAAGAGAGTGGAAGGGAGGCGATTCAATGCAGGAAGGCGGAAAGTGTTTTACTAGAGAAAGGGGAAGCGGAGAATCCGGGGCAGGTTAGGGCAAAGTTTCGGTTCAGCATCCGTGAAAAATTGGAGTCCGGAGAACCGCGGTCTGTAAAGGGGAACAGAAAGGCAGAGGAAGAGGAATGATAAGGCACCGCGAAAAAGACAGGAGAGAAAGGTTACTGGGAGAATGGTCCGTAAAATTACTGAAGAGTGGACAAGAGAAGAGGCGTCGTGCCTTGGGTTCCGGCCCCAGCGAGGGAACAAAATTAAAGGTTTGAGGAAATAAACTGGGGGAGAATCGTAATAGACAAAGAGACAAGAATGGGGGAGGCGCGTCTCGAAGGAACTAACTCTTGACTTTCTGTGTTCGAAGTAACAAAAGGGTGAAGAGAGAAAAGATTGGCAAAAGAAGGGGGGGGAAGGGGGACGTCTTCCAGTTAAAACGAGAAGAAAAGGAAGGAGAAAGCACGGAAGAAACTTCGGGGGGACACGTGGGAAAAAAATTTCTGGGCCAAGGGAAAGACTGTTTTTCCAAGAATAAACAAAAAGAAAGAAAAAGAGCAAAAGCGCAACGAGAAGGCGTCAGGGAAAAAGAAAGGCAGGGCAATACGGTAAGCGCTTGAAAGAAGCTATGGGGGGAAACAGTTCAGAAAAATTCCGCCTCCAGGAAGGAAAAACCATAAAGGGATCTGGCCTTCGGAGGGGGGGGGGAGGAACTCAAAGGTTCAAAGGATACTGATTAGGTGGCAAATTGCAAGCTACCCACCCTCACGGGGGGGGGGGGAGTGGGGGGGGGATAAACCGGGGTAGAGGGGGCGCTCAGGATTAATCGCTCAAGGACAGATAGAAGGTACATTCTAAAATCTCGTGGTACGAATCCGAAAAATGAAAAATGTTTCAACCGATAAAGGGCGTGGACTAAAGAAGACCCTGCCTAATTTCACCTTCGGGAAAAAAAAACGTAGAGGTAACGGTAAGGAGAGGGGGAGTTGTGGACCATTTTCTTCGAGAAAAGCTCTTAAGACATAAAAACGAGTGACTCGCCGGAGGAAAGGTCCGTGGCAAACCGAGCAAAGTAAAGTTTCAGGGTAAACACAGAAAAAGGGGAAGAAAAGGTCTTGAAACCACACAAAAACGGAACTAAAGATGTGGTCGCAAAATCCGAGAAAAAAAACAAAGTAGGAGGAGAAAGAAATAATCAGGGGGGGAGAAACCCAAAGTTCTCTTCCGAAAGTGGGCGGGGGTAAAGAAGGGAGAGAAAAGAGATTTAAAAAAATTGCCGGGACGTTGAAAAAGCAAGAAATACAACGGCGGTTACAACTCGGAGGCGACGAGCGCCGCGCGAACAAAAAAAGGAAAAACTGACAATAGCAAAGCACCGTCTCCTCGAACTTTTGGGTTGACGAGGGGAGTGGAGGCGAAGAGGAAGGAAGGAGGGAAATCGGAAATGAAAAGGAGGGAGAATTAAGGAACGGGAAAAGATACTTCTGGACGTTACAGAACAACTATCTTCATTACGAAGAACAGGAAGAAAAACCACAGTCTCCTCAACTCCCGAAGAGGTTGCGGGTGGGCGCGCATACAACAGAGAATAAGAAAAGCAGAGGGAAAAAAAGGGAAAAGAGATGTGGGAGAGAAAGCCGAAGCCCGCGCAAGTTATGGAGGAAGGGAGGAGGTCTGACTCGGAGGGGAAACAAGGGAGAGGCAAGCGCGGTGACGATTGAAAACAAATTCCTGAAAGTTTGGTGATGAATTACAGGAAGGCGAGGACTGTTGCGAGGGAGGGGGGTGAGGGGGTGATGGGGGGAGGGGGGGGAAAAAAAAGGAATGGGGTCGAATGGGCATTTCAACGGAATAGCGAGGTAGAGACGCATTTAACTAAGGTGTTCTTGCTCTCCTGGAAACGGAAAAGTCAAAAAAAGGGAAAAAGAAAAGGGAATCGCAGAGGAGGCAAAACAAAAGTACAAAAAGGGCCAAGAAGAGGGGCAGAAACAATAGAAGGAGCGAAAGACCCGCAAAAGGCTGGACTCGGGGGGGATTAGAAGAAATTGAGATCCCTACCCTAAAAGATAAGAAAGAAAAGGGGGGGAAAGAGGAAGGATGTGTCCATTAGAAAGAGGGGAAAAAAGAAGCCTATCGAGGGCCACTAGGAGGCAAGTATACGGAAGATCCAACCGGAAAATACTCCCAGGTTTATCGAAGGTTGCGCTTCTTAATCTGGAAGCGCGCGAAAGAGGGAATGGAAGGAGAGAAAAGAAAGCGGTGGAAAAGCTTATACAATCCCTGGAACACGATCTAAAAAGCAACCCGGCAAACCACCGATCACACAGCAAGCGACAATTGCACTCTAAAAAAAAAGGGGAACGAAACTGGGCAGGGAACCATCAAAAGGGCTATTATATACTACTTCACTGGAAAAAAAAGGGGAGATGCGGTGGGGGAGGAACCGATGGGGGAGTTTTACTAAAGGACAAAGAGAGAGAAACCGAAGGCAAGAAGGACTCAAGGAAGGTTGGATGACTAGCCAAACCCTTCAAGAGTGTGAGGATGAATTTACTCCACGATGCAATCCTACTATACTTTTCTAGCTGAAGGCAGGGAAAAAAAGGAAGAGGAGTGAAGAAAGAAAAGAAAAACGGATCATAGGCGGGCGAAGCTTACTGACACGTAAACAGCGACGAAAAAAGGTCAGCACACGACTGCGAAGGAGCAGCATCTTTATAAAGGCAAAAATTTCCAACAAGGAAAAATTGGACACAAAAATGAGGAAAAACCAGAGGAACGGGGAGGAAAAGGGCCATGGGTAGTATTCAACAATAAGAACAAAGAGGGGGCAAGGGAGACCGCAAAGGATTACGACGTGAACAAAACAAAGGTAACAAGGGGACTGGATGTTGTTCCCGATAGACTCGTGGAGCGCATTTCTTGCTTTTAGGAAGGGAGAAAGCAAATAAAAAGGGGAACACGTTAAAAGGACGGGCTTAAGGGCAACACCCGGACTATCGTGTAAATCAGAACTGAGAAGAAGATGTCCTAAAAACGGGGAGACTTTACTACAACAAAAAAAAAGAAAAGGGAAGTGAACGTTGAGTACTTTCCATTCCTCGAACCGGGGAAGGAAGGAGAGCAATAGGAGAAAAAGAAGGGGGACGTTTGAAAAACTTCAAGAGATGAGGTGCGGCAAAAACTGAATAGAAAGAAAGCAAACCACCAAACGAAACTGGTGAGGGAGGATCTCTCAAAACACAACAATAAGGAGGATGATCATAAAACTTTCTGTCTTCGGTTGAAGGAAGAAGCGAGCAAACAATAGGAAAGAGAGAGGAAGGGTTGTAGAAGCACTACCTTTCCCGGAGAAAACGAGTTCTCTATGACTTAAGGCGAGGTCAAAAAAGGAAGGACCCACGAATCTACAACTTCAACCGTGTCTTTCCTCATCGGGGAGTATAAGGTCTGTCGGCGTTGCACCGAGGAAGGACAGGGGGTATTAGGGAAGGAAAAGATAGTACACTACAGAACGGGGTGAGAAAAGTATCCCAATCCTACGTGGGAACTTCGACTTGGGTGCCATCACGAGGAATACAACAAGGAAGAATGCGCTCCACCTGAGGATTAAATAGAGGTCACATCCCAAAAAAACCGGGGAAGAGGGAGGGGGGGCACGTCAATGCGTTCTGAAGACCGAAGAGAGCGAAAAAGCAATTCCGACAAAAGCATCGAAGAAATAGTTAAAAGTCGGAAGTGTGTGAAATAGGGGGATTGTCCAAATTGAGGGAGCAAGAGAAGCAAAGGGGATAATGCGAAAAAACGGTGGCCCCGGTGCGTTTTAGAGTCCAGGGGGCGCGTGAACAGAAAACGCCTTCGGATGAGGGAGGTTCTGATGTATAAGGAAGAAGAGGCTACTTGCAAGAATCCTATACGTATTCGTCGGGGTATGAAGGAAAACAACGAATCATAAAAAAAGGAGAAAAAAAAAAGAATGAGGTGCTTGCAAAAAAAAACGATAGGGGAAAGAGCACCCCCCAAAACAAAAGGCCAGGAAGGCGGGGCCAAAGGAGGAGACCGCGTGTGAATGACTCTACAACATCCAAGAAAGCAAATCATCTCCCTTTTTGAGATCCGGGGGAAGGAGTAGAAGAACTTCGAGGGAAGGGGGGAAAGGCAAGAACAGACGCTTCTTCAGGGACCAGGTCAGAAGGGGGAGAATCGGTGCGTTAGAAAGGAGTGACGTAGGGCGAAGAAGTGAGGGTGACCGAAGAAATAGTCGGCAGAAAGTCCAAGATGGTGAAGAGGAAAAAGGAAGAGAGATAAAAAAAAATACCGCGCCACAAGAAAACCAAAAATGTGAAGGAGGGTCAAGCTTGAGGAGAGGAAAAATGTAGCAGAAGCGGCGGGAACTGCTTTTTGCAACGTAAAAAGCGGAGAATCGCCCACAAAGGGGGGGGGCGCAAATAAAAAAATGGGGTTTACGTAGAACTCGGAGGGGAATAATCACCGGCTACAGAAAGGGAAAAGGGCTCGCGTAGGCTCTTTTTCTCAACTCCTGACAGTAGGGAGGGTGAAAAAAAAAAGAAGTTTAATCTCGAAAAAGGGAGAAAGAAAGGAAAAAAAGAGTTTTACAGGTACAGGGGGCTGAAAGGACAGAGGAGTCAAGACCGGGAAAAATAAGGACTGCTAAGACCTCGGATTCAATTAAAAAAGCAAAGGTTAACCCAACGGAAAACTGGGGGTCCAAATCCCACACTCAAAAAGAACAGCTCAACAGGACGCGAACGCCAGCCGGAGGGGACAGCTACATCAACAAACGAAAGAAACGTCTTGTCAATCCGGTAAAAGGGGGGGGGCTTTGAAGAAGAGGGAGGTTCCAGTTTAAACGAGGAAGAAGAAGCATGAAAAAGAAAAAGGGAAGGGCCGAAACGTAAAAGGGAGACCAACTCAAGCTGGGGGCGCACAAGCTGATGAGCCAAGAAAATAATTGCGCCACAGACGACCAACGAAATGGGGGAGCGGAAGGGGGTGATAAAAAGTTATAGTTGGGGAACTCAAGAGGAGAGATACAAGAGGAGATAGGAAAAGAGACCGAGTCTATCTTGGGAGAAAGACAGAAGCAAAAGGGACACTAAGACAGGAAGAAGAATGGCACAGGGACACGACAAAAAAGGTCGATAAAGGGAGCTTGTCGTTTTAAAACAGTGGAGCCGGAGAGAGGCAAAAAGCAAGAGAAGGGGTGAACGCCGGTAGTAGGGCCGATCTACTCAAATAGCCGACATTGATTGACAATCAAAAGGGGAAGAAAAAAGTTATGGGGGGGGAAACACCGGAAAAAAAGGTCACCAAAGGAAAGAGAGCCTGAACCTCATCATAAGAGAAAACAACTTATTGGAAAAGATAAAAGAGAAAGGGGAGAAAAAACACTCGATTAAAAGTTGGGCGTTTGCACCTGGGAGGGAACATCTGAATGGAAAAAAAAAGGTACAGGAGAGGGGAAGAAAAAAATCACCAGGCCTACTCACGGGTCTTTTCTTTACTAAAGCAAGCAGGGAAAACTGAAAAACGAAAAAACCATAGCCAAAAGGGAAAGTCAGAGAAAAATTGTTGGTTGCTGCAATGCCAAGGAGGGGTTCTGCTCTCTTGACCTCGAGGGAAAATACGGGAAATGACGCAAAAGGAGGGAAAGGCCAGCGAAGTTCGGTCGAATTTCCTATACAGAAAAAAAAAAAAAGAGGGGTCGATGAGCCCCAAGCCTACCCGGTGGCAAGAAAAACAAACGAAATAAGTGCAGGTGTCTGCTGAGGAAAGTCAGAAAAGAACTCTGTAAGCTCTTAATTTAGGGCCCTTGGTAAAGAGAGCCACGCGAAGGGGGAGGAGAAAAGTAGCGGGAAGAGGAGAGAAAACATAAACGCGGTTAAGAGGGGAAGACAGCGGAGTCGGGTTTTTGAAGGGGGGACGAACGCTGATGTTCTCAATGTCTGGGAGGGGGGAAGGAAGAAAAAAAGGAAAGGGGGAAGGGGCTTTCCACGTGAATCAAAGTTCCCAAGGGTCTACTGGACTTTAAAGGTTCTCGCGTTTGAAATACAGGGGGACATGAAAAGACATGGAATAGCAAGAGAAAGAAGGAGTTGGGCAGTCATGACGAAGGCAGGCGAAAATCAGACTTCGCGAGAAAAAGCAAAATTGGAACGTGTGCTTATACTCGTTAGAGACGAACCCCTAATATAGCAAAAGAGAAATGGGGGGGGAAGAGGAAGAGGGGAAGGAAAAAGAAATTTCCCGCGAGATGAACACCTCGCAGGCAATCATAAGGAAAATCAGACAAGAAATGCTAAGAGGGGGGGAGGATGTTGCTCGAGTAATCGCGATTAATGCGAAAAGAACATGGGGGAAAGCCAAAGGAAAAAAGCGGGATAAAAGGATACATCCCTTTCACGGGCTAGACCACCCGGCCAACGCACAAGTAGAAGAAGAGCAAATGGCACCTAGAAACAACAGTAAGAACTGTCTGCCCCGTTCAAAAAAGAATAGGGGAATCGTCCTCGAAGAGGGAGACAGGTCACGTTATCTCAACCGCGAGTCAGGGAAAAGGGGAGGAAAGAGGGCGTTGGAAAAAAGGGAAAAAGAGTGAGAAGTGGCACAAAGTGGAATCGATAAACTGCCGGCGGGGGATGCATAAAACCCAGCAGATTAAGGAAAGCGGGGAAGAGGGGGCGCCACGCGTCATCCAAAAGAGGTTCCTGACTTTCGCTGAAGAGGAAGATTATTAGGGAGAAAAGAACTCACTTCAAACAAAGAAGGGGAAGAAAGCTGAACGGAATCTAAACAGGGGAGAGAACTAGAGAAAAAGGAGGTACAATAGCCCCTCGGGGTAGCAGAGTATAAATGGTGCCAAAAATTCTGCTACACACCTCTAAAACTGGGTTCGAAAAGAGAATGCTTGTGGGGGCGGAGCGTAGGATGGAGGAGAGGGGAAGGGGAGAAACCGAAGTTAAACGGATAAAAATACAGATAACAGTCGGTGCTGGTGAACCTAGAGAGAGGAGTTCGGCTCAGGGAAGGAGGGAGTAGGGGTCCGGAGGAAAGGGGCACTAAGGGGTACAAGTTCTCTCGACTTTTTCAGAGTGGGGAAAGAAAAAACGAGAGGAGAGAGAGAATGCGGAAAATAGTTTACAGAGACGCAGCCAACGAAAATGCGAAAAACACAGGAAATGGAGAGTGTCGGACAACGGCGGACCCGAGGGAAAAATTCACTGAGAAATCATGCCTATCCTACGCAGGTTCGCGGGAAAAAAGCAGCATGAAAATGCAGCAGAAGAGGGGGAAGAGAGGCTCGCTAACACGAGGCCGCAACGTTTCGCTGAGTCTCAACAAAGGAAAAAAACGAGGAAAGGAAAGAGAAATAGAGAAGGAAACAGTTGCGGAGGCAGGGCGAAGCCGAAGAGAAAAATAGGACCGCTCGCATCGGAGGGGGGGGGTCCATCCTCGAACGCGGCGGGGACTCACGACGATGGAGAAACTAGAAAGGTAAAAAAGCCAAGCCAGAAATAGAGAAAGTGCTCAGAAGGAGAGGAAAGGGGGAGAGTAAGGGCTCGGGCGGAGTGCCTGAGCATTCTTTCTTTAACTACTCAGTCCAGGGAAAAAATGTAGCCCACGAAAAGGAAAAAAGTCGACGGTTGGCCAATCACTACTGATCAGAAGCAGAGAAACTAACAGCAGCAGAAAGCGAGGAGATCGGGGGGAAGAAAACCAAACTGGAAGGCGGCAGTGTTGTCACGGACTTGAAATATGAGTTCTCTCAGGTAGAACCATTAAGAACGCAGAGCAAAAGCAGAAAGAGGAAAAAAGTGCATACTGAGGGTAGAACGAAGGGGGTCCAATTAGAACGCGAGAACGAGGGATTAGGAGGACAAGTACAAGCCATTGTAGAAGAGGGCTTGGAGAGATATGGGAATTAGCTCGGGAACGACCGAAGAAGGGAAAAGAAGAGGTTGAAAACAAGGTATGAAAAGGAAAAAAAAAAAACGCTAGAGAGCTAAATAAATAGACAAAGTCGGGCAAGATGCGAAAAAGTCAGCCAATCAATGAAGAAGAGGGTTTTCTGGGGAGCATCCAAAAAAAATAGGGCAGATTCACTGAGCCAAAGGGAAAAAGGATTCCTAAAATGAGGGAAAAGAGACAACGGCAAATAAAGGGGAAAGAAAAAAGACAGGGCGAATAACTCTACGTAAGAACTATGAGAGTCAAAAGGCACCAGCCGGCTTCCAGTCTAGCGGGACCCAATTTCTCTGTAGAAGAGTGGGAGGGAGGGCCACAGTGAGGAGGAAGATTAAAAAGAACAAAGGATTGGTATTCCGAGAAAGGGGAGGGAAACCAGGCAGAAAAGAGGGGGAGGGAAAGCATAGCGATGTAAGACCAGCAAAAATATATCACAAGAGGAAACATTGACGGTGCGATTTTAAATAGACTTTAAGAAAGTGGCAATTAGAAGAGGGAGACGGGGAAAAGGAGGGTGCAGACACTCTGTCTGAGCAACAAAAGGTTCGAGATCTCGTGGGGGAGGGGATAGAACAGTCGTAATAAGACACCGTACGAACAGAATGTCTTGGGGAATGAGAGGAAAGTCTGGTAGCACTAGTGAATTGAGGGAGGGGAGAAAAGGCACAAATTGAATGCTCAGCTGGGAGGATTTAAGGAGCCGTTGAAGAGGGGGGAAATTGTTGAATGATTGAAGTCTGAGGGGAGGCAAAAAACAAAGGAGGCGATAACTTCGAGATTCAGCTTTGGAAAAGAAAAGTGAAACCCAACTGAAGATGACAGAATCAACAACAACAAGAAACCGCCAACTAGCAAAGAATCAACAGCGACGGGATCATCTTAGAGAAAAAAAAAAAAAAAGAAAGAAAAGGGTAGGGGGCAATCAAACCGGTAAAAAGAAGTGAATCCGCGATGGGTAAAGGACCCGAAGAGGCCCATCCTTCCTAAAACCTGAAGCGCGGCGCGAGGAAAATGGGGGAGGAAAAAAAAAAAAACACTCTTCAATCTGGCGGAAAACGAATGAGGACTGCAAAATTGGAGAAGAGAACACCCACTTGAGAGGTGTTTATGAAGACATACACGGAGAGGGACGGAAAATGGATGAAAAACATTAAGCTCTAGTAACTTCAACCGGGGAAAACTGAGGAAAGTGCTAACACGCGAGCTTCCAGAGCTCGTCTAAAGCGACCAAAAGTCTATTGGACCACCTGCCGAAAAAAACAAAAAGCCGCTTAGCGTCGTGCGATGGTAAGGGGGGAGTTCGAAGAAACTCGCGTCAAGAAAAAGAGGGGGGGGGTTCCCACACCGGGAACGGGATAATGCCGGGTAAGGCTCACGAAGGAAGGAAAGTACTTTTCTGGGAAGGACAGAAATGGGAGGCAGAAAAAAGGGGCTTGAAAAAAAACCGCGGGAGTCAGCCGCGTTGGTTAGACATAAAAAGAGAGATCAAACAAAAAAAACGGGAGGAGGAAAAAGAAAGATCTGGTATAACCCAAACTTCCAGAGACTAAGGTTTAATTTTTGTCGAACTTTTCGGAAAAAGAAGGTGAAAAAAGTCCGGGACGATTGGAGCCTCACAGGGGAATACGAAAGGGGCGTGAAAAAGAAGTTGGGATTGGACGCCGAGCGCAAACGATACTGGAAAAGTAAACAACCCATTGAAAAGTCAAATCCGCACCGGTGGGGTTAGGCAAGGGGAGGGGAGAGGGAGACGAGGAAAACGATTAAAATGGATGATCGAGGCGGGCGTATGAAGAGAGAACTGCGGGGGAAAAAAATGTCTATAATCTAAAGAGGATCGATACCTCCAGGAGCGGACCCCAGCAACTAAAAACGGTGTCTCCTCCAACCCCGCCAAGAGGCGGGGTGAAGATGAGAAAAGGGAGGGGGCAGCGAGAATCGAGGTCCTCCCGCTTGCGAAAGGGGGTCGCAATTTACCGCCAAACCGAATGGAGGGAGGGGACAAGGAGGGGTAACTTAGGAAATGAAAACATCTCTTATGACAGACGCAGGGAAGGGAGTGGAAAGAGAAAAGAGGGGGAGGGTTGATGGAGAACCGGCTGAGGCTGTTCCCCTGTGGATCAGATTGAGGTGGGGGTTTGGTAGTCAGGACAAAAGGTGGGGTGGCAGACTTTGGTAGGGGGACAACGGGGAATATAGAAGTTACGCAAAGGGGATAGGAGTGAAAGGGATCTCTCTGTAACGGCAAGAGAAAAGCACCGGGGAATAGTCCAAGAGATGGAAGAGAAAAAAAAAAAAAAAAAAAAAAGAAGAAAAAAAAAAAAACAAAAAAAAAAAAAAAAAAAAAAAACAAAAAAGGAGGGAAGGTAGCAACCTGCCCGAAGGACGAGTGCTAACATCTCCTTAGGAGAGGAAAACCCAAATTCTTTCAAAGTTTTAGGGAGAGCGTGACTATCGCAAAACAGGATCGATAAAACTAATGGGAAAATCTCGATTTGCCGGGTTCAACTTTCCCTCCGGAGACTAAGGGGAAACGCATGAAAGGAAGTAGAAAGGAATAAGCAACCGGCAAATGAGAAAGCTGGTGGACTAGTGGATAGGAGAGAGCTGAAAATCATCGCGAACAGGGGGGGAAAGGGGAAGTACAACAAGAAAACCAGGTTCTCTCTTACAGACCGTAAAACGAGAGGAAACTAAGCACGCAAGGGATAAAGAAAGAAGATCCGCAGAAATGCACGCAAAGAAACACTTGGAAGGAAAAGTTCTGCCCCGGACCGGAAGGAGGGAAAGAATGAGAGAGTCAATGGAGAAAGGGGCGAGAAAAGGTGGATTTAGGACGATGCTTGTCTAGTCTTAAAAAATCGGCGAAAGGGAAAAAGCTGGGGCGATAAGGAAAGCTGAAGGTGGGACTCAGCAAAAACCAAAGGGAAAGAGATGATGAATTCCAACGGGGAAAAAACGCACGGGAAGCAAAAAGTTAAAAGGAGAGGCTACCGCGAAAGTAGAAAGGAGTATTTCATAAAAAAGAAAAAAAAACCCAAAAAGCAACTGATGTCCGTTCGGAGGGAAGAAAAAGCAGATCAAGAAAAAAAAAGAAAAACCGGAAAGGGAGAAGTCACAGAGTGAGACGGCAGCGAAGAAACTCGATAGCCAACAAGCCGCGTCAAAGGATGAGGCGCATGGGAGGGGTGCAGATCGGTGACTAGACTGGGATTCTCTCCAAAATATTACTCGTACCACCCCACGCCGAGAGGGGGGAGGGGAACCCGAGAGAAGCGAGAAAAGAGGAGAGGGGGAATGATTCCGCGTAGGGAAAAAGAAGTAAAAGTGACTCTAAGGCAGAAGGAGGAAGCCACAAGACTTCGAAGGGGTAAGAAATGAAAAGTGGAACGCCGCTATACTAGACAACGGTCTGCTAGCACTAACACTTAAAGTTCAGAAGGGCGGTACGGAGGCCGAAGGGATTAGAGGAAGAAGAGCAAGGACCTCTTTTCTCAGGAAAAAAAAAAAAGACTTAGTCGCTCTAATGAAGCGAGCGGAGAGGTCAGAAGGAATTGAATCAAACTGGTTCGGCGAATATCAGAAAAAACACAAATTAGTATAGTTAAAAAAAACAGAAACGGGGGGGGAATGCGGTTCGAGAAAAGCGCCGCAAAAAAGAGGTACAAGCAGAAGGAAAAGGATTTTTTCTTAGAATCGAACGGGGAGGGCGGGAGATGCAAATGGCTAGAATAGGTCAGCTCGATGTACCTTCCCTGGCCATTAAGTCTCGCCGTCAAAAAAATAGTGAGCCGAGGAGAAGAAGGGGAAATCGAGACGGATAACATCGCCGGAGAATCTTAGAGGGAAAGAAAAAGCAGTCCGGGGGGCGAAATCAATGTAGCAAAGAACGAAGAGGAAAAAAGGGGGGACACTCTAGGGGATTCAAGCTCACTCAATAAAGAGAATAAGAAGGAACGAAAAGAGGAAAGGAGACGGGATACCCACTACATAAGAGGGAATTTTTTTGCAAGGGGATCGCAGGACGACCAGGACGAAAGAAATACGCGCACCATCCTCACCAACAAAGACCTCTCCTCAGGACTTTGTCCGCAGAGTGTGCGAATCGAAGGGGAAAGGTTTCTAGCAAAAGGACTCAAGGTTTACGACGGGTCGGGGGAAGGACCTGGAGATCGCTTTGTTCGGATCCGGAAACGTGAACGTCCCTGCCAGTAATGAGGGGCCGGAGAAAGGGTATAAAGAAACTCTCAAAAAATACTTTCAGGGGGGGGAGAAAGACTAAAACAAGGAGGAAGGAATTCGCAAGGGGACCCGTCTAATTCATCAAGAAAAGGGAGAAAAAGAATTGAAGGGGGTGCTGAAAGAAAAATCCGCAAGATTGCTAATGGAATAGGCAAACCAGCGGCTTTGCCCAAAATTCAGAAAGGTCGTGGAACACTCGGAAGGAAGGAGGGAAAAAAATCACGAAGAAAGTGTGATTTCAAGAAAGGACTCATAACTTAAGAAGAGTCGGAAAAAGGGAACAAAAGGCTGCCAGTTGGGCGAAAAAGCGTGAAAGGGGCGGCTTCGGAAAAAGGTAGTTATTTCCTTTTTACTGAGTTAAATGCACCAAGTGGAAACGGGGGGGAAGAGAGAAAAACGCGGTAGGGAGAGGCCATTGAAGATGTTAAGGAGGAGAGCGAAAAACAGCGGAAAATAGCCACAAGGGAGAGCCGGGGGCGATGGTCCGTACATTTCGTGCGTAATGAGAAAACGAAAAGCTGGTGGGGGGCCTAAAAAATCTCAAAGAAAAAAAAGGGGTTGAGGGATGAGAGTAGAGGCGTTTGGCGGATGGACGCGTCTGTAATAATCACCGTCCATGATGTTTTGCTGGCGCGTCTCTAGGCGATGTGGAGCAAGAACGTGAAAATGGATGCGGCGGTTTCGAAGGGAAACCAGGTGGAGACGAGATGCGATGAAGGGCCCTCGTTTAAAGGGACATTTCACACGTCAATCGAGAGCAAAATTAAGGGGAGAGAGGAGGGAGAAGGCACGTAGCAAGTTCTGCCCAGGGAAGAGGTTTTGAACAGAAGCACCGAACAAGAAAAGAGAAACAGGAATCGAAGGGATAAGCTTAAGGATTTCATCAACAACGACCATAAAAAGGGCAATAAGGGAAAGAGGTGAATCCTCGATGGGTGAAAATGGAATCCGAGTCCCGAGAGGTCATGTAAAAGAAAGAGTCAGGGGAGGAAGTAGGCGTAAATTTCGCAAAAGAGAGCAACTTTCGTCCAAGAAAAGGGATCAACTGCCAACTTGGGCGCAACACAGCTACTGAGAGGGAGGGGGGGAGGAAAGGTGCTGTGCGCTCATGGAGAGAATAAGAAAGAAAGTAATTACGATCAAAAAGGATCAGGAGGAAGGGAAGAGGAACGCGAGACATGTCCAGGAGAAAGAGGGCTAAGGCGATCCGACAAGAATTGCACCTTTCCGAGAACAAAAAGATCGGAAAAACAGAAGGGCGATGGTCAAGTTTTTTCCAGGTTCGGCAAGGAGCGGGGGGGAAAAGCAGAGGTGTCACGAAGGGAAGGAGGAAGGGGTGAGGTCACACTCTACGGAGAAGCAGCTTTCTTTCACATCCCGTGTGAATGTGAGGGGGGGAAAAGCCAAAAAGGTGAGGAATCGATCCGCGGGGAGAAAACAC
>Ga0179593_1296362_pt1 | contig 16671 bp, 20 predicted proteins | sample CZODoug2_1_08_16_FD_185931 | JGI IMG/M metagenome (GOLD analysis project Ga0179593, IMG submission 185931) | Vadose zone soil fungal communities from Angelo Coast Range Reserve, California, USA - CZODoug2_1_08_16fungal (PacBio error correction) | ecosystem: Environmental > Terrestrial > Soil >...
AAATATCACAAAATCAGAAAAGGGACCATGTGCGCCAAGAAGCCACATGCAGAATGGGCGACTGCCGTGTCCTAGGGAAGACAGGTGGAGCTGGCACAAAATATACTACACAAGAGCTGGAAGAGGGATGGGAGAGAGTTAGTGAAGGGTGCTATCATGAGAAGAAAACAACCAAGCCAGGAGAACAGCCCAGTTTTTTTGGGTGGAAAGAGGGTGCAGAATATGTGTGTGGGCTTGGATATAGACAAATCAAATAACTGGGAAGACATCAAAGGATCATAGAAAGAATGGGGGGATTCGGGAATGTCAGAGACCATGTAGGAAAATAAAATCTCAGAGCACGCATGGCACAAAAATGAGGAGTCAAAGAGTCTCATATTAGGGGGCATTATGGGCACAAGCGTTCCAAAAGCCAGTTGCACGGGGAAGAGAGACAAAAAAAAGAGCTAGGATAAACATACGGGAAACCAAAAAGGAACAAATCAAAAGTACCTAGTTTCAGAGACAACAAAGAGATAAAACTAAAGAAATGAATATTGGTGGAATGTGCAACAGGGGAGTGAACACAGAATGGTGCTAAAGGGGGGGGGGGTTCAAGTAAATTAAATTGCAGAGTACAGTCCGTGGTTCAGAAAAAAAGGATTCTGCATAGCACAAGAAGGAATTTATCCTGATACAGAGGTGACTAATGCATGATATTGTCATCAATATGAGGGCGAAGGAAGGCCATGAGAAACAACCTTGGCTTAGAGGAATCACTTGCCTCATGTCCCGTGGAAGAAAAAATCACCTTGCATGGCTAATGTCAAGCAAGCGTATCAAGAGGTGGGGGTAATAGACTGTCTAAGCATCTACACTAGACCAGGTCCCTCAACAATACAATGGAAAAAGATAAAAATGTGACCCACAGAAGGGGGAGAGATATGTCATCTCCCTTAAATCCTTAGAGACAGGAAGAAGGCTGCAATTTGATCAAAAATTTATTTACTGTAGGAGCAAGCAATGTTGAAGATCGTTCCTCTCTTGAGCTGTCAAGGGATCCACAAGACAGGTTTACAGAAATCTGACCACAAAGTCAGTGCGTGAAGAAAATGAGGAAATAGATTGGTGGCTGGAGAGTGGGCGGTGGTGCAACAATGAGGAATACGTCAGGGCACAAAAGGGAAAAGAGAGGGAATGAGCTTCGTGGGAGACTCAATCCTTTTGGGAGGGAACTGCACATTCTTCGAAATCCAAAGGCGCATGAAGAAGAGAGCTACATGAGGTTCTGATGTCCACCACTCCTGAAAACTCTCTTGCAAAAGAGGGATGGGGAATGGACCAAACAGTATAGGGGAGTAGAAAAAGTAAGTGATCGACTGAAAACGTCCAGGTGGGGGGGTAAAAAAGCGAGGGTGTTGACTTTAGCAACAAAACCCATCATTCAAAGGGGTAAAATGGTATCAACTTGAAAGCAATCGGAAGAAAAATGGGGGCATTTACATTCATGGTCACTGGCAATACCACCACGTGAAAAGAAGGATAAGAGAGAGCAACAACAACATACGGGATTAAAAAGGGGATAGCATGAATGGCCAGGGAGGGCAAGTTAAGGAACTGTGTTGTGCAAACAAAGTGGTCTTCAACTGAAAAGGAGGGGACAAGATTGGAGATTCAAGGGCCCAGTGAATGATGGAGATGCGGGCCTAAGAACAACAAAAAGACCAAATGTCATTGTTTTGAACGAGATAATGGGCAGGAAGGCATTAGGGGGACATGCGGGGGGAGGTTTCCTCCGTGGCAGGTAGTAAAAAAAACAAAAAACAAGGGGAAGCTGGAACAACAAACTTTGATGAGACCGGATGCTTCATGTCTGTAACTGGGAATGGGTAGAGGGGCATGAAACACTCAGAGAGAGGAAAAACAACTTTTACCGTGGCCCTGGACGCTATGAAAGAAAGCAACAAATTACATTGAACAACCACCGTGCATAGATGATGTTGCAAAGGGATAGAATCCTGTCTATCAGATGACGGTTCCTGGATGTCAATTACGTTGTGGAATTGACAACTCAAGAGGCAGAGCTACAATGGGGGGGGGAATCTGATTAACGTCATTTGGGATAAATATTGTAAAATTGATTGGAAGGAGGGAGAGATGGAGAGGAGACAAAGAGCACAATGTAGTGACTTTTGGGGGAGATTGTTTGGCGCGACGAGAGGGATGAAAAAAGGGAGAAGGTATATTGCGGAGGAGTTTTGTCAGCCATAGGTAGTTTGTTGGATATAAAAGACCATGCGCATGAAAGGGGACTGGGCACCAAGTGGGTGGACTGTAGAAGAAGCGGCATGGCCAATATCAGGGGCATTATGAGGTGTCGCAGATAGAATGAGGAAGATTGGACCTCTTTGGCTAAAGTTCAAACAGGGGATGAAAGGGAAAGTGATGGACTGAAAAAAAGCTGCCTTGAGCAATGATTAATTGTGCTCACAAAAGAACATGGACATGTCTGGAGTAATGAAGTAACTTATAGTTCATTAGAAGGGGGTTTTGAGCCTCTGAGAGGGCAGCCAGGGGTTGAGGAACAGTGGGGGAAGTCAGTGTAAGCTGAGAAAGAGAAAAAGATGGCCAAGCGTCGAAAAATCCAGATGCTCACGGGTCCCCTATGAGAGGATGGAATAAAATGTGAGGGGGAAGGGAATGACAAGGGTGTGTTTCAAAAACCCTATTGTGAACGAACATGAAGACATAGGCTCATGCTCCTTTGTGAGGTTACTAAAAGTTGAACGATAGGGCAAAAGAAAAAAAAAATTGCTGCAAAAGATTGGACCCACGGTTGTCTGAAGACTGGGTGGGAGAAAATAGGCATGACAACATGTACAAGAACGACCGCTTTAATCCAGCTGACAATATGTGGTGCAGGAAGATCGGGGGTGGAAAGCAGAGGCACCTATGACAACGTATAAAAGAAAGAAAAATATGGATCTCTGGCGGATGGGTCGAGTAAAAAAGTGTCGAGAAATGTCTAGAGATACCATTAGGAGTAAACTATCGACAGATAATGGAAACTCATTAGCTGTAGGGAGATGGGGGGAAGGGGCTGAGTCTGTGAGATACGCATAGGGCCAAGTCAGAGGGTTTCTCATGAGAGGAGTGAGATTAGAAGGGTGACATAGGATGGGGGTGGAAAAAGGGACAAAGGCCAATTGAAGAATAATTGGAGAGTGGGATGGGGTGGGTGACTTGAAGTCGATTTGTGAGATAATAATGTGAGCTGTGCAAAAGGGAGACAATTCTCTTATCAGCAGTTTGGCAAAAAGATCACAATTTTAAGGCAAGTACCTTAATTGAGAGATTTGTATGCTTAGGTCGATCGGAGTTATCAATTCAGAGAGATAGATCACGGGCTATCTCATCTATCTTTGTTTGAAAATATGGACACTGTAAGAGAAAGAAGGGGACACAGGCTACACATGGGTCAGGTGGAACAGATGAGGGAGGGGACCTGATGAACTGAAAAAACATCCAATTGTAAACACATGTGTAACATTAAAAGGCATGGCCTGATTCTAAAATTTTGAAGGCTAGGACTCCAAGTGAGCAAGAGGGGGGGGAAGGGTGGGGATCCTAAAAAGGGGAACACTTAACTAAAGAAATCCCAAGAAAAACTAGATTGGATCCCTTTCAAGGAAGAGGCCTGAGCTCATTGTTCTAGTGTTCCGAAACTTGAAAGCGGGAGCAGAAAACAACACGAGGAAAGAGACTACTGTTAGGCGAAAACCAACTGAAGCAGGAAAATGAAGTATATAGGAACAGGCAGTAGAAATCTTAATGAGGAAGAGGGTCTGTATAGTCTAGGTGTTAAACGGGTGAGGAGACTAATAGATACAAATTGGAGTCTCGATGAGGGTACGTATATATACGGCCATGTTAATGAAGGATCATGTGTACTCAATGCAACCATGAGGTGTGCTGAATAAAGAATAAGTGGTACCACTCCTGTTCCCCGTCATCAGACTACCAAGGGCGGAGGACATGGGTAATTGATAAGATAGAGGGCCAATTAAAAACAAGATCGAAGAAAAGGAGAGGAGGGAGAAAGCAGATAGAAAAATTAGATAAAAGGGCGGTACAAGACCATACAAGTGGGTTATCCAAGGTTGGAGGAAAATAATGGGAGGGGGGGGTATTCAAAGACTCTGGAGCCGTCCTTAAAACAGCATGGACCTGGGTGCAAAAATTAGGACTGAAAGAAAAACCGATAATCCCAAGGTATGACAGAGCTTCAGCCATGGAAACAACAAAGAATGAATGGGAACATGATACATCAAAAAAAAAAAAAGCAAAAACAAACCAAAATCAGAAGAAAAAGCAGATGACTTAGAAAAAAACAAAAATCACTTTGGCTACAATATCAACAGAGATGATGAGAGTGGAAAAAGGAGTGGATGGTGTAGCTCAGATGGAACCTCGGAAAAATGGTGGAAAAACCAATCAGCCACATGGCATCCCTCTTATGCCAACTTGTCCTCAGGTTATAAGGTGAAGATGGCTGGCACACAGAGAAAAAGAAAAAAAAAAGGGCACTTTCAAGCTTTTGAAGATGAGGCTCTAATGTTAGTAAGTGCGAGAGAGGGAAAGGAAAAAAGCCAGAGGCAAGGGGGGTTGTGGGGGTAATTTTGACAGTTTGTTTATGGTAGCTATAAGCAAGCCAATGAAAGAGAGAAAGAAAAAAGGACGAAAGCATTTGGATTCATGGTTGGGGTCACATAGGGACCAGAAGAAAAAATCTTGCAGACAATGGAAGCCAGTTATTCTCAAAAAATCAGCAAGCAGGACAGATATATCGGAGGAAAACTCTATGCCAAGTACACACCTTTTAAAATTGTCACCATTAAAAAGCCACAACGCCCAGAAATCAATGATGAAGGGGAAAAGACAAAAGACCCTCATTTCTAACAAACATAGGACAAATGAAAACGGGAACCTGTGTTGGAAAGCAAAAAGAATGCAGAGGGCGAGGACAAAAGGGGGTTTAGCACAGTAGACAAAATTCATCGGGTGAAGTTCAAGAGATGACTTACAACGCTTACGTCGCCGGGGACATGAAAGAAAAAAATGACCCATGAGTTGAGAAGGGCTCAGCAGATGGACGAGAGTCAAGGTCTCTCCTAATCATATGGAAGGAAAATGGGGGAAAGGGAGATCAAAAAAAAGGCACCTTGCAGGCAAAAAATGACAATGTAAGAAGGGGGAGACACATACAGTAATCCAAACAACTATCGCTAGACCAAAAATGAACCTATCAAGGGGGGGTGACACTACATCTTTGTGACATGGAGGAGAAAGGGAAGTCGTGCACCAAAAGAGGTATCAATTTAAGGGAAAGTAAGCACAAAAAATCATGTGAATCTGGTACTCCATCAGCGTACATCACAAAACATTACAAGGGAATGAACAATGAAGAGGTAAAAGGGCCCTTGATCAGACATAGATAAGGCAAAATCATCTGATGAGGCTGGGGAATTGGTGGAACAGAGTTCAACAAGGTCGGGCACACAGGAAAGGGTGAGGAGTGCATATGAGGGGATTTCTGCCTCTAGGGGGGGGTAACCTCCATCACCGGAAAAGGGCCTAGACACGTGCAAGAAGCAAAAAGAGTTCTAAGTTTCCACCAGCAGACTAAGGAACTAAAAAAAAGATCGGAAAGATGGATGGGCTCACAGCATGCACCTATGGGGACAAAAAACTTATCCACCAGAACATAATAAATTGTGTGGAATAAAAAAAGGATAGGGTGGGGTGGGACTTTAGGCATACTCCCCAATAATTCAAAGGGGTAAAAAAGAAAAGGGGGAGGCAATATATCATTGAGCAAAATTAAGGTACATTCTGTAGAGCAAAAAAAATGGCCATGCCGGATAGTACACGAAAACGGAAGGGAGAAATATATAGAGGAAGTAAGGGAGGTGGATTGGGGGGGGCAGAAGGAAGTACTGTAAATGTCCAAAGTGTAACTGAGAAAAAGCAATTGGAGAAAAAAAACTTGAAGGGGGGAGCAGGGGGATAAAGTCAAAAACAAAGAGAATGGGGCAAGTTTTTGTGTTCTTGGAAGAGATGCACTATGAGGAAAATGAAGTTGGTAGCTGGTGCGGGGTTTCAGGAAGGGAGAGATCTGGCATCAGAACGATAGTATTCTGAAAGTCAGGGAAGTCGATGGGGTCCTTTGGAAGTTAGATGTGCGTGAAAAAAGAAGGGAGACAAAGGCCCAGAGCAAAGAAACGATCGTTTTTTAACCATTGGAACAAAGCTATGATGGGGGTGCAACCAAAAAGAGGGACAAAACTGAAATATTGAGGGGGGAATTCGAAGTCTCTGTCTGGAGCAAGGAAAGGGAAAGGGGGGGACTGATGAACCGGTGTAATGGACAGCCTCAATAGGGAAAGTCAACTGAAAGTTTAGAAGTTACGTCAGGGGGTGGAGAAATAGGTAAGGAGTATTGGCTCCTACGACATAGGGAAGGACATCTCTAAAACAGAGGGAGGGGGCAAACCGTGGTGGGGGGAGGGGGAGAACATGGGATTAGAAAGAAAATTGGGAAGGAAGAACAGTGAGAAAACAATTGCTGAAGGGATGTTGTCAGCAAGGAAGATGGATGGAATCATTTGAAAATACCATAGCAATAGTGAGGGAAAGAGAGCAGGTTGTGGGTGACTGGTAGAAGCAATGATGCAGGGGGTCAGCAGGAAGGGATCAGGATGTGATAGGAAGATGAACTCTTTGCGAAATCACAGTAGAGCTGTGGGGGGCAAGGGGTTATTAAACAATGGGAGCAGGATAAGGCTGAAAAAAAAGGTGAAAGGCGGAGGGGAGATGCATTTGTAGGAAGCTATGGAATTAGATTGGGGTCCGGGGGAAGGAAGACGGAAGATGGGGGAATGAATGTTCTGCTTTGGTTGGCATAGTGGAGCGAAGTCTGAAAAAAGTGAAAAATCTGGCGACCCATCTCTATTCACGGCCATATGAGATAATGAAGACAGGGGAAAAGGTCGGCATAGGGGCAATCATCCCCTATTGTGACATAAACTACAAACCGACACTCCTACTGAGCCCTTTGAGGGTGTCCGAAAAAGGAAATTTCTTTTACGAGATGCACAAGGCAAAACAAGAAAATGCTGAAAAAAGGGAAAGACAAAAGGGGCGCCTCCCGTAGGGGAAGAGAGGTAGCACGTTCACAGGAACACCGCAATTTCAGCTGCAAGGGGGTGGGGCAGGTATAGCTGTGGGGGGCACACAGGGTCAAAAAGAAAGAAAGTAATGAATAAGATGATTCATGGAAGGGTGTGGCGCATTGTCCAACATGGGACGGAGAAAATGTAGATGTGAAACGCATACTATAAACCCATATAAAAGACAATACTGGAGGGAAAGGGGAGGAAAAAGTCAGGAGGGACTGGGGGGAGATAAAAGTCCTATGGCCACTCCGGGACCGTGTGTTTCAAGGAGAGCTGCTTTATAATGGACGAAGGGGGTGTTGTCAGAGGGAAGAATAAGGAAAGGAGGAATAATGTTGGTATTGGGGGGTTACAGAAGTGGTCAAAAAAAGAGGAAGGGGGAAAGGGTGAAAGGGCATTGCAAAGTATCCGTCCAGCTTATGGGGTGGAAGGGGGCAAACTGATTCTGGTACATGTTTTGGGGAACGGGAGAGAAAGTTAGAGATCATTTGTCTATGACTCATCTTCGACGGCTATCCATAATCTTTGGGGGCATGAAAGGGAGTAGAGTAGCACGACACATGGCTAAAGCATGGTAGCATGGCATGGCAGACCATGGGGAAACTGGCATGAGAAGCTGAGTAAAGAAAAAACAAATGTATTCAAAAAGGGGGAGAAAAGTGTAGACCACAAAAAAAAATGAAGGGGGAAGAGAAAAAACTGTTGAGGCCCTAAACTTTTGTGTGCACACTAAACAGTGTGAAAATGCACGTATACCCTCAAACTCATCTGAATAGTCTGGGGCTGGGACCGAACTAGGCCTGAAAGGGAAAGTTTGGGGGTAGAGGTCGCCCTAGTAGGGGGAAGAGAAAAAAAAAAAGGGGGTAGAAAAGAGAGAGATGGGGCGACACTAAACAAAAGGGTATCAATTCAAGTGGGCTTACAAAGAAGACGTAAAGGGAAAAAAGGGGGAGGAGTGTGAGAGGTTGGACAACTGTTTAGTGGGACATCCCAGAGAACTCATTGGAGCTGGGAAGGAAAAGTCTTTAGGAACATAAATGGGAAGGGATGCTAGACTACACTACTGGTGCAAGAGGGGGAAAAGGACTGAAGAAAAATAAATCACGGGAGAGACATGGCCCCTGCTACACCCGGAAATGTGTCCATAGATGGCAATTGTCAATATGTACAAAAGAAAAGGAAGCCCCGGAGGGGACCATGAATAGGATAGAGAAAAAAAAGGGATAAAAGTTCCTCTCAATAAAAGAACAGCTTTGCATGAGGGTCTTCACCTGGTGCATGGAGTTGTAACGAGCCTAAGGGGGGGGGAATATTGCACAAGATACTGATGATCCGGGGGAAAGCTTCGAGTCAAGAACAAAAAAATCTCAAGAGGAGGGAGAGCTTCGGCCATGGAAAAAAAAAGGACAATACTTATTCACAGTAACAAGCCCTCATGATGAAAAACCACTTGTCATCAGGGGGCCAAGGAATTAGAAGAAGGAATGGGGGTGCATCGAAGAACATGGAGCTGCCATTATTTCGTTGAGAGCGCAAGAGAAGGAAAAGAAGGCTGGAAGACAGAACTGGTGGACACGGCACAGAGGAACCAATTCGCAGACTTATGCTTCTCTACATTACGTGTAAGCTAGGTGGAGGGTCACCCAATAGCCTGCACCAATAGGAATGGAAAGGAGGGCTCCTAGGGAGGGAATGTTGAAGAAATTATCGCACCCAAGAAGAAAACCAATTTGGTGGGGGCAATCGGGTGGGAGCAGGAATGATGGTGGATCTATAGCATAAAACAGGATCAAGAACAAGAAAAAAGCTCAGAGCAGAGGGGTATTGGTTCACAATATGGACCAAAAACAATCTGCGAAAGCACTCGAGGTATTGGGGCCAGAATCTCCTCTAGTACAGCTAGGGGAGGGAGAGTGGGACAAAAATATGGATCTGTCAAAATTTAGACCAGCGAGAGGTAAGCAAGGATGAAAAAACACAAAAAAGGGGAAAAGCAATGTGCACAAGTATGAACGAAAAAAAACCTAATTCAAATTGAAAGGAGAAAGAAAAGAAATGACGACCGCCCTGGTAAATGGAGAGGAGTGCTCAGATCATTTGCAGCAAAGGCTAAAGGATAAAGGGCAAATGAGGGACCCTGCACCGACAGGACTTCGGGGGAGCACTGCTGGAGATAGCCGAGGGATGGGGATTCCATCATTTGCAGCAGGATCCATTAACTACAACCTTCGGCACACTAGAACCTAAATCATGAGGGTCATGGGCCCTTTAAGGAAAAAAGAAAAAAAAGAAAATGTCAGTACAAAAAAGCCGCCAATATCCAAAGGAGTTTGAGCCAGAGGTAGGGGGTCAAAGAAAGTCCTAAAAGGGGAGAAAAAAAACGACACTTTGTGACCTATACTTTAAGAAATCCGGAACCGAGCGGGCGCCAAGGGAAAGGGGAGGAAGAGGGAATAAAAATATTCATGGTTTTATACACTGCCCATCAACGGTCTATTGAAAGCTGGCAAGGACAGACAGGGAAAAAGGGGAGCAGACTTTGTAAACAGAGATAGACAGAAAAATAAGCGGCTTGCAGAGGGGCAAGGGAAATAGGGTTGTGGAACGATGCAATAATGCAGGGAACAAAAAAAACTCTACGGGGTCTGCGTATGAGGAGGATAATCCTGGCGGTCAAAGGCACATCTGCAAACTTAAAGCGGAGCATGACAGCTTGCGGCGACGACTAGGAGGGAGGGGGACAAAAGATCACGTACAGACCCAAATGATGTAAAATGCACCACACAAAAGCAAAAGAGGGGACAATGCAAAAAGGAGATCTTCCCACAACAGAACTCCCTGGGGGGGGGCTAAAAATGCTTTGGGTGTGAGGCAACGCATCCCAGCATTCAAAAGGGGAAAGGGGGAGAGCGAGTGAGGCGGACTTCGTCGCACCGTCAATAGAACTGAAGGTATATTGCAAATAGACTGGGCAAAGATCTGAGAGACAGATCACCAAAAGGGAAGATAAAGGAATGGAATGGTGGGTGGTAAAGGCAGAACGGAACTCCGTTGCCCAAGGGCCACAGGATAAGGAGCAAGAAAGAGAAAGGCAAATTGAGGGGGGGAGAGTCTGCTAGTCACCACCAGAGCATTGGATGAAAAACAAGATGAGGGGTGGAAAAGATCACAGTAGGTCATCGAAGGGGAGGTCATGTTTACAGGGGAGAAGGGCATACCAGGGGCAGGGGGAGGTAAAGGGGAGGGAAAGCAATCGAGTATCACCATGCAGATTCTGTATAGGAAAAAGGAAGGTAATTCAGTGACAACCCAGCCAAAAAGAAGCAGAAAAATAAGCTCATGCTGGTTCCTTGTACCAGAAAAAGGGGGGGGAAATGGGGGTTTTGAAAACCAACTGTACCAAGAAAACGCAAAAAAAAAGTGGCTGGGACGATCGATGTCTGGAAAATCAAGGATGGACCTGGGCCCTGGTAAATATTAAAGTGATGGCTGGACCCAAGGAAAAAAGGAGAAGTGGGTGGGGGCGTGAAGTCTGATATTTTTGTAGGACAGAGAAGTCTGCAGAGAAGGATTATCAGGGGATCTCTATGCTTAGTGCAACCCTGGGGAAATGGGTGCGGAGGGGGAGGAAGCAGAATAGGGGGGGTGGGGGGGGGAAGGAAAGGAAATAGGAACACCAACATCCTTTGGATATGCTTATGGTTTGATCGACAAAGGTTGGGGGGGGGGGGGGAAGAAAGAGAAACCAGGAACCTAGTAGGGATAGTGTCATAGAGAGGACAAAGGGGGAGGGGGAAGAAGGCTGAGCACAAGTAATCAATAATTGGCATTATATGGAAAGAGGATCAAGGAAGGAGTGATGTGAATGAGACGGGAATTACAAAGGATAGGGTGGCATTTGCGAGAACAAAAAAGAGAGGAAGGAACAATCATTCTGCTTTGGGGCCAACAAGGACCTGAAGAAATGCTTAATTACGTGGCATTAGAATTGGGAGGGGAGGATAGAAGATGTAAAATCCTTTAGGTGATAAAGTTTGGGTTAAGGAGGGGAGAAAGAGAAGTGGGGAAAGTGACAGATGGCCATAAGGAGGGGGAAAAGACACCAGATAGGGGACCGAGGGAAAATAGATTCTTTCCAATTTTTAAATCAAAAAGGTCAGAAAGAAAAAAGGTACACAAGATGCCTAAGGTCACCATCCAAATTTGCGAGGAAGGCAAAAGACACATCTTGAAGGTTTTCCAACAAAAAAAAGGGGGACACTGGGCTGGGTTGTTAGAAAGGCACAGTGGACGAACATGAGGGACCTCAATTCTTGAAGATGAAAGATAAGGGGGAAGGTTCGTGTGCCACAAACTTCAAAGGCGGCAACAAATAAGAAGAGAGGGGCATGACCATGGTCTACAGTCAGAAAGATAAATTTCTCTGACCAAGTCTGCTGGCTATCACCAAGAGAAAAAAGGCTCATTAGCTGGGGGAAGAGGGGGTCTCACCACAATTTCTTTCTGGGAGGTCAGGAAGTCTGCGGCTGATTCCAGTGGGTTTTTCAAATCATGATACTGGAAAACTTGGGGAGGTAGAGGGGTGGTGTTGAAACAGGGGAAGAGCGTGCATAAAATTGAGTGAAGAGTGGATGGGGGGGGGGAGGGATAAATGTGGAACCGAGGATGTAGAGGTGTGGGAAAAGAAGGTAAATACGAACCATCATGGAAACAAGGAATTGGTGTCCAAGGTTATAAGAATTATTCTAAGTGGTCAGAGATTATCAGGAAAGAAGAAGGAGGAGATAGGTAACGAGATCTCATCTAACTTTGTTTACATATGATTATCTTATAAAGGAAGGGGAGAACAGCATGGTAAGTAGCAGTGGACACATAGTAAAGAGGGCGATGGTGGCCTCACATTCATTGTCAAGGGGACACATGGCAAAATGGGGAGAGGGAATGTGGGTAGAACTGTAATTATTCCCGACTCCATTGACTCTGAAAAAAATAAAATTGTGAACACACTTAGAAAAGACCTCCTCCACAGGGCTATGCGGAGGACCCACGAATATACAAGAACAGTCATTTGGGAGGTGAAGAGAAGGGGAAAAAGAGACCATCAAAAACACAAGAGAGGAAAGAATCACATACTGTTGGGAAATATAGAAAGAAAAGGAAGGTATAGGGGGGAAGGAAAAGCTTCCAAATAATAGCAAGGCGGGGGAGATGATAGTCTAAGGGGGGGGGTAAAGGTGAAGTGAAATCCTCAAAGTTGGGTCACAGAAAAAAAAAAAGTCTTTAGAGGCATGTGTCAGGGCAATGGTGAGCCTGGGAATGTGGGCCATTAGTTTAAGGGACTACATCATGAATGGACTAATAATGAGTCCAAAAAAAAAAAACATGCTCCTACGTAGCCGTAATTGATAGATGGAAAGTACAAACAACTAAGTGAAGCGCCATTTGATAAGGGGAAAAGAAGAACGGATAGAAAACGAGGTAATAAAAAAAGAACATGAAAAAATGGGAAGGGGGAAATCTGGAACAATAATTGCGTTTCTACCGCTGGTGACCTGACCTTTGAAAACTATAAATGAGTACCAGGGGCAACTAACAAACATCATCAACTCAATTATTATAAGAGCTTAAGGCAGGGGGAAAAAACTAAGAGGGAAGGAAACACCTCCCAGATCAGCGGAACACTCCCACTTGTAGGAAAGATGTGGCCCATAGGGATCCACAAAAGAAAGGGGAAGTGGGACGGGAGAAGACAAAGGTGGAAGAGCACAAGGTTGCTGAAAGGCAAATCTAATCACAGAAGACATGAGAGCATCATGTGGACATGGGGGACCACAGAAACCAAAAATGGACGGATGCTTACTGGAGAGTTGAATGGTGAAGATGGAGTGCAAAAAGAAAAACTGAAAACCTTAAATTAGGGCTTTCCTAGTAGGAAAGGTGCTAGCAAGTATCTGCAAGAAAAGCAAGCCAACAGTTGGGGGTAAATCTTTGGAAGTGGGGATGACTGGGGGGAGATTAGGAAGAAGACAAGGGGCAGGACATCAAAGCGCTTTAGAGAAGGGGAGGGGACATGTTTGAGGATGAAAAATGACCAGGAGAAAAAAGAAGCGTGCAGACCATCACCAACATTATTTGGCAGCAGACAGATGGGGGGGGCAGTGAAAGGAAGGGGGTCAGAGGGGAACAAACGATAATGGCCACTGTCACTCAGAGATCGTTAAAAAAGAAGAAAGGCCACAAAGCCAGAAAGAAAGGACAGAAATCAAGCTAAAACCAGTCTAAAAATAGAAAGGAAGCAAAGAAGAGAAAGGAAAGGAAATTTGGGTCACTGTGGCAAATAAAGAATGCATTGCTGCAGAAAAAAAGGGTTGGTAGCAAAATTCCGGGCACATCGAGGGGGTGGTTTCGAAGGCATATTCCCCTCCTATTCAAGGAGAGGAGAAAAAAAAATAGAAAGGGAAAGAATGTTGGAATGGACCATCTGAAAAATAGAGAAGGGGAGGAATCCACAATTTTCTACTAAAAAAAACTAACAGGCTGACATGGTTTTTGAGGCTATCAAAACAGCCACTGGATGGATGGGAAAAGGGAAAAATGAAAAGGATTTGGGGGCCATCAGAACCTTTAATCCAACAGAATCAAAAAGAAAGACCCAAATGGAAAATAGATAAGAAACACAGAATAGTTGGGAAGAGAAAGGATACGGAAGAGACGTAGACTGAGAAAATTCATTACATGCATCAAAGTCTTGGATCGGGAAAAGGACAACTGCCACTCAAAGGTGAAAATCTGGGTGACGGTCAGGCTCAAAAAGGGGACAGACGGAAAAGGACAAAAGGGGGGAAAGAAAAAGACAGAAAAATAAGAAAGGCAACATCATCTTGGCTTGGCTGGAGGAGTGAAGAGTGGGGGTTAAAAAGTGCAATAGCTGTAGGAAACACGACTGTGAATGCATCTTCATGCGGGTAGAGGGGGGAGGGGGGGAAAGAAAGTTATACGAAAAGTCACCCAAATGAACCAGGTAGAGGTCGATTACACCATCTCCTGGGAAAAAGCGATGGACGAATGGTAGGAAAGGAAAGAAAAAAAAATGAAAAATAAGCAAGAAAATGAGGCCTGAAAAAAAAAGGAATTTGGGGGATAAAGCTCAATTGTTGGTGGGACTACGACATCATTCAAAGTTTAAAAGAAAGAGTAAAGGGGGAGTCTCTCAGGTGAAACACACTTTGGCAACAGGGGGTAAGGTGACATTAGAGCAAAATACAACACTCCATGGGATAATCATAACAAAAAAAAAGGGGGGGAGAAAAGAGGATACAGACCATTGGTGTATTCCGTTACTGAACAGGGACAAAGTGTGCTGCATTATGCAGCATAATAGGCAAAAGTTAAACCTGGACTTAATGGTGAGAATAAAGCAACAAAACGAAAGAGGGGAAAAAAAGGGGAGGGGGTTTTATGTTTGTCACGTTGTTAGTCCCAAGCAAGGGAGGGGAGTAGGAATTTCATCCCGGACAAGGAGGAGGGGAAACGATCTGCATCAGAGTGAGCATGACGTATGGAGAATTTTGGAAGGTAGAATGGCAGTGGAAACAGAAGGAGAGAAGCAATGCACAGAACATAAGAGTTTCCTGTGCCCAAAGGGGACAATAGTGTTGAAAAATGGTCCCCAACGAAAGCAAGAGGAGAAGAGGAGTGCCGTTCCCCATCTGTGTCTTGCAGCAAAAGGACGGGAACGGGGGGGAAGGCAGGAAAAAACGGAGGGAGGGGGTGACTGACCGCAAAATCTAAATAAGGGGGTAACTAAAGAAGGGAGGGAGATTGTGAAGGTGAAAGCATTGCTGACTTGTCTGACAAATAGATGAGAGGGATGCATCTATGGACAACTCTGGTCATTTGAGGGTGGGGGAAAAATTGTGAATCGGCAGATAGGGTGGGTTGGGTGGAGTGGGCAAGCTCAGGAGTGAGGGAGGGGCATTTTGGGGCAGCCTTTCATTCTGTTGAGGTGAATAGCGCACAGGACATTAAAGAAAGTGGGTCATAGAGACAAAAGGGGGGGTGGACAGGGAGCCCTGAAAACAATGTACAGTCGGATGAAGTTTTTGAGGTAAAGGAAGGGAAGGGGGAGAGGAAGGAACGAGGTTCGTAAGTGGCTACTTTTGGCTGAAAAAAAAGCAGATTCCTTGCGGCTGGTTTTTTGACCAAAAAGGTGAAAGGATGCCGGTCAAGGAAGTTGCTTCCGTCGCTTAATGGGGTTCGGGTAGGGTTCCTCTGGGAATAGGGGCATCAGGAGTCGACAGGGGGGGGGAGTCATCATGGTGACTAACAGAAAAGCTGACCTGAGGAAAATGTGAGAGATGCCAAGAGAGATGGAAGGAAAACAGTCACCCATATGAATGATAAATGGGGAGTGCAATGGGAAGCAGAGGAGGGGGGATCCTGCCACTAGGGGGACATTCAAAATACCTCTGCGAGGGAAGAAGTTTGAAAAAAAAGGGTCAGGAAGAAAGGGTAGTTGGGGGCTTATAGAGCGAAACAACCTACTGTTGTGGGTGTTGTTGTGTGTTTTTTTGTGTGGGGGGGGGGGGGGGGGTTCATTTGGCAACGATTTACACCAAAAAGGGGGCGGCTCCCTGGCTTTGGTGAAAGGGAAAAAAGGATAAAGGGCAGAGGGACCCATTTCAAGCTGCACTAGGGGTGAGGGTAGATCTGGGGACCAAAGCGACCCATGAGAAAGGAAACAACGTAGGCATAAGATGCGGGCGGGTAGGACAGGAAAAAAAGGGAGAGTGTGTCTCGGGGGGGATTAGAGAGCTTCTAAAGGACAAATTGCAAGCCACTTCATCTGAGATGGAAACCAAAGGAGGGAGAGGGGCAAAAGCGAAGGGGAAAAGCGGAGGGAAGGTCAAGGTTAACTCAATGGAGCTTGCTTGTAGAGTGAAGAGGGTGTTGTTTCAACATGGCAGAAGCGTCAGGGGAGTTGATGGGGGGAAGGAAGTGCAACGAGAAAGGAAGGGGTCTGCGAACAAGAGGGAAGGGGAGGACAGATTGGATCCACATTAGTGAAAGTCATTTGGATACAAAGGGGGGAAGTGTCCTGGGGGGAAACGTTTCATTCTAAGTGGTCGGAGGGGCTAAGGGGAGAGCTCAACTTAAACTGGCGATCTCATCTATCTGGGGTTTGAGGAACGTGAATATCGAAAAGGGCAAGAGAGAAAGAAGCATACTAGGGAAGATGGTTGTTGAAAGAAATCATGGTCCCAGACCACATGAGCAGTGGGAAACAGAAATATACTAAAGAGGGTCAATGACGAAAGAACTAAGGGGAGGGGTCTCGGTTGTCACCACTAAACCAGTGTGTACACCGACGAGAAAAAAAAAAGCGAGACAAGGAAAAGAAGAGGGGGGAGCCACGCCTCTGGAGATAAATTCAGTGAGAGGAGTGGGGGGACCGTCC